>ERZ761609.399-NODE-399-length-51911-cov-14.693787_pt1 | contig 51911 bp, 45 predicted proteins | sample MGYA00511163_ERZ761609 | MGnify/ENA primary metagenome ERZ761609 (study PRJEB28899, sample SAMN02445070) | bioreactor sludge metagenome | biome: EBPR sludge | place: Australia: Brisbane, Thorneside Wastewater Treatment Plant | collected 2011-12-16 ... | reverse complement strand
TGCAGGACTCGAACCTGCGACCTCTTCCATGTCAAGGAAACGCGCTACCAACTGCGCCAACCGACCCCACACACATCTACACAATAGCTCAAGAATCTTGGTTCGAGGAAGTTAATGGCCTTCGCCTTCGGCGTCAAGTTGCCCGAATTGAGGCAATTGAGCTTAAAGTTTTAGCAGTGCCTTGGTCCATGCGTTGACCCAAACCGCAGCGACCTGTCGCAAGTCCGTCGGGCCACCAAGTAGTTTGAGACTGGTGACTTTGGCCGCGGTTTGCCCACAGACCCGAATGGACTCAAACATCGATACGTCGTTTTGCACATTGATCGCTAACCCATGTCGACTGATCCCAGAGGAGATCTGAAATCCAAAGGCGACGAGCTTAGCTTGATCAACAAAAAGCCCAGGCTCGCTTCCTAGCTCTGTCCTCAACCCCATTTGAGCTAATGCGTCTTGAGTGCAGGCTTGAACAGCGTCCACGAAGACTCGCACACCTCGATCACGGACGCGTGTGATGGGATAGATGACCAATTGGCCGGGTGAGTGAAGAGTGGCCTGGCCTCCGCGCTCGGTGTGCACAATCTCGATGCCTCTTTCGCGGAGGCGCTCGGAGTTCCAGAGTAGATCGGCCTCTATATGGCCCCGGCGCCCGAGTGTGATGCAGGGGTGATGCTCGGTCACAATCACGATGGACTTAGGAATAACTTCGTTAGGACGAGATGAGCTTAAAACAGAAGCGGCCTCATCTTGGGCGATGAGGCCGTCCGTATAAGTCGTCAATCCAAGATGGCGGACCTGAAGTGAGCTTGAATGCATTCGGCATTGTTAGCAGTCCGCGAGGTCCGCATTCAAGCTCAAGTGCAATCCGATCAGCGTCCGATCAATTCAAAATGACGCCAAATTGATCGCGGGCCACATTAAACTGCGCCAGCTCAGCTTGTTGAAGAGCTTCCAAACGCTGCTTTTCAGCCTCGTAGGGTTGCAACGCCAATTGCACTTCTTGTGAACGCGCCTCTTTAAGGCGAATTGTCTCGATGACCTTTTGCGTGTCCGTCGAAATCTGCGCGAGTTCGCCTTGCTTTTGTCGAATCAGCTGGTCGCGGCTGCGAATGCCCTGATCGATTTGCGCAAGTCGGGCCTTACTGGCGTTGACCAGTCGAGCTTGTTCCTCAACGGCGGCGGCCTTTCGATCGTAGTCGACAGAAAGCTTGAACTGCTGCAAGGCCGTTTGCACGACGCTAAGTTCTTGGCGAGCACGACGAGCCTGTGAGTCGACAGTCGGCCGCTCGCTCCGCAGCGTCGAAATCTGGGACTGCAGGCGTGGCATTTCAAACTGCGCCAAATCTCGAGCTCGAGATTCGATGCGGCTCACTTGTTCCTCAGCATGATCCACGCGACGGCGCGCCTCTTGTTCGCGCACCAATAGCTGCTGGCGCTGTTGCTCGACATCCCGACGGATCTGATCCATTCGCGACTGGCGTTCGGCCTGCAATTGCTGTAGATTGCGTTCGAGATGATCCAAAGCCTGTCGCGCTTCATGAAAGCGGCGTTGTGCATCGGTCAAAGCTGTCTGCTGTGCTGAGCAGTCTGCACCAGCAGTTTGCCGGCACTGACCCAAAGCTTGATTGGCTTGATTACGCTCTTGCTCCGCACGATCTACGGCCTGACGTTGAGCTTGAATACGCTGACCCATGCCACGGAGTTGACGTTCGATATCATCCAATCGCGAGTCCGATCGAACGCGGCGCTGGGTTTCGCCTTGTACGTCGAAAGCACTCAGATCACTTTGCGCCTGGCTGTGTTCACGACGCGCGATCCGCAGTGAGTCCTCGGCACGGCTCAACTCCGAACGCAATGACTGAAGCTCTCGATCGGCCTGGGCGTATCGCGCCTCAGCTTCGCTCAACTCGGCATCAATCTGACGAAGGCGATCCTCGGAGATTCGCAACTGTTCGCGAGCTGCCGAAACCTCTTGATTGAGTCGTCGATGTTCGGCTGTGTGAGGCTTTAGAATGTTGTAAGCCGCCTCATAGTTCGCATTATGTTGTGCCAACACTGCCTCTTCCTGACCAATCTGCGAGCGCAAATTGATGAGCTCTTGCTCAGCAGTCCGAATTGCCAACTCGGCTTGTTCGCGGGCTCGAGTCAGACGCTGCATCTCTTGAGTCGTCAGACGGTCGAGATTGCGACGAAGGCCCGTCAATTCATTGAGCTCACGCATGTACTTCGCATTCAAGGCTCGAAGCTGATCCCCAGCCTGAACTTGAGCGAGGTGTGCGCGGTAGGCTTCGAGATAGTGTTTTCGCAAGTCCGCAGTCAGCGCGGGTGTCAGGCGAGCCGGATCAAAATCCGCTCGCTGACCTAGAAACTCTCGTTCGAAGTTCGTCGAAACCAAACCTGCGGGCGAACAGCGCTTTTGTAACTCGGTGATGGTCGCGCTCGATCCGCGAAGCGAAAAGATCGCGGGGCGATCCTGCCCTTGAGCATCCTTGATCAGCATGTCGACTCGCATTTCACGTTTCAAGTAGCTAACGAAGCTCTCCGAACTCTTCGGCACATGCCACATCACATCTTGCTGCAAGGCCGCGTCCGCGACTCGAGAAAATCGAAAGTTTTGCGTCTTGGCGCGATCCAAACTCACGACACCGCCCACTAAATCCGTCGAGTCCACAGGACGCACAAGAATTTCTAAGGGCGCCACACCACCACTGACCGAGCCCACCATGAGCAACTCAAGTTGCAGGTTGATCGGATTTTGCGGGGCTCCGGGTTGCGTGATCTGACTCTTGACATAGGCACGGCAAACTTGGCTCTGTGCCGAAGTTCCAGGTTCAATATCGAGCGTCCAATCTTTGCTCGTCATCACTGGAGCGGCTTGGGCCGCGATCGTGGCGAATAAACTGAGTAGACCGAGGCTACCTACAGATGAACTCATCGCAAGACTCTTGTGGAACATAACGCTTTCCTCTTTCAGTGGTGGCGGCGGGACGCTTCGTCGTTTTCTTGAACTTCGAAGCTTAGGCTTCGCGGTTTGCGATGATGGGGCATTGCAAAGCCAACACCAAGAGGTTTGGGTTCATTTTGCCCCCATTTGGAAAGCTTTGAAAAAAGCAACTCAGGTGGTGGTACGAACTGCTTGCGCGGCTAGGTTCAATCTTTCCTGCGCTTCACGATATTCCGCCTGCAATCGCCACATCCGGGCGTATTCTCCATTTTTCGCCAACAATTCGCTGTGCTGGCCGCGTTCAATAACTTGCCCGTCCTTCAAACAGAGAATCTCATCCGCATCCACGATTGTGGAGAGTCGGTGAGCAATCACCAGCGTCGTTCGATTCTGTGAAACTTCCCGAAGTGACCTGTTGATCTCCTGCTCAGTCGCCGTGTCCAAGGCGCTCGTGGCCTCGTCAAAAATCAAAATTTGCGGTCGTTTGAGAATCGTACGAGCAATGGCCACACGCTGCTTTTCACCGCCGGAGAGCTTTAAGCCACGCTCGCCGACAAGCGCGCCCAAGCCTTCGGGTAAACGCTGAATCAGCGGACTGAGGCGAGCAAGGCGAGCAGCCTCGCGAACTTCCTCGGGCGAGGCCGTCGGCCGACCATAGAGTATGTTGTACTCCATGGTGTCGTTGAACAGGACTGTGTCCTGCGGAACGATGCCAATGGCGGCACGTAAACTGGATTGAGTGATCTCGGCGATATTTTGACCATCAATGAGGATTCGTCCCCCTTGAGGATCGTAAAAGCGGAACAACAGTCGTGACACCGTGGATTTTCCACCTCCAGATGGTCCAACCAGCGCGACAGTCTTACCGGGTGGAATCTTGAAGCTCACGTCGCGAAGGATGGGGCGATCCGGATGATAGTGGAAACTGACATTTTGAAATTCAACGGCACCGGTTTGAAGTTTGAGACTTGTCGCCGTGTCGAGGTCCTTGACGTCTCGCTCTACATCCAAAAGCTCAAACATCTTTTCCATTTCGACAAGACTTTGCGTGGTTTCTCGATAAGCAAAGCCGAGAATATTCAGAGGCATATACAGCTGAATCAAGAACGTATTGACGGCCACAAAGTCGCCGACCGTCATCACGCCTTGTCCAACTCGCCACGCGGCTAGCCCCATGACTCCCACGAGGCCCAAGGCGATGATGAGGCCTTGCCCGAGATTGAGAATCGAAAGTGAAGTTTGTGACTGAAGTGCGGCGGCTTCGTAACCGGCCAGCGCTTGATCAAAGCGACGATGCTCGTGTTGTTCATTGCCGAAATACTTGACCGTTTCGAAGTTCAACAAGCTATCGATCGCCTTGGTGTTGGCTTCGGTATCTCTTTGCATCATGTCTTTTCGAAATTTGACTCGCCAATTGGTGATCTGAATTGTGTAGATCACGTACGCCACGATGGTGACGGCGGTGATCATCGTGAACTCCACACCGAACGTGAATGCGAGGACGATGCAGACCACAAGCACTTCGACGATGGTCGGCAGAATGTTGAACAACATGAACTGCAAGACGGTCTGAATGCCTCGAGTTCCACGCTCGATCACTCGTGAAAGACCGCCAGTCTGTCGATCCAAGTGAAAGCCGAGAGACAGCGAATGCAAATGCTCGAAGGTCTTCAGGCCAATGGCGCGCTGAGTGTGTTGGGCGACTTTCGCGAAGATAAAATCGCGAAATTCACTGAAGGCTTGGTGGCCAATTCTCGCCAGCGCATAGGCAGCTGTGAGTCCGATGGCCAGGCTGAGCCCTTGTGAATCAAACAACCCCCTGAGATCAATGGACTGTGCACCCATCGCCTGAAGGGCAGAAAGTTGGTCGATGGCCGCCTTTAACAGGAACGGAACACCCACGTTAAAACCCTTGGCGATCACCAAGGACACCAGGGCCAAAATGACTCGGACTTTGAGATCATTTCTGTTTGCGGGCCAAATGTAGGGTAGAAGTGAAGCCAGTGTCTTCCAGAACCGGGTTTCCCCGTGGGCTTTTGAGGCATCGAATTTCATAAAGGCAAGGTAGGTGTCTTTTGAGCAATTGCCGACATTTACCGCCCTGCGAAAAAGTTCCTGGAGAAGCCCAATCGAGCCCGCGAAACAACTTCTTCACCGAGTTTCAAATGGCCTTCGAGGCATCTTCAGGCTAGGAATCGGGCAACTTCAGGCTCGAAGAGCCTTGAGTGTTGTGGGTGAGAGATCGCTCGATTCAGTGTTTCGGTGTCAGTCTGACAATTTGCGATTGGCCTCAGGCTTGCTGAATCGTCACGTTAGTCGATTCAAAAGCAGGTTCCGAAGTGATCTGGGGGTCGAATCGGGGAAGAAGACGGCGACTGACTGGGCTTCCGAGTTCATACGCAACGCGCCACCTATGGTTGCGCGAGCGAAGTGAGAAGTGTTCAATTCGCCAGTTCTTGAAGGGTTGAACCTGAACTCAAGAGGGCTCGCTGGAACGGCCGAAGCACCGGCAACCGGCGATCGATTCGAAGCACCGACAAGCTTCAAACCGATCGCGGACTTGAAAATTTAGGATTGGGAACACAAAACCGGTCACGAGAGCGTGATCGCTTAGAAGAGGGGTACTCAGAAATGTTGCAGCAAATGAATTGGCAAGTGAAGGTTCTCGTGGCGGTCGCGATGGTCGCCGCTGTTCAGACTTCGGCACAAGCTGAAGAGCAGACGACAACAGCCGCGGAATCCGCGACGACAGCTGAATCCGTCATGCCAAAAGGTCAGGTCGAGAAAAAAGAAGGCGAGTCGGATGTTGATGAAGTGATCACAAACCGCAAACTGCGCGCAGAAACCGGCGCGAAGAGCAAGTACAGCTTCTCAGCGGCTTTGAGCTACAGCGGTGGAACTGTGAACAGCCCCGGAGCTGACACTCGTCCCAACATTGCAACTGGTACAGCGACACCGACAGTTCCGGCCATGGGCGGATCTTTGGGCGCGAAGTACAAGTTGAGCCAACTTCAATCGTTGTCGATGGACGTTGGAATCGTTTCGCGCAAACCCTTCCATAACGATGCGAAGAAGAGCTTGCGTGAGCGCACAACAGTTTCGAACCCCAGCCTGACTTATCAGGTGGTTTACAAAGCTGGTGGCGTTCAGAACGTTTCGTCGGTCTCGGGCACAATCGTGACGGACGACTTCTATCGCGAATTGGGCTATCAGTATGGCGCGGACTTCAGCCAAACCGCGATCTACGATTTCGGCGGATCGAACTTCTCGATGGGTCTGGCCTTCACAGCCGGCATGAACACTTTCGATAAGAACGATGCAGCTTTGCAGGCTATGCAAGGTGACTATTCATTCGGATTCTATCCGTTTGCTGAGTACGTTTTCTCGGATCGTTTGAACCTTCGCACGGTTTTCCGTCCTTTCACATTCGAACACATTCGTTCAGAGCCCTTCGGCAACGTCATCCGCAACGTCTACACTCAGTCGGTTGGCGTCGGCGTGTCGGTGACTCGCGACATCTACCTCTACCCCAACGTTCAGTTCGTTCCGGAAGACTTCCGTTCGGAACTCACGAACGTCGGTCTGTCGGCCAACATCAACATCTGATGATTGGTTGATTCTGGATTGTAAGCGAAGAGCCGGGGGCGACCTCGGCTCTTCATTTTTTAGAAAATGCGCGGGATCCCCTTTGGCCTCGTCGGCTCTGAGAGTGGGCTTGATCAGGCGGAAAAACAGTGCGAGGTTGCCGATCAACCAAATCTGAGTTTTCGCACCCTGAGGAACTCGCACAATAATGCGTAACTTGAACCGATTTCGAATGTGGAAGTCTCTGGCATTGGGACTATTCACGACCTCAATGGCGATCTTCGCGTTGAGATTCCCTTTGGGCTATGGCCCCTCGCTCATTCAGCTCCTGTCGCCGGCCACGGGGCTTTGGTCAAATCAGGTCGATCGTCAGGATCACTCGCAACAATTGAATTCGGCCCTCCAAATCGCTTCGAACTCTGAGGCTCTCAAGTCCATTCACTCTCAGAGTCAGGCCGGAGTTCAGCTTGAAATTGATGACAATCTCGTCGCCACGCTCACGTCAGATGACGAAGCGAGTCTCTACTTTGCGCAAGGCTATTGGGTGGCCACGCATCGACTTTGGCAAATGGAGTTTTTAAGTCGAGTGGCCTCGGGTCGGGTCGCTGAGGTAGTGGGTGCACGCGCTTTGCCGATCGATCGCTTCATGCGGAAGCTGGAGCTCAAGCGAGCGGCGATTCGCAGCTATGAATTGATGTCGCATGACCCTGAGACACGAGTGGCCTTGGAAGCCTACGCTGCTGGGGTGAATGCTCGAATCGATGATGTTCGAAGTCGTCGAGCGCCTCGACCTACGGAATACGTTTTGTTGGGCCTTGAACCGTCAAATTGGGAATCGGTGAACTCAGCACTCATGCAGAAGTTCATGTCTTGGTACCTGTCGGGTCGGCTCGATGATTTAAGGTTTGTAGAGACCTTGCAAAAATTGGGACCCACGGGGGTCATGGACTTGTTTCCTCTCGAGGTCACTGAACCCGGCACAATCTTGGGGCGCGATCCTCGCACTCAAATTGCGGGACTGCGAAATTCAGTGACGGAACCGAAAGCTTTCCAGATTTCAAAATTGAGCAACTTAGGAATCGCGGCTTCGATCAACGCAGAACTTGGACTGCTCGATGGGGTACAAGGCTTCATGCTTGAGGCCGATCGAGCCAGCGGCAGTAACAATTGGGTCGTGCCTGGTACAAAGAGTGAGAATTCATCTCCCATCATTTCAAATGACCTCCACCTTAGCTATACGATTCCGGCCTTGTGGATTCCAGTACGCCTTCATCTCACCAAAGGTCCGCAGGCCCATCGAGTCTTTGGCGCGGCACTCGTGGGCGCACCAGGTATCATCGTAGGTCACAATGATGATCTGGCCTGGGCCGTGACCAACGGTACGGATGATGTCTTGGATTTCTATCGCCTCCGCTTTCGCGACGAGAAGCGAACAGAATACATCTTTGATGATGAATGGCGTCCGTTGATTTCGCGTGAAGAAAAGCTGTTGGTGCGTGGCGGTTTAGCAGAAATTTTGATGCTTCGTGAAACTCACCTTGGGCCACTTTGGATCGACAATCATCAAGACGGCCCTTCTGCGAAAATTCCAGAAGGTGTTGTGATGAAATGGATTGGCCACGAGGCTTCTAACGAGTTGAAGGCCTTTCTTCGTCTCAATCGTGGCCGCAATGCCTTGGCATGTCCGGATGCATTCGAGCACTACGTTTCTCCCGCACAGAATTTCATTTGTGCGGATCGCACGGGGCGAATTGGTTACTGGAAGGCTGGACTGTTTCCCAAGCGACCACCCGAACGACCACTCGGAGATCATCCCATTCGAGGCGTGCACGAGGTCTCATCGAGTGCCGAAGTCTGGCAGGGCTGGCGCGATCGCCGTGAGAACCCCAGCCGATATCCCATTCATGACTTTTTTTCGACCGCCAACCAACCTCCCTATGGAGGACGAAGTGTCAGTGACTTTGGTTGGTCCTATGCGCCTTCGTTTCGAAACCTTCGCATTCAGGAACTCCTGCGAAGTCGCGGAAGTTGGAGTGCCGATCACATTGTGAAGATGCAGAGTGATGACCAGCACTGGCTAGGACATCGTCAAAAGGGGATTCTGGCGCAGTTTGCTCAGCAAGTCTGCCCCAAGGACCTCGCGCAAGAAATTGCGGCTTGGGACGGTCGATATCGAATGAATTCACGTGCAGCCAGTGCGCATGATTTGTGGTGGTCAGAGCTTCAGGCTTCGCTCTGGAAGGATCGTATCGGGGATCGAGGCAATTCGCTTTGGCCCTCGGCCTGGAGGATGCTTCAGTTGATTGAGAACGAACCGAGTTCGCCATGGTGGGATGATCCGACAACGAGCGAAGTCGAGACCTTTGAAGTTCGTGGCTTGCAAGCTATGCGAAAGCTCTGCGATGGAGCTGATGACATTCAAATTTGGAACAAGCGCCGCCCGACTCGACTCCAGCACGTTAGCCGTCTACCGGGATTCGGAAAAAGCGTCGCGTTTGCACCGGGTGCCGAAGATACGATTTTCGCCAATCGTGGTGACCATGGACCAAGTTGGAAGATGGTGGTCAGCTTTCCCCATGGTCAGCCCAAAACTTGGTTCACCTATCCGGGTGGCGTTTCGGGAGATCCGGCGAGCCGCTACTATGATCATTACATCTCAACTTGGTCAGATGGACGCATGACGCCAATCAATGAGGCAGGTCGCCCATGAAACAGAAGTCACTTCAAATTTCATCAGGCTCGGTAGCTCAACTTGCTGTCGATTTGTTCTATGTTTTGATTTTTGGAATTCTCGCGGCGCTCTTGAATCCCAGCTACTTTCTGTTGGCTTTTGGCGTGGTGATCTTTGCTTCGACGTTTGAATTTCAATGGCCCCATGGTCATGACCGACCTCGTGTCAGTTTAAGTCCAAAACTGAAAATCAGTTTGTTGGCGAACTTGGGTTGGTCGCTGTCGGCCATGGTCGCGGATTGGCAAAGCCTGGGAGCTGGTTCTCGCGTGCTCGGACGTGTTTTGGGGACTGAGGATTGGAGTGCAGGCTTAATGATCGTGCATACTGCACATTTGATTCTCTTGCTGGCGCTGCTTTCGCTGTTGGAGCTGGGAATCAAAAGTCTTTGCCGCGCACTTCGCGAGTTCGATCTGACCTCTAAGCCTCAATAGCCCTGCGGCAAGTACATCAAGGGATTGACGGGCTGACGGTTGTAACGAATTTCAAAATGCAAATGCACGCCCGTCGCGCGCCCCGTGCGGCCCATCTCGCCAATCTTTTGACCGCGCTTTACGCGATCACCTTCACGCACCGAAAACTTGTCGAGATGCGCGTAAAGTGTCGCCCACTTTTCATCGTGTTCGATGACAATCAACTTTCCGTAACCACGAAATCCACTGCCCGTATAGATCACTGTTCCGGATTCGGCAGCGAGTATGAGCGTTCCTTTGGGCGCGGCTAAATCAATTCCGTAGTGCCAGCGTCGTCCAAGCAAAAAACCGCGGGAAAGCCGAGCATCATCCACCGGCCAATCAAAATTGAGTCCTGTTCGTTCTTCACGCTGGAGGCGCTCGCCGGACCATTCCAAGGTCGGTCCGCTCAGTGTGGGTCCAACGGGTGCAGCACCTGGTGCACCTTCTTCTGGATCTTCTGGTGATGCAGGCAGACCCAATTGAAGTTGGCCGGGGCCTCGATAGGAACTGAGGCTGCCACAGCCAAATAACGGAATCGTTAGAACAGCGAGCAAGATCCACGACCGCATGTTGAACGCGGCCTTCATGCGTAAATCGGGAAAGCTGCGCAGAGTTCGCGAACTTGCTCCCGCAGTTTTGCAAGCTTGCTCTGATCCTGGTGATGATGAATGACTTCTGCGATCCATCCCGCAATGAGCTTCATTTCGGACTCGCGCATGCCGCGCGTGGTGAGAGCGGGAGTTCCAATCCGAACGCCGCTGGTGATAAACGGACTGCGCTTTTCGTTTGGCACTGTGTTTTTGTTCACAGTAATTCCAGCGCGATCCAAGGCGATCTCGGCATCTTTGCCCGTCACGTCCAAACGAGAAAGATCCACCAACACCAAGTGATTGTCGGTGCCGCCCGTCACTAAGTGTAGACCGGCTGCCATCAAAGCCTCAGCGAGTGCCGCCGCATTCAATACAACCTGGCGTTGATACTCCTTGAATGAAGGCTGAAGAGCTTCTTGGAAGGCTACGGCTTTAGCCGCAATGACATGCTCAAGCGGTCCACCCTGAATGCCTGGGAAAATCCGCGAGTTCAATTTCTTCGCCAACTCTTCGGCTCTCGGATCAGTTCCCGTCATGATCACGCCGCCGCGGGGACCGCGCAATGTCTTGTGTGTGGTCGAAGTGATCACATGTGCATAGGGAATCGGTGAAGGGTGAACGCCACCGGCGACCAGCCCAGCAAAGTGAGCCATATCGACAAGTAAAGTCGCGCCCACTTCGTCGGCGATCTCGCGAAAGGCCTTGAAGTCGAGCATTCGCGGATAGGCCGAGTATCCAGCAATCAAAAGTTTGGGCCGGCAGCTCAGAGCCTTTTCGCGAATTCGATCATAGTTCAGCCGTCCGGTCTCGGGATCCAAGCCATAGCTTTCAGCTTTGAAAAGCAGGCCGCTGAAATTCACCGGACTTCCATGTGTCAGATGTCCGCCGTGCGACAAATCCATCCCCAAGATACATTCACCGGCCTGCAGGGCGGCTAGGTAGACCGCCATATTCGCTTGTGAACCGGAGTGAGGTTGAACGTTCGCAAAGCTTGCGCCGAATAGCTTCTTCAGTCTTTCAATGGCCAGAGTTTCAATCGCATCGACGTGCTCGCAACCGCCATAATACCGTTTTCCGGGGTAACCCTCGGCGTATTTGTTGGTCAAGATTGAGCCCTGGGCCTCCATGACGGCTCGAGACGCATAGTTCTCGCTCGCGATCATCTCAAGACCAGTGACCTGCCGTTCAGTTTCGTGGTCGAGGTGTGCCGCGAGTTCTGCATCAATCATTCGCAGGTGCTGAGTTGAAGTTGGTGTTACTGAGCTCACCGACGGAGTACCGCCGGAAGATTGACCACCCGAGGAATTGTTTTGATTTGAGAGTTGCATGTCTTGAATTGACCTTTCGAGGTGAGATGGAGCGATCAGTCTTGATCTAGTTTTTGAATTCGACCGACATGACGCTCGCCTTCGAATGCGGTTGATAAAAAGACTTTGAGAATTTTGACGGCGAGATCAGCTTCAATCAACCGAGCTCCGAGGCAAAGTACATTGGCATCATTATGGGCACGGGCCAATTCCGCCGCCGTCTCGCTCCAACAAAGTGCGGCTCGAATATGGCGATGTCGGTTTGCCGCAATCGCCATGCCTTGACCTGATCCGCAAATCAAAATCCCACGAGAGTCCGAATGTTGAAGAACTTCGCGGCAAACCAGCTTTGCGAAGTCAGGATAATCGACTCGAGCTGCTGATGTCGGTCCGAGGTCAATCAGTTCAGTTTGAAAGTCGTCTCGGTGCTGCTGGAGAATTTCAACGAGTCTTGCCTTGAGTTCGAAGCCGGCATGATCACTTGCGATCCAGATTTTTCGCACCAGTACTCCTAGATCTTCGAAAAGATCACGCAAGAGTTCGTACCACCGAAGCCAAAACTGTTGTTGGCCACGGCCGTAAACTGACCTTCACGCGCCGAATGAGGCACATAATCCAAATCACAATCACCGCTCGGCTGATCGAGATTGATCGTCGGGGGAGCGATGTTCTTTTCCAAAGCGAGAATCGAGAAGGCGGACTCAATGGCGCCGGCGGCTCCCAATGAATGCCCCATCATAGACTTTGTCGACGACACCCATAGCTTCTTTGCATGGTCTCCGAACACCAAGCGAATAGCTGCGGTTTCCTGGCCATCACCAGCTGGAGTGGATGTGCCGTGAGCATTGATGTACTGGATTTGATTCGCGTTGAGATGCGCATCGCGAAGTGCAGCGCGCATGGCTTGTGCGGCTCCAACGCCGCCCGGAGAAGGATTTGTCATGTGATGTGCGTCCGAAGATGATCCATAACCTGCGACCTCAGCGTAAATCTTAGCTCCACGTCGTGAGGCGTGTTCAAAGTCTTCGAGGACCAACACGGCCGAGCCTTCAGCCAGCACAAAACCGTCTCGATCTTGATCGAAGGGTCGGCTCGCTTGCGTGGGCGAGTCATTGCGAGTGGAAAGTGCCTTCATCGCGTTGAAGCCACCGATGGCCATCGGGCAAACTGCCGCTTCCGTACCACCTGCGAGCATGACGTCGGCTTCACCGCGCCGAATGTAATGAGCCGCTTCGCCAATCGAGTGCGCTCCTGAAGAGCAGGCCGATGTCACCGAGTAGTTCACGCCCCGAAGGCCGAATCGAATGGAAACATGGCCAGCCGCCATATTGGCGATCACGACCGGAATCACAAACGGGCTCAAGCGGCCTGGACCCTTCTCAAGCAAAACGCCCTCGGCGATCTCAAGTTCAGTCAGTCCACCAATGCCAACGCCAATCACACAACCTGTGCGATCTCCGAGAGATTCATTTTGAAGGAATTGGAGACCAGAATCTCGGACCGCCTCTTCCGCAGCGGCAATTGCCAAATGCGTGAAGCGGCCCATCTTCCTTTGCTCTTTCTTTTCGATGAACAAAGTCGGATCAAAGTTCTTCACTTCGCCGGCAAACTTCACGTCATAGGCTGAAGCATCGAACTGAGTGATGGATGCGATTCCAGATTGACCTGCAACGGCCGCAGCCCAGGACTCAGCCGTGCTGAGTCCCAATGGCGTGATCATTCCGACGCCAGTTACGACAACTCGGCGTTCGGGACGAGAACGGCGTTCAAATCGGTTTTTTTCTGAAATCAGAGACATCGCTGCCTCAATTCAAGCCTTAGGCTTTGCCCTTGGCCGAAAGATAGTTGCAGAAGTCGCCAACAGTTTTGAGTTTCTCAGCGTCTTCGTCGGGAATTTCGATGCCGAATTCTTCCTCAACAGCCATGACCAGTTCCACGATATCCAAGCTGTCAGCACCCAAGTCATCAATGAATGATGCTTCGGGTTTCACGCGCTCCGGATCTACGCCGAGTTGTTCAGCGATAACGTCACGAACTTTGGGTTGAACTGCGATCATTGATAACCTCCACAGGTCTCATTTTGTTTCAAAAATTTTTGACCAAATTTCTCACTCAGCATTCGGTCAATTCATAAAACTCGCATTTACTTTTCAGTCTCCGGTTTGCTCAATCTCCGGTTTGCTCAGTCTCCGGTTTGCTCAGTCTCCGGCTGGCCGGTTCGGCTACCGGTTGAGTCCAGCTTTGAGTCAATTGAACGCCTGAAGTCGGAGCAATTCGGGACTCAAAACATTGGTCTCATCGAAGAGCGCCAAATCACGTTTGTCCGCTATCGATTTAGACCCGAGATCAAACCCAGAATCACATGTAAAGTCCACCATTAACGCTCAGAGTGTGGCCCGTAATATAACGCGCCTCATTGCTCAGCAGAAACGCCGTTGCTGAAGCAATATCTTCGACGGCTCCCACTTGCCCGAGCGGAATTTGGCCTACAATTTTAGCTCGCTGATCATCCGTGAGCGCGCCGGTCATTTCCGTCGCGATATATCCCGGCGCGACGCAATTCACGCGAATGCCTCGAGACGCCACTTCCTTTGCGGCCGCCTTGGTCATTCCTTCTAACCCCGCCTTGGCGGCTGAGTAGTTCGTCTGGCCTGGAGTTCCCATTTCGCCCGACACCGATCCAATATTGACGATGCTGCCAGGGATCTTGGCTTTAAACATGACCTTTACGGCGGCTCGTAGGCACAAAAAAGCACCGCGCAGATTCGTGTTCATGACCGCATCAAAGTCGTCCGACTTCATTCGCAAAAGCAGCTGATCACGCGTGATTCCAGCATTGTTCACGAGGCCGTAGAGTGGCCCGACCTCAGAAATTTTCGAAAATACGCTTTCGACCGAATTTTCATCTGTGACATTCAATGCCAGACACAAATGCCCTTGGCCCGGCAGTCCCTCCATCACCTTTTGAGCCTGTGCTTCATTTGCCGAGTAGGTGACAATGACCTTGGCGCCTTCTTGCGCAAGTCGCTGAGCGATTCCTGCGCCGATTCCTCGACTCGAGCCCGTCACCAAGATCAATTTGTCCGTGAGTGCATAGTTCATTGTGCGTTCTCCGTTTCAAGACGCTTCAAGGCCTGCTCGAGCGCCCTGAAGTCATCGAGGCTGTTGATATTGTAAATGACTTTGGATGGGTCGATTTTCTTGCCAAGGCCAGCGAGAACTTTTCCACCACCCATTTCAACAAATTGTTGGCAGTGCAGATTGAGTTTCTGCTGACACTGAGTCCATCGAACCGTGCCTGAGATTTGGCCCGTGAGCCACTCACGAATGAGATTGGGATCCGAAGTGGATTCAGCATTGAGATTTTGAACGACGGGAAACTGCGGAGCCTTAAAGCTCATGCCTTTTAAAACCTCGCCCATGACAACTTCGGCGGGCTTCATCAGTGAGCAATGAAATGGCGCACTGACATTGAGGGGAATCATCTTGAGTCGCGGGGGATTTGCGCCAAACACTTGCTCAAGCCAAGCGGGAGTCGCCAGATCTTTGAGTGCGAGCATCGAGTCCGCCGAGCCACTGATCACAACTTGTCCAGGGCAATTGAAATTCGCGGGCTCCAAGCAAACGGATTTTCCAGATCCAGCCAGTGAACTCGAGAGGGCGGAGCAAAGCTGAATCACTTGCTCGTCGGTCATGCCGAGAATTGCGGCCATAGCTCCTTGACCGACAGGCACGGCGGCTTGCATGGCTTGGCCTCGACGGCGAACTGCACGAAGCGCATCGCCAAATTGCAATACGTCACTGGCAACCAAGGCTGCGTACTCGCCGACTGAATGCCCGCTGGCCATTTTGATTTCAAGCGGAAGACTCTCCGAGATTACTCGATAAGTGACCGTGGACACCAGAAGGAGCGCTGGCTGAGTGTTTTCAGTGAGCTGAAGGTCGGACTCTGGGCCATCAAAGCAAAGTTTTTTGAAGTCCTGTTTGAGAGTGTCAGAGGCCTCTTCAAAGAGCTGACGTGCGGTCGAAAACTCATCAAAGAGAAAGCGCCCCATGCCGACACTTTGACTGCCTTGTCCTGGAAAGATCGCTCCCCACATTTTAGAACTCCTTAGCGGCTCATGATGTATGGGTTGAGACACAAATGGAGCCGAAGCCACTTTTTTATTACGCAATCGGACCGGTTCATCAGCATGACGCGCCTATCGACTCAATTAGAATTTTAAGAGCACACTGCCTGAGGTGAGGCCCGCGCCAAATGCCGTCAGTAGCACATGTTGGCCTCGACGAATCCGCCCGTCGCGCACTGCCTCGTCGAAGGCGATGGGAACAGTGGCGGCGCTGGTGTTGCCAGTTCGCTGCACGTTGATCACAACTTTCTCTGCCGGAATTCCAAAGTGCTTTCCGACAGCTTCAATGATGCGAAGATTCGCCTGATGCGGAATCAGCCAATCGATTTGGTCAATGCTCATGCCATTGATATCCAGCGCTTCCTGGCAAACGTCGCTCATGGTTCGAACTGCATTTTTGAAAATCTCTCGGCCCTTCATACGCACGTAGCCGAGCCCATCATCCAGCACTTGATGAGTGAAGGGCATGGCACTGCCCCCAGCCGGAAGCACAAAAAGATCTCCGAGCGAGCCGTCGGCTCGTAAATGCGCCGAATAAATCCGTGAATCCTCATTCACGTCAGCGGCCGTCAAAACCGCCGCACCCGCGCCGTCGCCAAACAAAATGCAGGTTTCGCGGTCCTTGTAATTCACAAAGCGATGCAAAACTTCAGCGCCCACGACCAACACAGTTTTAAACATGCGTGTGCGGATCAATGAATCGGCAACGCTGACACCGTACACAAAGCCAGAACATGCGGCGGACAGATCGAAAGCCATGACATGCTTAGCGCCGAGCTTGGTCTGCAGCACGCAGGCCGAAGCCGGCATGATTTGGTCGCCGCTGACGGTGCAAAACAAGATCGCATCCAAGTCCTGCGCGGTCATGCCCGCCATTTCGAGAGCGCGTTGAGAAGCGACTAAGGCCAGGTCTGATGTGACTTGGTGATCAGCCGCTAAATGTCTTTGTTCAATGCCTGTGCGTTCGCGAATCCACTGATCATTGGTCTCGACCATCTTTTCGAGGTCGACGTTCGTCAGCAGCTTTTCAGGAAGATAACTTCCAGTTCCCGCAATTTTGGTGCGGATGCCGGTGTCGATCGGGCGGCTCGGCCGTGGCCGATGATCACTCGGCGATTTGGGCGTGGATTCGGAGAGATCAGAATTGGATTTCGTCATGGGCCTCGTCCTTGAAATTTCATTACTGAAACATCCTTGATCGAGATCGGAGAATCGGACCAGAGCGAGATCGACGCCGATTCTTGTCGTGATGGTCAGGCGCAAAGCTTTCGAGTCACTGCGCTGGTTTTTGGGCTGGTTCTTGGGCTGGATTTTGGCCTTCCGGCTAAAACTCGAGTCGCGGTGCTTTCTCAAATGGGGGCTTTGTTCAGCCCTGAGATCCGTCGCGACTCAAGCTTCGAGAGGCCGTGGCGCCTCAGTCCTTGGAAGCAGCAGTTTCCGTCACGATTTCTTCGCCCTTGTAGTAGCCGCAAGAGGGGCAAACAACGTGGGGAAGTTTGTAGGAACCGCAGTTTGAGCACTTCACAGAAGTGTTGGTCTCAAGGAAGTCATGAGAGCGGCGCATGTCGCGACGCGAGCGAGTTGTACGTTTCTTGGGTGTTGGCATGGTCCACTCCCTTTAAGGGTCGAAATTGAGCTGTCGAAAATGCCGCGTTGGCCCGCCAAAATCAAGTCGGAACAGTGATTTACCCGCCAGTTGTGTCAAAAGCTTAGGCGCGTGTCGGCGCGCTCGGGCACTGGCCGAGGATTGGCACGAGCTGGCGTGCGTCAGATGCAACCAATTGCAGCAGAGGCGTAAAGCCGAGGCACAGCCCTTTCAATGCGAAGCTTCTGAGGGCCAAGCATCATGCGAAGGCCCAAAGCGCATTCCTCAAGGGAGGTCACAATGCGAAGTCTTCGAATGTCTCACCGAATCACACTGCTTTGCTTTGGCGCATTAGCTTTGTTTGCAGGTATTCGCGAGGCCACAGCTGGAGCTTCGTCCAATCACCCCAAACGCGACACCCAACTGAAATGGGCAACCAGTGAATTGGCCGTGGAGCTTGAGGCTGATCGTCGCCATTTGCCTTTGCAGCCCCGTGAAGCTCAGCTGGCGTGCGTCAGATGCAACCAATTGCAGCAGAGGCGTAAAGCCGAGGCACAGCCCTTTCAATGCGAAGCTTCTGAGGGCCAAGCATCATGCGAAGGCCCAAAGCGCATTCCTCAAGGGAGGTCACAATGCGAAGTCTTCGAATGTCTCACCGAATCACACTGCTTTGCTTTGGCGCATTAGCTTTGTTTGCAGGTATTCGCGAGGCCACAGCTGGAGCTTCGTCCAATCACCCCAAACGCGACACCCAACTGAAATGGGCAACCAGTGAATTGGCCGTGGAGCTTGAGGCTGATCGTCGCCATTTGCCTTTGCAGCCCCGTGAAGCTCAGGCTCAAAGGCGCGGCGAGCGAAGTCAATCCATCAATCAGTTGCTCGATCGCAGCTTTTCGGAAAAGGCCCAAGTTGTGGACGCCTACAAAGGTAATCCATCGGCAGGGCGCCCCGAAGAGCGCATGAAACCTGAAGATCGAGCCGCGAATATTGAGCCCGTCGTGCGCATTGAAATGGGCGACGAATTGGGTGGCGGATGGTCTGAGCGAGCCGCTGGAAATCGAGAGTGGCGCGAAGAACGTCGTGCACAAGCCGGCGTCGACATTCAAAGCATTGAAAATCGACTCGATCGCGAGACTCGCGAAGTGCGAGCTGAGACTCGCGATCGCCGCAGTCGACGTCAAAAAACTGAGCGCGACTTCTAAAGTGCTGGCGAGGAACTGAGACGAAATCTCAGCGTCTTTGAGGTGAAGTGGAAAGGGCGGCGCGAGCCGCCTTTTTCGCTTGTGCGGCCGAATCTGCCGCTGCAGGTATGCCGGCCTCGGCGAGTGCGGCGTATTGAGCGAGGGCGAGGGTGCTGAGTTTCTGCGTGCGATGATGCTTATGGCGGAGGAGCCATTGCGTCGCGCGACCAAGCGGCTCGCGAATGAGAGCACCAAAGCTAGGATCCGCCAAGGCAAGTCCAATCAAAACATCAATGGCTTCGGATTGAGAGCGCGCCGCTGCCGAGGAATTTTCCGGAAGCGGACTAGGAAACCAACCATCCGTTCGCTGGCGAACAAGGGCTTCGCGAAGCCAAGCTTCGGACGTTTGGCGTAGGGTGGGGTTGGCAAGAAACTTTCCGATCCAAAATGCGGCAGCGGCGGCCTGCAATCGTTGCGGCGTTTGCCAGCTGTTGCGCTCGGCTTGATCCCAGCGACGTTCGCCAAGCAGTGAGCGTGAAGACTTTAAGCTGAGTTCAAGTCGCGGCTTGAGGCGTTCGAGCCTTTGGGCTCGAGCTTCTTGTCCACCGGTACGCAGAAGATAAACACTGCGAGCAAACAGTCCAAGAAAGTGCGTGATTTCAATCGTCTTGGATTCGCCAAAGCTTCCGTCGGACTTCATTTTTGCGAAGCTCCATTCAAAAGCCATAATGCCTCGATCCATGACAAAACCATTCTTCGTGGCAAGACCCGAGCGGATAAACTGAAAGCCTTCGACCTGATGGGCGACCAGCTGTTTGTTAGGGAATTTCACGTTCAGCCCTAGGGCGCCATCTCCCGCTTTTTTTCCAAGTGGGTTCATACGCTCAGCGATTTGTCGCAATTGAGGATTGGTGATCCAGATTTTGCCTTCGCTGGGCCAAGTCTGGCGTTTGGGTACGGCGGCAGTTGCTTCGGCGACATCGAACGCGTGAGGTAAGGGCAAACTGAACGCCAAAGTAAAGAGCACAGCTAAGCGGATCTTCGCACTCGAATCGAGTCGGATGGCAGTTTTTTTGGGGCGGCCCATCGAACCCAGCGACATCGAAAGACTTCTCCTTGCCGAGACTACAAGATCAACTTTCGCAGCTCTTGCTGTGAGTAAACGTAATCGGCATAGATCATCGTATTCGTTATATTTCTATGGCCAAGTGCGACCTGAACTAGACGCAGGTCTTTGGTCTTTCGATAGAGTCGAATCGCAAAGGTGTGGCGGAGTGCGTGGAATTTTTTAGGGCAGGGACGATACCAATCCCAAATTTGTCGAAGACGATGATAGCCGATTGGAAAAATCTCTCCATGTTCAGCGGCTTGCGACAAAATATGAAGGCGTTCGAAGAGCTTTGTCGGAATCGGTAGCTCGCGATCATTCGAACCCTTGATTCCATGAATGAAGACGGTTCGGTCATAGGCATTAAGGTCCGCGGTCCGAAGCGCCAAAAGCTCCTGGGCCCGTGCGCCTGTACGAAGAGCGAGCTCCAACAAAATTGAGTTTCGCTCTTCTTCCGGTCCCAGAGGTACGAGATTCCCGAGCAAGCGATCGACTTCGGGATCCAGCAAATACTTATTCTTGTTCAGAGCATAGCGGGGAGACTTCGACATGGACTTCATTGAAGCGAACCCGAACATAAAGCGCAATCGAAGTTCGACCTCATGCTCAATCGTAGAGGGCGTTGCGGCGAGGCTATGAACGCGACCAATGTCGCAGTCGGGATTCTCAAATTCGTGAACAAAGATGCCGATTAGAAATTGATGTCGTCGCAGTTGCCGCAGATTGGACAGAAAATCGGTGACTATCGAATCCAAGCCGAACTCGGTCGAGGCGGCATGGGCGTGGTGTATCTTTGCGAAGATGAAGTCTTAAAGCGACCTGCGGCCGTGAAGGTGCTCTCATTTCAGGACATGGGCGGTCATGACGCCGTGAAACGCTTTTTGCTGGAAGGTCGAGCCCTCGCCCGACTTCAGCATCCGCACATCGTTTCGGTTTACTCGCTCGGCGAAGCGGATGGTTATGCGTTTCTGGCGATGGAGTTCATTGAAGGCTGCTCTTTGCATCAGCTTTCAAGGCGAAGAGTGTTGAGTCCGAGTGACTGTGTGCGGATCTTCAAAGAACTCGCTTCAGGGCTTCAGCATGCCCACGATTCCGGCATCGTTCATCGCGACATCAAGCCCGGAAACATCCTGATCGACAAACACGGCCACGCCAAACTGATCGACTTTGGTATCGCGAAGTTCCGCCAGGGCGAAGATGACTCGGGCTTTCGAACTGAGACAGGCATTCTCATCGGAACATTGAATTATATCGCTCCGGAATTATTCCGAGGCGAAGCGCCTTCAGCGAGATCTGATCTCTATTCTCTTGGTCTGGTTCTCTATGAAATGCTGGTGGGTCGCACGCCCTTTAAGGGGCAAAACCGCTTTGAGACCATGGAGATGATCAAGTCTGGAGTCCTGCCGGTGTCGACAGCGCTCAAGGCGATGGTGCCCGCCGCGGTTTGGAAACTGATCAAGCAGTGCGTGCTGGCCAATCCTGAAGAGCGACCCACTGACATGGCGGCAGCGGCTCGGCTTGCCGATCAGGTTTTGCAACAATTGGCCGCGAGCTCGCCGGCCGACGCTGCGGCGAAATTCGATCTCGCGAATCTCTTTTCACATGTGCAGAATTGGTCGGAAGCGGGCGATTGGCTCAAAGCCCAAGGCGTCAGCTCGGAAGAGTATCCGCTCGTATTCGCCATGGCCGCGCAGACGAAGGCGGCGCAAAAAAGTGATCGCATTGATCTTCATGCGCTCAACGACTTACTGCCGATCTACAAGAAAAACGTCGATGTGCGAGTGCGGCAGCAGCCGGGCACTCCGGCCGTGAACTCGACACACTTTCAAAAACGCAATTGGCTAAGGCGAATCGCTTGGACGTCGGGCGCGGCGCTTGGACTTATGGCCGTTGGCTTGGTGGCGGTCAGGAGCTTAAAGCCTGAATGGCTGGCTTCGCCTGTGGTGCCGGTTGCTGTGGCACCAACGCCAGTTGCAAAAAACGATCGAGATCCAGCGTCGAATGTCGAGGGCCCAGGGCATCAGATGCCGGCTCGGGGCATGGGTTCACCTCGAGGTCGAAACTTTCCTTTGGGAGTGATTACCGAAGGTGAAATCCGCGCGGAGTTTCCAGAAGTCGCATCTCCAAACCCACGTCTTGGTCGACAAAGTGTTTACATCAATACGAGTTTTCAAGCCCAAGGCGGTAAGACTTGGTTTCGCGAACGTCGAACCTTAGAGGCCTTTGAGGGTCGCTGGTTGAAGTGGAAGATTGAAATTCTACATGAAAAGCCCGGTGATCCGCCGGCGCAGACCTTTTACTGGTGGATGGAAAACAACGAGGCCGCCATTCCTCGAGCCACACGAGGATGTCCAATTCTCGGCGATAGCGAGTCGCAGGAGGCAGAAAATTCTCCTTCGCAACAGATCTATCCGCTGCGGCTTGGGCGTGCCGTGGCCATCATGACTCATTCCATTTCGCAAGAGTTCAACCAACGTCAGGTTTCACGAGTTCGTCGCTGTAAAGTTCGCGAGCGCGAAAAATTGAGTCTGCCTTGGGGCGAAAGTTGGGCGATTCCGATTGAGTGTGGAGTTGCGATGCGCGACGCGCCTGAGGGCATGAGCAAAACTTTTGTGAAGTATGTGGATCCGGAGCGAGGCGAATTGGTACGAATTCAGAGATCCAACAGCCACGGCTTGTATGGCGGCCCTTATGGCTCCGAATACTTGATTGAGAGCTTTAAAGAAGGCGAGGGCGAGGCCTATGCCGACTACATCGCCAAGGGTCAGCTCAATCCTTTGCGGCTCGAAACTTCACCTGCCCAACTGAAGTGATTCAACTTCGCCGACCAAGGTCGGGTCGCGGGTGGGCAGGCTTAATCGTTGGGATTGAACTCTAGTTTAGCCTTCATCATTTATCGAAATTCGCAAAAATTCCGATGAGATCCTCATGAGTGCCGACTCTCAATTGCGAGCTGGTTTGCAAATTGGCGACTATGAGCTTGAGTCCGAGCTCGGTCGTGGCGGCATGGGTGTGGTGTTTCGTGCACGAGATCTGACTTTGAAGCGCGTCGTGGCGCTTAAGCTCTTACCGATTCAAGACCTCGGCGGCCAAGATCTCCTGCAGCGCTTTCTTTTGGAAGGCCGAGCACTGGCTCAGCTCCGACATCCGCAGATCGTTTCCGTCTATAGTTTGGGGCATGTCGATGGTTACGCCTACATCGCGATGGAATGCTTGGAGGGGAATTCACTCCACGTCCTTTCTCGACGTCGTCTGCTCAGCCCTCTCGATGCGCTGCAAATTTTTGCGGACATCGCAGAGGGACTGCATCATGCGCACAAAAGCGGAATCGTTCATCGAGACGTGAAGCCCGGCAATATCATCGTCGACCACTCGGGAAGTTCGAAGTTGATCGACTTCGGGATCGCCAAGCTCAGCCAACAAGACGATGAGATGAATGTGCGAACCGAAACTGGAGTTTTGATCGGAACTCTGAATTACATTGCGCCGGAACTCTTTCGAGGCGCGCCGCCGTCGGCTCAGACGGATCTCTACGCTCTGGGATTGGTGCTTTACGAAATGCTGGTCGGCAGGACTCCATTCCGCGGACAAAATCGTTTTGAAACGATGGAGCTCATTCGCAAAGCTGAACTTCCTGTTGGAGCGAATCTTCGCGCCGCCGTTCCCAAGGCCGTCTGGGACTTGATTCGAAGCTGCACGCGACCTGATCCGCGCGAGCGCCCACAAGATCTTGCCGAGGCTGCCGCTCGCGCTCGAGCCATTGATTGGTCAAGTGCGCCGCCCGCATGTCGCGTGCGCCAAATGGCCCAGCTGGTGACTGAAGATCAACTCGAAAAAGCCCAGCAAATCTTCAAATCCTCAGGCTTGATGTCGACTGAGGAGTACTCGCTCTGGTTGGGCGATTGGGTGAACTCTTCGGTTCGTCATTCAAAACGAGAAGGCGGAAATCCCGCTTTGAATTTTCCAAGTTCGACGAATGGGAAAACTGGATCTGGCACGAATTCCGGATCTTCGGCAAAGCTTCCGCCTGTGGAACTTGAAATCGCAACCTTGCAGCGGCGAATTCCAAGCTTCCAGAAAGTTTATCGAGAGAACTCGACTCAATATCTACTCCATAGCGATCGAATGCGCCGATGGTGGAAACCTCTGGCGGCCGGAGCTGCGGCAATCGCACTGCTCGTCGGCTTCATGATATACAAAGAACTTTTGCCGATGGACGTGGTGGAAGCTTCGAGCGTCACGCCGAATGTTGCTCCCGCCGAAGCGCCTGCCAGTTCAACGGTTAATTCAATAGGCAATTCGCCTCCGGCCGAAAAAGCGGCGACGGGGAGTTTACAGGAGCTTCAGCATCGCGCCGGCCTCATTCATGCCGGAGATCCCTCAACGCAAATTCCGACACCCAACCCGCGTATTGGCGACCAGTATCTCTACATCATTAAAAAGAATGAGGGCGGGGGACGAGTCTCAGAATTTTATGAGCGGCGAATTGTCGAAGGTTTTGAAGGCCATCTCATTCGCTGGCGAATGCTTTCCTATACTTCAGGACAAAAACCGGTTTTCCAAACGCGCCCAGAGGGGGCTGATGCTGTCGCAGAAGTAGATCGACCGGATCGTGAGTTTTACTGGTGGACGGAAAACGTCGAGTTCGCGATGCCCCGAAAGACAAAGAACTGCCCTTCCTTTGCCGATTTCAGATCTGAGGAGCGAGGCCCATCGACGGCCATATTTCCTCTCCAAGTTGGCCGGGAAGTTGTTTTTGATACGAAAGCTTTTTCGATGGAGTTACCCAGTGAAGGACTGATTCGAACAAGGCGATGTCGAATCGAGGGGCCAGAAAAGGTCGTCGTTCCGGCCGGTGAGTTCGAAACGCTTCGCGCCGATTGCGAAGTCGAAAGCCGAGGCCGAAAGGCCGGGCAGCTCAGATCCGTGCATTGGAATCGCCAAGGCGGTGAAGTTGTGTTGATCCTCCGGCAAAGTTCGCAAGGCTACTACTCAGGACCTTATGGATCGCGCCAGGAGCTCATCGAGATTTTCCGCGGTAGCGGCGAAACTTATGCTGAACACATGGCCAGGACCCCGGCATCCGTTGCTCCAAGCTCCGAAAGCGTGCCGAGCCAACCCATCTTGACCAACGAAACTGCATCGAATCCCGCGCCCTAAAGACACGATGGCAAATGCGCGGGTCAAAATCCAAGACGAAAACATCAATTTAATTTTCGTTAATAAATACGAATATTTAATACTCACACTTATAACTATAAGTGTGAGTCATGGCGCGTCGTCAGCTCTCGGTTGAATGCGAAACTCATGAAGAGTCCATAATCCCTTGAGAAATTGATAATTTAGCATCGACCTCCTGGGACGGCGACCGTCTGATCTTGCATTTCACAACGTCAAATGATGTGTGACGCAACAGAAATATTGCGAGACGAAACATGATCAGCCAGGCTGAGTCCATGCAGGACATCGAAGTGGGCCTTGAGAGTTTCCGTGATGCAGAAATAAATGTCGGTTCTCCGACCCCATTCAGTACGCCTTTGACCGCAAAATCCAGCCTTCGGCTCAAATACGAAGCCGAAGTCATGGTTTTACGACGCAAAATAGGGGGTTTAGAGGAGATCCGCGCACGCTTAGGCCTTTCTTCTCGAAAGATGGCGCAGCTTCTGATGGTTGACCCGTCCGCGTGGACTCGATGGGTTCAAGGCGGTGATTCAGCTCCCCCGCACATTTGGCGAGCGCTTGCTTGGTATCTGGCGCTTGAAGAGAAATATCCGGGACTTGATCATCAATTTTGGCTCAGCTCCGTCTCTCGACCGCAGAGCGAAGATCTCGCGCTCGCCGCACAACGAAGCCTGAGGAATGAAGCTCAGAGCCTTCGCGAAGAACTTCACTCACAGCTTCAGAAGTTCAACGTTGAGCAGCTTCGAGTTCGCGAGCTTGAACGCCGGCGATCACTTCGAAACATGATATTGGGCAGCATCGGGGGAATATTGCTGTTCATGGCAGGTCATCTTCTGGCCAAATTTGGAGCATGAACTTCACTTCGCCATGGACCGAGCTTCTCGACGCTGATGTGACAAGCCGTTGGCCATGGGCGGACGCTGAACCAGAGCATCGAATTACCGCACAAATTCGCAGTCAGGGACTCGCAGCTTGGGCATTTCGTCACGCGCCTTTGGACTCGAACTGGAAACGCGAATTCCTGCCTGATACGCGCAAACTTGCAGAGCGAAATCTCATTCTCATCGCTCTGAGCCGTAGCCTCGAGGAACTTTGGAAGCTGGCCGGGCTTCGCGCCGTGCGCCTCAAAGGCATTGACCTCATTCAGCGAAGCGAGGGCAAAGATCTTGGCGCAACTCTTCGCGATGCTCGCATGTGGCGGCCGCTTTCAGATCTCGACTATTTATTTGTGGACCGAGTTGACCTCGAAGAAGCACGACAAGCTTTGCGATCCCGTGGGTGGCAAATGCATCTCCCCGAGTCCGCTGGGAAAGAAGTGTGGCTATTGAAGACTGCCGGCCAAGAAGTTGCTCTCGAACTTCACACCAAACTGATTTTCAACGAACCCCAAGAATGGCGATGGAGTGAGTGGATTGAGATGTCCCGCGATGGACGAGCCTATCAACTCAAGCTCCCTGCACTTTGGATTCATTTGAGCGGGCATTGGGTGGTTGGGCACGCCTGCCAAAAATATTTTTGGCTCTTAGATTTGAAAATGCTGGGGCCTATGTTGTCGAAGTCGGATTGGGAACAGGTTTCAAATCTGGCTCGGCAATTGAGCCTGCGCCAGGCCTGCGCGCTTTCTTTGGCCTGTGTTCAAAGATTGAAAAGTGAACTTACGGACCAAGATGTGTCGTCGACCGGATTTCAAAGTGAATTGAGATCCTCAAAAAGAACTCAGCTATGGAGTCGGCTGATCTTGCTACGCCCTTTGCGCCATCGCGGATTTCGAAGCCTTGGGATCCGAGTGAGCGTGCGCGATCGAAGCCTACACGCGGCTCAATATGTGTTCTATTGGATCAGATCAGCCATGAGTAGGCCAAGATCTCGAGGTGAATTGTGAATTGGCGCATCGGCGAGAAGTTGAAGTTGCTGGAAGGAATTCGGGAACATGAGACGGCTTCGGCGAGTGCGTGGCCTAGTGTTTTGATCTCTGTGGCCGGCTTTCATGTTCGCTGGCGATTTCGCGAGTTGAGTGAAGCCTCAAGGCTTTGGCTGCTGGCTCACTGGCGAGGCTTTGTGGTGGATGAGTCCGCTGATCCGACGCAAACCGCGTTGAAGGCCGATTTTGAAATTCACTATCTCGCGCAGAACAGTCGGGCCAGTGACGAGATTTGGTCAGATCCGATTCCTGTGTTTCACGTCGATGGACAAAAGTTGGTTTGTCGCGACTTCGCGGTCTGGAGGGATCTGCATCAGACGATCATTGTCGCGACGGGTCCACAGATCGATGAAGCAGCGATCGATACACTCGACAACTTGAACAACACCTTGCTGGCGCGTGAGCTGATGCGCAGAGATTTAGGATTTCCCCTACATGCATCTTGCGTGGTGAAAGATGGCGGTGCGTGGGTTGTATTTGGCCCGTCAGGCGCCGGGAAGTCGACTTTCGCGCGTTTGTCTTATGAGCGCGAGGGCACGCCGGTTCTCGCGGGTGATCAACTTTATGTGAGGTATGATTCGGGACGCCCCGTCGTATGGCCGGCGACAACGCGAATTCCGGAGTTCCCCATAGAATCAGAGGCGAGATCTTTGCGACCCGCACCTTTAGTGGCCGCCGCCCGCTTGGATCGGAGTCAGCCGGGTGGACTTTGGCGTGACGAAAAGTTTCGACATCACACAGCCTTTCTCAAAGAGGTCCTGGCCTTTTATTTTGATTCAGACCTCGCTCAGCGGGTGATGACACAGGTCCCCAGCTGTTTTCGGCGCCATGCAGAGGTGTTTCGTCCTTTAGTGATGAGCACTCGGCTGCAAACCAACCCCTGGGAACTCGTTCGTCAGTCCGAAGCTGTGGACATTCTGCCGAGTGACCGACATCATGATTGTGGTGAGGTGAAAACATGAAAAAATCGAACGCTCATGAGTCCCAGGTCGCTCATCCTGCATCGGAAGTTGCAGTGAAGCCTGCCGGCCAGATCGAAACGAATTCGAGCAAGGTGGCGCAAACTCAATATGTGGCGCCTGAAATTCGAAGTGAGAAAGTCGGTTCGGCAGGTCTCCAATCAGGCGGTTCTTGCAACGGCATGACGGCCGGTGGCCGCAAAGCTGAAACTCCGTGCACGATTCTCATGAGCTGAGTTTTAAGCTTCGACAACTGCTTCGCTTTTTTTATTGGATTCCTCTTTGAGGACCCGTGCTTCCATTTTGAGCCAGGGATCACAGCCGGTGAACTCACCAGTGTTCGCGAGTACGGTTCCTGAACTTCTTGGACAATGCGATCGAACTTCACAGGTGACGCAGCTTTTGAAGTCCTCAAACTTCAATGCGCGAATCTGTTGAAACACAACAGAAGAACTCCAAATTTCATCAAAGCTTTGCTGAGTCACATCACCAGCCGGCCACGGAGCGCCTATACAAGGGAGCACGATGCCGGTGTGGGAGATTCCCGCATTGGTCCGGGCGCAAGCGCATTGCACGTCACCTGTCGTATTGACGTTACCTAAAAATCTCGAGCCCGCGGGGCCGCGGACGAGTTGTCGCAAGTCCTCTTCGCGCAGTCGCAAGTGATCTGCGCCTTCGCTTCCGTCGTATCTTTCAGTGATCTCCGTCGAAGTTTCAAAGCGAACATTTTGCTCGCGGCACCACTGGATCATCTCCGGAAGCTCAGTGTAGTTTCCACGATGTAAAATGATCGAAACGCTCACCTGAAACCCCGCATCGCGTGCGGCGACTATGCCATTCAGTGTTCGCTGATGAGAGCCAGGCCTCGCGGTGAAGCGATCATGCGTTTCCGGCTTCGCTCCATAGAGACTCACGTCCAAATCTCGCGCTCCAGCTGCGAAGAGTTTGCGTGCTTGATCATTGGAAAATCGAGTTCCATTGGTTTTGAGCCGAACATTGAGAGAGAGCTCACGAGCACGACGGATGTGTCGCTCGAGATGCGGCGCGAGCGTGACCTCGCCACCTGTGAAGGATACGAAAAGTCCGCCAGCCCGACGAATTTCACTGAGAAGTTGGTCCACGCGCTCCGGGGAGAGTGTGGGGCGATCTTTGTCGTAAGCCGAGACGCCGTTGGACGAGCTCGTTCGATCAAAATTATAACAATGTGCACAGGCAAGATTGCAGCCTTGCGTGAGCTCAATGGTCACCGACAACGGCTGATGTCGATCTCTCGCCGTGCGGAAGAGCTCGTCGATGGAGGCTGGATGCTGAGTGTGAGAGATCTTCATGGCACGGACCCCGTTTGAAAATGATGGGCGTAGCGTTCGGCGAAAATGATCAGGAATTTTCTTAACATCTTGCTGAGTCGCCGCAGGCCTCGCGCGAGTCGTATATTGCGACCGCTGAGTTGAAGCTCAAGGCGGGCCAACTTTGCGATTCCTAGGTGGACCCGATACAGAAAGCCTGAATGTCTTAAAGGCTTGAGATGGAAATTTGCTCGATCAGGTTCAGAAATCTTACTCTGCTGATTTTGCCGCAATTGGGTCTGCGTAATTTGGTAGATCGCGACACCTTGGATCTTATCGACGAGGTCTATGCGTTGACCATGATCGCCAGCGCAAATGACGGAGATCTGAGATGCTTTCTGCTGAGATGGGTCTGCCGGGCTTGAGGGCGTTGGGGGAGTCAGTCCGCAACTGAGGACTCGATGCAGGGTTGGGCCAAGTTCAGTGTCGATCAGCGCCAGGTCACCCACGCGTGGCAAAATCAAGGAATCGATCACGACAAACTCTCCATCTTTGAGTGTGGGTGACATGCTGTCGCCGCACACGCGAATCACTCGACGATGATGAGGTTGTTGACCCCGAAGATGTTCGTGCCGGGTTGCCAACTCGTGTTCCAAGCCGTCACATCTCAATCAATCGCTTTTCATGCAAGCTCGAAAGAAAGGCTTTTAAGTCCACATGCAATTGCTCTTCAAATTCGGGATTCATGGAGGTCGGAGCGAAACGACGAAGCTGTGCGAGGAGTTCATCGTAACTCACACCTTGCTCGAGCGACTCCCAAAGCTGCGCTGCCGTCGAATTGAGTGAATGAAAGCTCCTCGATTCAAGATCTCCACGCGAATCGAGTATGAGGATTTCGTCGCCGATTCGATTCCATGCGAGACCTTCGGCAATCCGCCAACTCGCCTTGAACGAGTCCGCAACATTCTGCGCCCGACTTAAATTTTCAGACGAGTTGCCCGAAGTTGAGTGACAGTTTTCATGCGCGGATTGTTCGTTTTGGGTCTTTGTGTCCATGTGCCAACGCTAATCTTCGAAGCCAGACTGGACAAGTCCAACAACTTCGATTTGCATTGTAGCATGGAAAATCCGCTCACGGCCAAGCGCGTTGAAATCTGTCCTGGATTTGAGTTTGAAATTCGAGCTCGAGCCCGTGGCCTCGAAATGTTCAAGCGTCGACTCGGACAGGCCTGGCAAGCACTTCGTCGCTCCGACTGGTTGGACGATCATAAAATTCAACGTGAAATGCAGTCTCGATATTCCTCGGACGGGGAGTTGGCCTTTTATCGACCTTTCGTTCGAGCGGGATTGATGCCGTTTGAAAATGAAATGTGGCGGCGACTGGGTGTTAAGGACTCGCATGAAGTGTTGGTTGTTGGATGCGGCACGGGCCGTGAGCCCTTGGCCATGAGCGACTCCGGCGCGCGAGTGCTGGGACTTGATGTCTGTCCGAAGATGGCCAATCTTGGCCGTGATCTTTGTCGAGAAATGCAAAAGCCGGGAACACGACTGGATCTCCGCTGCGGAGACGAGCGAAGCATCGAGGGCGAAAGCTTTGATGTGATTTGGGTGGCCTACTCGATCACGGGACATATTCGAGGTCGAAAAAATCGCATCGAGTTCTACCGACGATTGTTAACAGCGCTCAAGCCCGGAGGCTCAATCATCACGGCGCCAGAAATCGCAAGGTACTCGATTCGAGATCCTCGCCGTTGGCTCCAGCTTTGGCTTCGTGTTCGATTTCCATTTCGCAGTGAAACCGGAGATTCACTGCGATCATTTCTCGGAAATCACAATCCGACCGACGAACTGATTTACTTTCACGTTTATCCCAACACGCAAAAATTTATCGACGAGATTCACGAAGCCGGCGGTCAGTTTGTCGACGATTTCGAGCGGCTCATTTGGCGCGTGAAGAGAAGTGACGATTCAATCCGCCGTGTTGAACAACTTCACTCTGCAGAATCCACCTCAGGTACAAAGATCAAATGAAGATCTTGATGTTCGGCAAGCACTATCCACCCAGCACAGGTGGGATTGAAACTGCGACCGCCATCATGGCCAGGGGCTTGGCTCAACGGGGTCACGAAGTCTTCGTGGAAGTTGCACATGAGCGCTTTGCGCCGACTCTTTCTGAAACTGAAGGCGGGGTGCGCATTCATCGTTGTGCGACTTGGGGAAGACTCTTTCGCCAACCTTTGGCGCGTTGGAAAACTTCCGTCATGCCAGATGCTGAGCATCTCATCTTGCATACCCCGAACCCGATGGCGGCGATCTGCGCTCGTCGGTGGCAAGGTGAGATGACCATCTTCCTACATGCTGAGCTTCAGGGTTGGAAAGGGTGGATTGAATCGCGGGTTTTGGATTCGTTGATCGCCCGACCACAGTTTCGTTCGGAACCGAAAGCGAATCTCTCGGATAGCGATTCGAGTCGCCGAGTTCGCATCGTGGTGACGAGTGCGTGGTTAGCTGAGCGAATCCGGTCGAGGTTTCCTCAAATTCCAATTGAGGTGATTCCACTCCCAGTCGATCCGAGTTGGCATTTTATCGGTCAGCACTCGACGCCTCGAAAGAAATTACGACAATTGGTCAGCTGGGGGCGACTCGTCGACTACAAGGGATTTGACTTGCAAATTCGGGCGGTCGCCCAGGTCCCGGAACTTCAATTGAGCATCATTGGCGAGGGCCCGCTTTCTGCAAAATTGACGAAGCTTGCGGCGAAGCTCGCGCCTGGTCGAATTCAAATTGTTGGACCAAAGTCGATGGGAGAAATTCAGCAAATTGCCCAGCAATCCGACCTTGGTCTGTTTACTCCACGTGACGAACGCGAAACCTACGGAATTGCGTTACTTGAAGCCATGTCCATGGGCTTGCCAACGCTGACAACACCTTCACCAACAGGTTTTGGCCACCTCCAACGCCACGGAAGCTGGGTGGTCGAATCTGTGAGTGTGGAGGCCATCAATCGAGGACTTTTGGAGCTGCGACGTGATCCACGTTGGCTCAACGGCTCGGCTCGCCGCGCGCTGAGCTTTGCCGCTGAGCTGACGGAGACGAACTTCATCAATCAGTGGATGAAGTTGCTTAACGCACCTGACTTGCGACCAAAGTCCAAGCGTCCTACGGCCATGTTCACGAGGCCCAGGGATTCAGGACTCCATCCGGAAGCCTAAATTTCCGATGTAGAGAAGGTGAAAGAGTCAAAAGAGTCCTATGCCGATTCGATCGTCGACGTGAGCTTGATGGAGATCGTCCGCTATTTGTGGACGAATCGTCGGCCGATCATCGGCATTTCGATCGCCGTCGCCGTGATTCTATCGGCTTACGCCATCGTCTTTAAGCGGCCATCGTATAAATCCGAGTCGATCATTCACGTCTCACTGCCGGATGACCTCAGTGGTTCCTCGGGCCGCATGATGGGGTTCTTTTACGAAGAGCGCGAGATTCAAGATTTGATGTTCTTAGTTGAACACATGTTTGAATCAAAACAGTTTCGGCGCCAACTGCTCGCGGATGCCGAAGCGTCAGCGGATCGGGCCGTCGTCGACTTTCTTTCTTCACTTTCATCTGAGGTGAGTCGAGAAGATCGAGCCGACCTCATCTTGAGTTTTCTGTTCATCACCCGCATGAAGGATCAAAATGCTTTGGTGGTCGGCGCCAGAAGTCGCAAGCCTGATTTGTCCGCAGGACTTGCTCGACTTGCGAGCCACGCACTGGTGAAAGCCAACTATGAAAACACGTTGTTTCGCGTTCGTGCCGTGAAGGACTTCTTGAGTCGCCAGGCTGACTCCGCAAGGCGCGAACTTCTACAGCTTGAAGGCGAATATGCAATGTTGCAAACGGGTGAGCGAGGCCTAGCGGCTGTCGAGTTCACCGTCGGTGGCGGACGCGACACGCTCGAGGCGAGATCCAAGCGCCGCGCACTCAAGCAACAAATCGACGCGACTTCGCATTTGATTGCTGAGTTCCGCACGGAACTGAGCAAGCACATGGATTTCATTCGTGGCGGACGGCCTTCGCAGCTCTATCTGGCGCAAATGCAGCGCAAGATTGAACTGCTCAAATATCAAAAAGAAATGTCACAACAAGGTCGCGATCCGGCGTCGATGGAAGGCGTCGGCGCACAAGCCGCACTCAATCAAGCTCTGATCGAGTTTGATCGCATTCTCAAAGACCGCGGCGACCTACCGGTTTCATTGAACCCCTGGGATCAGGTGCAGCAAATTGAAAAGCAAATCGCCGAGCTTACGGCGAAGCGATCTCAGCTTGAGGGCGAGTACTCGGCCATCAACAGTCAGCTGGCTGGTCACACGCAGGAAGTTCGCTCTTTGGCCAATCACTTGCAAAAACTCACCGAAATTCGTCGCGAACTTGAACTGAAGCAACGCTTGTTCGCTGATTTGCAGGCCAAGTACCAAGAAGCGCAGATTCAAGAGGCTGGTCAAAAGAACAACCTGAGAATTGTTGCTGAACCTGAAGTGAACGGACGTCCCGAAGGCATGGGCTTAATCCGACGGCATATCGCTGCGGCTGTGTTTGGAATGGCCGTTGCTCTGACCTTGTTTACGCTCCGATACTTGCTGATCCCAACGGTTCGAGGTCGCGAAGACTTATCGCGGGTGGGTTTGAAAGTCTTGGGAGAGGTGCCTTACTTCTATGGAGCAAAGAAACTCAAGCATCATGCTCCGCTGGATCAAGGCGGCCCGCCCGAACCCAAGCCATTGTTGGTCAAAGACGCGCCGGCAAGCCAAGAAGCCACGGCGATCCGTAGCATCCGCATCCGTTTAGAGAGGGAATTGGGAATTCTCGAGGACCGCTCGATGGGTCGCGTGATCACTATGTGTTCGGCCAACACCAAAGAGGGGAAGAGCTTTACCGCGGCGAACTTGGCGCTGGCCATGACCGTGATCGATCGAAATGTTTGCGTTGTGGATCTCGATTATCAGGACCCCGATGTGGAGTTGTACTTCCCGGACTTTAAGGAAGAAAGTGTGATTCCCGAACTCTCGAATGAGAAGGTTACGTTCTACAAACGCGTGATCAATCTGCATGGACACCGAGGATCTCTCACAATCATTCGTACGTCGCGAGTTGACGGCAACCTTTCAGATCTCATCGAAGGACCTTCGTTCGCGTACTTCATTGAGCAACTTCGTATCGCCTATGATGTGATCTTCATCGACTGTCCGCCGGTCCGTACGCATGTCGAAAGCACCGTCACATCTCGATTTAGTGATGCGATGCTAATGGTGACCAATCAGCGCAAGACGTTCCGAGATGAGTTAAAGGCTTCGTCGGTTCGCATTCGTGAGATTTATGATGGGCCGATCTATGGAGTGTTGAACTTTAAGTTCGACGACATCAAAACCGCCTAAGGCCCGAGAAGTTCGACAAACTTAGGACTTAGTGACGTTGCATTAGAGTCAAGCGGACCAGACGACTCGTCGTACTTGATCAATCATCGATTCAATCGCTTGCGCCACGATGGATCCAACTGGCTTTAACTTATAATCCTTTGGTATACGGCGATTCGCACGCGCCGACGTTGCGATCTTCATAGCGGACAGAATGCGGTCTGGCGCCGTCGAAGCCATCAAACACACGCCCTCATCCATTCCCTCGGGTCGCTCATGAGCATCTCGGATCATGACGGCCGGAAAGCCCAATAGTCCCGCCTCTTCCGTTAACGTGCCTGAGTCTGACAAAACCACCTTGGATTCGGCTTGAAGTTTCATGTAGTCGAAGTATCCCAATGGCTTGAGTTGACGAACTCGAGCGGGGAGACTTGCAGCGCCAGCCAGGGCGTCGAGTCGCTGTCGTGTCCTGGGGTGCACGGAAAATATGACTTCGTGATCTTGAGCGAGTTGGCGGAGAGTCTCGAGAAGTTCTTCGAGTTTATCTTGGCGATCCACGTTCTCTTCGCGATGAGCGCTCACCACGACATAAGACTTTGGTTGGATACTGAGCCTTTGAAGAATGTCTGACTGATCGATCTGCTGGCGGTACTTCTCGACGATCTCTGGGATTGAGGAACCTGAATGTATAATTCGGTCCGCTGGAAAGTTTTCGGATAAGAGGTACCGACGGGCGTGCTCGGTGATGACGAAGTTCACGTCAGCCAGATGATCAATGATTCTGCGATTGATCTCCTCGGGAACTCGAGCATCAAAGCAACGGTTACCCGCTTCCATATGAAAAATGGGAATCTTTCTTCGTTTTGCAGCGTAGGCGATGAGACAGGAGTTCGTGTCGCCGTAGATCAGGAGTGCGTCGGGACTGAATTTCTGCAGCACTTTGTCGCCTTCGATCAGTAAGGCGGCAATGGTTTCCATAGTCGTGCCGCGCGCTGCATTGAGAAACTCATCCGGCTTTCTGATTCCGAGGTCATCGAAGAAAATCTGATTGAGCTCGAAGTCGAAATTCTGACCCGTGTGGACCAATGTGTGTGTGAAGTGCCGATCAAGTTCAGGAATGACTCGCGCAAGCTTGATGAGCTCCGGTCGAGTTCCCACAACTGTCATCACTCGACGAGTTGAGTTCATCTCAACATTTCCTGACCTTGAGAGCCGGACTCTTCAACTTGATCGAGCATCAGCCGGTGTTGCCTCAACAAAGTCGAGGTCTGTTCGAAGTCGACGACATGATTTTCCGACGAGTACTCGCCAATCAAGTCACGAGAGCGTTTGGCTTGCGTGGCCAATAGCTCAGGGAGCATAGACTGAATGACGTAGTAACCATCACGTCGATAGGTCCGGTAGGATTCTTCGATGGAGACGAGGCTCTCATGCAGCTTTTCGCCAGGCCTGATGCCGGTCACTTTGATGGGGATCTTGAGATCCCCCACTAAGCTCTTGGCGACGTTGACCATATTGGCTGAAGGAACGATGGGAATGTAAGTCTCGCCGGGCAAAGCGTTTTCGATGGCCGCCATGACGGTGTCCACGGCTTGATCAAGACTCAGCAGAAAGCGAGTCATGTTCTCATCGGTGATTGTAACGGGTCCACCAGCCCGAATTTGTTCATGAAAGAGAGGAATCACGCTTCCTCGCGATGCGAGAACGTTACCGTAGCGAACGCAAATGAAGCGAGTTCCAGGAGAGTTCACGTTGGCCGCGATGAAGATGCGCTCTTGAAGGGCCTTGGTCATACCCATGACATTGACGGGTTTGCAGGCTTTGTCGGTTGAAATCCCGACGACGGTTTCAACAGGAAAGCGATGCTCATGAATCGCGCGAGCTAGATTTTGCGCGCCCATGCAATTTGTGAGAATCGCTTGTTCAGGAAAGTATTCGCAGACGGGGACTTGTTTGAGAGCCGCGGCATTGATCACAATATCGATCCCTGGCAGTGAAGCCACGAGATCTTCGTAGCGTCGAACATCTCCGATCCGGAAGGAAAGAATTCGCTCGAAGTTCTTGAAGATCACTTCATCGGTGGCGGACTTTCGATTGAGATACTCCACGCGCATGTCGTGCTGCTTGGCCTCGTCACGAGAGAGTACGACGAGCTTTTGTGGCAGTCCGAATTCTCCAGAGAGGGCTCGACGAACAAACGTCTTACCCATGGATCCGGTTCCGCCTGTCACCAGGACACGTTTACCTTTGAGTATCATGCCGACTTCCTCGATTGATGTTTTTGGCCTTGTTTAGGAGAGATCGTCGTTGTTTTGAATGAGCCTTGACGCTCGCGCCACCAGGCGGCTTGCTCGGCAAGCATTCGCCCCCAATCGGGCGTCACTGGACCGATCACTTTCGCCAATCGATCACTGGAGAGCCGCTTGTCGGCGAATTTCTGAGTGTCGGGAATGACATGAACAGGGAATTGAAACTCCTGCGCTGCTGTTTGCAAAAGATCAAACTTGGTGGTGAAGGGGCCCGATGCATGCCAGAGCCCACTCAGGCCCGCCTGCACACACTTCAAGGTAACCTTCGCCATTTGCGTCGTTGTCATGCCCGAATAGTGAAAGGCTTTATAGCCAACAACTTCATGGGTTTGTCGTTGAGAGATGAACCACTCCAGAAGCTCCGTGTGATTTTGCAACTCAAGCCCAACGATTGAACCACGAAGTGTGAGGACATGATCCTGGTTTGAAACTTCACCCAAGCGCTTGGAGAGCCCGTAGTCGTCATCCGCATCGGGACGATCGTTTTCCGTATAGCCTTGCTCCGGTGCGCGAGCTTGTCCCTTGAACACGCAATCCGTTGAATAGTGCACCAAGCGTACGCCACGTTTCTCGCATATTTGTGCGAGCTGATGCGGCAGAACGGAATTTGTTTGAATCAAAAGACTTTTGTCTTTGATCGGGCGGCGTGGTGTCCAGCCAACAGCATTAAGGAGAAAGTCAGGACGAAGCTGACGAAGAAGATCTGTGACAGAATCCGGGTCTAAAGCATCGACGTCGCAAACCAAATCGGTGGGTTGAAACTCACGTTCGATTTCCGCACTGAGATCGGTTCGCGATCGCCGAATTGCGGCGATACACTCGTGCCCTTGTGCCTTGATCTCGCGATAAAGGGCCGATCCAAGCATGCCCGTTGCGCCCAGAATGACAAACTTCAACTTCCACCTCGGTGATGTCGCTCGCCTTGCGATAGTCTCAGGAGATCCATTTCCAGTTTATCGAGAATCATGGACTTCTTAAACTCTCGCAAAGCCAACGCCCGCGCATTCTCTCCAAAGGTCCTTTGCTCCTCATCACCACGGCTGAGGAGCAGTTCCAAATCGTTTGCAAGTTGCCGAGACTCCTTGGGCCTTCGACAAAGGCCGAGTTGATATCTCTGGACGTAGGTCGCCGTGATGCCATGGGCGAGCGCAAGGATCGGACGCCCGGCACTGAGGTATCCGACGAACTTCGATGGCAATGTGCGATTGAATGCGTCGGCATCGACGAGTGAAAGAAACAGGAAGTCAGCCTTGGCCTCGAGCTCCGCCGCCTCTTGCGGTGGAACTCGATCACGAAATTCGACTTGAGAAGATCGTCCTAGAGACTGAAGTTTAAGTTGAAAGTCAGCTCGGCAACTGCCATCACCGACGAACATCCAGCGGACGGGAAGCGACTTTTGAGCACATTCATCGATCAATTCAACCACTGCATCTAAGCCTTGGGCATGACCAAGGTTTCCGGCATACAGAATGGTCGCCGGTCGGGGGATTGGTTTTGCAGGGGCTCCTGAATCCGGGGAATTCGAAACTTCGCGAACAAACCAATTCGGTAGCGTCATGAGATTTTCGTCATGAGCGCCCCATTTCTTCACCGAATCGATGAATCCTTCGCTCTGCAAGTGCAGGCGTTGGGCGCGTTGATAAATGTATCGAACCACGCAACCCATGAGACTCTGGACAAAGTTAGATCCCAGCCAGGAAGAGCCCAAGCCTTGTAGTGTTTCAGGCCAAAGATCTTGGACCCAGATCGCGACGGGAGGAGGGACATTGTATCGCTTTGCGATCCAGAGCGCGGGGAGAGCGACGGTGATTGGCGAACTTGCCCAGACGTAAATCACATCGGGGCGCTTGGACTCGGAGGCACGAAAGTGAAGACAAGCCGATGCAATGAAGGACAGGTAATTGGCAATCCGGCGAGCCCAGCCACCGCGGCCTCGAGAAAAAATCGGTACCCGCTGAACCTCGACTCCTGACCAGTTTGAAAATCCGGATTTTCGATATGCGCTGCCGATCCAGGGATCCGGATGAGGATAGTCCGCCCAATTAGTGAGGACATGAACCTCATGTCCACGCTGTACAAGCTCAGTCGCCACATCGTTGATGCGAAAGTTTTCTGGATAAAAGTATTGCGTGACGATGAGGATGCGCATGCACAAGTCCTATCGGATTTTCAAGTCACGGCGGTGAGGACTTCGTGATAAATTGATGAGGTGTCGACTTCATCAGGCTTAAAGTTGATTCTCGTTTTGAATGCTCTTGCCGCCTATGCGTTGGGCCCCATTCCCATCCCTTGGCTCGCAACACTTTCGGCGATCGCCGTTTGCGTTTTGCTGTTTGCCACGTCGTCGATCCGATTACCTCCCGGAACAGCTTGGGTGCTGATCTTTTCGGTTTGGGCCTTGGGCGTGACACTGGGAAATTTGGCGCTGAGTGATCCATTGAACCTTCCCGAACGCGCGACGACGGGCTACTCCACCTACGTAACATTGAGATTCGTCCAGATCCTTTCGTTTCTTTGTTTGCTTCCCATAATTCACAAAGCCATGGCCCGTGAAGATGAGAGAATTTTGGAATTCGTCATTCAGCTCGGCGTGGTCGTGAGTTTGTTTTCAATCTACGTCTATCTGGCGCAGACCATGGGATTTTGGGAGCCGCCTCGCACGCGCATGGGAACGAGTGGCGAGGCGCAAGCGACGCGATTCACCTACGCATTTCATCGAGCCATGGGCTCGTTCCGCGAACCCAGCCACCTCGCCGAGTGGCTTGTTTTGCCTTGCTTTCTCTCACTCGCAAATTGGAGCAAGCTCGGATGGGTCGGCCCCGCGCGGAGCATTCTCATGTTCGGCGTTATGGCTCTCACCGGATCGCTCACGGGCTTTGGCGCTCTTGGCGTCGGCCTCGTTGCCGCTTGGGTGCTGACCATGAATGGCACACTTCGTTCGGTCTTTAGACCCATGAAGTTGGTGCTGCCGATCATTCTGGCGCTAGGGATTTTTGCCGTTTTCAAGAGCGGAACTGGCGGAGCCTCGCTCATCGGGACGGTCGTGGATCGCGCACTTCCGATGTTGGAAGAAGGCGGCATGAAGTCCTCAAACCGAAATTATATTTATGAGTATCTTGAACGTAGCCCGCCGCGATTTTGGGGACGAGGCGTTGGCAATGCCAATCTTGAGTTCAGCGCCTACGCGGGCTCGTCAGCTACAGCATCGTTTTTGAGCCTTTATCTCAACACGCTCTACGCAACTGGCGCTCCCGGGTTCGCAATCATGCTGGGTTTACTGCTCACGCCCATCGTGTTGGCCATACTCTATGGGCGAAAGCGAGATCATCCGGCTTTGTTTTACCTTCTTGCGGCTTACACGGGGTGGCTCCTCGTCTTCGGTGTTCACGCCGAAGAACTCTCGCTGAGCTTCGCACTTGTCTATGGTCTCTTGACCTATGTTTCACTTCCCCAATCGACGGCGCAGCTCATCGGAAGATCCACATGATTCTCTATGCGCCCGGCGTTCACACAGGTGGCGGCAAAGTTCTTCTCGACGAAGTCCTCAAGAATGCGGATGAACTTCATCGCGTGTTCCCAATTGGAATTGCAAGCGAGTCGCGACTGAATCAAGTCATTCTCGATTCGAGATATCGACCGCCCACACAATTCGATGTCTTGAAAATCGCGGGCCGAGTCCAACCAACGGCATTTGCTCGTTGGCAATCTGAGGGGGACCTTGCTCGGCTGGCGGAACAAAACCCGTCACCCGTTCTCATGTTTGCGAATGTCCCCCCGCGCTTGAGAATGAAAAATCGAACCATCGTTTATCTCCAAAATGCCTTTTCAGTTCCGGGCGCGCCGCTCGATGGATTACCGATTAAAGCGAAACTTCGCCTCAAACTTGAAAAGTTAACGTGGCAAATCCATCAAGGCCATGCCGACGAAGTTTGGGTCCAAACACAATTCATGGTGAAACTCTGTCGAGCCGGCGGACTACAGCTTCCGATTGTCGTGCAACCGATCCTTCCTCGTATCGATTGGTCGAATCGCCATGATGAACCCGCCAAGTACGACTTTTTGTGTGTCGCAAATTCCTTCGCATACAAGCGACAAATCGACTACTTGCAGGCACTTGCTCAACTTAAGGCTCAGGGCCGACGATTTTGCGCGGCACTAGTGACGGACTCACTTTCAGAACGTGAAAATGTCTTGGCAGGGGAGATGGGCGATCAACTTTTTGTTCATCAATCTTTGGATCACGACAAGCTTTTGGATTTGTATCGAGCCAGTCGCTCATTGGTGAACACCTCGAGCATAGAGTCCTTTGGGCTTCCCCTGTATGAGGGCCAACAAGCGCAACTGCACATCATCAGCTGCGATGCTGAGTACGCGCTGGAATCCTTAAGCGGTTACCCCAATCGCTCGACCTTCTCCCTGGGAAGAGTTGATGAATTGGCCGAACGAATGGCCCGCGAACTCGACCGTCATCCGAATTGAGTGCATTCGAAGCTGCGAATCTTGGCGAAATTTCTGAAGTGCATCTAAGATGAACACTAGGAACGAGGGCTAACTCATGATTCGTACGGCGATTCGCTGCTTGTTACAGATTGCGGTCATTCATCTCGCCCTTGGTCCAAGCTGGGCCCGAGCGCAAGTCGTCAGCCCGTTTAGCAAAGACGCTTCGCCCTCAAGGCCTGGTTATGAGTTCTTTGTCGGACGCGAATACGGAAAGCCGCTGATCACGGTGAATTTGCTGCGCGGGGTTCGAGAGCCCGGCGTTTATCACATTCCGATCGATACGAGTCTGGCTCAATTGATCGCCTATGCCGGTGGAGCCTTGGAGTCGAGCGATCTCACTGAGGTTGCAATTCGACGCGAGCGAGAAGGTAAAACTGAAGTCATCGACTACAATCTGGAAAAATCATTTCTCAAGGATCCGGCACTTCTCACTTTGCGCGACCGTGACATCGTCCACATCGAAGGCCGTGACACTGTGGATTCAACATTGAAGTGGGCAAGCTTGGTCGCGACCATCGCCTCGATCGGCGTTAGCGTCGCGCTCATCAATGATTTGCGCAATCGCTAATCGCTCGCCGTCCATCGTTGAGCCGCGAAATCCAGTCACCTTCGCAAAAATCCATTAATGAGCCTTCGCCATGCTAAGCTGCCAAGCCAGATCCGCGGCGCTAGAAACGTGGCTTTCTGCAAATGCTGAAAGGCGATCAACCACCTTCGCGCCCTCAGGTGCAATCGTGCCGACAAAACATGGGCCTGAGCTTTTGCGAGGTTAAACACCGGTTCTTCAATTTTCAAAGGAGCTGAAGGTCGACGAAGAATTTCCGCGAGCGCAAGTACGGGCTCCTCGGCTCGTTCAAAGCTTGGCGCACGGAAGCTCGCACTCGCTTCATGAACTCTGAATTGCGCAAGCACTTTAGGTAGGCGCTTGAAGGCACCTTGTTCAGCTGCCAACATCCAAAAATGCCAGTCTGGAACTTGTCGGTATTGAGTCGACCAGCCACCGCTGGAGGCCCACACTTTTCGATGAAAGATGGCGCCTGGACCGGGAGCGCAAACTCCGTTTACAAACAAATCAAATTGCGAATACTCAGGAGCGTGTACGGAGCGGAAGGGCTGGCCATTCTCGTCAATGAGTTCATAGTCAGGATAGCGAACGACAACGTCCTCGGTCTTATTGAACTCGTCCATCAGATCAGCAAGTGCAGAAGGGTGAAGGCGATCGTCCGCACTGAGGTAACCCAGAAACTCTCCTTGCGCGATCGACCAGCCTCGATTGAGAGCAGCGCTTTGCCCCCCGTTGGGTTGTCGGATGAACTGAAAGCGCCTTCGCAGTTCGGGATTCATGGCTTCGACTTCATTGAGATAGGAATCGATGAGCTGCGCTGAGGAGTCCTGACTTCCGTCATCGACTATGATGAATTCACAATCACCATAAGTTTGAGCCGCAAGTGACTTCAATGTATCCAGAATGAACTGCTCCGCATTGAAGACTGGCACAACGATGCTGACCCGCATAGGCCCTTGGTCGCGCAATTCAGACGCTGAAGAAGTCAGGCGGCCGCTCAGGTTCAACTTTACACCTCTCTGCTTCGAGTTTCATCGGCAAGAGGCGATTAAACAAGCCGGACTCGAGACTTCGAAATGACATTCCGAAACGAGAGGAGATGGATTTTTCTCCTTTAGCGACATTCATCCTCGGCTTTGGTCTTGCCGCCATGATGACCTTCGTCATTGGGCGCGTGGCCAAAGCACGCAAATGGGTCGCCCAACAAGACTTCCGTCGGCCCAATCACACGCCGATTCCGCTTCTGGGCGGTGTTGGAGTCGCAATTGGCTTTGTCGCTGCCGCGACTCAAGGTTTCACAGAGACCAGTGCCTTGAGCGCTTTGATCTTTCTGATTCCTGCTTTCGCCGTCGGCGTGCTCGATGACTTCAAGGAACTTGATGCTCGATGGAAACTCATCGGTCAGGGACTCTCCGTTGCCATGTGGGTCCACATGACTCCCACAGATGCGCTCATTCTGAGCCAACTGGGTTGGCCAGGGGCAATCGCCACGGCCGTATCGGCGGTCTGGATGCTGGGAATCATGAATGCGGTGAACATGATCGATGGTTCAGACGGAGTCGCCGCTGGGTTTGGAATTGTGGCCGCGTTTGCGATGGCCGTGCTTTGGAGTGTCGGAGCCCAAGACTTGTGGTTGGTGGCATTTTCGGGAGCCTTAGCTGGATTTCTCGTCTGGAACTTTCCACCAGCGCAAATTTACTTGGGTGATTCAGGTAGCCAATTGATCGGACTTTTTTTGGCGAGCCAAGCCCTGACACTGCAACTTCCTGAACCTCGTTGGACCTACCTTCTCATTCCGCTCTTCATCTTTGCACATCCACAGGTCGACGCCATTCTCTCCATTCATCGTCGAATCAAAGCGGGGAGTCAGCCCTGGAAGGGTGATCACGATCACATCCATCACAAACTTAAAAAACTCGGGCTCAGCGTCACCAGAACTTGGATTCTCATCATGGCCATTTCAATCTATGCGGCGACCGCAGCCTGGTTCATTGCGCTTGAGGGAGCGACACCGACCTCCGCTTACATTGCGGTCGCGACGACACTCGCATTGATGGTGCCATTGGCTTCTGTCTACCTGCTTGAGTCCGTCATTGTGCAAAAATTTTCGCTCTTCTCAAAAGGATTCATGCACACTTACATTCCGCTGGTGGAGGAGATTCATCTCACTTCTTCACCAACGAGGATCGTCTCCTATGATCTCTTTCCTTATTATCAAGAATTGCAAATGCGAGGCATTCTTGAGGTGCAAAACTTCGTTCGCTCTTTCCGTGCACACTTGGAACGAGTCCACGTCGGCAATTCACAGTACCTCCTGCATGGCTCCTACACAGTTCTGGTAATTGAAACCACGCCCGAACGAGGGTCTTGGAAAAGCGAAACCGAAGTGATTGATCAATTCTTCGCACTCTTGGATCGCGAACGTGTGCGAAAAAACGTCGGCGCATCGGCCTGGGGGTTGAAGTTTTATTCCGCGGAAACGCGGGAGCAAATGCTCAAAATTCTAAATCGCTTTGACCTCCAAAATCGCGTCGCCTCTCCGAGCGAAGTCAAGCGAGCGTCCTAAACTGGACCTGTCAAGTTTTGATGGCGAATTGAGAGTGTACCGACATCGTGAAATCCCAGTCGACTCAACACTCTTAGACCTGCAAATGCCGGTAACGAGCGATTCAAACTGAGTCAGGATTCAAATCCCAAAATACATTTTAACTGCGTTTCATTTTGAGACCGAGCTGAAGCCGTGGGTCGTAAATGCCGATAAGGATGCTGGCGTGTTTCGCGCGCTGAGCTTGGCTGTTGGGTTTCTGTTGCACCAGCAAAAGTGCAATCACGCGACCCACAAAAAGTGCTTTGTACGTTTGTTGTGATGAGGTGTTTTGTGCTGATCGAAAAATGCAATCTGTCGAATTTTCGTGAAGACAAATCTCGAGTCAATCGAAACCCGTCAACTGGGGCTTCAAGATCTACGCATCGAAATCTCGTTGTTTTGGCACTTGCGATCTTCGCGTTGAGTCTTCCTGCGTGCAGTCAAAAGCAAGGCGATCAATCACAAGTCAAAATTCAGCTCCCCGATTGGCAGGCTCTCAAAGTCAAATCGGCCGAGCAAATGCTGGCGACCCAAAAATCCTCAAAGGCCACAGCGAGCAACAAGTCGCTGTCGGACGTCAGCTCACAGAGCTTAGCGGCCGGCATGAGCGTCACTCGCGTGATGATCAACATGAGCGGCGCGGGTCTGCCGAGCAAGATCATCAAGGTTTGGGACGCCCATGATCGAACTGGTCTTCAACCACCTTCATTCTTTGAGTTTAGCGTTCCCAAAAGCGTGAGCGTACTGACACAAGTCATGATCATCGTCGAGCCCACAGGCGGCGGGGGAATGTCGATCTACTACGGTGATCAGCTCAAAACTTTCACGAACTCAATCGAGGATCTCACCATCACCGTTAATTCGATCGGTAGCGGATTCCAAACAGAAGGTCGGCTTTACGGTCGATACATCACCACCGGTGGCACCGGCCCAACCGGCGAACTCGGCATTCATTTCCGCCCGCCCGATGGCAAACCGGAAATGGTTTTGGACACCACACCGATTTACAATGGCTACTTCCAAAGCTTCATCACGGCATCGGCGAACTTTTCCTACAGAATCACTCGCGGACCCGATGCGGGCCTCACGCTCTTCGAAGATGTGAACGCAACATCAGCTTCACTGTCCGCCATTGGGCAAGAGAGTTCGCTCTACGCTTTCGTGCCGCAAGGCTATCGCACACAGGAAGGTGGTGCGATCGTCACCGCACTTGAAACGCACGCGATCACCGGATTCTTTGGCCCCGGCGCCTCGAGCGCGACGCACAAGGCCTGCTATGACTCGAATTCAGGAACACTGAGCTACCGCTACATTGACTCGGCCGCCACAACACAAATCACTTGGAGTCCGAACTCGTCGACGGCCTCACACGCGCGAATCCTTCGTGGTGGAAGAGCGCAATCAAGTTGCGGCTCGTTTGATGAGAACATCACAAAGTTCACTCTCAACAAGAATCGGATTGGCGACTCAGCTCCGTACTATGGAGCCTTCCAAACAACGACTTCGAGTTCAGGCACACTGATTGAGGTCACGACAAGTGGTTCATCGGCAACAGTGAGCTGGAACTACTTGCCGGGAGTGATCGCCACATCGGCTCAACCCACAAGAGGCGTATCCGGTGTTCGACTCTTGAGCCGAATCAAGGATGCCAACTCGATTTCCTATTCGCGATCGCCAAGCTGTGGAGAACTAATTGACGTCGGATTTCAAGAGCGCATGACGATCCCTGCGGGATCCGACACCACACCGACGGAGTCGATCTCGGTCACTTTGAATTCTGCCGAACAGTCAGCGGCCTCTTCGAGCAATTTGGAAGTGGCTCTCTGTCCTTATAATGACAACGTCGCCGGCTATCTGCCAGGCCCCATCACCAATAAACACAATGAGGGTGGGGGAGGCTGTCAGTTCTGCTTGCCGCAGGCGACACAAATCAAACTGACTCGGGCCGATCACACGACGACTTCCGCGTCCGCGCCCTTGGCGCTTCGAAATGAAACCTGTGTCGGTGTGTGGCTGAAAGCTGAGACTTCCTCTGGACAACCGGGCTCGTACTATAACCCGGTCAGTCTGACGGCCTCAAGCGGCCTCATGCTTTCTCAGTCTTCGAACTGCATGGGTTCAGGTTCGTCATTGAGCGTTCATCCCTATCAATCCATGGGATACTTCTATATTCATTCTTCATCATCGGCCGGCACCGGCACAATCACGGCCAACACTGGCTCGAGCGTTGTTTCAGGATCCTCTTTCTATGTCGCACACACCACCGGCACGGCGACACCTGATCAATATCGAGTCTACGGACCGACGGATCCGACGATTTACGCTCACAGCTGCTATCCCGTCTCGATTCAAACTTACTCCTCGGCTGGCAACTTTGCGACCATGTCTTCCGCGGGCTCGGAGACAATATTTCTTCCGACGGTGACTTCCGCCTCGCAAAGCGTGCAGTGGTGGAGCGATCCAACTTGCACGAGCGGCTCGGCTCTCTCGAGCGTCAATCTTTATGGTAGTGGCGGCTCGGGAACTCCAATGACGACGTCAACACTCTACATGAAGTACACCGGTACGGGCGCTTCAGGTTCCGAAACTCTCGTGTTCTCCAATTCTTCGGGATCGAACTTGCCGGCGCAGTCCAACTTGACGTTCAGTGTGGCACAGCCGGGTGCTCCGGCGGTCTTCCAACTCAGCATCAATAACAATATTCCGTCGGAGTATTGCCAATTCAGTGAGTTACTCCTTCTAGACAGCTCTGGACGTCCCACCACGTCGGGATCAAGCTTTTCTCCGACCTTCACACTTTCAAGAAGCGGATCGAGTGCCGATGGATTCTATCCAAGTTGGGATTCGAATTGTACGTCGGGATCTGCCAGCCTTGCCGTCACTTTTGGATCGAGCGACTCGAGACTACGACGCAGTTTCAAATTCACAGGCTCCAGTGGCTCACTCGGTTTGACGATCGCGGGTTTGCCTTCAGGGGTTTCAGCGAGCAACTACAACTTCACCATCACGCCGGCTGCGGCGGCCTTTGTATTGGCGCAAGTCACGGGCCAATCCGCGACGGTGACCGGAAGTTGCGCGTGGTACACGGATCACGTGGGCAATTACCCCAACAACTCTCAAATTTCATTGCAGCTCAAAGCCGTCACCGCCAGCGGAAACTTGGTGACGGATTTCAATATGACGGATCTCTCTCAAAGCTCGTCGGGTTTTGGATTAAGAACCGGAAACTCAAGTACGACTTCGATCACAGGTTGCTCGGTCCCGACTTGGTCAGGTGGCATGGCTAATATCAACTGTACTGTGAGCGCCACTCTGGGTAGTGGCGTGCTTTCAGAGTATTTGTCCATTGTAACCGGCGGTGGAGGTACATCGTTTTATTCCGTGTACAACTCGAACGGATTCATCGGTCGAGACACTTCGTTGTCATCAGGCTTCGATCGAGCCCTTGTTTCGGCTCCTACCGTAGCGCTCGATGGCACGACAGGCACGTGCCAACCCGTACTTGCACCCTTGAGTTTTTGGGATGGTTCGGCAGCTCGCTACGCCGGCCCGGCTGCGGGATCGACCTCGACGACAATTTCCGCGGGCTCGGTCACCATCTTTCAAAACTCAAATTGTACGACTTCACTCTCTAGCATCAATTACGCGGCTGGAGAATCCGACAAAGTCGTCTACCTCACAGGCTCTTCCACCATGCCATGGGCTCCGATCATGATTTCCGGAGCCTCGGGTAATTTTGTGACCACAGGCTCGTCCGCCACACCGATCGTCACGACCGAGTCCTCTGCAAATCTCACAGGAACCCCGGCTTCCGGCTATGCCTTAGTCACCTTGCCGAGAGTCAAGGCGGGCTCGTGTTTGCCAATGTTAATCTACGCCAAAAACTCTTATGGCTACGCAATGCCGCTCCCAACCGACAGCCTCTCCATGAATACGTCCTCTGGAGTTTGGTTCACGAACAACAAGTGTTCAGGCCCGGCTCAAGGTACCATCAACACAAATGCGGGACAACGAAGTCAGGTTCTCTATTGGAAACCCACAACTACGGGATCTTCTCTGAACGTCCAGTTTTCGGGTGGCTCGTGGATGGGTTCAACCCTCATTTGGGTCGACAACTGATCGAGCTGAATCAAGCCAAGTGGATTCTGCCACGCGGCAGAATCCATCGTGATTTGTACAATGCCTAAGCGATCAAGAGCTTTTACTCGAACTTGTGTTGCCCACAGGCGGTGACGCAATTATTGTTTCGGCACCTTAACAAATAGTCCTCACAGAACGGGGAGTGCGTATATGTCGAGCACAGGCTTCAAAGGCAGTTTCGAACTCATCTCGCAACACGGTGAGCACGAGCAGGTTGTGTTTTGTCACAACAAAGACGTGGGCTTGAAGGCGATCATCGCCATTCACAACACCACTCTCGGCCCGGCACTTGGCGGCACGCGCATGTGGAATTACAAGACTGAAGAGGACGCGCTGATCGACGTGCTTCGTCTTTCCAAAGGTATGACCTACAAAGCTGCGACCGCAGGATTGAACTTAGGTGGCGGTAAAGCCGTAATCATCGGTGATTCCAAAACGCAAAAGACAGAAGGCCTATTCCGCGCTTTTGGCCGCTTCGTGAACTCATTGAATGGTCGGTACATCACTGCTGAGGACGTCGGCACCACGGTTCGGGAAATGGAGTACGTATTTGCTGAAACTCCATGGGTGACAGGTATTCCCAAAGCCATTGGTGGGTCAGGTGATCCCAGCCCCTACACAGCTCACGGTGTGCTCATGGGAATCAAGGCTTCGGTGAAAGAGAAGCTTGGTACGGATAGCTTGAAGGGTTTGCGAATTGCGGTCCAGGGCCTTGGCAACGTGGGTTTTCACCTTGTCGAGTATCTTGCCAAAGAGCAGTGCCAACTCATCATCTCCGACATTGATCAGGACAAAGTGAAGCGCGTCGCGGACATCTACAAAGCGCAAGTCGTAGCACCCGATCAGATCGCGGCCATGGAGTGCGATGTGTTCGCACCTTGCGCTCTCGGCGCTGTGGTCAACGATCAGAGCTTGACCAAGTTTAAGACGCAGATCATTTGCGGAGGCGCAAATAATCAGCTGGCTGAAGCTCGTCATGGCGATGCGCTTCGTGAACTCGGCATTCTTTATGCGCCCGATTATGTGGCAAACGCCGGCGGTCTGATGAATGTCTTTGTCGAGCTTGAGGGCTATAGCCCGGACCGCGCTCTCGATAAGACCACACAGGTGTACGACAATTTGATGCGGGTCTTTACCATCGCCAAACGAGATCAAATCGGCACACATACGGCCGCGGATCGTATGGCGGAGGAACGCATTCAAACTTTGGGCAAAGTGAAGCAGTCGCACATGGGCCTATCGCATCGCCCATTCGCCACTCTGCGCGAGATCAAAAATCGATAAATTGATTCATTTGATGAGTTATTTGCGGCATTTGCCGCAATGCTCCCCATTGACAGGGCTCGCCTCACCCGCGAGCCTTTTGTTTTGATGAATGACAAAGCTTCGAGAGCGAAATTCCGGCAAATCACTCGCGCATTGAGAAGAACGTCGTAGAGAAGATCGTCGTGAGGAAAGTTTCCTTCAGAAAGTGTTTTAGAAAGTATTGAGGAGAAGACTCGTGGAGAGAACGCCCAGCACAACAACGTCCGGCAGCACTTCACCCCAGGCACCCAAAGCCAATACGAAATTGGACAACTCAAAGCTTGAAGGCGAATTGGCGCGTATGAATGATCGCGACGGCTTTCAAGAAGTGGCGCTGCGAGCCGCAGAATGGCTCGGAAAAAATTCTTATGCTGCGAAAGTTTTGGTGGGCCTCGCTTTGGCTGCTGGACTTGGATTTGTCGGTTACCAAAAGCTTCTCGATCGATCCGAGAAGGCCGCATTTGAGGCCTTGTATCCAATCGAATCCGCTTACCAACAAAAGCGCGACGCCTTTGAACAAGCTGAGGCACCGCAAATGGGCGGAGTTAAGACCGAGGGAACAAAGGCCTCAGGCGATCTCAACAAGGACTATGGTCAACTTGTCGAAGATCTCGCGAAGTTTGCCGTTCAAAATTCCAAGACCACCGCCGGAGCCCACGCCGCCTTGATGGCCAGCGAAGCCTACCTGAAGTACGGTAAAACGGATGAAGCTCAAAAGCTCCTTTCGGATGTCGTCGGCGGAGTCCGCGCAAAAACCTTGTGGGGTGGCCTGGTGCTACTCGCGCATGGCAATGTCTTGGCTGAAGCCGACAAATGCGATGGTGCTCTGGCGAGCTACCAAAAACTTTTGGACGCCGGAGATGGAAGCGCATCTCACTCACATCTTCGTGGCGAAGCTCAACTTCGCGCAGGACTTTGCCTGGAGAAACTTGGCCAGAAAGATCGAGCGATCGAAATGTACAAAAAGACGGTCGAGCTCAAAGAGCGCGGTGGTGTGGTTGAGCGAGCTCGGACTTTGCTGCGCGCCTTGGAGCTGGGCACGTGATCAAAACGAAGTTCAATTGGCGTCTACGACTGTCGATGATTGCAGGCGGCGTCTTGGCGATCGCCAATTTGAGCTGCGCGAGCGTCGGCGAAAAACTCAATCTGAGTCGGCTGCTTCCCTCAGGTGGCGCTCGGGAATTCCATCTCGAGCCACGCCTGACGCGATTTACAGGCGAAAAGGAATTCTTTGGCTACCGTCGCATGCATCGAGCCACACCTTGGCTTGTGGGTGACGCTGTCGTCATCGCCAACGCGATCGATGGTGTTGTGAAGTACGATGCAAACTCAGGACGTGAGATTTGGCGATACAAGGTCGACGGTGGAGTCGAGGGTGGAGTGAGCGTCGCTGATCAACGCGTCTATTTTGGCGGTGGCGACGGACAAGTTGTGGCCGTCGATTTGAACTCGGGCAAAGAGCTTTGGAAATTCGCGGCGCGGGCCGAAATTCTTTCTGCGCCGAGTGTTGCCGGTGATCGTGTCTATGTGCAGACCGGAGCTGATGTCGTTCTTGCACTTGAACGAGAGTCGGGGCGACTCGCTTGGCTCTACAATCGGCAAATGACGGGAAATCTCTCGATTCGCTCGACGTCCCAACCCACGGTTCATCAAGACCGCGTATATGCAGGATTTGCGGATGGCTTTGTTGTCGCACTCCGCGCCCGAGACGGCGCCATGCAATGGGAGAGAAAGCTTGGAAAGGCTTCTCGGTTTCGCGACGTGGACGCCACACCCGTCATTCGAGGCCAGCGCTTGTTCACGGCGAGCTTTGATGGAAGCCTCGTGGCCCTCAATCTCGAAAGCGGTGAAGTCTCTTGGCAAGTCGAATTGGGCGGCTACACGCCCGTGCGTCTGCACGAGGCAGAAAGCAAACTCTATTTCTCGACACATGACGGACGTTTGGTTGAACTCGATGAGTCTTCAGGCAAAGTCCTTCGCGAGTTGAAGCTCAAACGTGGAATGGCAACTCGCCCGACAATTTCACCCACCGGAAATCTCATGGTTTTCGGTGAGAGCGAAGGACGCATCCAGCTCGTCAATCTCGAGAACTTTCAAAGCGTGAAGTCTCTTGGCAAGTCGAATTGGGCGGCTACACGCCCGTGCGTCTGCACGA
>ERZ761609.398-NODE-398-length-51959-cov-48.597834_pt1 | contig 51959 bp, 25 predicted proteins | sample MGYA00511163_ERZ761609 | MGnify/ENA primary metagenome ERZ761609 (study PRJEB28899, sample SAMN02445070) | bioreactor sludge metagenome | biome: EBPR sludge | place: Australia: Brisbane, Thorneside Wastewater Treatment Plant | collected 2011-12-16 ... | reverse complement strand
TGCAACAAGAGAAGAAGAGAGTAATTTTTTGTCAACTTTTTTTAGGACGGGACATAGTTAATAGTTAATAGTTAATAGTTAAGAATTACTAGTTAATTGATAATTGATAATTATATGTTAGCTAACTATTTCAAAAATATCATTTGCTTCGTCATAGCAAAGCTCCCTGCTTCAAGTCTGTAAAAATAAATCCCGCTGGATAACTGAAGCTTTATAGTTGAAAACTGAATGTTATAATTTCCCCTGTCCTGCTTTTCATTTACCAGAGCAGCAATTTCATTGCCTTTTACATCATATACTTTGAGAGTTACAAAACTTTTTTCGGATAATGAATATTGAATAGTTGTATTAGGATTAAACGGATTGGGAAAATTCTGATTCAGAATAAATGAATCAATAATCCCCGATGTCTGATTGACTGAAGTTAATCCGCCGGTTACAGTTTTGATAACAGTCCCGTTAAACCCTACTGCCCACCCGGTCAATGCATCAATAAAATGTACGGATGTTAAGTGACTTCCGGTATTGGATATCTGACTTGTCCAGTTTAATCCGCCGTTATCTGTTCTGATGATTTTACCGCCGCCGCCTGTACACCAGCCTGTGTCGCTATTAATAAAATAGTTATTGGTTGTAGAATTTGTGATTATACTATCTGACGAAAACCAGTCTGCGCCGGCGTTTGTGGTCTTTACCAAACTTTGTTTATGGGCATAACCGGTTAATTCATTTATAAAAGTAATCTTTGTAAAATAAGTCCATGTTGAATCTTCATACATTTCGGACCAGGAAACACTGCCGTCTGTTGTTTTATGTATATAATTTTTATTACCCTGAACATCTGATGAAGTTGTTGATGAAACCCATCCGGTATTTTCATTCAGAAAGAACACCGAACGCGAAGGAAGACCTAAAGAAGAAGACCAGTTCAATCCTGAATTGTTTGTAAAGCTCAGCGCACCTGATTCAACTATACAAAACGGAGGACAGCAAATTCCGGTATTCGTAATATACGCCTTTTGCGCATTAACAACAAAAAGATCATTAAATAAAAAACCGGCACCGCTGATCTGCTGAATCCATGAATTACCTCCGTTATTGGTTTTTAAAAGTATTACACTATGATAGCATAAGGGGTTAAAATCGTCAAAGCCGCCAGCAGCCCATCCTGTATTTGCATCGGCAAACATAATATTAAGCAACGGCAAACTTGTGGTTGAATTTTGAATAAACCATTCAGAACCTCCGTTTGTCGTCTTAATTATTTTACCGCTGTCCCCTGATGCCCAGCCTGTGTTGGAATTAATAAAATAAACACTGTAAAGTCTTGTAGATATCCCGCTGCTTTGATTTACCCAGTTATTCTGAGAGAAAACAATTGATGTATAGTTTTGAATAATAACCAATAGAAAAAATATTTTTATGATCATAATATTTTGAATAATAATTTCATAAAAAATTATTTTAATAAAATCATTCTTTTTGTTTCAGAAAAATCTTCTGTTTCCAACTTATAAAAATAAATTCCGCTTGGAAAGAAACTTCCGTCAAAATCCGCTTCATAACTCCCCTGCAAAAGAGTTTCATTGACTAATGTCAAAACTTCTTTACCCAATACATCAAACACAACTAACTTCACGATTTGCGTACCGCGTCTTTCCCCCCGCGGGATTTCAAATTTAATTTTCGTCGACGGATTGAACGGATTCGGATAGTTCTGATGTAAGAAGAAACTTTGAACTTCAATATTTAAATTTTTAATAGATGTAGGATCATGAATTATTCTGTGAACATATAATCCCGTCTGCATGTCGGATGAAATGATCTTACCTGAATTAAAAAAAGGATAACAGCTCCAGTTTCCGGCAATTATATCCGCATTTGAATTTGGATATGTATCATGGAAAGCAAATTCGACAGGATTGCTTGGATTTCGGATATCAAGTAATCTGAGACCGGCAGTGTGATGAGATATATAGAGAACATCACTTTTAACAAATGGATTATGAGCGATGGAAGTCAGATCACCCGGCGGACGATAAGTTGTTATAAATTCAATATTGGTTAAATCCTCAATATTCCAAATTGCAATAATTCCCGGCGGACCTCTGCTCTCATCAGCAGTAATTAAATATTTTCCGTTTTCAGACAGCCAGCAACTGTGAGGAAGTGAATATCCGGGAAGATTATTCATTTCAGCAATTTCAGTTATGCTGTCTTTATTGCCTGCATCAAGAATGACAAATTTATTTATTCCGGTAACGGCAGCATACACCGTATCATTTTTTACATAGCAATCGTGAACAAATCCTCTGAGATACTCTCCTCTTTTTACCGGATTCTCCGGATCAGCAATATCAATTATTGTAAGTCCACTCGCTGCATTCACATTTCCACCGCATAGATACAGAAAATTTTTTTCCTGAAATAAAGTATGAGCATTTCTAAAATTTCCATAAGTCCAGTTTTTGACATGGTGAACTGAATCGGGAAGATAACTCATATCAATGATCTGTAATCCGGTCCAATTTGTCATCCCGTAACTATCGGATGTAATATAAGCATAGTTTAAATAAGTTTTAATTTCCCTGTTAATAATATGATTGGCAGGAACAAAATCACATTCATATACATTTGAGCTGTCTGATATGTCTATAAAAGAAGTACCTGTAACACAGGCTAATATGGCATATTCTTTCCCGGTCTGTGAAGTCCAGCCCCAGATCGAAGAATACTTTGAATTAAGTTCAGAAGGCGGTTGATTTGGCCTGACATCAAACTGATTCAGCAGATCTAAGTTTGAAATTAACTGAGCTAATAAAATATCTTTTCCAATGGTGATAAATATAATTATTGTTAATATATTTTTAAAAAGTATTTTCATTTACACGTAAATGTTTTGCCTGTCTTGTTTGAAAACTTTTAAAGCATTTTACATCTAAGAAACTGACTCTGAAGCCTTCACACGTACCACGCGGATCAATTTCTATAAAAGTATGTATCCTTTTGATTTAATTATATTCTTTTTAACAATTTAAAATTAACTATTAACTACTAACTACTAACTATTATTTCAAAAGTATCATTCTCTTACTCTCAACAAATTCCCCCGCCTCCAGTCTGTAAAAATATACTCCGCTCGGTAAACCTTCTCCGTAAAAATTAACTGCATAACTTCCGGCATTTTGTTTTTCATTAACTAAAGTAAATATATCTTTCCCGAGATTATCAGAAACAACAAGCTTTACATTATTCCCGCCCGACGGAATAGAGTAATGAATAGAAGTTACAGGATTAAACGGATTCGGAAAATTCTGATTTAGTCTGAAAGAAAGCGCATAATTTATTTCAACATTACTGTTGAGATTGTGATAATTATAACTTCCGTTAAAGTCAATTTGCTTCAGTCTGTATTTGTAAATACCCGGAGAGAGATTTTTATCTATGAATCCATACTGAAATGTATTTGAACTTGTTCCGTTACCCTGTACAGTACCAATCCTTGTCCATTCAGCGGCGCTGTATTTTTCAATTTCAAAATGAGAATTGTTTATCTCACCGGAAGTTGTCCAGTGTAAAGTGACATCTCTTCCGCTAACGGAATAATTAAAGCTTTTTAATTCGACCGGAAGCACCCCGTCCGGAAACCATCCCCTGTTCACATAGATGCCGTCAAGATTTAATAATAAACTTGACTGACTTTCTCCCTGCATAAGAACTACAGCATCCAAGTCTGCAGCGTCCGGAGCAGCATTAGTCATTGGCAGGATAGTCGGAGCCGGTTCAATCGGAGTCGGCGGATTTGCAGCATCAAACACAAACAGACTGACTTCATCATTATTACCGCCGCTTATGAATTTATATTTTACTACAAGTAAGTATGTTTCGCCCGGGTTATAGACCGGAGATGTAAAGTCTACTGAAGCCTGTCCGGCTTTTGAAATCGCAAGCTGATAACCCGTTGAGTTGGGATTCTTAATATAAACTCTTGCAAAAGTCTCACCATCCGAACTGCGAAGCGCGAAGAAATTATCTGCGTCGGAAAACGGGAAGAATACCTTCAGCATAAATGACGCATATACGGAACCGTCAGTTTGTGCGGAAGAAAAAAGCGAATAGACCTTGTTACCGCCGTTAGCGCTGATAGATGACATATTTCCGATTCCTGAACCCTGGTATCCCGTGAAAGTAAGACCGGGCGTCGATACTGAAATAGGATTTAAATGCGGTCCGATATTATTCCAGTTTCCGGTTTGAAAAAGAAAGATACCGCCGGTATAGCTGAAATTCTCCGTAAATATCTGACTGTATGACTTTGAAGCTGTTAAGATAAAACAAAGTAAAAGTATGAGTTTAATCATTTTCAAAATAGTTATTAGTTAAAAATATTTAGTTTAAGAAGGTTCATCTCAAGATAAGAAAATCTGATTTTTTTTTTTCAAAGTTAATTAATTTGTTTATTCAACACAACACTGAAAATCTTTATTTTGGAATTTCAATAATTACTTTGTTTTTTATGATAAAAATTTTTTCTGATTTGTCTTATTATAATTAAAATATTTTTCGAGAGGTCTTTTTCTTATTAACATATAAATTCAGCTGATTTATTTTCTCTGATAGCCAGTCAAAGCTTAATACATGATTTTCTTCTTTTAATTTATGACTAAGTACTTTTAAATCATCAGAAGATATGTGTTCCTTTTCTTTAATTCTCATCAGCATTTTTGTATATTTCAGAAAATTAATCCCGGAGATCTTTGTATGATCCGGAAAGTTTTTTGCGCTTTTCAGATAATTAAGAAAAGAATCATACAAAGAAAACGCCTGTTCGGAATAATTCAGCTCATAATAAATTTTCATCAGAAGAATTCTTATATCCAGTTTGTAAAGGAACAAATCGAATTTAATTTTTAAAATCTGTTCAAGACTTTTTTCATATTCACCTTTTTCATAAAAAAGATTTGCCAGAGCGTAAAATGTCATATTCTCCCTATGATCTTTGTGAAGTTCGGCAGAATACTTTTCTATGAATTTCTCAAGCCAGTCAAATTTTTTTAACTGAGCTGCATTATTCACAATATTCCTGAAAAGCACAATGTGAATATCTTCTTTATCCAATATCTTATAAATCCCGTTTTTTAAAGTATTATCATATATTTCAAAAAGTTCTTCTCTGAAAGAATCCTTCTCCGCGCGGTCAGTCCGCGATGAACAATAGGTAGCGAGTATACTGTAAAACATATACTGATCAGACCTTGAAAATAAATTCAAATAATCATTCAGATGTTTTTTTAATTTAAAATAATATTCATTCCCATTTTTCTCCCGGTTCATTTTATAAACCAGATAAAAGGTAAACACATACGGATAAAATTCACTGTTATTTTTTTTCATGTCCTCTAGTATCTCTCCTGCATCTGTGTTGTTTATAAGACTGTCCACCGCCGTAGTTCCGACTTTCAGATTATACCCTGTTGCAAGTAATTTCTCATTTTCAAATTTAAACGAATTTACCAGCGCTGCTACTACGGAATATTCTCTTGTTTTCATCATTGAATGAAACGCCTCATCAAACCTGTCACGATTAAGCGAGTAATTCATATACACTGATTTTATAAAGTATTTTTCCATCAGTGTCTGCACAAATTCTCCGCCGTCCTTAAAATCTTCATTAATTAAGCTGCTGTATTCTTTGTCAAACTCTCTGTAATTTTTTTTTCGTCTGAGCTGATTCAGCAGATAAAACTTTTTTCTGTTCTCATCACTGCCGAATTCAACATAAGCCAGAAAGTCTTTGCATGATCTCAGAAGCTCAGATGTCAGCGTTCTTATAAGATTATCAGATTTTTTATCACCGAATTTTTTTCCCGGGAAAAGCTTATGATAAATATTTTCATTAGTCAGATCATCCGAATCAAAATCAGGGTAGAACTTTTTAACTGTTTTAAAGATCGGAGCAACATCTCTTTTCCTGCTGAAGAAAGGAGATGAGATATATTTTTCAAGTCCGGACATTTCTTCCGGCGAAAAGCTTTTTAACAATTCTATGAGACGAGTATCCTTCATTCAGACAGAGTTTTAAAATTAATCTTTGAAAAATGATTTGAACTTCGTCACAATTCATTTCAATTAAAAGTCATTTTAAACATTAAATTAAATGTTTTTTCAGATTATCTTTGAATATGAGCGTAACAATCGGGAAAAAATCTTTTTGCAAATAATATCAAATGGATGTATGTTTGTAACTGATTTATTCTTTGGAAAGAATGCAGCGCAAGATCCGGAATTGTTTTAAATTTTCCGGCTGATGATTTTAGATACAGTAAATTTTTAGGTGAAGTAATCAAACTGCTTGTTTTATTCTTTCCAAAGAAAATTAATAGCAGAAATTACTTCTCCTTTTTTTTTGACATATTTTTAAATTAAATTAATATTCACACAACCAAACTATTTTACTAAACTTAAAAAAACTAAATGAAAACAATTCTTCTGCTTCTGATTTCATTAATGCTCAGTTCAGGCTTAACCGATCTGAGATCACAGACAGTAACAATCCCTGCTTCAAATTTAAATCAGGGTTCGCATAGCTATCCGCTTTCAGCAAATTTCGGGTATGTAAGATCCGAGATGCTTTATATGGCATCCGAAGTCGGTTCTTTCGGAATTATAACCGAGATAGGGTTCTATTTAAACTATGTAAATCATCCGATTGCTGACAGTATTCCGGTTGTTATTAAAATGAAGACTACAACTGCGACACAATATTTTACAGGTGAAACTTATGATGATGCAAGCTCAGGAGCCGTTACGGTTTTTGACGGTATGATTTACGGAGGGAATTTTTTTATGAATAACTGGACTTCGATACAGCTGCAGACTCCTTATCATTATGATCAGAATAATCTGGCAATTTTCATTGAGACCAATTACGGAAATGAAGGCGGAGAATTAAATTTCGCAAAAGGCTTCAGATGTGCAACATCACACTCTACAAACGCTTTCGGATATACACCTGACGCAGGAGCTCCCGCGAGACTAAGGCACTGGACCAATAACTTTACTCCTCCTGCCGGACTCAGCACATGGGAATATTTAAGACCAAATATCAGAATGCAGATTTATGAAATTGATGACTGCAATGTCTATCCGATTTCTGCTCAGATTCCGGAAGAAGTAAATTTCTCATGCGGGGTTGATGAATTTGTATCTCCGGCTGCTACAATCATGAACGCAACTCAGACTGATCAATACAATATTACTGTTGATTTTGAGATTACCGGTCCTGTGAATTATTCCTCACAGGAGATTATTGATACAATACTTTCATTTCAGCAGAAGCAGATTTCTTTCAGCGGTTTTAATATCAAAACTCCCGGAGATTACAATGCGCAGGTACGGACAACATTTCTCTGTAATAATGTACTAACAGTTCAGGATACACTCGAATACAGTTTTAAAATTGTAAACCCGAACTTCGGCGGAGGCCAGCCGATAAATAATAATTATTTCTTTGCGAACTCAACTGCCTGCGGAATGAATGCTCCGAATGCTCCTGAGTTTTACTGGAACGATACAGCCGGAAGCGTTAGTCTGATTTTAAACGGTGAGGATGTTTCCGGAGGTTTAATGTCCGGTAACGTTGATGACGGATTTTTTTCCCTGGGGAATACACTTCCGGCAGGTGATAAGTTCAGATACTGCGGAGTAGATTATGATTCATTTTTTGTGGGAACAAACGGTCAGATAGGTTTTATAAATAATGATAACAATTATAACGGACTGGTTGAATACTCGGCGGAACAGCTGCCGTATCCAACACCTGCTCCCGCAATATTTGCTCTTTGGACAGATCTACAGTTTGATAATGAAAATATAACGATGAACAGATTAAGCTATAAATCAGATGCGGCTAATAATAAGTTTATCATTACATATGACCGCGCTCCGAAATACGGAGCGGATGATTCGACTGATTTTGTAAGCTTTCAAATAATACTGGAAACATCGCCCGGACCGATTGAAGACGGATTAATAATAATTCAGTATGATGCATCAAAGACAGGAGACAGGTTCAAGAATGTTCTTGATGAATATACAATTTGTATAGGAATGCAGAATGAGCTGGCCGGTAATTTTATACAATACAGATATACAACTAATGAAATTTTTTATTCTTACGGTCCTGTATTCGGTTCATCGCTTGCTCTGGCATTCGGAACAAACTCTGCCGTACTTCCGGTAGAATTGACGTCGTTTACTTCTGCAGTAACAGGACGTGATGTTAAATTGAACTGGATCACATTATCAGAGATTAATAACTCGGGATTTTCAATTGAACGCTCTCCGGCATCACAGGATCAGTGGACTGCGGCAGGCAGCGTCACAGGTAACGGGACAACAGGAAGTCCGAGCAACTATGAATTCACAGACAAAAATGTAAACGCAGGCAGATATAAATACAGACTGAAACAGACAGACTTTAACGGCAGTTTTGAATATTATATGCTGAGCGGAGAAGTTTCAGTTGAGTTACCGGAAAAATTTAATCTCTCGCAGAATTATCCTAATCCGTTTAATCCTTCGACAAAGATCAATTACGATTTGCCCGTTGACGGAAATGTAAGTTTAAAACTTTATGACTTATCCGGAAGAGAAGTAATGACAATAGTAAATGAGGTTCAGACATCCGGATACTATACTGTTAATTTTAACGGATCCAATATTGCCAGCGGAGCTTATTTTTACAGGTTCAGCGTAAGCAGCAACAGCGGAAATTTCAACATGACAAAGAAAATGATGCTGATCAAATAATTTCCAGAAATCGTATAAACTTTATTATCCCGTTCCCAATCTGCTGATTGGGAACGTTTTTTTTTTACTCATTTTTTTCTTTCATTCCCGGTCTCCTGACTTTGGAAGAAAATAAAAATTATAACGTTTCAGGTGATATAAACAATTACTTTTATTTGTAAATACGGATAAGTATTTTAATATCAAATAATAATAAATATTTCTCAAACTGAATTCACTTCATTTCATATTTTGAGATATCTGCAATGACAAGACGACAATTAAGAAATACAATTTTCATCATTACATTACTTTATTCTCTAGCGCTTATTACCGGCATAACTCTGTACTTTACCGATACAACGGAAAAGAAAATCAACTTTGCCATATTCAAGGATTTAATTCCATTTATGATCGCCATTCCGATTGCGTATTTGGGTTATTGTTTTCAGAGGAGGGCAAATTATTTACTTGCATTGCGACCGCTTTGGTCAAATCTGATTATATCAGTAAATAAAGCAATTCAGTTTACACATGATACAGAAACAGGCAGAAAAGATTATGCCGATACTCTGAATCTGCTCAGCGTATCAATTGATGAAGTCCGCGGGGTTTACAGTAATTTAAAAATTAAAAACGACGGAATAGGTTATTATCCTTTTGAATCACTTAAGACAATTCATAAAATTATTTCCGAACTCGGATACGGAGCTGCTGATATTTCAAAAAGCACGGAAGCCCGGAAACAGATAAAGCATCACAGGAAAAATATCAGGCAGACTTTTCTCATGGAGTTTGACCGGCCGGAACCGACGATTTTTGACAGTCCGTATATTTCCGATAAGAAAAAACCTTTTCTGCGTAAGTCAGGTGATGAGTAAATTTTTTTTTTGAGATATATTTTTTAATCTGAATTAATTTTTGTAAATCAATAAATAATTTTTCAGCTTAATCTGTTAAATCTTAATATCATAATCTGAATTTAGAATTAGAAATTTTTAAAAATTCTTTATAGTATTGTCAAAAAGCGAAATAAAAATCAAAACTCCCGATCAGCGGTTAAGAGTGTTTGTAAGTTCCACTCTGAGAGAACTGGCTGACGAAAGGAAAGCCGCCCGCTCAGCAATAGAATCCATACATATGATTCCGGTAATGTTTGAGCTCGGAGCGAGACCGCACCCGCCGAAAGATCTTTATCAGGCGTATCTTGAGCAAAGTCATATCTTTATAGGAATTTACTGGCAGAGTTACGGATGGATTGCTGAGAATGAAACTATATCAGGACTTGAGGATGAACTGCTTCTTTCCGATAAATTCCCGCGGCTGATATATGTAAAAGAACCGGCGCCTGACAGGGAGAAGAAACTTGATAAGATGCTGGACTATATACGCTCTCACGGTAATGTTTCCTATAAATCATTTACCACTACAGAAGAGCTGTTAAAGTATATTGAAATTGATCTTGCAATACTTATCAGCGAAAGGTTTTTTTCATATTCCGAATCAAAACAAAAAAGCAGAAGTGCTATTTACAATAATTTTCCGGCTCATCTGCCTTTTCTGATCGGGAGAGAAAAGGAGATATCGGAGATTAGCGATCTCCTGCTCAGCGGAAATACACAGCTTGTTACAATAACAGGACCAGGAGGCATAGGAAAGACAAGACTTTCTCTTGCAGTCGGGAAATCTCTTGATTATTATTTTGAAGACGGGTTATACTTCGCTGATTTTTCAAGCATAAAAGATGAGAATATAATTTTAAGTGAAATTGCAAAACTGTTCGGAATTTCAGCCGGCGTTTCGGCTGATCTGACTAAACAGATAATTGAATTTGTTTGCGATAAGAAAATTCTTCTTATAATAGATAACTTTGAGCAGTTAACAAAATCAGCATCAAAGATCTCGGATTTGATAACTAAATGTCCCAATCTGAAAATACTGGTAACAAGCAGAAACCCCCTTGAGCTTTCAATGGAAACGGAATACAACATAGACGCATTATCGCTGCCTGATCAGAAACAGGATATAAGCGATATTGAAATGTCTCCTGCTGTAATACTGTTTGCAAACAGAGCAAGGTCAGCATTCAAAAAATTTGAACTGAATGAAGAAAACATCTTTATAGTTTCTGATATATGCCGGCTTCTCGGAGGAATACCTCTTGCGATTGAACTTGCTGCGGCTAAAGTAAAAATGTTTTCTCTCAGCACAATAAAAAATAAGCTGACAGAGAAACTTGATCTTCTTTCCGGCGGAGTGAAGGATGCACCTGCCAGACATAAGACTATGAAAGCGGCGATTGAATGGAGTTATGAACTTTTAAATGAAGATGAAAGAAAATTATTCAGAAGGTTATCAGTTTTTGAAAATGGTTTTGAATATGATGCTGTTGAAAATATCTGCTGCTATGATATTCAGGATCCTACCGGAACTATAGAATCGCTGATCACAAAAAACTTCTTCAGAAAGGAAAGTGAGACCAATGATATTTCACGTTTCAGCATGCTGCCGCTGCTTCATAAATATTCATCAGAGCAGCTTGATCATTCAGGCGAGACTGAAAATCTGAAGATTATTCTTGCTGACTATTATTTGGAAAGGATAAAAGAAAGCTGCGCAGGTTTTTACGGTGCGGTTCAGGCGAGAATAAACTCAGAATGGGAGATTGACATACAAAACGTAATGAATGCTCTCGATACTTTGCTTACTCAGAATCGTTTTAATGATCTCATAGAAATGATATATGCTCTGTGGCCGGTATTCTGGATATTTGATCATGACAAAATTCTTGAAAAGAGAATTGATCTGAATCTTATACTTCAGCAGGACAAAGGACTTTCCGATGAACAGAAAGGAAAGCTCTGCTGGCTTGCCGGATCTGCCGCAATGGAAACCGGTGATTTCAAAACCGCATCGGAAAAATTCGGAACTGCAAATAAGTATTTTGCCGGAACAAATAATACAAGAGGAGTTGCATGGACAGATCTGATTTTAAACAGTTTAAAGAACAATTCCGGAAATGAAAAAAGTGATGAAGAAATAATAAAAGGTTATAATACTTCAGCGGAAATGTTCGGCAAATGCGGAGATACCTGGGGAGAAAGCGTGGCATTACAATACCTGGCGGCTTTCGAAATGTCACGGGGAAATTTTTTGAAAGCTATTGAGTCTTATGATTCCTGTATATCGCTTGTTGTATCTAAAATAGGAAACAAATCAATTGAAGGTTACTTATTTTCTATGAAAGCATTTGCATTAATAGAAACGGATGAGTTTGACAAATCAGTAACTTATCTGAAACAAACCGCTGATATTTTTAAATCAGGTATACTCGATGAAGGGACTGCATACTTTCTGCAGATAATTACTTATTATTTTTTCAGGATAAACGATACTCCCAAAGCCATGTTTTTTGCAGGTCTTTGTAAAAATATTTTTTCCAAATACAATTTCGCGCCATGGCATATGCTTGCAAAACTGTTTAGTTATAATGATGAAAAAGTAAAAAGTATAACTGATGAGGAGTTTATATCAGAATACAGGAAAGGGATGAAAACGAATATTTTCAAAGCGCCTGAGCTTGCATATAAGATGATTAACAACTTTCAGTAATTACAAAATTATTATCATTAATAAAATTTTCAGACAGCATTACAGCCAATATTCATCAGCCTTTTAACATTGTTATAAATCTTAAAACAAATTAACAGATTTAATTTTTAATAAAAAATAAAATTCGGACTGCTTTTTTTTCCGCCGGCAAATTCTATTTTTAATTTATACAGTTTCCCGGATTATCCGTGTAACTCATAATTTTTTGACTTCCATATTGATTACCCTGCGCAAATACTGTTTATTCTCTTTATTAAAATTCATATTTTGAACGCATTATTCATTATTTCAGATTAATGACAATTAATAAAAGCATTACTGAAGAGGCAGCTGATTTTATTTTTGAACTTTTCAAAAACAAACTGCAAAGCGTATATGTGTATCATAATTTAACACATACGGAAGAAGTAGTCGATGCCGTAAAAAAAATCAGCGGTAAGCTGAACCTGAACGACGAAGATCTTGAGATTGTAACGCTCGCTGCCTGGTTTCATGACGCGGGATTTACCGAAAGGTGTGATAATCATGAGGATGCAAGCATTGAAATAGCAAAAAAATTTTTGTCTGAAAGAAATTATAATTCGGAAAATTTATTACTTGTATGCGGATGTATAAACGCTACAAGATACCCACAGTATCCAACTAACATTCTTGAAGAAATAATCTGCGACGCTGATCTTTTTCATCTCGGAGGTAAAAATTATAATCTGAAATCCGATCTGCTGCGAGTAGAATGGGAAAAGAATTCAGGCAGAACATATACAGATACAGAATGGCTGAAGATTAACATTGATTTTCTTACTTCTCATAAATATTTCACGAGGTATGCAAAGAAAACTCTTGATGAATCAAAAACAGAAATCCTTGTCAAGCTCCAGAAAAAGTACAGAAAAAAAATTGAGGAAGAGCTTGACAAAAAAAGCAAAGAGCTGAAAATTGAAGTTGAAAAACAGAAACTTGATTCAGAAAAGGAAGCAAACTTAAAAGCTGACAGAGGCATTGAGACAATGTTCAGAAATGTAATCAGGACTCATGTGGAATTCAGCGCAATGGCTGACGGCAAAGCAAACATTATGATCAGCGTCAACACTCTTATCATAGGCGCGTTAATAACTTTTCTTTTAAGAAAACTTGACACCAATCCGCAGCTTATAATTCCGACATTCATGCTGATGCTTGTAAGTCTGGTCTGCATTATTTTCGGAGTGCTTGTTACTCGTCCAAACATTACTTCAGGTTTATTTACAAAGGAAGACATTAAGAATAAAAGAACCAATCTACTATTCTTCGGTAATTTTTTTAATATGGATTTAAAGGACTTTCAGTGGGGCATGACTGAAATGATGAATGACAGGGAGTTTCTATACGGAAGCATGGTAAAGGATTTTTATTTTTTAGGGCAGGTGCTCGGCAGGAAATACAAATATCTCAGAATATGCTATACAATTTTTATGTACGGTCTTATAATCTCAGTAGTAGCTTATGCAGTTGCCTTTATGTCAATGCCGATAGAGCCGATAGATTTTTTTGAATAATTAAATTTCAGTTTATCAAAGAGCTTTTCTTAATCAGGCATGCTAAATCAAGCTGGGATTATCCGGAACTGGACGATCATGACAGACCATTAAACAAAAGAGGGAAATCCGACGCTCCGCTCATGGCTGAAGTTTTAAAAGAAAGAAATATTTATCCTGACCTGATTCTTTCCAGCACTGCAGTCCGCGCGATTAAGTTTGCAAAGATTATAGCAAAAAAACTGGATTATGATAAAAATAAAATTTTCAGTTCCCGTGATTTTTATTTAGCTTCGGTAAGTGAGATAATAAATGAATTTCAGTCTCTTGACAACAGATACAATTCAGTTTTTTTTGTGGGACATAATCCGGAGATCACATTGCTTGCAAATTTTCTCTCCGCTAAAGATTTAGATAATATACCTACTTCCGGAATTTTTGCTGTAAAGTTTGACATAAATTATTGGGATGAACTTGATAAGGATAAAGGGAAGTTTAATTTTTTTATTTATCCTAAAATGTTTTACGATAAATACTGACAGAAAAATCCATTCACAAAAATCATTTTAAATATATTAATCAGCAGGCTCAATACTGTATATAGTTATATCCTGCTCCTTTCCTCTTAGTCTGAATTTTCCCATGCTCACTTTTTTATATCTGCCGTTCAGTTTCAGTTTGTTCATCACATCATCTGAGACTAAAAGTCCTTTGCCCAGAGTTTTACTCTGCGCCTGGATCCTAGAAGCTGTATTAAGGACATCACCGTGAAAGACTATTTCCTTTTTTGAATCACCGATCTCACCGGTTACTACTTCTCCGTAATGAAGTCCGGCTTTGAATTCAGGAACAACTCCGAAAGTGCTCAGATAACTCTCTGAAAGATGCTCAATACATTTACGCATTTCAAAAAAACAATTGAGACAGTTTAAATTTTCGAATCCTCTGTCATTAATCCAGCTGATTATTACTTCATCTCCTACATACTGATAAACATCAGCTTTGTTTGATACTATAACTTCATCAATATCAAAAAAATATTTATTTATAAATTTGTGATATTCCACCGGACCTAACTTTTCAGCAATGGCAGTGGATGAAGTAAGATCAATAAACATAAACATTCTTTTTTCAAGCCGCGGCTTATGATATTTTCCGGATACATAATTCAGAAGAACTTTTCTGCCGAGCAGTATATTTATCTGCCGGAAAAAATTCACAAGAAAGCTGAATGAAATTGCAAATATAAATATATTTTTAAAATCCCCTCTTAATATAAAATGTCTGAAGTCACTGCTCATAAGTGTATCTGTCAGAGAAGCGTTATTTAAACTGCTTTCATGCACTACCCAGACTACAATAACTGAAAATGAAATTATAAAAATATAAAAACCCGTCCGTATCAGCAGGGCAGTTATAAATTTCAGCTTATTAAAATTATTCTGAAAAACATAAATCTCAAAAACTGAACTTACAAAAGAGATCATGAATCCTATTATAGCGCCTTTTAATATTGTTACAGGTTCAGAATTGAATGCGAGTGCGGTAAACAGAGGACCTACAATAAGTCCCGGGAGAGATAAATAAATTACTGTGCGAAATTTTTCTTTCCTTCTGACTGATGAATTCATTTTTAACGAAACGAATTTACAAAATGAAATTACAAAAAGTTAATTAGCTCAATAGTGATTCAGAGTATAAATGCAGAGCCAATATAAAATTTTATATCTTCATCTGATTTTGCAACTGTTAAGCCAAAGTTCAGCATTCTGTTAATATATGACATCCACAGAGTGCCGCCGTATGAGTTATGCCATTTTCTTGAATCCTCACCTTTAAGAAAAACTCTTCCCGTTCCGCCGAAAACAGATATTCCGAAAATGCTCGGAACGAGTATATTTACCGGAAGCAGTCTTAACCTGATTTCCGCCTGAGTCAGCATTAATCCGTCGCCTGCAAATCTTTCTCTTGAATATCCCTGAAGTGAATTTTCACCGCCCAGGAAAAGCGATTCGCTGAAAGGATATTCTCCCCAGATCTTTCCGGCTGCTGCCTGAATTACAAAAGTAGCTCCCATTAAAGTATCAGTTGAAATATAACCTCTGAAATCAAAACCTGCTTTTCCGAATGAAGATACTCCGGATAATTCAGGATTGTATAAACCTCCGGTTCTGAACAGAATACCGTTTAATGTTTCAACCGGACTGTTACGTGAATCATATTTTAAACCAAGTATTAAGCCTCTTGTATTAAGTTTACCTTCACCGTATAGATCAGGAGTCTGACCTGCAAGTGTATTCGGATTTTCCTTTACATCCGTAAAATGCATATAAAGAGCAGATTCGAGAAAAGTTTTTTTATTCAGAGAGTATTCAAGTCCGATATTGATCCCGAAAAAGTTTTCATTAACATCATAGTAACCGACTTTATCAAGTTCTTTATTGAATTCTGATTCATTACCCTGACCGTAATATCTTGTTACATTTAATGCTGTGCTTTTAATTTTAAAAAAAGCATGCTGATTTCTGATAAGGTTATAAAAATCTCCGTTAAAATCAAAATTAAATTTACTGAACTTAAAAGAATAACCCGTCACCAGAGACATTCTGTAAGCGTATGGCTTTAATCCGTAATCATATTTATACAGTACAGGTCCTCCTCCGAGTATTAATCCGTCATCGGAATTCAATACAAATACCGGTTCAAATCTCCAGTCATTACTGCGGTCTTCCGTTGCAGGTTCATACCTTTCCTTTTCATTATTTACAGATCTGATGTCATCGAGAACTTTAACATTTGAATAATTACTTTTACGAAAATTCAGATCGCCTTTTGACTTAATCACATTCAGCTCTATATCGGAATTAAAACTTCCGTCTTCTCTGATCTCATCATTGCCTGCGTTAAGATATAATCTGATTTCTTTTGTATCTTTTGAATCAAAAGTTCTGTCAAAAAAAGGAATTTCTTTTTTCTCTCCTGACTCTTTATCTTTTTCATAGATCTTTAGCCCGAGAATTTCTTCACCCTTGTATCGGACTTCTACAAATTCATCTTTATCACTTCCGTAAACGTCAGCAACTTCATTTATCAATTCATAATATTCATCAGAAGCTGATTTCAATTTGTCACGTCTGGACTTAATTAATCTTTCCAGATGTCTGCCTTCAAGACTGTACCATTCGGCAGGGATCCTTTTCACTGCGGAAGTTATCAGCGAATCAGTCAGGGTATTTTGAATATACAGCACTAATGAATCATAGACTTTTTTAGGGACAGGCGGAAGAAATTTTCTGTCAACATATCTTCCGTTAAAAGTCAGATCATAAATCTTCGGATAATCTTCTCCGTATCCTTCTATCTGCGTAATCGACCTGCCGACTATTGACGGTATAAGTCCGTCATAAAGACTAAACGCCTGATCTCTGTCTCTCGGGATCGGTTTATAAATTGTCTTTCCTTTATCCTTGTAACCTGCCCATTTCCACTGATCCGAATGTCTGTCCCAGTCCCCTATCATGATATCAATAAGTCTTGCTTTCAGAAACTCGGAGTGATCTACCTGATGATCATTATTTTTCTCAAGCTTTTTATATAACTTAAAAGTGTTCTCAATCTTATCCGAATTTCCGAAACCTTTTTCGCCATCTTCACCTTCATCAGGATTTACTTCCATTGTTCCAAGCAGTCCTCCGAATTCTCTTCTAAATTCACCAAGTTTTTTGTCATTCGGCAATACTACTACGATCGGCTCAGCATTAAGTATTCCAACAGCATTCAGTAACGGAGCTACAATCACTGCGGAAAACGGATGCGAAGTGCTTATCTGATCTTTGACAAGATCTGCAAATACGGTATTCTGCAGATCTTTGGGAAGGATCTTGCTCGGGTCTTTATTCATCGATCTGAACTTGTATTCAACACCGTCATTGCCTTTGAGCCGGAGAGATTTTGTCTGCAGTCCGCCGCCTTTTTTTATTGGAGTAAGTCCGCCTCCGAATTTTTCCATATCAATCACATCAGCGTAAAAAGGAGTAGTCCAGAGATCACGCCAGTGTTTACCTAGAAAGAATTCCGTCAGACCTGTTCTGTCATATTCACTTCCTGCAGTAATTTTTTTCTTACCTGAAAATACTTTCAATGAATCTGCCTGTGAAACAGCATTATCAGCTTTAATAGTTATAATTAAAATTATAGTAAAAAAAACTTTTTTAATTTCAATATTATTCATTAAGCTGTTAAAATTAAAAATAACTTTTATTGTATAAGTAAATAATTTCTTAGATAAAATCGGTTTAAAATTTTAAATCATTTGCTCTGATAAGGATAAATTACAATATATCCTTTACCGCTCTTTCCTTCATTACTTATCAGCAGGTCATTATTTTTTGAAAACGCAATGCCTTCGGGCTGTTCATGTATTTTGGGATTTAATGAATGTCTGTCAATGATTAATCCTTCTTCTGACAATTCGATCACTTCATTGCCGTTAGCGGCAATTACAAAGAAAGTATTTTTCACCGGATGTTTTTTAATGCCCGATGGGTTGAATTCTTTTTTAAATTGTGACAGAGGAATTGTAAATTTTGGTTTTGGATCCAGTATTTTTGAATCCGGAGAAAATGAATAAATTGCTTTTTCATCGGCCTTACCGGTACCTGATTTTCCTTTGCAGGCAAGGAGCAGTGAATTTGTTTTTTCATCATAGCAAAGTCCTTCGACATCAGATGACTGTTTCAATCCTGTCTCATAAAGAATATAATCAGAATATTCATTATTTCCGGCTTCTTTAAATTCAAAGAGTTCGCCGTTACTTTTAATCAGGTAGAATTTATCGTTTACATATTCAATGTCCTCGAAGTCACCTTTCATAACCGAATTCCCGACGGCAAATTTCTTAATTATATCACCGTTTGAAATATCGATCTGATAAATTATTGCAGATTCATCCTGAATTCCGAAAAGTCGGTCATCAGGGGAAAACGTAATCCCGGAAATTTCCTTTAATGACGAAGGCAGATCAGTAATCCGCGGTTCCGGCGAATCGATATTGTAATGTGATAATCCTGAAGTGTCGTTTACAATTTTGTTAGCATTAGTTTTTTCCGGATTTTTTTTGCCGGAATTTTTTTCGCCTGTATTTTCTTTTTTACCGCATGATATAATTATCATGCTCAGGAAAATAACTCTGATTATTTTTAACATAAGAATTGATTGACTCAAATTAAGAAAATTATTTAATAAATAAAACAAGCTATTCAGTTACTGAATAAACGAACGCTTTGCACAATTTTTAAAATTCTGCATTCTTTATAACTGCATAGATTTTCCGTGAAGACACATCTGTCCAAACCGTTTAGTTTTAAAATTAAAGTTGTATCGCTTTTGTAGTACTTTCTTTTGACAGATCAAAAGAAAGGTACCAAAGAAAAATCTCCGCTAATGAAAAATTGCCGGAATTCCTTTTCCCTTCGGGACGTCTTCGGCTCACAATTGCTATAAAATTTCCAGCTCAAAATTTTCTTATTAAAAATATTTTGGAAAGCATTGCCGTGTAGAGTAAATTCAAATTTAAATTGTCTTGAATAACTTTCGTAATTAATTTAGTTTGATTTCAAATTTTATAATGCCGGACACAAATACTTTAGCATCAGATCTTAAAATAGATGGGAATTTCAATTTATTTAAGACATTATCCCTGAAAGAAAATATACAGGATCCGTATCCTGTATATCACCTGCTCAGAGAATATGATCCGGTATTTTTTATGAAATCCCCGACAGGATTTTTATCCGAGAATATATGGATACTCACAAGATACGATCATATATCATCAGTTCTGATAAATAAAAAATTCGGAAGAGGAAACAGATTCGGCAAAGGTAAGATCACTGCAAATTATGCAAAGCTTAATTCATTAACGCAGATGAGACAGCACTGGGTAAATTTCCTCGACCCGCCGGATCATACCAGGATCAGAGGATTTATTAATAAAGCATTTTCCCCGAAGATGGTTAATAACCTGAAGCCGGATATAGATTCAGTAGTCACATATTTACTGGACAGATTTCAGGGAAACGAAACTGAATTTATAAGTGAATTTTCTTACCCGCTTGCAGCAATTACCATAGCTGAGTTTTACGGAATTCCGAAAGAAGACAGGGATATTCTTGATAAATGGGCAATGCAGATAGTTAGGACATTGGACGTAGTTACAAATCAGTTCACTCAGGATGACTTAAAAAATATTTACCGGAGTGCTGATGAGATTAAGGATTATTTCAGGAAGCATGTTGATGAAAAAGAAAGAAATCCGAAAGATGATCTTATCAGCAGACTTTTAAATATTGAAGATAAAGGAGACAGACTTTCGAAGGAAGAAATTATTGCTTCGCTTGTACTAATGATAATGGATGCACATGAAGCACCTAAGAATATGATCACAAACGGATTATACGCATTGTTAAAAAATCCTGATCAGTATGAAAAACTGAAAAAAGATACTTCACTTGCCGAAGGTGCTGCAGATGAATTGTTAAGATATGACAGTCCCGCGCAGTTTACCGGAAGAAGAACTCACGAAGATGAAACAGTAGGCGGCAAGGAGATTAAAAAAGGACTTCAGATAATCTGCATGCTCGGTGCAGGTAACAGAGACCCGCAAAAATTTTCAGAACCGGACAGACTTGATATTGAAAGGAAGAATGTAATCCCGCTTTCATTCGGAGGAGGTATTCATTTTTGCGCAGGTGCAGGTTTTGCAAAGCTTGAAGCATTATCAGCATTTGAAAATATCGCAAGGAATTTTCCTAATATCAGACTAAAGGATAAGGAATATAGATATCATGATTCACTGCATTCAAGAGGACTTGAAAGTCTTGAAGTAATTCTGAAATAAATTATTTCTTTTTGAAATTGCTTTCATAAATACTGATCCATTTTTTCGGAGTGATTTTCGAAGCGAGTTTGCCAATCAGTTCATAAGGAATATCTTCCGTCTTTTTAAATCTAAGACAGCTTTTACCCATATCCGGCTTTGACTGCACAGTTTTTTTGTATTCATCAGTAAACCAGTCAAGAAGTTTTTTATCAGCGTAAATTCCCATATGATATACTGCTATAAAATTTTTCTGAGAAGCCAGACATAAAAACGGCAGAGGCAGTTTCGGATTACAGTGATAACCATCCGGATAAATACTGTGCGGCACTACATATCCAATCATTCCGTAACTCATTTCTTCCTTAAAACCACCGGGCAGATTTTTCCTTATTTCTTTTCTAAGTTTCATTAAAGCTTTTTTTCTGTCTTCCGGCAGGGAATCGATATATTCTTTTACAGTTGCGGCATCTGAAGTCATTTTTAAATTAATTTAAGTTGTAAAATTTAAAAATATAATTTTCAGATATATTTCTCAATACAAAGTTATTCATAAAAACGGCTATGCATTTGAATCAGAGAAATTCACACGAAGCTGAAAAGTAATATACAGTTATATATAGTCATTTAAATACACAATTAGAATTTTTATATTAATCATATTATTTTCAAAAAATCTTGAAGAAAAAAGCCGATAATTTAGTCGATTTACTGAGATTAAGAGCCGATGAACAGGCAGACAAGACCGCTTTTGTATTTCTGAAAGACGGCGAAGAAGAAGGCGGGAGATTTACTTACAGTGAACTAGACATAAGAGCGAAAAGCATTGCTGCTAAACTTCAGAATTCCTGCAAACAGGGAGAACGCGCGCTTCTTATTTATGAATCAGGTCTGGAATATCTTGATTCATTTTTCGGATGTCTTTATTCAGGTATTATTTCCGTTCCGCTGCATCCTCCGGGAAAGAATAAGTCGCTTTCAAGAATTTCGGCAATTGCTAAAGACAGCGGCGCTAAAATAATCCTTTCGACTAATGAAATTTATGATGAGCTAAAAAGTGAATTCGCTACAGATAAAGTTCTGAAAAATCTTGAATGGATAACCACAGAAAATTTTCCAAATGAAATTGCGGAAAAATGGTTAACACCTGATATAAAACCTGAGACGCTTGCTTATCTTCAGTATACTTCCGGATCTACGGGAATTCCAAAAGGCGTTATGGTAAATCACAGAAATTTACTTGTTAACCTGGAAATTATTGACAGATCACACCCTCATAATGATAACAGCGTGATGGTAACATGGCTTCCGATACATCATGACATGGGACTGATTTACGGAATACTCTTACCTTTCTACTGCGGATATCCGTGTTACTTTATGACTCCTCAGGCATTTGTGCAAAAACCTTACAGATGGCTTTCGGCGGTTTCAAAATACAGAGGCACTCATAACGCCGCACCGAATTTTGCATTCGAGCTTTGCGTTAATAAAATCAGCGAAGATCAGAAAAAGACACTAGATCTGAGCAGCTGGACTACTGCAATGAACGCTGCGGAGCCGGTAAGAGCTGAAACCATTGAAAAGTTTTCGGAATATTTTTCAGAATGCGGTTTCAAAAAAAAATACTTCAGTCCGGGTTACGGTCTTGCAGAAGGCACTTTAATACTTTCTACTAATTTTACGCAGGACGAACCGGTTCTTAAAAGATTTGATGACAAGGAGATTGAAAAAAATAATACCGCAATTCCGGCGGATATAAAGGACACGATTTCAAAAATTCATGCCGGACACAGTCATTCAATAGAAGACACAAGAATTGCAATTGTAAATCCTGTTACACTAATTGAATGTAAGGAAGGTGAAGTAGGAGAAGTCTGGGCGTCCGGCTCATCCGTTGCGCAGGGATACTGGAAAAGAGAGGACGCTACTAAAGAAACTTTCCGGGCGCATATTGCAGATACAAAAGAAGGACCATTCTTACGCACCGGCGATCTTGGATTTATTTTTGAGAATGAGTTATATATTACCGGCAGACATAAGGATCTGATTATCATCAGAGGGCAGAATCATTATCCGCAGGATATTGAATATACAGTCGAATCAAGTCATCCGGCACTGAGACTGGGATGCGTAGCTGCTTTTTCATTAGACTATGACGGAGATGAGCATCTCGGTATTGTTCAGGAAGTTCAGAAAAATTTTTTAAATGATTTTGATCCTGAAGAAGTAATAAAATCAATACGAAAATCTGTTTCTGAAGAACATGATCTGCAGGTTCAGTCAATAACGCTGATAAAACCCGGGACTGTCCCGAAGACATCAAGCGGAAAGATTCAGAGAAAAGCCTGTCTGCAGGGAGTTTTAAGCGGTGAGCTTGAGATAATTGCAGAATGGAAAAACGGCATTATAAATGACTACAGAAAAAATGTAATAAAAGGAAATAAATCCGAATCCAAACCTGAAACCATTTCAGAAAATAATAAAAGCAAATTTATCCCTGACATAAAAAATTTAAAACAATGGCTAGTAAAAAGACTTTCGGAAATGATGCAGATAAATCCCGAATCTATTGATGTATCAGAATCATTTGCTGCTTACGGAATGGATTCGCTTAAAGCTGTGCAGCTTTCCGGAGAGCTTGAGACATTGCTTGACAGACATTTGCCGGACACATTGGTTTATGACTATCCAAATATTAATTCTTTATCCGGATTTCTTATCTCAGAAAACCCTGTTTCAATTTCACATGATTCCAAAATAGAATCAGCTGCTGAAAATGAACCGATTGCAATTGTAGGGATTGGCTTAAAATTTCCCGGTGCTGACAGTCCCGATGAGTTCTGGAAATTATTAAAGGAAAAAAGAGACGCTATCAGGGAAATCCCTTCCGGCAGATGGAATGAAAATTCATTGTATCCATCAACTGTTAAGTACGGCGGGTTCATAGATGATACGGATAAATTTGATCCTGTTTTTTTCGGGATCTCGCCGAGGGAAGCGGTTCAGACAGATCCTCAGCAGAGACTTGCACTTGAAGTTGCATGGAAAGCATTTGAAGATGCAGGAATGGATATTTCAACTTTAGCAGGTTCAGATACGGGAGTTTTTCTGGGAATTTGCACTTATGACTATGCGAGATATTCATCCGGCAGAAAGGAATTATTTGATGTTTACACCGGCACGGGCACTTCACTTAGTATCGCTGCAAACAGAATTTCTTACTTGTTTGATTTCAGAGGACCGAGCATTGCAATTGACACTGCATGTTCTTCCTCATTAGTTGCGCTGCATACTGCATGTAAAAGTATCCGTTTGGGAGAATGTAAAACTGCAATAGCCGGAGGAGTTAATTTATTACTCGCGCCGGACTGGAATGTGGTTTTCACTGAAGCAGATATGCTTGCCCCTGACGGAAAGTGCAAGACATTTGATGCTGCTGCAGACGGTTATGTAAGAAGCGAAGGCTGCGGCATAGTTGTATTGAAAAAACTTTCCGAAGCAATAAAAAGCGGAGACAGAATTTATTCGGTGATAAAAGGTTCAGCAATAAATCAGGACGGAAAGAGTAACGGACTTACGGCACCCAACGGTCCATCGCAGGAGGATGTAATAAGAAAAGCATTAAAAAATGCAGGAGTTAGTTCAGACGAAATAAGTTATATAGAAACTCACGGAACAGGTACTCCGCTCGGTGATCCGATAGAAGTGAATTCAATTGTTAAAGTAATCTCAAAAGACAGATCTCCGGAAAATGAATGTTATATAGGATCGGTTAAAACCAACATCGGACATCTCGAAGCTGCAGCAGGAATTGCGGGAGTAATCAAGACAAGTCTGGCATTATATCATAAAGAAATTCCGGGACATCTTAATTTCAGTTCATTAAATCCGGAGATACATACGGAAGGAACTGCAGTAAAAATTTCTTCAGCAGAAAAAGACTGGTCTGCAGCAAAACGGTATGCAGGAGTAAGTTCATTCGGATTCGGCGGAACGAACGCACACGTAATTCTTGAAAATGCTCCATTGGAAATAAAAGCAGTTTCAAAAAAAATGCCTCTAAATATTTTTACATTAAGTGCGAAGAATGAAAAATCGCTGATGGAAACTGCCGGGAAATATTTGGAAACGATTGCTGAAAATAATTTTAACATTGAAGATATATGTTACACGTCATCAGCGGGGAGAGCTTCATTCAATCACAGACTAGCAATAGTCTGTAAAGATAATTCTGATCTGACTGCAAAGCTTACAGATTTCATAAGCGGTAAAAATTCAAACGGTATATACAAAGGAACGGTAAAGACAAACCATATTCCGAAGACGGCATTTTTATTTCCCGGACAGGGAGCTCAGTTTATCGGGATGGGAAAAGAGCTCTACGATACACAACCTCTTTTCAGAAAGATCATCAACAGATGTGATGAGATACTGAGGGATTATCTTTTAATGCCTCTTACGGAAGTTTTATTTTATGAGAAGGACGAAAAATTAAATCCCATAAACGAGACTACATATACGCAGCCCGCATTATTTGCGATAGAGTATGCTCTCGGAATGCTATGGAAATCATGGGGAGTCAGACCGGACATTATGATGGGACACAGCGCAGGGGAAGTTGTCGCTGCATGTCTTGCAGGAGTATTCAGTCTTGAGGACGGACTGAAACTGGCGGCCGAACGCGGGAGACTGATGCAGACTATGACTGAAGAAGGAGAGATGTATACAGTATTCGCAGATGAAAAAACCACAAGAGAATTTTTAAAAGGGTATGAGAATGATGTTTCAATCGCTTCAATAAACGGACCGGAGAAAACAGTTATATCAGGCGGAAAGGAATCGCTGTTAAAGATTATACCGCTGATAGAATCAAAGAATATTGAATATAAGAAGATCATAGTTTCAATTGCTTCACACTCTCCTCTTATGAATTCCATGATAGATGAATTCAGAAAAGTCTGCGCTACGATAAAATATTCCGAATCACAGATACCTGTAGTATCAAATATTTCGGGTGAGATAGTAACGGATAAAATTGCAAATGCGGAATACTGGTGCAACCATATACTTTCGCCCGTCAGATTTTCAGAGAGCATAAAGGAGTGCGTGAATTACGGAGTGGAAATATTTATCGATCTCGGACCGAAGCCAACATCAATAAACATGGGACAGGAGACGGTTCGCGATACAGGCATAAAATGGCTGCCGAGTTTTAAGTATAATTTCACAATCCGGGAAACGATGCTGGGAAGTCTGGGCAATTTATTTGTAAGCGGCGCAGAGCCGGACTGGAAGGGGTTTTGGGATGGGATTGGTCATGGGATAGTGAGTCTGCCGGGTTATTCATTTCAGAGGGAGAGGTACTGGGTTGGGGATGGTGAAGGGAAAACGGATTTATCCGTTTTTCGTAGGAATGCCGAAACCGGATCGGGCGACGGAAACTTCAAAGGTCATAGACTTCAGACTGCATCAGAGAATGAAATTATTTATAAAATCTGTATATCCGGCAATTCACCGGAATATCTTAAAGACCATATTGTTTTTGATAATGTCATTCTGCCCGGGGCTGCTTTTGTTGAATCAGTTTTAGCGGCTTTCAGAAGTTTTCATCCGGGCATTGAATTTAACATTTCAGATCTGAAGTTTCATCATGCACTTATTCTTGAAGAAAATAAATTTAAAAATATTCAGATAATTTTTTATAAAGAAAACAAGTCTGATTACAAATTTAAAATATTCAGCTCAGATGTTTCTGATAACGAATTTGATGAAGTATCTTGGATAATGAATTCTTCCGGCAGTATTAATTCAGTTTTCTTAAATACTGAAACACTGGCTTTTGAAAAGGTCAGGAATAGTTTCATTAATGAATTTGACCGCAAAAATGAGATGAATCAGCGGATCAGGGATTTTTATGAAAATGTAAAAGCAGCCGGAGTTGAGTACAGGAATTCGTTCAGAGGTATTAAAGAACTTTACATTAAAGAAAAAAAAGCTCTGAGTTTTATTGAACTCGACACATCAATTAAAAATAATAATTACATTCATCCGGCTTTGTTGGATAATGCGTTTCAGACTGCATTGTCACTTTTAGTTTCAGATAAAAAAGATTGTGCATTTATACCTGCAGGCATTAATAATATAAGAGTTCTTAAAAAACTTCCTGATACAGTTTATTGTGCAGCAAAATTTTCCGAAAACTCTTTTTTAGAAAGTGTCTCTTCCGCTGATATAGATATTTATTCTGCTTCAGGTGAAATGCTAATCAGCATTACGGGACTTCAACTGAAAGAAATAAGCAGACAGGATTTTCTCGCTATGAATGATGATCTTAAAGACTGGTTTTACTATACTAACTGGGAAAAAACAGCTGATCAGAATTTAAATTTATTACACTCAGATATTTCCGGTATAGTTAAAAAAATATCTGAAAATACATTACAGTCTGATAAAGTATCTGATTATAAGAAATTTGTCAACAGTCTCGGCGAGCTTTCGGCACAATTTATACTAACAGCATATAATAAATCTGATGCAGAATTAACAGTATCAGCAAAGTTCAATCAAGATGATTTATTTAAAAAATCAGGATTTTTAAAAAAGTATAGTAAATTAATTTTAAGGTTTAGAGAGATACTTGAAAACAAAGGATTATTAAAGAATGAGAACGAATCATTGATATTTTCAGAAGTTCCTGATTTAAGATCAATTGATAAAAACATTAAAGAGCTATATAAAAAATATCCTGAACATTCTGCAGAGATAAAGCTTACAGAGAAATGCGGTAAACAGCTTCTGGAAATTCTCACAGGTAAAAAGGATCCTCTTGATATTCTTTTTCCGGAGGGAGATATGACTCTGCTCACAAAGCTATATCAGGACTCTCCTGCTTTTTCATTAATGAATAATTTAATTAAGCAGATTGTATATGAAATAGCGGAAGGTTTTTATTCAGCTAATAAGTTAAAAATTCTTGAAATCGGAGCCGGCACCGGAAGTACTTTAAATCAACTTCTGCCTCTGCTCAGGGAAAAAAGCATTGAATTTTATTTCACTGATATTTCTCCTGCATTTTTCATGAAAGCAAAAACAAAGTTTAAGGAATTTGAGAATATTGAATACAAGGTGTTAGACATTGAGAAAGACCCAGTTCCTCAGGGATTCGGATCAAATGAATATGATATTATAATTGCTTCAAATGTAATTCACGCAACAAAAGACCTGACCGGTTCATTAGAAAATATTAAAAAACTGTTAACACCTGACGGTATTTTTATTTTAAATGAAGTTACAGAGAAACAGTCCTGGATCGATATTACTTTCGGATTGACTGACGGCTGGTGGAGATTCTCTGATACTGAATTGAGAGAGTCGTATCCCCTACTTAATGTATCAGACTGGAAAAAACTATTATTGAATTCAGGTTTTAAAAGTGTTGAATCAATACCGGGTGATGAAATTAATAATATGTTCACAGGTCAGACAGTTTTCACTGCTGCATTGAATAAAGAAGATGTTTCGGTTTCAGCATCCGGTTCAGAGCTGCTAATTTTTTCAAATAATAAATTAAATAAAAATCTTAAAAGTGCTTTCAAAAAATCAGCGTCAGTATCTGCTGTTATCGGAAACGGTAATTCATTTAATAGAACAGAAGAAAATGAATTTACTATAGACTTTCGTAACTCACTTCATATAAAAGACTTATTAAAAGCAGTATCAGGTAAGAAAAAGGAAGTAGTATATATTACAGAAGAAACGGAATCAATAAACTCTGACAAGATTGATGAAATAAATTCTCTCAGCATTTCATTAATATTGAACCTGATAAAAATTAACTATGATGCAGACAATAATTTTATTGAATCTATTACTATTCTTACCGGCGGGTCAATTTCTGCAAATATTAATGATAAGGTAAACGGTTTGATTAATTCTCCGTTATGGGGATTACAAAAAGTTATTTCGTTGGAACATCCCGATCTTAAAGTCAGGATCATTGACATTGATAAATATTCTTCTTTAGATCACATAGTCAAAGAAATAATTTCCGGCAAAAGAAATGATATTACAGCAATCAGAGCGAATAATGTTTACGAGCCTGTTTTAAAAAGACTTAGAAATTCCGGCAGTGAGAAAACAGAGATCACCAAAAATGGTGTTTATATAATTACCGGAGGATTAAGCGGCATTGGATTACTTACTGCGAAATGGCTCTCAGAAAAAGGCGCAGCTCATATAGCGCTTATCAGCAGAAGAGATAATTATGAAACTGCTGAAAGTATTTTATCAGAAATAAAGTCAAGCGGAACTGAAGTAAAAATTTACAAAGGTGATGTTTCAATCAAAGAAGATCTTGAGAATATTTTTAAAGAAATAAACTCGTGTAAATATCCTGTCAAAGGGATAATTCATTCAGCCGGTCTTCTTGATGACGGTATTTTATTAAATCAGACTTCCGGTAAATTCCTAAATGTATTTTCTCCGAAAGTTAACGGAGCATGGAATTTGCATGAACTTACAAAAGAAAGTGAACTTGACTTTTTTATAATGTATTCATCTGTAGCTTCTTTATTCGGATCATCAGGGCAGGCAAATCATTCCGCAGCAAATGCATTTCTCGATTCACTTTCATTTTACAGGAAAAGCAGAGGACTTCCCGCTCTCAGCATAAACTGGGGAGTATGGTCAGAAGTCGGTTCAGCTGCGGATAAAGGCGCCGACAAAACAGAGAAGATTCAAGGTCTGGGTTTGATTGACCCAAAAAGAGGCATACGTGCTTTGGAAAGTATTATTGGTACGGAAAGATCACAGATCGGTATTTTTCCAATGGACTGGGTTAAATTCACCGGAAAATATAAAAATTCGTTTACAAAATATTTCGGTGTATCAGAAAGTAAACAAACAATCGAAACTGATATTATGTCAGGGGATAATTTCATTGAAAGACTGGAAGCGGCAAATGATGAGGAGCAGACGGAATTATTAATAAACTATTTTAAGGAAGTTATATCAAATATTATGGGACTTGATACATCCGATCTTGATAATGAGCAGCCGCTGAATACACTGGGACTTGATTCACTTATGGCGATAGAATTAAAAAATAAGGTTAACATGGAGCTTGGAGTAGATTTAAATCTCGTAAGATATATGGAAGAGACAGGGATCATACATCTTGCCGCCGAGCTGAAAGAACAGCTTCCGAAGATCATCAGCAGCACAGTCAGAGAAACGGTTAAAACCGTTTCCGATTTTTCCGAAGAGGAAAAAGCAAGAGACCTCCTTTCTAATCTCGATAATCTTTCCGAAGATGAATTAGACAGACTTTTAAATGAATCAAAGTAAAGATTAGTGTCTGATAAAAAAGTTAACGAGAATAAATTAAACTTGTCTCCTCAGGAGAAACTCGCTCTGCTGAAAAAGCAGCTTCTGCAGAAAACAAAAAATGAAGATCTGACTTTTCCGCAGTCATACGGTCAGAGAGCGCTTTATTTTCTTTATATCACTTCACCGGAAAGTACAGCTTACAATGTATGTTTCACTGCAAGGATTACTTCTGAGATTAATATTCCCGCATTTAAAAAATCCTTTCAGAGATTAATTAACCGTGATCAGTCTTTAAGATCGAATTTCAAAATTATTGACGGGAATCCTGTACAGACTGTAAGCGGATTTAAGGAAATTTGCTTTACGGAAGTTGATGTGTCTGATAAAAGTGAATCGGAAATTAAAAAAATTGTCACAGGTTATCACAGAACTCCCTTTGATCTTGAGAACGGGGATGTCTTTAAAGTTTATCTCTTAAAAAAATCTGAAAATAATTTCATTCTCCTGATAAGCGTACATCACATAGCATGTGACGGATGGTCAATCGGAATTATGCTGAATGAGTTAAAGCAAATTTATGAATCGGAAAAAGATAATAAAAACATTTCTTTCCCGCCGCTGACAATTAAATATTCTGATTATGTAAAATTTCAAATTGAATTTGTCCAAAGTGAAAAAGGCGCCGAGCAGTGGAGTTACTGGAAGGAAGAACTCAGAGGTGAACTGCCTGTTTTAAATTTAACTGCTGACAAAACCAGACCAGCATTACAGACTTTTAATGGAGATACAGAATATTTTCAACTTGAAAAAGAACTTGCAGATGAAGTAAATAAATTTTCTAAGACAGAAGGAACAACAGTTTTTGTCACACTGCTTTCTGCTTACTTTGTTTTTCTTTACAAATACAGCGGACAAAATGATATTATAATCGGATCTCCCACAACGGGAAGAACCAAAACAGAATTTGATAAACTGATCGGATACTTTATAAATCCTGTTTCTGTAAGAGGCAGTATCAGCGGTTCGGATTCCTTTAAAGCAATTTTAAAACAAATTAAGAAAAAAATTTTAAATGCAGTTTCAAATCAGGACTATCCTTTTCCGCTTATAGTAGAAAAGTTATTAAATAAAAGAGATCCGGGCAGGTCAGCAGTCTTTCAGACTTTTTTCGGGATGCAGAAAATCCAGCAGGATGAAGAGCTTCAGGAAATAATAGTCTATAATAATGATGATGTAAAAGTGAACTGGGGAAGTCTTACGCTGCAGCCCTACGGTATTACTCAGCAGGACGGTCAGTTTGATTTAAGTCTTGATTTAATCGCTGGTAAAAAATTATTCTCAGGAGCTTTTAAATATAACAGCGATATCTTTGACAAAGAAACAATTTCCGGTATGGCGGAAAATTTTAAAAACCTGCTGAAAAATATTCTTACTTATCCGGATTCTGAACTTAAAGAGCTTGATCTGCTTCCCGCTAAAATAAGAAATAAGTTAGTTACTGAACGGAATAATACAAACCGTGAATTTGCAAATTTTGATTTTGTTCATGCTCTGATTCATAAAAATGCGGAGAAGTATCCGGAAGCGGCTGCATTAATTACAGATGATGCAGAGTTGTCTTACAGAGAGCTTGAAGATAGTTCAAACAGACTTGCAAACTATTTGATAAAAAAAGGATTAAGATCCGGAGACCTGATATGCGTTTGCATGGAAAGATCTCCTGATATGGTAATTTCAATTCTAGGAGTTTTAAAGTCAGGAGCAGCTTACGTGCCGGTCGATCCGAATTATCCCGCAGACAGAATAGCACACATGATATCGGATTCAGGATCAAAGTACATTCTTACACAAAAAAAACTTTTGGATTTTCTTCAAAATATAAAAGCTGAAACCATAATAACTGACGATGAAAAATCTGAATATTTAAAAGAAGATATTTCATATCCGGGAATAAATTTATCTCTCACAGATCCGGCGTATGCAATTTATACTTCCGGTTCAACAGGATTACCGAAAGGAGTTTTAATAAGCCACAGATCTCTTACAAATCACATGCTCTGGATGATTAATGAATTCAACTTTGACTCAACTGTCAGAGTTTTACAGAAAACTCCTTTCAGTTTTGATGCTTCAGTATGGGAATTTTACCTGCCGTTTTTAACCGGCGGCTCGTTAGTGATCGCAGGTCCTGACGGGCATATGGATACTGCATATATGAAAGAAATCATAAAGAGAAATAATGTTAATGTACTTCAGATGGTGCCATCGCTTTTGAATTTATTTCTCGATGAACCGGGTATAGAAGAATGTAATAGTCTGAAATATATTTTCTCAGGAGGTGAAGCGCTTACAAAATATTTATGTACCAAAGTTTATATTAAACTTGATGTAACATTGTGCAATTTGTACGGTCCTACTGAAGCTACAATAGATTCTGCATTTTACATCTGCAGTAAAAACGAGACAGATGAAAATATTCCAATCGGCAAACCGGTCAACAATGCAAAAGCATATATTTTAGACGGTGATATGAATCCTGTTCCTGACAGGACTGCAGGGGAATTATATCTCAGCGGGGTTAATATTGCACTGGGTTATGTAAATAACAAAACTCTTACTGATGAAAAATTTTCGGATAATATTTTTAGTAAAATCCCGGGAGAGAAAATGTACAGGACCGGAGATATTGCAAAGTATAATTCCAAAGGAGAACTTGTATTTCTGGGCAGATCTGATGAACAGGTAAAGTTCAGAGGATACAGAATCGAACTCGGAGAAATCGAATCTGTACTTAATAATATAAGAGGGATAAATAACTCAATAGTCTTACTAAGAGAGGACAAGCCGGGAAATAAAAAATTAACCGCTTACATTGTAGCCGACAAAAATACTGTTCAGAATATAAATGAATTAAAGCTCTTTCTCAAAGGAAAGCTGCCTGAATACATGATTCCCTCAGCATATGTAATACTTGACAAAATTCCATATACTCCAAACGGTAAAGTTGATAAAAATTCTCTTCCTGCGCCTGATGATAAATTAATTTCCGGAGGCGATTATAAAGAACCGCTGAAACCTGTTGAAATTATTCTTTCAAATATCTGGAAGGATGTTTTAAAAATTGAAAAGGCCGGTATTAATGACAATTTTTTTGAACTCGGGGGAGATTCGATAATCAGCATACAGATAATCTCACGCGCCAACAGGGAAGGTATAAAGATAAGTCCAAGGCAGATGTTTCAGCATCAGACCATCGCCGAATTGTCGGCGGTCGTTACACAAAAAACCGCTAAAGCGGTTGATCAAAACCCCGTCACCGGCTTTGTCCCTAACACACCTGTCCAGCAAAGATTCTTTAACCATGATCTCAAAAATCCTTCTCTCTTCAATCACTCAATCTCATTCGAAATCCCTGCTGAATTGAATTCCGATCATCTCGGTAATTCTTTTAATCTATTATATGAACATCATGACGCGTTGAGGTTAAGTATCGATTTCAAAGGAAATGAAATTATACAATTCAACAATGAAGTCCGACATGTGAGTTTATTTTCAATTGAGGATCTCAAAAACATTCCGGAAAATGAAATTCAAAAAATAATTAATGAAAGGACGATCTTTCATAATAAAAGTATTGACATCACTAAAGGTGAATTGCTCAGAGCTGTAAGATTTATTACCGGAAAAAACCAAACTGATCTTCTTCTTATATGTATTCATCACTTATGCGTGGACGGAATATCATGGAGGATCCTGCTTGAAGATCTTAATTCGCTTATAAATAATTTTCAAAATAATAATCCTCCCGGGCTGCCGCCTAAAACAACTTCATTTCGCGACTGGAGTTATTTTCTAAAGGATCATGCTCAGAGTGAAATAATAAAGAATGAATTTTCATACTGGAAAGATCTGCTTTCTCTGAATTCCGGTAAGATCAGGACTGATAATAATTTTAATCAGTCAGAAAATACCGTTAGCAGTGAAAGTACGATTGAACTTCATTTAACAGAAGAATCTTCTAATTTCATTCTTAAAGATATTCACAAAAAATATAACACTCAGATCAATGACATTCTCCTGACTGCTCTAATTTTAGCATTTAATAAATGGCAGGGTCATAATAAATTACTGCTGAATCTCGAAGGACACGGACGTGAGGAAATTTCTGAAGATACTGACATTAACAGAACTGTCGGATGGTTTACTTCCGTCTATCCCGTTATGCTTAATGTAAGCGATCCTTCGGAAACAGGAAGCGCTATTAAATCAGTGAAAGAAAGTTTAAGAAATATTCCGGAAAGCGGTATAGGATTCGGTTTACTCAAATTTTTATGTGATGATGAAGAAATTAAAAAATCCATTTCTTCATTCAGTGAACCTGAAATTTTATTTAACTATCTGGGACAATTTAATTTCAATACAGACTGGAAGATCAGAGAGGATTTAAAATTAGTTCAGGATAAAAGCGAATTGAGATTTCATCTTATTGAAATTAATGCAATGACCGTTAATAACAGAATCAAATTTGAATTCAGTTACAGTAATAATTTTCATAACAGGGAATCAATTGAACGATTATCCGGATATTACAGCGAAAGTATAAACGAAATTATAAAACACTGCTCAGATGACAAGACAATAAGCGGATACACGCCTTCAGACTTCTCAGCTTCCGGACTGGATCAGAATGAGCTTGATGATCTGATGAATAATTTAAACTCATAAATGGAAAAAGATCTAAAAAATAAAATAGAAGATATTTACGAACTCTCGCCTATGCAGCAGGGAATGCTTTTTCATACTTTGTATGAAGAAGGCTCCGATGCTTACTTCGAGCAGTTTTGTTATGACCTCGAAGGTGATCTTAATCCTGAATTATTTGAAAAAGCTTGGAATGATATTGTTAATAGACACGGCGTTCTCAGGACGTCATTTCAGTGGAAAGGAATTTCAAAACCTGTACAGGTAGTTAACAGATCCGTTTCTCTTACATGGGTAAATCTTTCATGGGCTGATATTCCTGAAGCTGATATTGAAAATGAATTCCTGAAATTTATTAAAAACGACAGAACAAGAAGTTTTTCTATGGAGCAGGCGCCTCTTATGAGATGTGCTCTTATCAGAATAAACGAATCTAATTTCAAATTTGTATGGAGTTTTCATCATATTCTGATGGACGGATGGAGCTACCCGGTCATTCAGAAAGAAGTCTTTGATATTTACGGATCATTATTAAAGAATGAACAGATAAATCTCCCTCAGCCGGTTTCATATAAACAGTTTATTGTATGGTTAAATAAAACAGATAAGAATACCGCTAAGATTTTCTGGGAAAATGAACTGAGTGGATTTTCCTCACCGACACCGATGACTTACAGCAAAAATGAATCTGACGGTGAAGTGAAAGATATTGAAATCAAATTCGATGAAAAATTAACAGCTGACCTAAACTCTTTTGTTAGGGATAATAAGCTGACAATGAACAGTGTCTTTCAGGGAATATGGGCTTTGATTTTGAGTAAATACAGAAATGAAACTGATGTACTTTTCGGAGGAACGGTTTCCGGCAGGAATCCTCAGCTTCAGGGAATTGAATCAATGGTCGGATTATTTATTAACACACTCCCGGTCAGAATTAAAATTGATTATGATAAAAATATAAAGACATGGCTGAAAGAACTGCAGACAAAGCAGATTGAAAGGGATCAGTTTGCTTACAGTTCTCTTGTTGATATTCAGGAGTGGAGTGAGATTCCGAGAGGCACGCAGCTTTTTGAAAATATTCTGGTATTTGAAAATTATCCGGTTGATAAATCTCTTGAAGAAGGCGTCGCCGGTATAAAAATAAAAAATCTTAAAGCATTTGAGAGAACGAATTTTCCGCTGACTGTTCTTATCGCACCCGGTAAAGAGCTCTCGGTTCATATTGCATACGACACTTCTAAGTTCACCGAAGTATTCATAAATAAAATCCTGACTAATTTTAAATCACTCGTCAGTCAGATTATTAAAGACCCTGAATCCGGTTTATCCGGACTTACTCTTTTAAGCGAAGAAGAAAGAAATAAAATATTATTTGAATGGAATGATACAGCGGCTGATGTTGATATTAAATGCATGCATGAGATGTTTTCCGATGCAGTCCGAAAATATCCTGACAGGACAGCTCTGGAAAGCGGTGATCAAAAATATACTTATAAAGAACTTGACGAAATTTCAAACCGTCTCGCGAACAAATTAATCAAGGAAGGGATTACTCCGGGCGACTTTATCGGTATTTGCTTAATACGTTCTGCTGAGATGATCATTTCCCTTCTCGGAATTTTAAAATCAGGCGCAGCTTATGTTCCGGTCGATCCGTCTTTTCCTGAAGACAGAATTAAATATTTACTGGAAGACTCCGGCGTTAAAATTCTGATTACTTCCGGGGATATAGCTTTAAATTTTGAATCTGATTCTCGCAAAATATTTCTGATAGACAAGAACTTTTCTTCGCTGTTAAATGAAAGCGAAGATGCACCTGTTACCGGAGTGACACCTTCAGATCTGCTGTATATAATTTATACATCAGGTTCGACAGGTAAACCTAAAGGCGTCCTGATGATGCATAAGTCGCTCAGTAATTTACTGAACTGGCAAATGCGCAGTCACAGATTTGAAGAAGGTTACAGAGTACTTCAGTTCACGACGCTGAGTTTTGATGTTTCATTTCAGGAAATATTTTCAACATGGATCTCCGGCGGTACGCTCGTAATGCTTACTGAAGCAGAGAGAAAAGATCTTTCCCAGATAGTTACAATTTTAAAGCAGAAAAACATACAGAGGATTTTCCTACCGTTTGTTGCGCTACAGGGAATATCCGAAATATCAATGTCTTCAGGAATTAAGGATTTACCGCTGAAAGAAGTCATAACCGCAGGAGAGCAGATACGGATTACGCCTGCACTGTTGTATTTTTTTAATAATCTGAAGGATTTTACTTTTTCAAATCATTACGGACCATCGGAAGCTCATGTCGTTACAAGTTATACTTTTGGAAATGACACTTCATCCTGGCCAAATCACCCTCCAATCGGTAAACCGATTTTTAATAACAGGATCTATATTCTTGACAATAATCTACAGCCCGTACCTGCCGGCGTTACTGGAGATCTTTATATAGGAGGCATATCGCTGGTCAGAGGATATTTAAACAGAGACGAGCTTACAAATGAAAAATTCATAGATGATCCTTTTTTAAAAGGAGAAAGGATATACAGGACCGGAGATCTTGCAGGTTATCTTGAAAACGGCGACATAGAATTTCTCGGACGCGCTGACAATCAGATAAAGCTGAGAGGATACAGGATAGAACTCGGGGAGATTGAAAATGTGATCAGCGAGTTCGGCGGAATAAAAAATGTATCAGTAACTGCAAAAGAATTTATCAGCGGTGATAAAAGATTATTCGCTTATATTGTTACCGATAATGGAAATAAAATCGATAAGGAGACTCTGATCAAATTTCTAAAATCCAAAATTCCTGATTACATGATACCTCAGGATTTCATTTTCATAAATGAAATGCCGCTGACAGGGACAGGTAAAGTTGATCTGAAATCTCTTCCCGAACCCGATCTGACTTCCGGCGGTGCTGCGTCTTACACTGAACCAAAGGATCAGCTTGAACTTCAGCTTGTTAACATCTGGGAAAAAGTTTTAGGCATAAAAAAAATCGGCGTTAATGATAACTTCTTTGAGCTTGGAGGACATTCGCTGCTTGCGGTAAGAGTGTTTGGTTACATAGAAAAGCTGACAGGAAAGAAACTCGCTCTTTCTACATTGTTTAACTCCCCTACTATTGCTCAGCTCGCAGCTATTCTAAAAGACGAAGGCTGGAAACCAAACTGGAAATCTCTTGTCGCGGTAAAACCCGGCGGATCAAAGCTGCCGTTTTACTGCGTACCTCCCGCCGGCGGAACAGCTCTGCATTTTCAGGATATGGTAAAATATATTCCGGATGATCAGCCGTTTTATATTCTTGAAGCGTTAGGACTTGACGGAAAAGAAAAACCGCATGATGACATAAAGGTAATGGCTGAGCATAACATTAAAGAGATACGCACACTGCAGCCCGAAGGACCTTATCTTCTGGGCGGAAGATGTTTTGGCGGAAGAGTTGTATTTGAAATGGCTCAGCAGCTTGTCAGACAAAATCAGCAGGTTGCTCTACTTGCGATCTTCGATACATGGCCTCCGTTTACCGAAAAACCCAAGGATTACATTCCTCCCAAAAGAGATGTAAAGCATTATATCACAAGATCTTATCATCACATAAAGTCCGGTGAATTCACAAAGGTCGCAAAAAATTATGCATCATACAGATATTCCAAACTGCAATGGAAAATTAAAAACAAACTCGAATACATATTCAGCAACAAGCTTGACCGAGAATATAAAAATATTATGCTAATGCATTTCAAAACTCAGGACAAATATGTTGCGCAGAAATATCCGGGAAAGATCACGCTAATTGAATGCGCTACTTTTAAAGAGGAATTAAGAGATAAGTGGAGACACCTTGCTGAAGGTGGCTTTGAATCTTATGTGGTGCCCGACACTGATCACATTACAATTGTTAAAGAGCCGATGCTGAAATTCTTTGCGGAGAAATTGAATTTTGTTTTGGAAAAAACTCACAGGGAAATTAATTCAGCCGTGTCCGGTAATAAAAAGTCAGCGGTTTGATTTTAAGCAGCTGCTGACTTAACAAATAAAACCTCATCGCTAAAATCAGATTCTCCCAATATGGAATTAAAATGCAATGATATTCATATTTACAGAATAAATATATCAGATTATAACGGATCCTTACTTAATCTGAAAAAAATTATGTCTGAGGATGAGACTAAAAAAGCTGACAGATTTAAATTCACAAAGGACTCACAAAGTTACATTACATGCAGAAGTTTACTTAGAAATATTTTATCTGAATATACTAACATTAATCCGGATGAAATAAATTTTTCCTGCAATGAGTCCGGCAAACCTTATATTGAAAATTCAGAAATACAATTTAATTTATCACATTCGGGAGACCGCTGTGTTATTGCCGTATCACTGATATCAGAGACCGGAGTTGATATTGAAAAAGTCAGAGACATTGAAGATCTGACCAAAATTGCCGAAAGATATTTTTCTGAAACGGAGATTTTTTACTTAAAGAAATTTCAAGGAAATGAATTGGCGGATAATTTTTTCAGGATATGGACTCTTAAGGAAGCTTTCATAAAAGCAACAGGAGAAGGTCTTTCATTTCCTCTTAAAGACTTTTCGGTAACAGACAGAACCGGAAAAATTCCGGTACTGTCAGTTATCAATACTTCCGCTCATTTAGAAAAAAAATGGACACTGGGTTTTTTAGAAAATGAATCAGGATATGTTTCATCATTCGCAGTCAATTCAGAAAAAATAAAAATAATTTACAAAACATATCCCGCCGAAATTAACGGATAGTAAAAATTTTGTTTTACTGAAATAATTTCTTATCCGGGAAAACCATCTTTGCAAGTTCCATAAATACATGATCAGAAATTCCTAATTTTGTATCAAACTGATTTACGGAAACAAGTATAACAGCATCAAGTTCGGGATTGTAACACATTGTAGTATTATATCCCGTAATACCGCCGTTGTGACCTATGAAACCGTCCAGATTAAATATGCCGAGTCCGTATGTTACAAATTTACTTAGACCTGTATTAACAAATTTAAGTCTTTCCGCCTGCATCTGCGGACTAAGCAAAGTGCCTTTGACAAGTGCTTCCACATAAATTTTAAGATCAGGAAGATTTGAAACCATACATCCCGCTGCTCCGGTCAGAGACGGTTCCATAAATGTACAGTCCGTTAATGTTCCCGTGACTGTATCGGCGAAATATCCGTGACTGTGAACCCCGGAAATATTGCCGTCTGTAGGATAAATCGTATTAGACAATACCAGCGGTCTAATAATTCTGTTTGTAACTTCATCACCTGTCTTGTTTCCTGTGATCTGCTCGATCATCATTCCGAGTATATTGTAATTGCCGTTTGAATAGTTCCAGCCCTGACCGGGAGGATATACCGGACCGAGCGCTATAGTCCTTTCAAATATTTCTTCCTGCGTAATTTTTTCCTTACCGTTATAAAAGGCAGCAAGCAAAACGGGATCATTCAGAAAATCCGGAATGCCGCTGGTCATATCAAGCAACTGCCTTACGGTAATGTTTTCTGAATTGGGATAGGACGGGAAAAACCTGCTGAGCTTGTCATCTAATGCAAGTTTACCTTCGTCTGCCAATTGTAATATGACAGTTGCGACGAAAGTTTTTGTTATACTTCCTATTCTTATCAGATCATCATACTTTCTTAATTCACCGGTTCTTAGATCTGCTTTGCCGACAGCATACATATAATTAAAATCAGGAGTAAATATTCCGGCTACTATTCCCGGTACCTTGCTTACTTCATAAACTGAATCAATGTAACTGTTAAGTTTGACGGTAAGCTCTGTATTATCTCTCTGAGCCGAAATATATCCGGTTGAGCATACAGCTAAAAGAAAATAAATCAGCGTAACATTTAAAATAATCTTTACAGATTTAGTATAAATTGATTTCATGTTAGTTAGGTTTTAGTTTTAAAAATTTACTTTATATTTTTTATAAATTTTATTTGACAGATAATTTTAATCTAATCCAAATTTTGTTCCGGTAAATTTTTTCCTTTTCCAATCAAATCCACTTTATTCAAAAATTCCTCCCGGTTATTGGAATAAGGAAACTTAACTTCAGGAATTCTGACATTCATAAATTCACAAAGTGGTTTCCATCCGTCAGCGGCGTTAAACACCAGAAGTCTTTCAGCGGGAATATGCTTCAAAACATTTTCCGTGTGTTTCTTAAAACAGCTGATCACTTTTTGTTTATCTTTCAAATTTTTTCCAAACTCAAGATCCATTAATTTTCGGTTATACAAAAACACTTTAAACCTCTTTCTGACTACAGTTGAAAATGGGAATCTTAATGCGAACTGTGTAAATTTTCTAAGATCCGGATTTCTCGCCATAAAGATCGTATGCAATGCGCTATCATACCATTCATCAGGATCTCTGATTGTATGAATAAATTTTGAATCCGGATAATATTCATAAAGCTGTCTGAAATATCTGGCAGACGGATAATCAACTGCAGACTGATAACCGTTAAAAAGTTCATTCCACATTACCGCTTCGCCTTTCTCCGCCTTTTTAAAATATTTCACTTTTTCCGGGTACTGAAACAGCTCCGTCATATGAAAGCATTTTCCGAATCCGAGATACTCAAGAGCAAGCTTAAGTGAATATGTTCCCGTCCTTCCCAATCCTGTTCCGATTATTTTCAGCGACATCTGTTACAGATTTTTTTAGCAGCCGGAAAATTTATTTTAAAAGTATCATGCTTTTCGTTTCCTTGTAATCTCCTATTGCAAGACTGTAGTAATATACACCACTCGGCAGATCCGTTCCGTCAAATTCAACTGAATAATTTCCGGCAGGTTTTGATTCATTAATGAGCGTTGCTATTTCTTTTCCCGAAATATCAAAAACTTTCATTGTGACATTTTCTTTTCCGTTTGATAAATTCTGCGCAACGGTAAAATTAATTTTTGTCACCGGGTTAAAAGGATTCGGATAATTCTGACTGAGCAGATGATTCACGGGAACTTCAGTGAAATTCTGTTCACTGCTTACTATCATATCTGAATTCAGATATTTTAATATTTCAACCGCGAGCTTTCCGCACGGGATTGACTGATTAACAATCATTGATACACCGGATTTTACATTACCAGCCGTATCGGAAGCGAAACAAATGAAACTCGAAAATCCTGGCACTCCTCCGTCTTTCCATGTATAATAAAAATTCAACTGTGTTTCGGGAAACAGCTCAGCCATTTGCCATACGAGTCCGACTCTAGCCGTTGAATTCGGCTTACTGCACGTGTCATTATTTACTCTTCTGATCTTTTGAGCTGAGTCTAAAACATTCTTCATCCCGGAATTTGTTAAACCCATATTGAATTCAAGATATTTCATAAAGTCCTTTAAGCTTGTATATAAACCTCCTGCTGCATAAAATGCAGGCCAGCTGTTTTTGAAATATCCGACTGAATCTCCGTTTGGTCCGTAACCTGTTGCTCTTCTTTGTTCCTGCTGCGGTGTCAGAGTAATTCTTGTATCAGGCATTCCGAGAGGATCGGATAATCTTTGTATAAAAAGCGAATCAATGATCTTACCAGTTGTATGCGAAAGTACAACTCCAAGAAAAGAAATTCCGAGATTGGAATACAAAAAACATTCGCCGGGTGGTCTGTGAAGATTGTGATTATTAAGATAGTGGTACATCATCTGATATGTTGTGGAGTCATTTACCGGCTGAATAGGATCGTCCGGCAGCGCAGAGAAATGTGTCGCTAAATCAATGAGTCTCATCTTGATCGTGTCACCGCTAATATTTATAAAGTAAGGTGCTTTGACAGTGTTAAGAGGAATGTGATCTTCCACAAGATCATTCAGATCCAAAGGTCCTCCCTGCTGAATCAGCTGAGATAAAATGGTTGCCGTGAATGTTTTTGTAACTGAACCGATATGAAAGATTGTGAGACTGTCCGGTCTGGGTGAATTCGTATCCTTTCTTATATGTCCGTAAGAAAATCGTCTTGATAAATTGTTACTGCCATCATTTCTGATAACTCCGACTACCATCCCAGCCTTGTTTGTATCAACATACTCTCTGACTATTCTGCTGATCTTTAATTCAAGTGAATCGGGATCAAACTGTGCCTGTAACGGATAAAGCTGCAGAAAAAAAATAACCGTGAATACTAATGGGAACAGGATTTTCATGATTTAGTTAGTATTGAATATTAATTTTGCCGGGTTGTCCAATTTATTTCTTTTTACTTTAAAATTCAACATTGAAGATATAATTATTGAATAAAAATTCTGTGAGTTTTAAAGTTACATGATTCTGCTGGTTTGCATATTCTTTCGTATCCTGTAATTATAAAAAATCTGATTAATGTTTTTAATGAACAGGATATTTTGTAATTCGATTTTAAAAATATTTTTCTGATATTCAGATTGCAATTATTAATTCAAAGTATTAATTTGATTTAAACAATATTTAAGTAAGTTCGTAAGCCGAAAAAACTTTTTTAAAACTAAAAAGATTAAAATGAAACATTTTAAAAATTTAAACGGGTTACAGATTGGAATATTTTCACTGCTGATCGCAATATGCGGAGTTCTTGGATATTTGTATTATGACTCATATAAGACAAATATCAAAGATAGTCTGGCGTTAAAAGAAGTCAAAGCTGAAAATCTCGATCTGTCACAGGATATTGATATTGTAAAGGAAAAATATGACAGACTTCAGAAAGAAGTAGAAGTCATTAAAAACAAAGTAGCAAAAGTTTCCTACAAGAAAAAATTCACAAAGAAGAAAAGTAAACTCTCCTCAGCCGGTAAAAAATACAGTAAGAAGAATGTAAATTATAAAAAGCTGTATTACGATCTTAAGAAAAAATGCAGCGTTAAAAAGTATTCAAAGAGCAATACTAAATACAGCAAAAGCAAGTCTTATACTAAAAGCAAATCATCTTATAAACCTTCTAAGAATTCCGTCAAAAAGTATAATACTAGATATAAACCTTATACAAGTTTCAGGAACAGGTAATTAACTCCGTGTATAATAAAAGAACATCAAATGTATCAGCTCAGTCTGACAATGTTTGATGTTTTTTTATTTTAATATCTTAATAACGCCGAATGTAATATCATCACTTTGCTCTGCTCCGTTTACAAATTTAAACAGATCAGAAAGCAGTTTTTCTTTGATCTCAGCTGTATTATGTATTACAGTTTTTTTAAGAATATCTTTCAGTCTGTCGTCCCCGTAAAGATTTTTTTCAACATCCATAGCTTCATTTATTCCGTCAGTGAAATAAAACACGACATCATTTTTTTTAAGAGTCACCTTCTCGGATTTATATTCCATATCTACAAGTCCGAGGAATAATCCGCCTTCGATCAATTCAGTGACTTCACCTGACTCGCTAATAATATATGTTGCATTATGTCCTGCATTAATACTCTCAAGACTTTTATCAGAGTGGTTATATAAACCAAACCAGCCGGTTGCGAATTTTTCTGAAGTAGTTGAGAGTATAAGGATTCTGTTGAGACAGTTTATAAAATCTTTCAGACTGAATTCGCCTGTAAGCCGGTCAAGATAAGTGATTACAGCTGCATATATAGTAGATACAATCAAAGCCGCTGAAATGCTTTTACCGGAAACATCTGTTACAAAAAACAATGTTACATTATCCGAAATTTTAATTACATTATAATAATCCCCTCCGATCTCCTTTGCAGGTATCAGCACCGCTGAAACATCAAGGTCCTCAAAAGCAGGTAATTCCGAAGGTAAAAGATTTTGCTGAATCTCCCTCGCTGTTTTCAGTTCACGGTTAATAACTTCCTGTTGTATCTGAACCTGAAGCAGCGTAGAATTTTCAATAGCAACGGCACACTGTGAAGCAAGTATTTTAAAAATTATAAAATCTCTTTCAGTAAAAGATGCATCATTTTTTTTATTAATAACCTGTATCACCCCGACAAGTTTCTCCTTGTGTATCATCGGCACGCATATCATATTTCTTGTTTTGAAATTAGTCTGCCTGTCATATTCCGGATTAAATCTTTCATCGCTGTAACAGTCCTCTATCATAAGCGGCTCGCGTTTCTGAGCAACCCATCCCGCTACGCCTTCACCCATTCTGCAGATTATCTTTTTTACTTCACTTCCCTTTTCTCCGGTCGCAACTTCAAATTCAAGCACATCATCTTTTTCATTATATCTGAGCAGCGAACTTGCCTCCGCGTTCATAAGCGTCTTACAGCTTTCCATAATTTCACACAGTAAAATCTCAAGCGGCTTTATCTCAGAAATGCTTTGCGTTATACTGCTGAGATAGTTCATCTCCCTGATGAGGTCTTCTACTTCCTGCGTATTTATATTCAGTTTATTCATGTTTTAATTTTCATGAAAATATAAATCCGTTGTTAATTTTGATATTCATAAATAAAACGAATACAAAATATTTCCGGATACCGGTAATTTAATTGAATAAAAATATTTAAACGGAATGATTTCCTGCGAATGTGGTAAATCCTAATGCAGTAACTCTGAATTATTTATTATAATATTATCCTGCCTGTTTCTTAAGGGCTTATTGCGGTAACAAAATTAGCTGCATTATTATCAGCAAACACAACGTCCGACAGATCGACTAATCCGTCACCGTTAAGATCAGTCAGAACATTCCCAGATACAAAACCAAATGCATCGTTTTCAATCAGACTGGCGTCTGATAAATCCACTGCACCGTCTTTGTTTATATCGCCGCTGTAAACAGCAAAACGGACCGGAGTTGAGTTTACGTTCTGCAGATTATTACCGAATGCTTTATTATCTGCGTTTGTAAAATCATATGAATTAGAGATACCGGCGGCGTAAATTTCTCCGCCGTCTCTGCTCCAGGTCTCTATTGAATTTTTATGAATGATCTGAAAATAATAAACTCCTGCCGGAGCATTCTTAAAATCAAATACTCCGGCGAAATTCAGCGAGTCAATTTCAGATATTGCGGAATCAACCGCGGAGTAAGGCGCAGAGCTGTTTCTTAAATATAATTTAACTGAATCTTTTTTGTTATGTTTATCCGGAGAATATAATCCTTCTAATATAATTTTAATATTTGCAGGATATACAGATCTGGAAAGCGTCCATCTTGAAAAACTATTAACACCGCTGATAGTTACTTTATTTCCGGAAATATCCTGCGTGCCGCCCTGATACAAATACGTTGCACCGGCATTTGTAGATTTAAATAATCCGAGTATTGATTCGCTGGTACCGTTCAGTTCGGATTCATCGTAAATAAAACTCAGCGTTGCATTCAGTCCGGAATTATTCGCAGGAGTTATGTCAAAATTTCTAATAACAGACTGGTAACCGTTAATCGTAACTGATGCATGACTTCTTCTTACCGTAGTAGAACCGAGATTTGATGAACTGGTTATTGACAGTCCAAGCCCGCCGAAATTATAGTTGTTCGGATTTGAAACAGTCCGCGTTGTCTTAATTACGCCGGTATTTCCTTTCACTGTATTCCCGGAAGTTTCTGTCAGTATTGCTGCGGCGTCAAGAGTAATTTCTCTTCCGTTAAGATCAATATCACCTGAAATTATTGTCAGTGAATCCGTTACATTGAAATTGTTTCCGGCAATTACACCTCCGGGATTATTTATCCTTAATGAACGGTAATTCAATGCAGTTATCACCTGACCCGGACCTCCTGCATATTCTATGATCCCTCTGTTCTGATTCATTGTACCGCTGATTACAATCGGGTTTGATGCTTTGAATTTAACAATTGACCATAAAGGCGCAAAGTAATCAAATCTTAGAGTGCTGCCGGAATTTACATTGACAGACTGCAAAGTATGATTATTTAAATAAAGCGTAGTATTATTATTTACAATAAGCGAAGGTGAAGTGATCCTGCCTGTATCTCCCAAAAGGATCGTATATACTCCCTGTGAAAATAAAAATCTGCTAACTGATATCAGGTTGTAATTATTTATGAAAGCCGCTTTGAAATCAAGTGTGCCGCTGCCCGCTACTGTGCCGTTATTTGTCAGAGTCCCTGATAGTTTCAGCGTATCACCGGATAAAATATTTAAAGTTGCGCCGTTAAATATATTGACAGTCCCTGCATTCATTACGTTTGCAGTGAGTGAATTCAGAATGTTTGCCGTTCCGGAAACTATATTTAAAATAGTAGTCATTGTTCCGTTTTGCACATCAATGTTTCCCCCGTTATAAAAGAAATTTCCGTTATTTATATTTCCAAAACTGTAAATAAAAATATTGCAGGCGGATGGGATTGTAAGATTTTTGCTGTTTCCGCTGAATAAAAGTATAGTACCGTTACAGTAAATATTTGAACTGTTAAAGCTCATGTCATTCGCCAGCGTTAAAGTTTTTATAATGCCGATCGTAATCGTGGGAAAATTGTTTGCCCCTGTTCCTGAAATAGTAAGGTTGGAATCAATTGAAAGATGGTTAATATTAATAAGAGAATTATTTACAATATTCCCCTTTGCTGATAAAATGCCTGTACCGCCAATGGTTCCGTTGTTAGTCAGAGTCAGTCTTGTTTCAACAGTATAAATACCGTTGCAGGTAATTGTTCCGCCAGCATCTATTGTAACTTCTTTTTTGAGAATAGATTTATAAAAAACATTGGAGCAGAAAATATTTGTACTTCCCGCCGAAGATTTTACTCTTAACTTCACATCAAAATTAGAATTCCACATAAGATTTAAATCCGTAACTCCGGATGAAGCTGTCACGACAGTACCTGCGCCTGTTATATTTCCGTTACCGAATAGAGTAAGATCAGTTCCTGATTCATTAACTATTTCCAGTTCAATCCCGGAATTAATATTGAGAAAGCCACCACTTTCGATAATAAGCTTACCTGCGGTTTTATTTCCTGTTAATGTTACAGTATGCGGACTGATGATTCTTATTTCATCGTTATTATATGCGTCAGGCATTGCTGCAGCGGGATCCCAGCTTGCGCCGCCGTTCGTGGAAGTGACCCAAGTCGAAACTGAATTCCAGTTTCCGGTTGCATTGCTTTTATAAATTAAGGAAGCCCTTAAAGATGTCTGGGTGAGTATTATTAAAACAAATGTGAAGAAGAATTTATAAATCATATTAGCTTTTAAAAAATTTTTTAAAAAAGTTATTTAAAAAGCCTTAATTCTCCTTATCAAAATTCAGGGTGTATAAAAATAAGCTATTTTATAAATATAAACTAATTATTTTTTCAAATGGAATAACTTACGGTCTGATAACTACTGCAAATGTAAAAGAATTATTTTCAGCAATAAGATAATCTGCAATATCAGTAAGTCCGTCTCCGTTCAGATCGGTATCTATATAACCTGTAAGAAATATCGAAGCGTCATTATCAATTAAACTCAGATCAGACAGATCCACTGCATCATCACCGTTTACGTCTCCGCTGTAAACTGCATAAAGCATAGGTGCCGTATCTATCTGAATCAGATTATTACCGAACGCCGAAGCCGGTGAATTTGTAAAATCAAATGAAACTGAATTTCCTGAGATTACGCTCTCAGCATCAGCGCTCCATGTCTCCAGAGAATTTCTGTGTTCTAAAACAAAATAGTACGAACCCGTCTGCGCTGATTCGAAAAAGAACTTTCCTGTAAATGTAACAGAGTCAATTACTGAATAAGAAGAATCAACTGCGGTATAAGGTGAATTCTGATTTCTCAAAATAAGTCTGACAGTATCGCGAAGATTTAGTTTCTGTTCAGACTCTGAATAAATTCCCTGCACAATAATTTTCAATTCTGCCGAAGTCTGCGCTGATATAAATGAAGATACAAGATGCACGAAAGCCGCCTGTGTATAAATTCCGGGTTCGGTGATCGTCCATGAATTTTGCGGCCAGCTTGTATTCCAGTCTTTATAAGATTTCTGTATCGGCTGTCCGAGAGGCGGAGTTACAAGAGACGGACTGCATAATGAATTACTTCCGCCGCATCCTGAAGGACAACAGCCGTCAAGTGAGTATGAAGGATTTACTCCGCCGGCAATGAATCCGGGAGCCGGTCCGAAAACTGAAGTTCCGGCTCTGTCCCATAACGCGCTGCCGTCTTCAAACCATGAATGATAAACTTCGTTGATGGAATTCTCCGCTCCGTAAGCCGACATATTAGTCATATAACAAAAAGCTGTCGGATTGACTCCGTGAAAATAATTTATGTAACCGAGTGATGCGTTTTTATAATCTTCATTGCTCAGAGTGTCGAGTTTGTAAGTGATCATATTATTAAACATAACTCCCTGTCTCGCCTTTGTAGTATTACTCCCCCATGTATAGTTCTGATTTGAGATGTATGACCTGTATGCATCCGTATTGTTCAGATAAGCAGGAAGGTTATCTGCATTATTTGTTTTCATAGAATTTCTGTAAGCATTTCTGATCGAAGTTCCGACAGAAGGTGTAATTCCGCTGAGTGAAGAATAATATAAAAGCATATTCTGCTGAGCGCATTCAAACGGATATGCATATCCCCACTGAAGAAGATGCATCTGTGAATAATTACTTTCGAAAAAAGTTTTAAAAGCAGTAATGCCTGTAAGATGATAAAGATAAACTGAAGCTGAAAGTTTTCTGACCAGTCTTTCATAAACACTGACTTCCTGTTCGCCGGCACCTATAAGACCTGAATTATAAAAAGTAACTGAAGGGTTTGCAGCTCCCCAGTTCCAGGCATTTATTGCTGCATTCATTAATACGTCTGCATAAGTATTCTGTCCTATGCTATTGAACTGAATTGCAGCGAGTGCGAATATTGATGCAGCGGTAAATGTAGCTGAAGTGGTAGCGGGTCCGTAAAATCTCTGCGCATTATCAGCTGAAGGAGGACTTGCAGAGCTGAAATTCATAACTCCGACAATTGACAAAACAGAGCCGTTTGAATTCTGCATCTTCAGCAGCCAGTCAAGTTCATATTTAATTTCATCAACAATATCCGGAATACCGTTTCCCGATTCCGGAATGCCCAGATCATCAGTCCATATTTCAGGATTTTCTTTGTAAGCAAGCAGGAGATCAGTCATCGCTTCAAAAGTAAAGTTGACATATTTATTATAATCACCTGCATCGTGCCAGCCGCCGGATAAATTTTTTGAAGTGGAAACATTGTTATTATTATAAAGCCGGCAGTCATTATCCTGCAATGCGCCTTTATGACACTGACTGTCAGTCCAACCGGTATGAGCAAAAGGAACAGATTTTGATAAACCGCATCTCTGGTAATAAAATGTTCTTAAGGTATGTATCAATGCATTCTCATAAACATTTTCATTTATTTCAAATCTGTATGAAGCGGCGTCGTTCAGTGAATCATAAACATAGTAAGAACCGGAAGCGCTGACTGAAGAAAAATCAAACCACCATACTTTATCACCGCTTTGCGAATGAGTAGCTCCGCCGTTCCATTGTGTAAGCGCAGCGGAATAAACGGTTACATCATCACCCCATCTTTTCACTTTATAAATTTTTCCGGGAATGAACGGATCATTGCTGTTATAACCCGTTACAGGATTGCTGATAACAGCGACTTTTCTGTCAGCAGGTCTGTAACCGAACTGATCCGTTTTGATGTGATTGTCTGTATTAGAAGGGACTGCCCCGGTCTTTCCCGTTTTTATTATAAACAGAAAAATAATTAAGAATATTTTAAACATTCTTTTCATAAAGATTATTTTTAAATTAGATAAAAATGGGGTCAGGGAAAAATAAAATTCAGCGGTATAAAAAAACAGTAAATTATTTCAGCAATAAAATATCATTCTTAAATCAAAAGAATCGATTGAAAACCGTATTGATGAGAAAAATTCATCACTCAAGTTTTTTACGGAATCTCATAGAACTTACTGTTAAAATAAGAACTCCCATAAGAATGAGCTTTATTGATATACTCTGAAAGATAAATTCCACGGGCTTTTTTTGTTTCAAGCTGATAACGGAAAATTATCTGTAATCATAAAAGACAGTGATCCTGGGGACTACATCAGTTTTTCTTCCCTCTGAGTTCTCATTCTTTTTCGAATATGCGTTTAGCCAAAGATTAGGCATTATGTGAATCTTGGGATGCGGCAGGAATTCAATTCCGGCAGTAACAAAATATTCATTAAATCCTGACTGAGCTGTACTTGAATTTTCGTTATAATAATCAAACCTGGTAAAAAATTTTACTTTTTCCTTATATATATTTCCTCTCAAAAACAGACTTATCCCAAGAGGATCAGATTCTGAAATTCCGGATGATGTTATTTTATTTTCCTGATAAAAACTTTCAGCACCTGCATAAAAACTTCCTGAATTAAATCCGAGAAAAGCACTCAATGTATATTTATCCGATTCAGTAAATGGTTCATAATCCCCGTTTACTGCTGCAGTAATTTTCTTCTCAGCAAAATTACCTGCAAGTCTTCCGTATATTTTTTTTTGCTTGTTAGTTTCCGATGTAACGCTTGTTCCCGTGCTGACCATTAATGAATATCCGAAATTCTTTTCAGAATCGAAATTTCCGTTAAGTGATACTCCCAAATCCCTCGAAAATTCAACAGATCTTAAATCCATAGATGTCTTCTCAATTGATCTGTAACCCCAGAATGTTTCAGTCTCAAATGAAAATGACGGAGTCGGCTGTAACCCTATTGTGAGATTTGAAAGACTGAAAATTTCCTTCCAGGTTAGAAATGCATCCTTTACAAGAACAGCTCTTTTATTATTTGGTAATTTGTCGTTACCGTCATAAGCAAGCACAAACCTTGCAAAGAAATCATCGCTTATATTATGATCATATCCTAAGAATATTCTTCTGAATTCAAATGAGTTAAAATCCTTATTAAAACCTGTATATTCGAGAGCAGTAGAAGTAGAATCTCCGCCTGTTTTGTAAAAGTAATCGAAAAAGACAAGTCCCCACACTTTTCCCGGAGGATTATCATTTTCATTATCTTTGTCATTTTTATTTCCCAGTCCCTGATATGTCTGAGCATTTAAAAAACCGAAAGCAAAAAACAGTAAGAGAGCAGTAAATAATTTATCCATATTATAGATCGGAAGAGCACCACGTCTGAACTCCAGTC
>ERZ761609.397-NODE-397-length-52123-cov-60.873780_pt1 | contig 52123 bp, 45 predicted proteins | sample MGYA00511163_ERZ761609 | MGnify/ENA primary metagenome ERZ761609 (study PRJEB28899, sample SAMN02445070) | bioreactor sludge metagenome | biome: EBPR sludge | place: Australia: Brisbane, Thorneside Wastewater Treatment Plant | collected 2011-12-16 ... | reverse complement strand
GACCACCGAGATCTACACTCTTTCCCTACACGACGCTCTTCCGATCTACCCATTGGTGCCCCCCGGCTTGCGCCGGGGGCTCAAGTGGGTTGTGGGGGCCTGGTGGCCCCTGGATGACGGAATGGGTTGAGGCTGGGAGGTTATTTGGCGTCCCAGATGGTGTAGCCGATGAAGCGTTCGGCGTTGGCGGCGGTGTTGTAGTAGTACACGGTGACGAGTTTGCCGTCGGGGCGCTGGACGGTGCGGGGATAGCCGAGGTCCCAATTGCCGCCGTCGTCGCGCAGGACAATCTCTTCGCCCCAGGATTTGCCTTCATCGGAGGAGATTTTGGCGCGGATACCGAAGGCGGGGGCGGCGCGGTGGCCGTAGGTGAGGGCGATGCGGCCATCCTTCAGTTGGAGCATGGAGGGGGGATTGCCGGAGAGGGTATTGACGGCCTGGCCGAGGCTGCGCCAAGTCTTGGCGTCGTCGTCGGAGCGGTAGATTTCGATGTACTTGCGGTAGCGGACGGAGGTAATGATGGATCCGCTCTTCAGGCGGACGGAGGAGGGCATGATGGCGTAGTCGTTGCCCTCGGGTTCGGGGGTAACGAAAGATTCCATGGTCCAGGTTTTGGCGCCGTCGCGGGTCCGGACGGCCATGACGCGGCCCTCGCGGCCATTGGATTTGGCGACGGTGATGAACATGGTCATGTCGTGCTTGCCGTTGACGAGGTAGTCGGTGCGGGCGGCGGTGCCGTGCTGCTGGCCGAAATCGGGGAGGCGGAAGGGGCCCTGCCAGGAGCGGCCTTTGTCATTGGAGACATAGAAGCGCGACTGGCCGCCCTGATGGGATTCCATGCGGGCGGTGAGAGCGAAGCCGGGTTTGGTGAAATCGAAGCCGCCGGGGGAGTCCTTGAGGGGGAGACCGTCCGGGCCCGTGGGGACGCCGGCAACCTTGACGCCGGGAGGCGGTTTGAGGCCGGCGGGGCGCTCGAGGGACCAGGTCTTGCCGCCGTCGGTGGAGCGGGCGAGGACGTGTTCGGCGGGTTTGGTGTAGTCGATGGCATGGCCCTGGGCGGTATCGCGGAAGTAGCCGGCTTCGAAGCCGACGACCATTTCATTGCCCCAGGACCACATTCCATGGTTGGCGGGCCAACCGCCGAAGCGGCCGGGTTCTTTGTAGACGAATCCATGGTCGGCGGCGGCCAGGGCGCCGAGGGTCAGGAGGCCCGCGAGGGCGAACTTCAGCATGCCCCCTATTCTATCCGAGCGGAATTCTCTTGACGGCTATCTAGCAATGTGATATCACTATAGTATCTATTCGATTTCAGTGGAGGATGAAAGCCATGTTGAGAGAGAAAGTGATTTCGGCCTGGAGCGGGATTCCGGTTCTGCTGCTGACGCTGGTGTTGCTGGTGTTGCCGGTCGTGGCATTCGTGGCGTTGATGAAGAACTCGGTGCCGGGCGACCGACCGGCGCTGGCGCTGTGGACTTGTGGGGTGGTGTTCTTTGGGAACCTGATTGCCATGGGGGGGTTCTTTACGGTGCAGCCCAACCAGGGAGTGGTGTTGACGCTGTTTGGGCGGTATATCGGGACGGCGGCGCAGCAGGGGTTGCGCTGGGCGAATCCGTTTTACGCGAAGAAGCATGTTTCGTTGCGGGTGCGAAACTTCGAGACAAGCAAGATGAAGGTGAATGACCAGGACGGCAATCCGATTGAGATTGCTGCGGTGGTGGTGTGGAAGGTAGTGGACACCGCGGAGGCGATCTTCCAGGTGGATGCTTACGAGAATTACGTCCATGTCCAGAGCGAAGCGGCGGTCCGCAACCTGGCGACGACGTATCCGTACGATGCGCACGACGACGAGACGGTCTCTCTCCGTGGCAACACGGCGCACGTGGCGGAGGAGTTGAAGCGGGAGATTCAGGAGAGGCTGCAGGTGGCGGGGGTGGAAGTGATTGAATCGCGGATCTCGCACTTGGCGTACGCACCGGAGATCGCGTCGGCGATGCTGCGCAGGCAGCAGGCGGGGGCGGTGATTGCGGCGCGGACGAAGATCGTGGAAGGCGCGGTGGGGATGGTGGAGATGGCGCTGGAGGCTCTGGCACGGAATCGCGTGGTGGAGTTGGACGGCGAGCAGAAGGCGGCGATGGTGTCGAATCTGCTGGTGGTGTTGTGCGGGGAGACCGCGGCATCGCCGGTGGTGAACACCGGGACTCTGCATCAATAGGAGGTTTGAAGGATGGCCGAGCGCAAATCATTCCTTCTGCGAATCGACGGGAAGGTGCTGGATGCGCTCCGGAAGTGGGCCGATGACGATCTGCGGAGTCTGAACGGGCAGATCGAGTTTGTTCTGCGGCATGCGCTGCGGGAACGGGGCCGATTGAAGGAGCGGCAGGCTCCGGGGGGCTCCGGGGAGAGTGAGGATGCCGGAGACGGGTCAGAGGATGAAGGTTAGGACCAGGGCTCCCGCCGCGAGGCGGGAGCCCTTCTTTGTGGGGGCGGGGTTGCCGGGCGTACAATGGCGGAGTCATGCAGGATTACGAAAAACTCGGCGCGTTTTATTTGGGGCGGGAGCGGGACAGCGGGGCGACTCTGCTGTATGAATCAAAGCATCTGACGACGCACGCGGTGTGCGTGGGGATGACAGGTTCGGGCAAGACGGGCCTGTGCGTGGGATTGCTGGAAGAGGCGGCGATTGACGGCATTCCGGCGCTGGTGATCGACCCGAAAGGGGATTTGGGGAATTTGTTGCTGACTTTTCCGCGCCTGGAGGCGGCGGATTTCCGTCCGTGGGTGGATGAAGACGAGGCGCGGCGCAAGGGCGTGGATGTGGAGACATTCGCGGCGCAAACAGCGGAGCGGTGGCGGCAGGGGTTGGCGGAGTGGGATCAGGACGGTGGGCGGATCGAGCGGTTGCGATCTTCGGCCGATTTCACCATCTACACGCCGGGTTCGGATGCAGGGGTACCCGTGTCGATCCTCGGTTCGTTTCAGGCGCCCGATGCGGCGACCCGGGACGACCGGGAGGCATTCCGGGACCGGATTCAGTCGACGGCGGCGTCGCTGCTGGGACTGGCCGGGGTGAAGGCGGATGCGATGGCGCGGGAGTTCGTCCTGTTGTCATCGATTCTGGATCATGCCTGGCGGCAGGGTCAGGACCTCGATCTGGCGGCACTGATCGGGATGATCCAGCAGCCTCCGTTCACGAAGGTGGGGGTGCTGGATCTGGACAATTTCTATCCGGCGAAGGAACGTTTCGGGCTGGCAATGGCGTTGAACAGCCTGCTGGCGTCGCCGGGGTTCGAGGCGTGGCTGGAAGGGGAGGCATTGAACCTGGACCGGCTGCTGTACACACCGGCGGGCAAGCCGCGGATCGCGATCGTGTCGATTGCGCACCTGAGCGACAGCGAACGGATGTTCTTCGTGGCGCTACTGTTGAACGAGGTACTGGGGTGGATGCGCCGGCAGGCGGGGACTTCGTCGCTGCGGGCGATTCTGTACATGGACGAGATTTTCGGCTACTTTCCGCCGGTGGCGGAGCCGCCATCGAAGAAGCCGCTGCTGACTCTGCTGAAGCAGGCTCGGGCGTTCGGGCTGGGGGTAGTGCTGGCGACGCAGAATCCGGGGGATCTGGATTACAAGGGGCTGGCGAACACGGGGACGTGGTTCATCGGGCGGCTACAAACAGACCGGGACAAGATGCGGGTTCTGGAAGGGTTGCAGGGAGCAGCGGAGGCATCGGGAGGACGGTTTGACAAGGCGGAAATGGACGCGCTGTTGTCGGGACTGGGGGCGCGGGTGTTTTTGTTGAACAATGTGCACGCGGGGGCGCCGGCGGTATTCTCGACGCGGTGGTGCATGTCGTATTTGCGGGGGCCGATGACGCGGCCGCAGATCAGGCAGTTGATGAGCGGGCGGGGGACGGCTGCGGCCGTGACGGCGGCGGCTACGGCGGTTTCGGCGGCGGCTTCGGCAGCAGTGGCCGGCGCGGCGAAGCCGGTTCTGCCGCCGGGCATCCAGGAGTTGTTTGTGCCGCTCCACGGAGCGTTGCACTATGAGCCGTGCGTGTTCGGGGCGGCGCAGGTGGAGTTGGCAGACGCGAAACTCGGCGTGAGCGAACTGCGGGACGTGCTTTTTGCGGCGCCGGTGAATGAGGGGGTGGCGCCGGTGGACTGGGCGCAGAGCGAGGCCCTGGATCTGCCGCTGAATGAGTTATTGCAGCAGCCGACGCCGGGAGCGACGTTCGGCGAATTGCCCGCGGCGGCGGCGAATGTCAAGAACTACGCGGCATGGCAGAAGATGTTTACGACGTGGCTGGCGCAGAACTGCGCCATGGAATTATGGCGGAGCGCGGCGCTGAAGGAAGTGTCGCATCCGGGCGAGGACGAGCGCGATTTCCGGATCCGGCTGCTGCACCGGGCGCACGAAGTACGCGATGCGGAGACGGAGAAATTGCGGCAGAAGTATGCCTCGAAGTTCAACACGCTGAACGACCGGTTGATGCGGGCGCGGCAAAAAGTGGAGTTGGAAAAGGAGCAGGTGAAGTCGCAGACGATGAACTCGATGTTGTCGATCGGGACATCGCTGCTGGGAGCGTTCCTGGGCAAGAAGACGGTGTCGGCGGCAAACGTAGGCCGGATCGGGACGGCGGCCCGGTCGGCGGGGCGGATTGGGAAGGAGAAGGCGGACGTGGCGCGGGCGGAGGAGTCTGTGGAAGCGGTGGAACAGCAACTGGCGGCGCTGGAGGCGCAGTTCAAGGAGGAGGTAGCGGCGGTGACGGCGCTGCTGGACCCGTCGAACGAACAACTGGAAAAAGTGACGATCAAGCCGAAGCGGACCGGGATTCAGGTTCGGTTTGTGGCGTTGGGGTGGAGGTAGAACGGGGGGATGATCCCCCCGCTCACGCTTGCGGGTCGGGCGGGTCGGCGACCACGGTGATGAAGCGGGCGCGGATTGCGCCGCTGAGTTCGAGGACGCCGGTCACCACGACCAGCAACCCCGGCTGGAGGTCCTCCCGCGACCAACCGGGGTTGAACCGTGTTCCGGCAATGATCTCGACATCGTCGCCCGAGGCTGTCTGAATCCGGAAGACGCCCTCCGCGAGTTGAACGGAGGTGACGGTGCCGCTCCACTGGCGCTCCGGTTCGAGTCCGGGCTCTGCTGAGGGAGTGGGCAGTGGCGCCGGTGATTGGACTGCCATCGCAGGCATCATCAAAATGGCGAAGATCAAACTGGCGAAGGACACGGGTGACCGTCTCCGGGTAGGGTCAGGCGCCGGCCTCCACGAGGCGGATCTCGCGGGCTTCGAATTTGCCGTCCGGCCGCGTGAAGCCCACGACGCGGACTTCGTCACCTTCCTTCAGACGGCTGAGCGACAAGCCGGTTCCGAAACGAGTGTTCGCGGTGACGACAACCGGATGATTGACACCATCGATCTCGATGGTCTGGGAATCGGCGTTGACCGATTTGATCTTCCCCTTCATTTCCGACGATTTCTGGTTTTCCTGTGGTTCGCTCAGGACCGGTGTGGCGGCCGCATCGAGCAGGGCGGCCGGAAGCGGCACCGCGACGAGGACACCCAGAACGAGGGCGGCCCACCAATTTTTGGTTGAAGAGTTCATTGATTTCGTCTCCTGTTCGGTCATAGTCGCGATCGGATCAGAGTATCGCGCACCAGAGGAAGTGCAAACGGAGGGCCAATCTGGATAAGAAATTACAGCATGGGAAGTTACGGCTGATTTCACGCCGTGAATAATCGCAAATCAGCAATAAACTCTCGGCGATAAATTTCCGGGCAGGTAACTCTTCCCGGCTACTTCTGGGGCATGAAAGTTGCCGGATCGCCCAGAATCGCCTCGATCAGCCGGGGGCCGGGGGTCTGGAGCGCCGTGGCGAGCTGCTCAGCGAACCCGGCGGCGGTATGAGCGCGAGAGGCGGGGAGGCCGTGGCCGAGGGCGAGTTGGACGAAGTCGAGGTTGGGGCTGGAGAGGTCGAGCATGCGGCGGGCGAGGGGACCGGGCGAGGCGGAGCGGGTTCGTTCGATTTCGACGTCGAGGATGCGATATCGGCGGTTGGCAAAAATGACCGTCGTGATGTTGGCGTTCTCGCGGGCGAAGGACCAGAGGGCGGGGAGGGTGTACATGGCGCTGCCGTCCGCTTCAAGGGCGAGGACGGGGCGTTCGGGGGCGGCGATGGCGGCGCCGAGAGCGACGGGGAGTCCCTGACCGATGGAGCCGCCGGTGACGGGCAGCAGGTCGTGGTTGGCGGCGCGCGCGAGGCGGGCGTTGACGGCTTCACCGCTGGAGATCATTTCGTCGGATAGAATGACGCCGGGCGGGAGGAGGGCGGCAAGGATGTCACCGATGAGTTCAGGGGTGAGTGGCTCATCGGAAGTGGGCGGAGGCGGCGGCGGTTCCACCGTTTCCGTCGGCGCGGGGAGATAGCCTGAGGCGACGTCGAGGAAAGCGGGCAATGAGAGCGGTTCGACCCGGCAGCGAGGCGGCGCGAGGGTGCTCGGGCGGCCGGGATAGCCGAAGAAGGTGACGGGCGCGTGAGTTTCCACCGTGTAGAGAACGTCGAGGGAAGCGAGCATGGCTTCGGCGGGTTCGGGGAAGTAGGCGAGGCGCTGGACGGGGAAGATCCCCCGTCCGCGAGGGAGGCGGGGGGAGTAGCGGTTGGCGAAGATGGGGGCGCGGGTGGCGTAGTGGAGGCGGGCAGCCATCTGGAGAACGGGTTCGGCGAGGGCGGAACCGCTGAGGAGGAAGCCGGTTCGCGGGGTGGGCGTGGGGATGGACCGAGCGGCAGGAGCAGCGATTGTGCCGGTGCCGGGCAGAGCGGGGATTGCGGGCGGGCAGGAATCCCAGGAAGCATCGGCGGGGATGATGAGCGTGGCCACTTCGCCGGCGCGGGCCGCGGCAATGGCCTGGGCGGCGAGGGGGGCGACATCGCCGGCAGTGCGGGCGGTGGCGACGAAACTGGAGAAGGGGCGGGCGATGGCCTCGATGTCGGCGGTGAGCGGAGCGTCATAACCGAGATGCCAGGTGGCGTGTTCTCCGACGATGTTGACGATGCCGGAGCGGGCTTTGCGGGCATTATGGAGGTTGGAGAGGGCATTGGCGAGGCCCGGGCCGAGGTGGAGAAGGGTGGCGGCGGGCCGGCCGGCAATGCGGAAGTAGCCGTCCGCGGCGCCTGCGGCGACCCCCTCGTCGAGACAGAGGACGCCACGGACGCCGGGGACGCGGTCGAGGGCGGAAACGAACTGCATCTCGCTGGTGCCCGGGTTCATGAAGCAGGTATCGACACCATGGGCGGCGAGGGTGCGGAGCAGGGCCTCGGCGCCGGTTACGGAAACGCTCATGAACCCAAGGCTAGCGCAGCGTCAGAGTTCGAGGCGGACGGAAACGACGGGGTCGCCCATCTCGCGGAGCAGCTTGAAGCCGAGCTTTTCGCTGACTTTCTGCATGCCGGAGTTCTCGGCGAGGATATCGGCGGTGATGACCTTGACGCCTTCAGCCCGGGCGATGTCGATGAGGCGGCGGAGGAGTTCGGTGCCGAGGCCCTGGCGCTGGAACTGGTCGGTGACGACGATGGCGTATTCGGACTCGGCGGCGCCGGTGAGCCCCTGGAGGCGGCCGACGCCGATGATGGACCGTTTGCCGGTTTGGGGATCCTTGCGTTCAATGACGATGGCCATCTGGCGGGCGTAGTCGATGAAGCAGATGCGGGTGAGGCGCTCGTGGGCGGTGCGCTGGGTGAGATTGAGGGCCTGGAGGTAGCGCTGGTAGACGGTCCGCTCGGAGAGCGATTCGTGGAAGGCGACCATCATGGGCTCGTCTTCCGGACGGATGGGCCGGATGGTGACGGATTCGCCGTCATTCATTTGCCAGGTGCCTTCGTACTGGGCGGGATAGGGGCGGATGACGGGTTTGGGGAGATCCTCGGGAGCCGTGTCCGGGTCGTGAAGGACGACGCGGGCATCGAGGGCGAGGAGGCGTTCGGGGGAGGCGAGGAGGGGGTTGATGTCGATTTCCTTGATCCAGGGCTGTTCGACGACCAATTGGGAGAACCGGACGAGCAGCGCTTCGAGGGCCTCGATATCGACGGGCGCCCGGCCGCGGACGCCTTTAAGAGCCGTGAAGATCTTGGCGCGCTCCATGAGGCGGCGGGCGAGGGTGGAATTCAGCGGAGGCAGGGCGAGGCCGCGGTCCTTGAAGACCTCGACGAGTGAGCCGCCCATGCCGAACAGGAGGACGGGTCCGAACTGCGGGTCGAGCGAGGAGCCGAGGATCACTTCGTAGCCTTCGAGCTTGGCGAAGGGCTGAACGTTGACGCCATCGAAGTGGCCGGCGCCGGCCTTTTCGGTGACGCCATCGCGGATCAGGCCGAAAGCGCGGCGGACGGCGGCTTCGTCCTTGAGATTGAGCTGGACGCCGCCGACGTCGGTCTTGTGAGTGATGGTTTCGGAGTGAAGCTTGAGGACAACGGGATAGCCAAGCTGTACCGAGGCGGCCACGGCATCGTCTTCGGTGGTGGCGATGATCGAAGGGAGGATGGGGATGCCGTAGGCGGCGAGGACATCCTTGGATTCGATCTCGGTGAGGATGGTACGGCCGCTCAGCCGGACCTTTTCAATGATTTCAGAGGCGCGGGCGTGTTCGGCCTCGGCGCCTTCGGCGAGGCGGGGGGTCTCGTAGAGGGCGGAGAGATTGCGGGTGTACTTCCACATGTAATTGAACATGCGGGCGGCGGTATCGGGGTAGGCGAAGGTGGGGATGCCGGCGGCGTTGAGGATCTGTTCGCCGGCGGCGACATCGACGCCGCCCATCCAGGAGGCGAGGACGGGTTTGTCGCCGAGTTTGGCGTAGGGGCGGAGGTGCTCGGCGGTTTGGGTGCAGTCGGTCATCGCCTGGGGAGTGAGGATGACGAGGAGGCCGTCGGAGTGGGGGTCCTTGGCGGCGATCTCGAGACTCTTGGCGTAGCGGGCGGGTTCGGCGTCGCCGATGATATCGATGGGATTGCCCTTGGACCAGACGGAGGGGAGGACCTTGTCGAGTTCGGCGATGGTTTGTTCGGAGAGTTCGGCGAGTTCACCGCCGCCGAGCAGGAGGGCGTCGGCGGCAAGGACGCCGGGGCCGCCGGCATTGGTCAAGATGGTGAGACGCGGGCCCTTGGGGCGAGGCTGGCGGGCGAGGACCTCGGCCATGTAGAAGAGTTCGGCAATGTCGTTGACGCGCAGAACGCCGGATCGCTGGAAGGCGATGTCGAGGACGTCGTCGGATCCGGTCATGGAACCGGTGTGGGAAGCGGCGGCTTTGGAACCGGCGGCGGTGCGGCCGGCCTTGATGACGATGATGGGCTTCGTGAGAGCGACTTCACGGGCGGCGGAGAGGAAACTGCGGGCATCGCCGACGCTCTCCATGTAGATGAGGATGGAGCGGGTTTTGGGATCGTTGCCGAGGTAGTAGATCAGGTCGCCCCAGCCGACATCGGCCATCGAGCCGAGGGACATGAAGGCGGAGAAGCCGACCATTTCGCGGAGGGACCAGTCGAGAACGGCGGTACAGAGGGCACCCGACTGCGACAGGAAGCCGACATTGCCCGTGCGGGCCATGCCCGAGGCGAAGGTAGCATTGAGGCCGGAGGGAGGCACCATGATGCCGAGGCAGTTGGGGCCGATGATGCGCATGTTGGCGGCCTTGGCGTTGGCGAGGAGCTGGCGCTCAAGTTCCTTGCCTTCTTCACCGGCTTCCTTGAAACCGGCGGAGATGACGACCGCGGAAGTGCAGCCGACTTCGCCGCATTCCTTGATGATTCCGGGGATGAGTTTGGAGGGGGTGACAACAACGGCGAGATCGATCCCGGCGGGGATCTCGTGAACGCTCTTGTAGGCCTTGATGCCGAGGACGTTGTCGCGTTTGGGATTGACGGGGAAGACAGCACCGCCAAACGGAGTGCTCATCAGATTCCACAGCGTGGTGCGGCCGACGCTGCCTGGATTTTCGGTAGCGCCGATGACTGCGACGTTACGCGGTTTGAAGAAGGGGTCGAGCGGGTGCGCCTCGTGCCCGAGGATGTCATGGGCGGATTCGGGTTTGGAAGACTTGAGAGGTTTCATGAGCAGGGTTCCCGACAGAAAAGTCCTTTACTCTTCCATGTTCTCGCGCTTGCGTTGTGGAATACAACAGGTGATTGGTCACAATTCGGAAAATCCGGCATAGTGGACCACCGGGTCTGATTTGGCATGGTGATTGCAGGGATGGAGAGTGCCATGGCTATTCATCCCGTGATTGATCTTGATAACTGCATCGCCGATCAGGCGTGCCTCCAGTACTGCACCAAAGACGTGTACGGACTCGACGACGACGGCAAACCGACGGTGGATCACCCTGAAAACTGTGATGGTTGCGAGGATTGCGTGACCAACTGCCCGACGGCGGTGATTAGTCTGGTTGAGTAAAGATTCAGCTCCTCCGCAGAGGGCTCAACGCGGCCGGGGGCCGGGAGGCTCCGCCGTGTTGAGCCCCTTTCTTTGTCCATCGAGGTGGGGGAAATGACCCAGTGAGGGGAAGAATGGCGCACGGGGCAGGATTGCCGTTAGGATATGAGTATGCTGACTCGGTACATTCGGGCTGCCCTTCACCAGGCGGCCTATGAAATACTGCCGGGCGATGAAGGGTTCTTCGGATCGATCCCGGGGCTGGAGGGGGTTTGGGCGAATGCTCCGACGCTGGAGAAGTGCCGGGAGGAGTTGGAGGACGCTCTGGAGGACTGGCTTCTGTTCCGATTGAGTCGTCAGTTGCAGATCCCCCCAATTGGGGGAATCGACCTGAACATCGTCTCTGCCGCCTGATGCCACTGTTCGGGCCCATCAGCGGCAAGAAAGGGGGTGCGGGACTGGCCTCACGCGTTGACTCGGCCGGGCACGTCAGGGACGGGGGGCTTCGGTGCTGCGCCAGGTCATTCTAAGCCCTTTGGGCAGCTTGAACCGTTCACCCGAGACGAAAAAGGAGCCGACGCCGGGGATTTCGCGGGCAAATAGTACCTCGGATTGGCTGCGGTGGACGCGGAAGCCCGGGGCGCCGGCGGTGGTGGGGAACTCGATGGGCTTGTCCTGGCTGGAGCGGCGCAGCGTCAGGGATACCCCGGCAATGGACTGGATTCTTTCGAGTTGGCCATAGAAACGGGCGCGGGCGGAATCGCTTTCGATCGAAGTGAATTCGAGACCGACGACAAAGTGGGGCGCGAGTTCGGAAGAGCGTTCGAGGCGGCGGATTCGGCCGTGGATGAGGGCGCCCGCAGGCAGGAGGGTCTTCCCGCGGTGGACGGCATCGGCGCCGAGACGGGCTGTGACCGGTTGGCCCACGCGCGCGATGGCGGAATCGATCTCGACCTCGAGGCGGACGTCGAGCGACACTCCGGCTGGCAGGATGACGCGTTGGAGGGGGACGGGGGCCGGCGCCGGCGTGGTGGGGGCAGGGTCATCAAAGCGCAGTTCGGACTGGGCGCCATACTGGCGGCAGTGGCTGAATTCGATGAGGTTTCGGGTCTCCATGCCGTCGGTCTTGACGAGATGCAATTCGGCTGACTGGGGAAACCAGATTTCACGGCCATGGATGGTCATTCTGCCGTAGTCGATGCGGCTGACCATTTCGGCGAGGGGGAGGCCAGGAGGTATCTCGTCGGCGTGGGATTCGAGGCGGAGGAGTTCGAACGATTCGGCGTCGGCCCAGAAGGAGCCTGCCTGGGACACAACCCCGGAGCCGCCTTGAAGCGAGACATGCGTTTGGTGACCAAACAGCGGCAGTTTCCAGTCGTAGCGGAGGGCGGGGCGGCCATGGAGGGTTTCGACGCCGTGCCACGTAATAGTGGAGGTTCCGCCGGTGAAGACGGCCCGGAGCAGTTGGATGAATTCGCCTGTGGAGACGGTGCCTGCCGAGACGATGGCTCCGGGACTGAGGTCCTCGAAGGTTTCGGCGCCGGGCCAGGAGTACACTTCCTTGTTCGCGATGATGGCCACCTCAAGCTGAACGGTGTCGAGGGGACGGAATGGTTGAGTGGGGGAGCGGCGCGCGAATCGTTGGACGGTCTGGAGGCACGCGTAATCAGGGACTTGCGCGGCGGACGACGTGACGAGGCGGCGAATGCGGGAGAGGTTCAAGACCTCCGGCGGCAGCGGAGAGGTGTGGGACTGCGCGGCCAGCGGGGGGCCGGCAATGAACAGGAGAGCACAGAAAGCGCTGAACGCTGACAGGTTCATTCCGTCCTCTTCCTCCGGAGAGGAGACGGCGCGGAACGGGCGAACGTTTCGCCCTAGTGGGCGCCATCTGTCAAAAACTCAGCACCAGGTGCCAGATATATGCGGAAGCCCGGCCGTTCATCTCGGCTTCGATGCGCTTGAAGGGATCCTCGGGCGGCGCAGCGGGCACCGCGGCGGGGGGGAGTTCGAGGATGGACTCGCGGGTGTCCCGATAGACGCCGTAGCGGCGGGTGAAATCGGTCATGGCGCGGACATTTTCCGGGCGGGCGTCGTTCTGCATGATCGCGGAGGCGTCCATGATGTAGCCGCCTTCGCGGCCGAGCAGGTCGATCAGTTCCTTGCACTTGGCTTCGACTTCGGAGGGCGATCCGAACGCGAGCAGGGCGTTGGGAACGCCGCCGGAGAGGGCGAAGTGCCCGCCGAGGATCTCCTGGGCTTTAGCGGGGTTGGTGCGGTCGATGTGGAAGACGATGCCGCCTTTGGGAAGTTGGGCGAAGGCTTCGAGGTGGGCGTCCCACTTGCCTTCGGCATAGAAGAGGACCTGATTGCCGCGGGCGATAATCGCCTCGACGGTGGGCTTGAGGGTGGCCCAGTAGATCTCCTCAAACTCCTTGTAAGAGATGAAGGGGACGCAACCGCGGTGCATCCAGATGGGAATGGGGATTTCGCGGGCCGGGTCGAGGCCGCCGAGGGCGACGGCGGCAAGGTAAGGCTCGAGGGCGCGGCACGCGGCCATCACCTTGTCGGGGCATTCCTTGAGGTCGAAAGCGAGGCCGAGATAGCCGCGGAACTTGTCGGCGAGAACGTCCAAAGGGGCCTTCAACATGCCGCAAATGGCGGAAACTGTCGCCGTTTCGCGCTTCATGCGCTCGATTTGGGGGCCGAAAGCGGTGAAATAGTCGGCCATGGCCCACGCGCTGGTGGCGAGGGCGCGGGAGGAGGAGCCGTTGTCGAACGACCGGGAGACGCGGGGCAGCCAGGTGTTCCAGAGGAAGGTTTCGGGGTTCTCGATGAACTCGTCGTAGTCCTCGCGGCGCATCCAGGCATTGTCTTCGGCGGGTTCGCGGTACTGGAAGGCGACATCGGCGGGGATATCGAGGCCGGGGACGGCGTAGTACTTCAGCCCCGCGGCGTGGGTGAGACCGGTCCAGACATAGACCATGTTGGGCACGGCGGCGTCCCAGTCATAGTCCAGGCAGCAGCGGATGACGGCATCGAAGGCGAGACGGTAGTCGTGAGTGACCTGCTGGCAGGTCATGCCGGTGTGGGCGGCGGTGAATTCGGCCGCGAACGGGCGGACGGGGACGGCGTCGGGGATGCCCAGCCGCATGGCGGCGGTATAGCGGCGATGGCGTTGATGGTAAAGAGCTTCGAGATCCCGCGTCATGGCGGTTTTACTTTATCAGACTCGCGGCTCCGGTTTTCGGCGAGACCTACAATGGGGTAATGCGATTCCTCAAGTACGGCCTCTATGCGATCGTGGCGGTGGCGGTGGTGATTGGCGTGCTGTTTGCACTGGGAATGAAAGTGGAATTGGACGGGACGGGCTCGCGTCCGATGTTCAGTTTCCACAAGGCGGACAAACACATCGAGCAGATCGAGAAACTGGCGGCGGAGGAGGCGGCGGCTCCAGCGGCGGAGATTCCCGTGGAAGCCGAATCGGCAGCGCCCGAGGCCGCGATTCCGGTGGAGGACGTGAAAGTGATGGCGCGGGCCCCATGGCCCTCGTTTTACGGGCCGAACCGGGACGGCCATTACACCGAGACCCCGATTCTGACGGCGTGGCCGGGGAAAGGGTTGAACGAGCAGTGGCGGCGTCCGGTCGGAGGCGGCTATGCATCGATGGTGGTGGCCGATGGGCTGGTCTTCACGATCGAGCAGCGGAGGAGCGAGGAAGTGGCGGCCGCGTACGACCTCGCGACCGGTAAACAGCGGTGGGCCACGGCATGGAAGGGCGATTTCCAGGAGGCCATGGGCGGACCAGGCCCACGGGCGACGCCGACCTACGACGAGGGCCGGGTGTATGCGCTGGGGGCCGAAGGCGAATTGCGGTGCCTGGAGGCGCAGTCGGGCAAGACGGTGTGGCGGAAGAACATTCTTGAGGAGAACGGAGCGCCGAACGTGCAGTGGGCGATGTCGGCGGCCCCGCTGGTGGTGGACGGGAAGGTGGTGGTGTTGCCGGGCGGCAGCGGAGGGCGGTCCGTGGTGGCTTACGACAAGCGGACGGGAGCGAAAGTGTGGGGCGTGCTGGACGACAAGGCCGCTTACGCGACGCCGATGGTGGTCACTTTGGCGGGGCAGCGGCAGATACTGGCATTGACGGCGGAACGGGCGGTGGGGCTGTCGATTGAAGACGGAAAACTGCTCTGGGAAACGCCCTGGAAGACGTCCTACGACGTGAACAGTGCCATGCCGGTGGTGACGGGGGAATCACAGATTGTGCTCACTTCGGGCTATGGAACAGGGGCAAAACTGGTGGATATTGTGCGTTCGGGCGACGGTTTTGTGGCAAAAGACGGGTGGTCGAGCCAGGCGATGAAGGCGAAGTTCAACAACGTGGTGCTGCACGAGGGGGTGATTTACGGGCTGGACGAGGGAATTCTGGCGGCGATGGATGTCGCGACGGGCAAACGGCTGTGGAAAGGCGGGCGGTATGGCTACGGGCAGTTGCTGCTGGCGCAGGGGCATCTGGTGGTGACGACCGAGCAGGGCGAAGTGGTGCTGGTGAAGGCGAACCGGGCGAAGCACGAAGAGGTGGCTCGGTTCGGGGCGCTGGATGGCAAAACGTGGAACGTCCCGGCGATGGCCGAAGGACGCCTGCTGGTCAGGAACACGACGGAGATGGCGTGTTACCGGATTGCGCCGTAGGGGCTGGTTCGCGGCTAGGGGGCGCCGGCGCCGGCGGCCCGCTGGCGGCCGAGTAGGGTTTCGACGGAACTGAGTAATTCGTTGAGGGTGAAGGGTTTGCGGAGCAGGAGGGTGACTCCGGCGGCACGGCCGGACACGATCTGCTGCTGCAGTACGGAATCGTCGTGGTGGCCGGAGATGAACAGGACGCGGAGCGCCGGCCAGCGTGCGCGGAGTTGTTCGGCGACTTCACGGCCGCCGGCGCCGGGCATGACGATGTCGGAGATGAGCAGTTCGGCGGGTTTCTCGAGTTTCTGGGCGAGACTCAGGGCTTCTTCGGCCCACGGGGCGCTGAACACCTGGTAGCCAGCCCGGGTGAGTGCCTTTTCGATCAGGGAACGGATGCCGTCTTCGTCTTCGACCAGGAGAACCGTTGGGCCGGACGGGGCCGGATCAGAGGCGTCTGGCTCAGGTTCGGCGACGGCGGAATGTCCAGATCGCCGGGCTTGAGCCCGGATGACGATAATGGCTTCCGCCGGGTCGAGATCGACGGCCATGCCGGCGGTTTCAAGGGGTGAGATGTACGCGGCGGCGCCCAGCGGGGGATCGGGACCCTCTCGGGGGCCGCTGAACGGCTCAAAAAGGGTGTCGGCGGCCTGTGGAGTGAGCCCGGGCAGGGTGATCTGGATGTCGACATAACCGGGCTCGGCGGACTCGACGAGGGAGACGGCGGGCGCTTCGCCAGGGGGGCAGAAGGCTTTGCTGGCGCGGCGGATCTCCTGGACGAACTGCGTGAGCGAAGGGGCGCTGCCCTCAATCAGCCAGCCGGAATCATCGGGCGGAGCGCCGGGCTGAAGAAGGGGGATCACCTGCTGCCATGAGAAAGACCCGGCTGCGGGGGGCGAAGGCCGGGCGAAACCGGTCAGTTGCGTGGTAAGGCCAGCGAGCCGGGCTGAGGCGCGGATGATCTCTTCGACATCGGTGCGGCGGGGGTCCTCCTCGGTGAGGTCCTCCATGAGTTCCTCGGAGTATCCACTGATGATCATGAGGAGGTTGTTTGCGACGTGGGCAAGTCGGCCGGACAAGCGTTCGAGAGCCTCGCGCTTGGCCCGCTCGCGGTCGCGGCGGTGCGCGCGTTCGTCGGTGGTGGTGTCGAGAGTGATACCGTGGAAACGGCCATCCCCTCCGCGTGTGACGAATTCCCGGACCCTGTGGGGCCCGGCGCCTCCGTCATAAAGCCGGTACTCAAGGACGCCGTGGCCATCACGGAGGAGAGTCTCCCGATAGAAACCGAGATACCTCTCGCGATCGGCAGGATGGACGCGGGTTTCAGCCCAGACGGAAACAGATTGCCACGCGCCCTCGGGAATGCCCAGACGCTGTTCACATTCGGGGCAGACCCAAAGGAAGGCTTCAGCCTGCGGATCCAACGTCCAGGCCGTGAGTGGGGCGGGCACAGCAGGGGCGGCGGGGGCGTCAACCGCGGTGGTCTCCTCGACAGTGAGTAGGATCTCGGAGGTATCGCCATCCTGCCAGCCCTGGGTGCGCTGCAGAGCAACGCGGTAGGTGCGGGGTTCCCGGAGACCCACCTCGACGCTGGCTTCGGCCCGGGTTTCGCGGCCGTCGATGATGCGGGCAGCGGCTTCATCGAGGATGGGCGACGGCAGAAGGTCGGGGAGGCGCAGCCTTCCAAGTTCCTGATATTCCAGGTTGAACCGCCGGCGGAACTCCCGATTGACCGCAACGAGCGCGACCTGATCATCGAGGACAGCGGCGGGGACAGGGAGGGCCGCGAACAGTTCCTGGTAGTAGCGGCGCTCGGTCTCGACGAGAGCGAGCAGACGCGCGACTTCGACGGGTTTCCAATTATCCTGTTCGGGCCGCGGCATTGTCCTCATCCAGCGTGGAAGGGAGCACTCCCCCCACAATTCAGTGTTGCGGGGGGCAGACGAGATGACAATGCCAACCTGGCCTAGTACTATTGGCTGGCAAGTCCTGAATCAGAGAATCAGACCCAAAGCGGTGGTATAACGGTAGCGAGGTCTCGACATGAACGATCTATTCTCCCTGGACGGCAAAGTGGCGGCGGTGATTGGTGGAGGCGGAGTCCTCGCCGGCGAAATGGCCCGCGGGTTGGCGAAGGCCGGGGCCGATGTCGCCATTCTGGACTTCAATTTCGACGCCGCGCAGGCAGGGGCGGACGCGATTGCGGCGCTGGGGCGGAAGTCGCTGGCGGTGAAAGTGGATGCGGCAAGCCGTGCCGACCTCGATGCGGCGCTGGCGGCGATGCTGGCGGAGTTCGGGAAGGTGGACATCCTGGTGAACGCGGCGGGGATCAATTCGGCGACGCCGTTCTTCGATATTTCGGAAGAGGAGTGGCACCGGATTCTGGACGTGGACCTGAAGAGCGTGTTTCTGGCGTGCCAGGTGTTTGGGAAGCAGATGGTGGAGTCGGGCAACGGCGGATCGGTGATCAACATCTCGTCGGCCTCCTCGGGACCGCCGTTGTCGAAGGTGTTTACGTATTCAGTCGCGAAGGGCGGGGTGAACCAGATCACGCAGTTCCTGGCGCGGGAGTGGGCGACGCAGGGTGTCCGGGTGAATGCGATTTTGCCGGGCTTCTTCCCGGCCGAACAGAACCGGAAGGTGTTGACCGAGGACCGGGTGGCGAAGATCATGGGCCACACGCCGATGAACCGCTTCGGCGACGCTTCGGAACTGGTCGGCGCGGCGGTGTTTCTGGCCTCGGACAAGGCGGCGAGTTTTGTGACGGGGGCGATTATCCGGGTGGACGGCGGGTATGGGGCGATGACGATTTAGCAGCACTTCACACCCTGATATAGTGGGCGATTATGGCGATCCGGGCATGTCTGTGCCTCGCTATTTCCCTGGCCGTGCCAGCCGCGGCGCAACGCCCCGGCCCCGCTCCCGAAGAGGATGTGGTGTTCCGGACGGACACGCGACTGGTGGAAGTGCCGGTGGTCGTCACGGACCGCAAATCGCGCCAGCCTGTCCGCGATCTCTCCGCAAGTGATTTCGAATTAAGGGAGAATGGCGTGCGGCAGGACCTGGAGTTTTTTGGCCTGCTGGACATCCGCCAGACGGAGCCACGCCCGAGGATGCCGGATTCCCGGCCGGAAGAGCGGGTGTTCACCAACCGGCAGGCGCCGGACGCGGAGCAGGCGCCATTGATCACGATTCTGGTGGATGCATTCAATGCGTCGTTCGAGGAGCAGTACTACGCCGCCAGAGCGGCGGCGGAAGTCATCGAGAGGGGGGATGTGGAGGCCCGCTGGGGCCTGTACGTTTTGGGTGCGGGCGGGCTGCGGATTCTGCATGACTATTCAGAGGACAGCGTTCGCCTGGTGGAGAGATTACGGCGGCTGCGGGAGGCGGGCGGAACGAATTCGCTGGTCACGGATTTCGCGACAGCCGGAGATCCGGTGGAAGGGCGAATCGGCGCGCCGAACCTGAACGTTCCCGATTTGACGAAGAGGCACGAGTTCTATCTCCGCGCTTTTACTACGATGTGGGCGCTGCGGGGCATCGGGGCGCACCTGAGCGCCTTGCCGGGGCGAAAGACGCTGATCTGGGTGACCGCGGGTCTGTCGCTGAACGCGATTATCGGGACAGATCCGAGCCTCTGGTACCGGACACTCGACGCGCTAAATGACGCGAATGTGGCTATATCCGTGGTGGATTCCGCGGGGGTGCGCAGCCAGCGGTCGTTCCTGGCGGAGAATCCCACGGGTCGAACGCTGCCGCAGATTCGCATGGCGGGTCCAAACACAAGCACGCACATCATGATGGGCATCGCTGAGAGCACTGGCGGGCGGGCGTTCATCGGGACAAACCATCTTGCCAAGGCGGTGCGCGAAGCCGTGGCGGACGGGCAGACGGTATACCGGCTCGCCTTCCGGCCCAGGCACGGCAATTGGACTGGGCAGTACATGAAACTGCAAGTACGGGTGAAGCGGAAGGGACTGGAGGTGCGCCACCGCGCAGGCTACTATGCCCGGCCTCTCGATCCGCTTGATCTGGATACACGCAACCGGGTGCTGGATGATGCGATGACGAGCCCTCTGGACGCACTGGAGATCGGACTCAGCGGCCGGTTCGAGGAAGTGGGGGAGGGGACGGTGACGCTGGTGGTGACTGCCGATCCTGGGTCGATCATTCTGGAAAAGCAGGGTGATCGATACACGGGCCAGTTTGACGTTCGCTACGCGCAACGGACATCCGAGGGAGCGGTGGTAGACGATTTCACCGACGAGGTTCCCCTGGACCTGACCACCGAGAGCGCCCGCAGGGCGAGCGGCGAAGGCTTCGCCTACCGGCGCAGGATCGAGTTGAAGCCGGGCGCCGCGGCGATCCGGATTGCGTTGTGTGATCCGGGCACGGGGCGCGTGGGCTCGCTGTTAGTAACACTGCCGGTGCGGCCGTGATGGGTTATTCGAGCGGCGTCAGCACGAGATTGCGGTAGCACGCCCGTGCGCCGTGGTGTTGGAGGAGGATGGGGGAGGCGAGGCGGAATTCGGGCGGGAGGTCCGCTTCGAGGACCTTTTCGCCGTTGAGCCAGTGTTCGGTTTTGAGGCCCTGAACGCGGATCCGGGCCGTATTCCATTCGCCGGCTTTCTTGAGGGGCTTGTCTTTGCTGGGGGCGGCGCGGTTGTAGAGGGCGGCGGCGGAGGTTTGGGGGTTGCGGCCGTCGGGGTGGTGGGGGTCGTCGAGGATCTGATATTCGAGGGCGAGGCCGAGTCCGGTTTTGCCCCAGCGGCGGAGGAACCAGCCTTTGGGGCCGCCGCCCGCGGGTTGGACGCGGTAGAAGACGCCGGAATTGCCGGCTTCGGCGATGCGCCATTCGAAGGAGAGGTCGAAGTCCTGGAATTCACGGGTGGTGGCGAGGTCGGGCTGCAGGTAAGAGCCGGGCTTGGCGCAAAGGGCACCGTCGCGGATCTCCCAGTGCTTTTCGGGGAAGCGCGAGCCGAGGTATTCCTGCCAGCCGGCGGTGGATGCGCCATCGAAGAGCGGGATGCCGGCGAGCAGGAACAGCAGGATCACGGCAGGCGGCGGATGCGGAGGTTGCGGAACCAGGCTTCGTCGTGATGGTGCTGGAGGACGATGGGCGAGGCGACTTTTTCGTCGGGATTGAGCCAGTAGCTCAGGACGCGGACGCCGTTCAGCCAGTGTTCGGCGTAGAGACCCTGGACGATGATCTTGCCGGTGTTCCATTCGCCAGCGGGACGGAGAGGCTTGTCGGGGATGGGGGCGACTTTGCCGTAGAGCGAGGCGGCGGATTTGTGGGCGACGGCGCCTTCGGCGCTGAGTTCGTCGTCGAGGATCTGATATTCCTGGCCGCGTGAGGAGTGGACGCGGTAGTTGCCCTGTTCATTCCATTTGCGGTTGGAGTAGAAGACGCCGGCGTTGCCGCCGGGCGAGATCTTCCATTCGAAGCTGAGTTCGAAGTTGTCGTAGATCTCTTCGGTGGCGAGGCAGGCCATCATGTTGCCGTGGACGGCATGGAGGGCGGCTTCGTGTTCTTCGACCTCCCAGCCGTGTTCGGGGAAGCCGTGGCTGCGATAGACCTTCCAGCCATTGCCCGTGCGGCCGTCGAAGATGGGCTGCCAGGCAGGTTCGGCGGCGAAGGCGAACAGGGGGACCAGGAAGAGGAGCGCCCGGAACATTCCATTAGGATGTCACAGAGGGGCGGCGGGGTGAAGCGTCGCGGGCTGTGATAGTTTGGCGGACGGGAGCGAGCGATGCGCCACTTTTTGCCGGTATTTCTGATTTTGAGCGCGGGGGGATTCGCGCAGGAATGGGCCGATCCGGCGGTCATTCAGGTGGGAGCGGAAGCGCCTCGGTCGACGTTTCAGGTCCACCCGGAGCGCGAATCGGCGCTGACGAACGACCGGGCGCGGTCGGGCTGGTTCCGGTCGTTGAACGGGGCGTGGCGGTTCCACTGGTCGCCGTCGCCGGCGGCGCGTCCGGCGGAGTTCTACCGGGCGGAATTCGTGGACGCGGGCTGGCCGCTGCTGCCGGTGCCATCGAACTGGCAGATGCACGGCTACGGACGGCCGGTGTACACGAACATTCTGTATCCGTTCCCGCAGAACCCGCGCGAGGCTCCGGTGGTGCCGCGCGAGAAGAATGAAGTGGGGTCGTACCGGCGGACGTTCGTGGTTCCGGCGGGCTGGCAGGGAAAGCAGGTGTTTTTGCACTTTGAAGGCGTGGATTCGGCCTTTTATGTGTGGATCAACGGCCAGAAAGCGGGTTATAGCGAGGATTCGCGGACGGCGGCGGAGTTCAACATCACGAAGATGCTGAAGCCGGGTGAGAACGTGGTGGCGGTGGAGGTCTATCAATACAGCGACGGTTCGTTCGTGGAAGACCAGGACATGTGGCGGATGTCGGGCATCTTCCGGGACGTGTACCTGTGGGCGGCGCCGGAGTCGCGGGTGCGCGATATCGAAGTGCGAACGGAGTTGGATGGAAGCTATCGCGACGCGACGCTGCGGGTGAAGGCGTCGATGGCCAACCCGGCGGATTCACTGGCGCTGGAACTGCTGGACGCACAAGGGCGAGCGGTGGCGCCGGCGCAGGTGAAGCCGGCGGGGGCCGAGGTGGAGTTCACGGTCCGGGTGGCTAATGCGCGGCTGTGGTCGGCGGAGTCGCCGGTTTTGTACCAGATGTTATTGACGCAACGGGACGCAGGCGGGCGGGCCGTGGCGGTGATTCCGCTGCGCGTGGGGTTCCGGCAGGTTGAGATCAAGGGCGGCAAACTGCTGGTGAACGGGCGGGCGGTGCTGATCAAGGGGGTGAACCGGCATGAACATGACCCGGACCGGGGGAAGGTGCCGACGGAAGCATTGATGCGGCGGGACCTGGAGTTGATGAAGCAGTTCAATGTGAACGCGGTGCGGACGTCGCATTATCCGAATGCGCCGCGGTTTTATGAGTTGTGCGACGAGTATGGGCTGTATGTGATGGACGAGGCCAATATCGAGATCCATCACTACGGCAACGACCGGCGGAACCGGCTGATCAATGATCCGGCATGGAAGGCGGTGCTGCTGGACCGCGTGCGGCGGATGGTGGAGCGGGACAAGAACCATCCGTCGATCATTTCGTGGTCGTTTGGCAACGAATCGGGCGACGGGGAGAACGCGCGGGCGGCGTTCGAGTGGGCGAAGCTGCGGGATCCGTCGCGGCCGTTTCATAACGAGGGGAGCACGGCGAACGATGGACTGAACGCCGACATCAATTCGTTCATGTACCCGAGCGCGGAGCGGAGCGCCAAACTGGCGTCGGAACGGCGTTCGATGCCGCTGATTCTGTGCGAGTACACGCACGCGATGGGCAATTCGAATGGCGGTTTGCAGGAGTATTGGGACCTGTTTTACGCGGATAACAACGCGCAGGGAGCGTTTGTGTGGGACTGGGTGGACCAGGGGATCCGGCAACCGGTGCCGGGCGCGTGGCGCGAGCTTTCGGGCCGCCGCGATTTCTTCGCTTACGGAGGCTGGTGGGAGGACAAGGCGGGACTCCACAACGACGGCAATTTCTGCATGAACGGACTGGTTTCGTCCGGCCGGGAGCCGCACCCGGGCCTGCACGCGCTGAAGTATGTGTACAGGTACCTGCATGCGCGGCCGGGAGATCTGGCGAAGGGTGAAGTCTTCATCAAGAACTGGCACGATTTCACGCGCGCGTCGGACATCGCCGAAGGGCGTTGGGAGTTACTGGCGAATGGCGAGGCGATTGGGGCGGGCGTGGTGCCCGCGCTGGCGCTGGCGCCGGGCGAGGAGAGGGCGTTTGTGCTGCCGCTGCCGAAGGTGACGCCCGCGCCGGGGGTCGAATACCACTTAACGCTGCGTTTTGTGCTGAAACAGGACACAAATTGGGCTCGTCAAGGCCATTTGCTGGCATGGGACCAGTTCGAGATGCCGTGGACGGCGGCCGGGGCGCCGGCGCCGGTGATGCCGTCCGGCGAACTCGTCATGAAGCGCGAAGGAGCGCGAATCTGGCTCTCCAGCGGTGATTTTGCCGCCAGTTTTGACCAGATTCAGGGTACTTTGACGAGTTATGCGTGGCGCGGCCGGCCGCTGCTCGAGCGTGGTCCCCGCCCGGATTTCTGGCGGGCGATGACCGACAACGACATCGGCGCGTGGAAGGCGGTTTCCGGCGCCGCGGAGAATCGGTCAGATTTGAATTGGCTCGCCTGGCGCGAGGCCGGCCCGGCGTGGAAGGCGCGCCGGTTCGAGGTGGAGCGCGTGAGCCCGGCCACGGTGCGGGTCACCGCGGCGGGGCCGTTGCAGAACGGGGGAACGGTGACTTTCGTCTACAGCGTGCACTCTTCCGGGGTGATCGAAGTGGAAACGAACTACATGCCGGGCGCGGGTTCCCTGCCCTTCCAGCCGCGCGCGGGGACGGAACTGGTGGTCAGCCCGGGCCTGGATCGGCTTCGCTGGTTCGGCCGGGGACCGGTCGAGACGCACTGGGACCGGCAGTTCGAGCCGCTGGGGATTTACGAATCAACGGTGGCCGGGGAGTGGGTGGATTACTCGCGGCCGCAGGAGAACGGCAACAAGACGGGGGTCCGGTGGGTGGAGCTCAGAGACGCTTCCGGCTTCGGGCTGCGGATCACGGGCGAATCGCCCTTAAGCATCGCCGCGCGGCATGTCTCGAAGGAGGACATGGAAGCCGCGGCGTACAGTTTTATGCTGCCCCGGCGGCCGCAGGTGTATCTGAACGTCGATCACCAACAGATGGGTGTCGGCGGGACGGATTCCTGGAGCCCGAATGCGCTGCCGCTGGAGAAGTACCGGATCCCAGGCGGACAGGCCTGGCGGTTCAGTTACCGGATGGCGCCGGTGGAGCGTTAGGGCTTCTTCTGCTCTTTCTGGACGACGCTGACGGCCGGGCCGGCGCCGGTGTTGTCGATGATGAGCCGGTCCTGGCGGCTGAACCAGGTGATGACGGCGCCGCGGCTGATGCCGCGCTGGGAGTCCTGAACGAGAGGGTTGCCGCCCGTCAGCACCATTTTTTCGTCGCGGGCGTAGTATTCCAGGTGTTCGCCCTTGCCGGTTCGGGTTCGTTCCGGTGATTTCTCGACGACTTCGGCGGCGCCATCGGCGAAGAGGCGGTCGAGTTGCGTCTGTGTGCCGCCTTCTTTGGAGGGCTCGTCGACGAACCAGAGCTTGAGGGTTTCGCCCTTGAGGTCAAGTCCGGGACGGTTGAGGGCGGCAGCGCCGGTGTAGGTTGCCAGTTTCTGGGCGTCGTTATAGAAGAGGGTCCGGCTGCGGATGGTGGCCATGCCGCGGCCGTCGACGGGTAGTGAACTGATGACGCCCCCCTCGGCGGCGAGAGTGTTTTGCTGGCGGTCGATGCGAATGACTGGCGCGCGGAGGCGGTTTTCGCCCTGCCAGAGCAGGGCTTCGCCCTCGTACTCGATCTCGCGGTTCTGGTTGGTGACGCGCATCTGGCGGGCGCGGGCGCGCAGGGTCTGGCCGGCGTTGACGAGGCCGCCGGGTTTGGCTTTGGGATCGGGGCGGCGGGTGGAAGTCACCCCGCCGGTGGCCGTCATTTCCCCGGTCTTCTGTTCGATGACGATCTGTTCGGCCTCGGTGGAGCCGGTTTCGTCCCAAACGCGAGCGTTCTTGAGGAGGGTGATCCGGTCATCGGCCTGATCGAGGCGGGCGCGATCGGCGCGCGCCTGGCGGCCGTCTTCTTCATATTCGAAGCCGTTCCACTGCTCCATGATGGTCATCTGGCCGGTCTTGGGATTGAACTGGGCGAGCAGGTCCTTGCTGCGGGTGACTGCTACCTTGGGCGGGAGTTTGGGGCGTGGAGATTCGGTGTGGGTGCGGACCTGTTCGACGGCCCGGAAGTTCTCGAGCACATTGCCTGCGGCGTAGAGCATGGTCAGGCGCTCGGCGTTCAGGCGGCGGCGCTTGTCTTCAGGACGGACGGGGACGAAGTCGACCTGACCGGGCGTGTGGGTGACCACCTGGGCGATCTCCTGACCACCGGGGCGCATGGTCATCTCGATCACCTGGCTGGTCAGAAGACGGCGGGGGGCCGGCGCCGGGGGAACATTTTCGACGCGGGCGCCGCCGCTGGCCAGAGCACGGCTCAGTTCGCTCCCGGATGCGCCCTCGGCGAAGTTCATGAGTACGGAGGGAGCCGTGACCTGGGTGACGCCGGTCTTGGTGCGTGACGCGAGGCGCGCGGACCCCTCTCCGGCGACCTCCCGGATTTCGCCTTTGGGGGTGAAATGGACAGTTAACTGGTTGGCGGCGTATTCGGTGTGGCGACCGGGACTTTCGTCCACCCCTTTGGCATCGGCGGCATCGACGCGGTCGAGTTGCCCCTCCTTGAGGGTGACCGTGGCCGCGCCGGCGTCCATGCGCAGCGTGCCGCGGAACAGGCGCGACCACGGCATCAGATGCACTTCGCCCGAGCCTTCAACATAGACCAACTGGCCGGATTCCACGCGCATGGGGGTTTTTCCGCTCTCGGGTTGGGAGTGCCAGAGGACGACGGCATCTTTCTCCATCCGCAGTTCACGGGTCATCGGGTCGTAGGAAGCGCCGGTGGACTCCCCTTCGGCGCCTTCAAGTTCGAATTCGGCGTGGCGTTCGGTCCAGACGCGGGAGGTGCGGGCATCGTAGGAGACGCCGGAGGCGCGGATTTTGACCGGACGCCCGCCTCCGGAACCGTCCGCACGGACGCCCATGGTGATTTCGACATCGCCTTCGGAGTACATCAGGCCGTCGGCTGTATCAAAGGAGGCGCGGGCACTGCGGATGAGATCGTAGGTGGCGGGATCGGGGCCATAGAGTCGCATCTCGAGGCCGTTGAGGAGGAAGGCCGAGGGTTCCTTGACCTGGCGGAACTCTTTGGCGCGGATGCGGGCCTTGGGGCGGTCGCCGTCTTTGATCTCATACTGCCAGTCCTCAGCCGTGGCGGAGGTACCGGGTTCGAGGGGGGCGGAGAGGAGGGGGCGGGCGCGCCGTTGTTCACCCCGTTGCGCGACGAACACGGCACTGACCGTGCCGGCGATCAGGAGGATGGCAAGCAGCAACAGCCACCGGGCACGCCGGAGCATGTCCTCAGAATACCACCGGTGCGGGGGGGGTGTGGGCGGAGCAAAACATGAGTCATAGATAATCAGATTTTCTGCCAGGCGCATCCGCGAACGTAGGGTCAAGCAGAATTCGTCAAGATCGAGTGGAGACTTTATTTTGTTTGTAATCAATGATTTGCGAGAAAGTATTGTCACTCCTCGCCAGAGTGTGCTAATAATGAGAGCGGTGTCCGGCAACCGCCGGACCGAATTCTCACACTCTGAGACCAGAGTCGATCAACGAGATTCGAAACCAACTGGAGGTTTTGAGAGAGCTATGCAGATTCGTCCGCTTTATGACCGGCTGGTGGTTCGCCGGATTGAGTCGCAGGAGACCACCGCGAGCGGGATCATCATCCCGGATTCCGCGAAAGAGAAGCCTCAGGAAGCCGAAGTCGTGGCCGCTGGCCGTGGCAAGCGTCTCGACGATGGCACGGTTGCCGCCCTTGATGTGAAAGTCGGGGACCGGATCCTGTTCGGCAAGTACTCGGGCAGCGACATCACGATTGATGGCGAAGAGTACCTGATCCTGCGGGAAGACGAAGTCCTCGGCGTCATCGAGAAGTAGTCGTCCGAACCCAGGTTTCCCCAGAGCCAAGAATTTAAGGAGAGTTTGAACAATGCCAGCAAAACAGGTTGTATATAGCGAGAACGCCCGGCAGGCGATCCTGCGCGGCGTCAATCAGCTTGCCGAAGCCGTGAAGGTGACGTTGGGCCCGAAGGGCCGCAACGTGGTGATCGAGAAGAAGTTCGGCGGTCCGACGATCACCAAGGACGGCGTGACGGTGGCCAAGGAGATCGAGCTGAAGGATCCGCTGGAGAACATGGGCGCGCAGATGGTGCGCGAAGTGGCCTCCAAGACCTCCGACGTGGCCGGCGACGGCACGACGACGGCGACGATTCTGGCGCAGTCGATCTTCCGGGAAGGCGCGAAGGCCGTGGCCGCGGGTGCGAACCCGATGGCGCTGAAGCGCGGCATCGAAAAGGCCGTGGAAGTGGTGGTTGAGGAAGTCGCGAAGCTCTCCAAGCCGGTTTCCGGCGATGCGATCGCGCAGGTCGGCACGATCTCGGCCAACGGCGACGCGGAGATCGGCAACACGATCGCGGAAGCGATGAAGAAGGTCGGCAAGGACGGCGTGATCACGGTGGAAGAGTCGAAGACGATGTCCACCGAACTGCAGACCGTGGACGGCATGCAGTTTGACCGCGGCTACCTGTCTCCGTACTTCATCACCGATCCGGACCGGATGGAAGTGGTTCTCGAGGACCCCTACATTCTGATCAACGAGAAGAAGATCAGCAACATGAAGGACCTGCTGCCGGTTCTGGAGCAGATCGCCCGTTCGGGCCGTCCGCTGCTGATCATTGCGGAAGACGTGGACGGCGAGGCGCTGGCCACGCTGGTGGTGAACAAGCTGCGGGGCACCCTGAATGCCTGCGCGGTGAAGGCTCCGGGCTTCGGCGACCGCCGCAAGGCGATGCTCGAGGACATCGGCATCCTGACCGGCGGCAAGGCGATCATGGAAGAGACGGGGATCAAGCTGGAAGGCGTCCGTCTCGAGGACATGGGCCGCGCGAAGCGGGTCACGATCGACAAGGACAACACGACGATCGTGGACGGCGCGGGCGAACAGAAGACCATCGAGGGCCGCATCAAGCAGCTTCGTGCGCAGATCGAGGAGACGACCTCGGACTATGACCGCGAAAAGCTGCAGGAACGGCTGGCGAAGCTCGCCGGCGGTGTTGCGGTGATCAAGGTTGGCGCCGCCACCGAGACCGAAATGAAGGAAAAGAAGGCCCGCGTCGAGGACGCCCTTCATGCCACCCGCGCCGCGGTGGAAGAAGGCATCGTCCCTGGCGGTGGTGTCACGCTGGTTCGCGCTGCCTCCGCTCTTGCCGCCCTCAAGGGCGAGGGTGACGAGCAGATCGGCATCAACATCATCACCCGCGCCTGCCAGGAACCCCTGCGGCAGATCTCGGGCAATGCCGGTTTTGAAGGCGCGATCGTGGTTGAGCGCGTGGCTGGCAACAGCGAAGTGCACTACGGCTTTAACGCCGCCACCGGTGAATACCAGGATCTGGTGGCTAACGGTGTCATCGACCCCGCGAAGGTGACCCGCACGGCTCTGCAGAACGCCTCTTCGATCAGCGCGCTGATGCTGACGACCGAAGCGATGATCTGCGAGATCCCCGAGAAGAAGCCCGCCGCCCCGGCCGGTCCCGGCCACGGCCCCGAGATGGATTACTAATCCACTTCGGCTCAGTTCGATCGCAAACCGCCCGTCCCGCAACCCGCGGGGCGGGCGGTTTGCTGTTTCAGGGCTTCACTGGTGCTGCTTTGCGATAGAATCCGGCCATGACACGCGCAGTTTTCGGATTGCTTTGCCTGGTGGCGACGATGACGGCTCAGCAGGAGATCGTCCTGCGGCCGGATTTGCCGGCGGGGGAGGAGTGGTACACGCCGCCAGCGGATAATGTCCACGTCAAGAGCGCCGCGGAGAAGTGGGTGCGGAACGTCCAGCGGCCGACGCTGGAGGTGTATCCGGTGCTGCGGCCGAACGGGACTGCGGTGATTATCGCGCCGGGGGGCGGGTTCAACATTCTCGCGATCGAGCATGAAGGGCGGGACGTGGCGCGGTGGTTCAACCAGCGAGGGGTGACGGCGTTTGTGCTGCGCTACCGGGTGGGACCGCGACCGGACGAGACGAAGGAGAACATGCGGATGGTGCGGCTCCAGGCGGCAGTGGAGGACGGCATGGCGGCGGTCAAACTGGTCCGTCAGCGGGCGGCGGAGTGGCAGATCCGGCCGGACCGGATCGGATTGCTGGGCTTCTCGGCGGGTGGGGCGTTGGTGGTGGGGGTGACGACGCAGGCGCCGGCGGACTCGCGGCCGGACTTCGCGATGCCGGTCTACACCGGTCTGGCGGGCGAGTACACGGTGTCCCCGGATGCGCCGCCGTTGTTCACCGCGGTCGCCTACGATGACAACGACCGGATGGTGGAGACGGCGCTGGGCCTGGCGGCGGCGTGGAAGAAGGCGAAGCGGCCCGCGGAACTGCACCTGTTCGCGGACGGCGGCCACGGCTTCGGGATGAACGTGAAGGGCAAGTCCTCGGACCGCTGGACGGAACTTCTGGCGGACTGGATGACACGAATGGGCTGGCTGGGCGTGCCGTAGGCGGCCCGGCTCAGAACGAGCGGACGCCGGTCTGAAGCAGGTCGTCGACGCGCATCATTTCCTTCTGGACGAAGGGTTCGCCGTATTTGGCGCCGATCAGGTTGCCGTAGTAGCGGGCGATGGAGCGGAGGCGGTCGATGATTTCGTCTTTATCCGGGAACAGGGCGGCGCCGGCTTCGGAGGCGCCGTACTGGGATTCGTAGGCGAACAGAGACTCCATCCGGCGGTCGAAGTAGGGGGTGATATCGACGACGAAGGAAGGGGTAACAGGGGCGTACTGTGAGGCGTAAACGACCTTAAAGGGCCGGTGGGGGGGCGCCTGGTCGTCCATTTTGGCTAGACCGGAGAGGAAAGCGGCTTCGAATCCGAGGATGGAGGCGGCGTAGTGGTCGGGGTGGCGGGCCTCCCAGTAGGGGAGGATCAGCACCTTGGGTTTCAGGCGGCGGATGACGCCCATGAGCGTGAGGCGGAGGGCGATGTTGTTCTCAAGGCGCGCGTCTGGCATCTGGAGGTTTTCTCGGAAGCTGAGGCGGAGCCAATCCGCGGCCTTGCGGGCCTCCTGCATCCGGAGTTCGGGGTTGCCGCGGGTGCCCATTTCGCCAGCGGTGAGGTCGAGGGCGCCGGTGATGTAGCCCTGTTCGGCCATGCGGAGCAGGGTGCCGCCGCAGGTCTGTTCGATATCGTCGGGGTGGGCGGCGATGGCGAGGACGTCCAGGGTGGGGGCGTTATCGAGGTCCAGCAAGGGGGGGTAGAACATGGCGGTTTCAGGTTATTGGATGTCACCAGGCGGCATCGTGGCGCAAGCGGGTGCGGGAGCGGGTTTTCAGGAGGAAGATGAGGGCGACGCCGGCGCCGAATCCGCCGAGGTGGGCGAAGAAGGCGGTGCCGCCGCGCTCGTTCAGGACGTCGGCGATCGCGCCAAGGCCCGAATACAGGTTGACGAACAGGTAGTAGAGCATCACCATCCAGGCACGGACCTCGAAGGTGAACAGGACGATGAACCAGCCGATCATGGAGATCCGGGCATGGGGAAACTTCACGGCGTACGCGCCCATGACGCCAAAAATGGCGCCGGAAGCGCCCACCATCGGGATGCGCGAGCCCGGATTGATGGCGAACTGGAGCAGGGCGGCGAGAATGCCGCAAAGCAGGTAGAAGAGCAGGTAGCGGGAGTGGCCGAGGAGGTCCTCGATATTGTCGCCGAAGACCCAGAGGAAGACCATGTTGCCGATCAGGTGCATCCAGCCACCGTGGAGGAACATGGAGGTAACCATGCTTTCGAGGGCGAAGCGGGCGGGGACGAAGCCATAGGCGTGGATGAAATCGTTGCGGGTGAACGGGTCCATCGTGGCCTGATAGACGAAGATGAAGACGTTCACAGCGATCAGGAGGCTGGTCACCCAAGGGGTGGTCTCACTGCGCTGGGAATCGTGAATGGGGATCATTCGACTAGGAGCGCGGCAGATAGACAGCGAACTCGGGCCGGTGGCGGCGTTCCCCGCGGACGATGAGTTCGCGGGCTTCGGATTCGGGGGCGATGCGTCCCCGGGCGCCGAGGGCAGTGCAATTGAGGGCGGCCATGGCGTTGGAGAACTGGAGGGTCTCCTGGATGGAGAAGCCTTTGACGACAGCGTAACAGAAGGCACCATGGAAGACGTCGCCGGCGCCGGTGGTGTCGAGGCAATTCACAACGAAGGCGGGCGAGTAGTGAAACTGGCCATCGACACGGGCGAGGGCGCCGTGGGCGCCGAGAGTCATGGCGGCAACCCGCATTTTATAGGTGTCCTGAAGGAGCGTGAGGGCCTTGACGGGGTCGGCTTCGCCGGTCCAGCGTTCGGGGAATTCGCTCGAAGTGATCAGGTAATCGACGTTTGGCAGAACGTCTTCGAAGCCCTTGTAGATTGTGTCCACATCGACGGTGACGGGGATATTGTGGCGGCGGGCGATGCGGGCGGCGTGGGCGACGGCGGGGGTGTCGTGGCCGTCGATGTGGAGCAGTTTCGCGCAGGTGATCTGGTCCTCGGTGATCTCCTCGGGGGTGATGCGAAGGCAGTCCGGGCGGCTCCAGAAGACGGTTCGTTCGCCGGTGGACTGATCGATGAGAATGTAGGCGGACTGGTTGCCGCAGCCGGGGCGCATCTGGACGTGATCGAGGTTGATGCCGGTGCCGCGAAGGCTCTCGATCTGGACCTGGCCGCGGTGGTCATCACCGATGGTCCCGATGTACTTGGTGCGGAGACCGAGTTGGGCGCAACAGACCAGAGCGCTGGCGACCTGGCCGCCGGGGCTGAGGATTTCCTTCACGAAGGGAACTTTGCCGCCGTAGGCGGGGAAGTGCGGGATGAGAATCATCGTGTCGGTCGCATTCAGACCGACGCCGACGACATCGAATTCACTCATGAATCAGCGGGGCTCTCCTTCTTTGAGCAGATCCAGCAGGGCGCGCGCGGTGGGGTCACCGGGTTTGGTGATGCTGGTGATCTCGGAAATATGATTCTCGCGCGGAACGTAGATCAATTGCGAACGGGCGCCGGCGGCAGCGAGGGCGGCATGAAAGGCTTCGGCCTGCTGGGGCAGGAGGGCGTAGTCCCACTGGCAGTAGGTAATGGTGAAGGGCGGCAGGTTGGCGCGGACGTGATGCTGCGGCGAGGCGGCGCGGTGGACAGCCGGATCGGGGCCGAAAACGCGCGATGAGCCGCCCGCGAGGGCGGTGAGATCGAGCGGCGCGCTGAGCGCGCCGACATTGCGGACGGCAGTGGCGTCAAGCCCATGAATGCGGAGCCACTGTTCATTGGTGACGAGGAGGGAAGCGAGATGCCCCCCCGCGGAATGGCCCGCAATGGTGATTCGCTTCGGGTCACCGCCATGCTGAGCGATGTTCTTCACGACCCACGCGAGAGCGGAGGCGGCGTCCTCGACCTGCGCCGGGTGGGGGTGTTTGGGGGCAAGCCGGTAGCTGGGCACGACGACCACATAGCCTTCGCGGGCGAAGCGGTTGCCGAGGAAGGGATACTGCTTGCGGTCGCCGCGGACCCAGGCGCCGCCATGGTAGAAGACCAGGACGGGGCGGCCGGCAGCGCCGCGGGGGCGGTAGATGTCGAGCTTCTGCTTCTCCGGGTCCGAGGGCTCTCCGCTGACGTAGACCACGTCGTTCACGGCTTCCACGTCGTCGGCGAGTTTGTTGGAGGGAAGGCTCAGGGCCATCAGTCCCGCGGGTTCGGCGTAGATGGGGTTGGCGTAGATCCAGGGGCGGAGTTCCCCATCGATTTCGAGCCAGGCTTCGGCGCGGTAGGCGCCGGGTTTGGTGATGGGCGTGGTGAGTTCGGTGGCGGTCTTCTCGGTGATCACCTCGCCGTTGTGGATGATCTTGAGGAGCGCGGGGACGGGCGTCCGGACGGTCAGGCGCGTGCCGGAAGCGAGCGGAACGCCATCGCCCATCTGGTAGACGCCCAGCGAATTGACAGCGACGAAACCGAAGCCGTGGGAGTCGCAAAGCCAGTCGTGCGCGACATACATCCGGCCCTCGCGCATGGACTGCAGGATCGCGGCGGGGGTCCGTTCGCGGGCCAGGATGTAGGTTGCGTTGTTGCGGAAGGCGACCGCGTAGGGGTCCAGCATGAAGCGTTTGCCGCCGCCGGCGGGGAAGAGTTGATTCTGGTGGGCGTCGTTGGCCGAGAGGCCCGGAAAGCGGCGCGTGGCGAGAATGCGATCCCAGCGGGCGAAGATGTCGGGCCAGTAATCGGCGCCTGCGCCGTAAACCTCGTCGGGATAATCGCGGGCGAGGGCGGCGAGACGGGTCATGCGGCCGCTGTCCAGAGCGGCGCCGCGAAGCCATTCGAGCAGGTCGGTATCGTCGAGGGCGTCGGTGTGGCGGTTATAGATCTCCATGCCGTCCCAACCATCCGGGGACGCTTCCATTTGCCCTTCGACATGCGAATGAAAACGCAGCCCGGGCGCGGGTTCGGGGAAGAGGAGTTCGTGGCGGTCGCCGTGTTCGGCGCCTTTGATGAACAGAACGCCATCGCGGAGGCCGTGCCAGGTAGCTTCATGCGGGCCGCCGTGGTCACTGAAGAGGACGACCTGCGTGCCGGTCTCCCTGGCGGCGTCTAGGACTTGGGCGCGCGTGCCCAGGGTGTGTTTGGCGTCCTCGGCGTGGATGTGGACGGCGGCACGGTAACTGCGGTAGACGCCGACCTCGGGACCGGGCTTGCGCTGGCGGGCCAAGGCTTCGCGGGCTGCCTTGACGGCCGCGAGGCGATCGGGTTGGAGGCGTTCAAGGGTCGTGTACTTGCGGCCGGGCTTCAGTTCAGCCTGGGCAATGAGCACACTGGCGGAGACGGCCAGCAGCAACAGAGCGCGGGCGGCTGTCACTTGGCGGGAATCTCGTACAGGTAGATCTTGTAGTCGTGCCGGTGAGCCGTAAACTTCTCCACCTTGACGGGCTTCCATCCGCGGATCTCGAATTCCAGTGAGACGACGCGTGTACCGGGCTTGAGTTCACGCTCAAGTTTCGGGCGCAACTGGGCATTGGCTTCGGTCATCAGGTAAAGTGAAACGACATCGGCATCTTTGAGATCAACGGTCAGCAAGTCACCTTCGATCACCTCGATCCGGTTGCCCAGACCGAGGAGTTCGGCCTGTTCTCTGCTCCGCCTGGCAAGCACGCCACTCAGCTCCACGCCGACGGCGCGGGCACCAAAATCGCGAGCGGCTGCGATGAGGATCCGGCCATCGCCAGAACCCAGGTCGAATACGGTTTCACCCTGCTTGAGCCCCGAAAGTTCGAGCATTTTGGCGACTAGCGGCTGAGGTGAGCTGACGTACGGAGCGAGTTTCTGCGGCTGCGTGGGCCGAGGCTGAAACGCCTGCAGCCCCGGCAGCGCCAGCGCGCAAAGCAGGGCGGGAAGAATTGGCAGAAGAGGTAGCTGGGACATGACTGAACCTACTGAACTGACCCCGGCGGGATGACGGCCGCATTCTGGCCGGCTCTCCCTGACTTGGATTTTACAATCTTTGAAACGATCTCGGTCACCGCGTGCCAGAGGTCGCGCGGGCGGCTGATCGTGTACTCCTGCCCCTTGAAATACCGCACGGCGTGGCTGATCGCGTCACGCCACGGGGTGACCTGCGGGTACAGGTTGTAATTCATGTAGAAAACGGGAAAATCGGGTACGCCGACCGTCTTGAGCGACTCCGCGGGTACCGCACTGTCCACGAGAGCCTTGGGGCCGGCGAAGACGAGTGCATCCGGAGGATCGGCGCCGGTCATCTCATCCTGAATCAGTTTGCCGAGGAACTCAGCTTCGCTGTTCTTTTGCTGGAGCTTCGCGAAATCGACGCGCCCGAGTTGGATGGTGTCGAGCGCCTTGCCGATCGCGGGAAAGTTGATGTGCTCGGCGGCGTCCTGGCGGAAAAGCACCCGCTCCTCCTGGAGATTGAACGCGACGATGGAGAAGCGGTGGATTCGCGGTTCCCGCTGGAACTGGCGCAGGATCGTGACCAGCGCGGTGGTGTCGAAGGGCTGCAAAGCGGCTGCGTTCTTATTCTGTGGGGCGAAATTGACCATCACCTTCACATTGACGGCTTCCGTCTCTCCGCCACGCTGGACCGGGGGTTCCTCGGCGAACTGCTCGACCTCGGTGGCGGCAATCACGCCCGGGGCCAGAGAAACCGCAAGATCCCGGTCGCGATTGGGAAGTGTCGCTTCGGTCTGCCAGAAGTGGGCACAAACCCGCTCCGTGCGATCGCGCATCAGCCAGTCCACTTTGTATCTGCCTTCGCCCACGTCAAACACTCCCTGCAGGAAGGCGTCACCTTTGGCGTCTTCCTCTATCAGTGGGACGCGAATGCGCTGGGAAAAGTAAACAGGAGAATTGGGCTGATCGACAGGCGTGACCCGAAACAGAACGGTCAGGCTGCTTTCGGCGCCTGCAAGTTCTCGCAGCGGGATGATGAGGTCGTAGACGGCATGAAAGCGCAAGTCGAAACCCAGAGCAGGTTTGCCGGGTGAGAGCCGACAAGGCAGATCCTCACGTGGGTCGCCAGCTTCAAAGATGGCGAGATCGGACCCGACGATGGTGGGTGGACCGCCGCTGGCGGAACGCAGGAGGCTCTGCGCGCCCGCTACTCCCGAGGTGAGGCCCAGTGCCGCCGCCAGGAGAGCCAGGCGCCGGAGACCTTGTCCTTCCGGAATCCGCATGCTGAGTTGATATCCTTCCGCAACAGACTATTCCGAGAGGGAGCCCGCACCGTTTCACCGCGCCGCCGGCGCCCGCCGAAGCCTGTTATCTCGAATCATGCGTCATTCGGCCGCCGCATGCAACCGGTCCCCGTCGCGCCGTGCGCCGCCGGGTATGCTACGCTCCGGAGATATGGCAGGCCGTAGCGTCAATAAAGTCATCCTCCTCGGGCATCTCGGCAAGGATGCCGAAACCCGGTTCACCACCTCCGGCATCGCGGTGACCAAGTTCACCCTCGCCACCAACCGCCGGTTGAAAGACTCCCAAACCGGGGATTGGAAGGAAGAGACGGACTGGCATAACGTCATCCTGTGGCGGGCCGAAAACCTGGCAAACTTCCTGACCAAAGGCAAGCAGGTCTACGTTGAAGGCCGCCTGCAAACCCGCAGCTACGAAGACAAGGACGGCCAGAAACGCTACACGACCGAAGTGGTCGTGGACGAGATCATCCTGCTCGGCGGCAAGGGCGAAGGCGGCGCCGGCATGGGAGACAGCAGTTGGGGCGAAGCCCCCGCACGCGGTCCCGTCTCGATGCCGCGCTCCCAACAGCCGCAGGCCCGCCCGGCTTCGGCTCCCGAACCGGACTTCCCGCCGGCCATGGGCGACGACGACGTGCCGTTCTAGTGGGTTGATCTGGCGCGGGCATTGCGACGCCGCCGTCCGCACGTGATACGTTAGCCGCATGGTCGCCCATCCGGTTGTCACTCCGGTCCCTGAAACCCTCGAACTCGATGGGGGTCTGTTCCTCCGCCCTCTGACTCTTGGCGATGCCCCTATCGTCTTCGATGCCGTTCAGGGCGAGCGCTCAGACCTCCGCACATGGCTGCCGTGGGTCGATCAGACCGAGACCGTGGCCGACACCATCCGTTTCATCCTCGAAGCGCAGGAGCGGCGCAACGACGGCTCCGCCCTCGTCTACGGCCTCTGGCTCGACCTCGATTTCGCGGGCGTGGTGGACCTCCACGCCATCGATCACGACAACGGATCAGCGCAGATCGGCTACTGGCTCCGCGCCGGCGCCCGCGGCCAGGGTCTGGCCACCCAGGCCAGCATGGCGTTGCTCGGCATCGCTTTCGAAATTCTCGATCTGGAACGCATCGAGATCCGCTGCGCAACCGGCAACGAACCGAGCCAGGCCATTCCGCGCCGGCTCGGCTTCGTCATGGAAGGAACACTCCGTCACGCCCAGCGCCTCGTCGATGGTCACAGCGACCTGCGCGTCTTCGGCCTGCTCGCGCAGGAGTACCGTCAGGCGCTCCACGAGTTCGAGCGCCGTTAGCCCAAAATGTCCAGTGCCGCCTGCAACTCGCTCAGCGCGTGGCCGTCACCAATCCGCTTCGCTGTCTCCACGCCGCGCTGATACCAGGCCCGGGCCTCGTCTTCGCGGTCCAGTTGCTCGTTAGCGCGGCCGCCCTGGTAGTAGGCGGTCACGTAATCCGGGTCGCGTTTCACGAGTTCATCGAGTTCCGCCAGCGCGTCTTCCCAGCGCTCCGCGCCCAGGTATTCCATGCAGAGCATGAACCGGACCCGCGAATCGCCGGGCGCCTGCTCCACCATCGTCTTCACTGCTTCGAGTCGGGACATTCCCTTTGATTCTAGCCGGATGCTACCCTCACGTTCATGGATGGACGCCCCGTTCGTGACAGCCTCAGCGAAATCGCCGAATTCGCCCTGCCCATTTACGCCAATCCTCTCGGCTACTTACTCGGCGGGCGTATCATGCACCTCGTCGACCTCGCCGCCGCCACCGCCGCCATGCGCCACGCGCGCCGCTCGGTCGTCACCGCCGCGGTCGATTCGATGACCTTCCTGCACCCCATTCGGATCGGCCAGTTGGTCACTCTCAAGTCGAGCGTGAACCGCGTCTTCCGTTCATCCATGGAGGTTGGCGTTAAGGTGATTGTCGAAGACCTTCGCACCGGCGAAATCCAGCACACAAATTCGTCGTACCTGACCTTCGTCGCCCTGGATGACGAGACCGGTAAACCCGTCGAAGTCCCTCCCGTGCTCCCCGAATCCCCAGACGAGCGCCGCCGGTTCGAACAGGCACTCGAACGTCGCGCCCAGCGCCTCGATCTGAAACGTAAAGCCCAGGATCACGAGCGCGCCCGGGGCTGATTCCGCGCCAGCAACTCCCGTCTCCTCCCAGCCGGCATCTTCTCGGCCGCGATCCTCAGCATGAGCCGCGACGCCCGCCCGCGCTGCTCCATCAGGAACGCAAATGTGGCCTCCGGTTGCTTCGGGTACGCCTCCTTCAGTAGCCAGCCGAGTCCCTTCTCCACCATGTCGTCCCGGTCCGCAATCAAGCGTGTGGCCACCTCGGTGATCGTCTCGAAATTCCGGCCGGCCTTCGCCTCCTGCAACAGCGCCACCGCCGCCGCCCGGCGCTTCCAGCGGTTCTTCGATCCCGTCCAAGACACCAGATGCAGCCGCAATTCCGGCTCATTGGCGATCGAAGCCGCCAACAGCCACGACGCCACCCCGTCACAATGCGCCCAATTGCGCACATGACGGTCGATCCAGCGCTCGAAGAGCTTGAATTCACAAACCCCGCACTGCTGCGCGAAGCGCCGGTAAAGGTAGCAGACCAGCGCGCCAGTCTCGATCCGCCCATCCCGCCACAGCGACTCCATCAGGCGGTTTCTCGCAGTCAGCGGCCACCCCTTGATCTCCCCGCTCAACTCCCTCGCCAACCGGTGCAGATCCGCCGACCGGACCCCGACCGTCTCCACTTCGTGCTGAAAGAACCGCCGCTGGCCGGCGGCGAACGCCGGGTCCGACAGCGCAGTCAGCCGTTCAACGATCATCTGGACAGTTTCGTCCGGCTTGGCTGGATTCATGGTGGTACACTCCCAACATATGACGAACGGCAGCCCCTTCTCGATCCTGAGTGGCGACACAGGCTCGCCCTCCGCCCTCGTTTCGGGCCCCGCGCCGAAGATCACGTCGCTGCTGATCAAGCCCGCCTCGGCCGTCTGCAACCTCGATTGCGAATACTGCTTCTATCTCGATCGCGAAGCCGACCCGTATAAGGATCTGCCCGCCCGCCGGATGACCCTCGACACCCTCGAGCGCCTCGTTGACACCTACCTGTTCTACTCCTATCCGAACGCCACCTTTGCCTTTCAGGGCGGTGAACCGACCCTCGCCGGCCTCGATTTCTTCACCAAGCTTGTTGAGTTCCAGCAGCGCTTCGGCCGCGACGGCCAGAACGTCTCGAACGCCCTCCAGACCAACGGCGTCCTGCTCGACAAGGACTGGTGCCAGCTTTTCCGCGCCTACAACTGGCTGATCGGCATCTCGATCGACGGTCCCGAGGAAGTGAACGACCTCTACCGCTTCAACCGCGCAGGCCACGGCACCTGGAAAAAGGTGATGCAGGGTATTGAAACCATGCAGAAGGAAAAAGTGGATTTCAATGTTCTCTGCGTGCTGAGCCAGTCCAACGTTCACAAGCCGAAAGAGATTTACAAGTTCTTTCGCGGCCTCGGCCTGGATTTCATGCAGTTCATCCCCCTGTCGGAATTTCACCCCGACGGGACGCCGATGCCTTTCACGATCACGCCGGACGAGTATGGCCGTTTCATGTGCGAAGTCTTCGAACTCTGGTGGCCCGAGCGCCGGAAGGTGCGCGTCCGCTTCTTCGACAACCTGGCCGAGGCGCTCGCGGGCCAAAAACCCGGCAGTTGCACGATGCACGAGACCTGTGACAGCTACGTCGTGGTGGAATACAACGGCGACATCTACCCGTGCGATTTCTTTGTCGAAAAGGAGTGGAAGCTGGGCAATGTGAACCTGGATAGCTGGAGCGAAATCTCCCGCCGTGTCCGCCGCTACAATTTCGCCGCGAAGAAAACACTGGCCCATCCGGAATGTCAGGTCTGCGAATATCAATCGATTTGCCACGGCGGCTGTCCGAAATCCCGCCACGGCCAGAACAGGAAATTCGAAGATCTGGACTATTTCTGCCAAGCCTACAAGATGATCTTCGCCAAAGCCGTCGGACCGTTGCGCGAGGAAGTGAAGAAACTCCTCGGCCACGCCGCCGACCTCACGCCGCACAGCATCAGCCCGTATTAACTTTCCGGCTTGATGTGAACCACCTGCGAGCTGTGGTCCCATATTGCCCCTGCGATGATGGGAGCCACTCCCACGCCGATACACACCGTCCAAATCACAGGAACGGACGAAGTGCGGAGAAGCAGGTTGGGCGTCAGGAAGAGGGCGGTGAGTACCCCAAACCCCCTCCCGCGAATCCGATGCCTCCGCACACGCAATTCGACGATTGCGCTGCGCCCAATCGTCTGCACGCCCTTCGCCGGCCGGTTCTTACCCTTCGCCCGCTTCACATCCATTGTAAAAGTGGTGGGTGTCACCCCCAGCCAGGCCCCTTCGATTCGCGCGCCGCTATCGAGTTTCACAATCGCTGTGTGGCCACCCAGAATCGCCGTGGTCGCCTCCCACTCGATCGGCGCCGGTGGCGCGGCGGGCAGCAGCGCCGGCGCCAGAAACAGCAGAAATAGATGTCTCACGATTACTGTTTCCCTTCGTTCTCCTGTGGCCCCATTGTCTCCAGAGGAAACTGCGATTCGGTCGCCTTGCTTTCCTTCAGTCGGACGTCTGGTGGACTCTCCGGCTTGATGTAAACCACACGGGTGGTCTTGTCCGAGGCTCGCCCCAAGAGGTGGGAAGTGGTCAACATCGCGATCAGCACCGGCAAGCCGACGGCGGCGGACGGAGCCTGATAAGCAAGCGGCATTCCGCCGAAGTAGCCAATGAGTGTCCCGATCACGCGTCCGCGTATCCGCCTCTCCTGCAGGCGCAATTCGACGATCGAACTGCGCTCAAGTGTCTGAACGCCTTTCGGCGGCCCGTTCTTCCCCTTCGTCCGGTCCACGTCGATCGTGAACGTAGTGGGTGTCACATCCAACCAAACCCCCTCAATCCGTGCGCCGCTATCGAGTTTCACAATCGCCTTCCGGCCGCCGAATGCCGCGGTCGTCATCTCCCACTCGATCGGCAATGGTGGCGCGGCGTACAGCAGCACCGGAGCCAACAACACCAGTGTCAGTCGTTTCATGGCTCATGTTCTCCTTTGCCTCCTCCAGGCCAATTGCCTCTGGAGGAATGCTCAGTCCGGTCCCTTCCAGATCCCTCAGCCCGCCGCTTTGCGGGCTTTCCCTCTTGATCAGCACCACCCGCGTGGCCTTGTCGAAAGCTCTGCCGGCCATGTAGGAAGCCACGAGTACGCCGTAGAACACCCCCAGGGCCGGGCCGGCCTTCTTTTCCAGGGAACGGCCCTGTTCCCAGGAACGGCCATGAACAACGCTGAGCGCGGAGCTGCCTGCCACGAATCCAAAGACAGTCCCCCAGACCCGTCCCCGGATCCGCTTCTCCTGCAAGCGCAGTTCAACAATCGCGCTCCGGTCCAACGTGTGCACGCCCCTCCGCGGCTGGTTCTTCCCCCTGGACCGCTCCACATCGATCGTGAACGTGGTGGGCGTCACGCCCAACCAGTTCCCCTCGATCCGCGCGCCGGTATCGAGTTTCACAATCGCTTTCCGGCCCCCAAAGGCGGCGGGGGTCATCTCCCACTCGACCGGCATGGGCGGCGCGGCGTGGAGGAGGAGTGGGACGGCTGCCAGAAGTAGGGTGATCATTCTCATGGCCACAGCGTAGGCCGAATCCAGACGCCCCGGGCGGCTTCTTGTGCCAGTTTTCGATCTGGCACAAGCCGGCCGCTCATGGTCATGGGATTCGTGCGACTCCGCGCGGTTGGCCCGGCTCTGGCGGTTTACTGGAGCGGGGATCGCCGAACAGGGCACTCCATCCGGCGAGCGCCAGGAAGATCGTGATCCCAATGATCCACTTCTCGGTACCAGTCGATCGGATCTTCACATCGCGCACGTCCTTGTACTCGATCTCCTGCGCGGTGCCTGCCTTGTGATCGGGCCCGAGAACGAAGGAGTCGCTCCGGACCGTGCCCACCCGGCCGACCAGCACCACCCCGGACGTCATCCGCACCTCGATGCGGCGGCCCTTCGGCAGGTTCTTGATGTATCCGGCCAAGGGCGGTGGCGCGTCACCCGCCGGCAGTAGGGTTGCGACGCAGACCAACGCAATCAGGGCGCGCAGAATGCGGCGGAACGGGTAAGCAGGGACACACTTGATCATTCTCATGACCGAAGCGTAGGGCAGAAATGACGGGCGCAGACCCGCGCTTGTGCCAGTTCTCAATCTGGCACAACGCCGCGCAGAGCTTCGAGCGAATCTTGCGCCACCACCCGGAACACCCGCGGCCGGGGGCCATCCGCAGGAAACGCCCTCGCCGCCACGACGTCCGCCGCCACGATGGCGCACGCGCGCAACCCCTCGTGCCAGTCCGCCTCCTCCGGATTTCGCAGCAACACCTGGTCCGGCGGGAAACCCAAAGCCGACAGCAGCGTCCGCGCCCATTGCAGAATCGATGGCGATCGCGACACCAGCCCGATCAGTACCGGAAACGGTGGCCGCTGGATGCCCGCCACCAATTCCGGGACCGACTTCAAGTGAAACCGCTTCAGCCGGGCATCGGGCCACCGTGCCGCCACCGCCCCCGCATTCCCTTCGCTCACCAGCAGCAGCGCCGCGCGCGGGCGCTCATCGAGACCCGAAAAAGGCACCGCTTCCCCGATCGCCTCCTCCAACTCAGCCGCGATGATGCGCGCCAATTCGGGGTCCGGGTCCACCACCACGCGCTCATGAAGATCCCGGCTGTCCGTGATCCGGTCCAGCGCCGCACGCAGTTCCTCCGGACCATAGCCCTGCAGCCGCGCCTGTTCCACCCACAGCCGGACAAACGAGTCCACCCCACCCAACCGCTCCGCCCGTCCCGAGGCCACGAACACGCCGCTCCCGGCACGCATTTCCAGCCAGCCACGCTCCTCCAGATCCTGATAAACCGCGCTCACCGTGTTCCGGTGGATCTTCAGCCGCCGCGCAAACTCGCGCACGCTCGGCAAGCGGGCGCCGCCGGCCAGTTGCCCGCTCAGAATCCCCAGCAGCAACTGAGCGCTGAGCTGCTCCCGGATCGGTGGACCCTCGCGTGAAAGCCAGATGCGAATCATCGCCACTTCCCTGCTTAAATGCGGTGAAAACCGCGCAAAATGTCACGCAAAGCGTATCTTAAAACGACCGGACGCCCGTGTGGGCAGGCCATCGGATAGTCGGTCGCCGCCAGTTCGCGCAGTAGCCACTCCATCTTCGCCATGTCCAGCGGCATGTTGATCTTGATCGCCGCCCGGCACGCCACCGAGGCCGCGATGCCCCGCCGCAGATCGTCCACCGACACGCTCCGCAACTCGCTCTCCGCCATTTCGATGATCTCGTAAACCACCCGCTCGAGCGCGGCCGTCGGCAATGCCGCCGGCGCAGCCTTGATGGCGATCGTCCCCCGGCCGAAGGGCTCCGTCTCGAACCCCGCCATTGCCAGGTCCGCGGCGATGCGCTCATACTCCGCCTGCTGCGCGGGCGTCAATGACAGCACGATGGGCATCAGCAACCGCTGCTGCTCCACCGCCCCGCGCGCCTGCGCCTTCAGCACCTTCTCAAACAGAATCCGTTCGTGCGCCACGTGCTGATCGATGATCCACAGCCCCTCTCGGCCCGCCGCCAGAATGAAACTGTCGTGGATCTGGCCCAACAGCCGCAATTCCGGCAATTCCGCCATGGATGGTGGCAGATCGACCGCCAGATCCGCCGGAAATCCGGTGTGCGTGTCGGGCACCCTCAGCCGCAAGGGCTGCGACTGCGGCGGCGGCACATCACTGAAATCGAATCGCGGCGCCGGCGCTGCCGTGGGCTGCAGCCGGAAGTCCGGCGGCGGCAGCACGCTGCGCGGCACATCGGCGGGCGGCACATCCAGCGACTGGGTGAACTCCGAGTACGGCAACCCCACCGCCGGCTGCGACGGCGAATGCAGCGGAATCGCCCCCGCCGGCGCCGGTCGCTTGCTGATCAAAGTCTCCCGCAGCGTGTCGCGAACGAAATCATGGACGAAACTCGCGTGCCGGAACCGGACCTCCGTCTTCGAAGGATGCACGTTGACGTCCACCTCGCCCGGATCGCAATCCACGAACAGCAGCGCGAACGGATAGCAGGCCGACGGCATCAGGTTGTGATAAGCCGCCGAGATCGCGTGCAACAGCAACCGGTCCCGGATCACCCGCCGGTTCACGAACAGATAGATCGAATTCCGGTTCGACTTTTGCACCTGCGGCCGGGAAATGAAGCCGTGAACGGTGAACGCTCGCTCCCCGTCGGGCAGCGGCAGGATCTTCACCTGCGTGTCCACCTCGATCAACTCCTCCAGCGCCGTGTCGCCGAACACCTGAAACACCCGCTCGCGCTGCGTCGCCACTGGCGCCACGCGCAGCAGATCCCGCTCGCCGTGCGTCAACGAAAAGCTCTTGTCCGGGTTGGCGAGGCTGTAATGGGTGACCAGCGAAGCGATGTGTGCAAGTTCGGTCTGTTCGGAACGGAGGAACTTCTTCCGGGCCGGCACGTTGTAGAACAGGTCGCGAACCGTGATCGTCGTCCCGCCCGGAAACGCGGTTTCGTCCACGGTCATCAGCCGCCCCCCCGCGATCTCGATCCGCGTGCCCGCCTGTTCATGGCGGTCGCGCGTCTCCAGAACCAGCCGGGAAACAGATGCGATCGAAGGCAGCGCCTCCCCCCGGAAGCCCAGCGTCGCGATCGCCTCCAACTCATCCACATTCGACAATTTCGACGTCGCGTGCCTCTCAAACGCCAGCATCGCGTCGTCGCGCATCATTCCGCAGCCATTGTCCGCGATCCGGATCAACCGGCGCCCGCCGCCCTCGATCTCCACACGCACGTCCGTCGCGCCGGCGTCCAGAGAGTTCTCCAGCAACTCCTTGACGACCGAAGCGGGCCGCTCCACCACCTCGCCCGCGGCGATCTTGTTGGCGACATTGTCCGAGAGAACGTGAATCCGGCCCATGATGCGAAATGAAAAGGGCGCACCGCGCAAAGGCGGCGCGCCCTTCTAGGGTAGCGTCTTCCGGACCGGTGCTTACTGCAGCACCAGGCCCTTGTCTTCCAGCAAAGTGCCCAGCCGCTGCTGCAGCACCAACAGGTTCCGCTTGTACTGCACCGTCTGGTTCACCAGGTTCGACTGCGCCTGCGTCAGATCCGTCTGCGCCGACAGCAGGAAGAAGATCTGGATCACACCCAGGTCGTAGCGTTTCTGGTCGGCTTCGACGCGCTTTTCGGCGAATTCCAGCGCAATCCGTGCCAGCTTGACGCCCTCGCGGCTCGACTCCACCTGCGTAATCGCGTTCAGTACTTCCTGCCGGAGCTGCTGCTCGATATTCCGCTCGCGCATTGCGTTCAACCGCTTGTTGACCACCGCGTCCGCCAACCCGGCCGATGCCGCCCGGTCCCGCAGGGGAAGCTGCAGGTTGAGACTGAATGCGAAGGTATTGAAATTGAACCACTGATTAAAAGCATCGCCGAGTCCGCCAGGAATAATGACAACGCCCGTCGAACCCGCCGGATACCCCGGCTGTCCCGGTCGAAGCCGCGCCGTGCCACCACGTCCCGTTGTCGAGTAGGTTCCCTGAAAGTTCAGTTGTGGCTTCAACTGGTTCATCGCGCTCTCGATTTGCAAATCGTTCACTTCCAGACTGGTCCGCAGGCTCATCAGATCCGGCCGGTTCTGCTTGGCCAAGTCCACCATCTCGTTCGGGTTGTACTGCCGGTCATCCGGAGCCTGGCTGACATCTTCAGTCAGCACGATTGGAATACTCTGGAACGCCGGATCGAGATCCGCCCCAATCTGCCGCCGCAGGCTGTCCTCGAACTGCTTGATCTGATACTGCACTTGCACCACGCCAATCCGCGCAGTGGCCGCCTGCTGTTCGGGCTGATAGATCTCCAGTTCCGGCGTCGCGCCCAATTCCAGCTCCCGCCGCGCCCGCTTCAGCGATTCTTCCGCCAATGACAGCGCCTGCTCCTGGACCCGCAGCCGCTCCCGCGCACTCACCAGATCCCAATACGCGTTCTCCGCCTGCACGATCAGGTTCTGCACCTGATCACGGAAGGTGAACTCCTGCACGCGCACCTGCCGCTTCGCAATCGTGATCGGCAGCCGCGTGATATTCATCCCCCGGCCGCGAAGAAGCGGCTGCGTGAAGCCCATTTGCAGCGTGTTGTTCCAGCCCGGGTTGAACAACAGAAACTGGTTGTTGCTCGACTGACGGCTCCCGCTCCACTGCCCGAACACCGTCGTGCTCGTCGGCAGCAACTGCTGCACGCGCGCCGTGAATGGTTGGTTCAGCGTGCTGACAATGTTCGCACCCTCAAGTTCGTTCGTCGCAGGTGTCTCCGACCGCGTCGCCGAGAAGTTCGCCGTGAATGTCGGGTCAAACACCCCCAGTGCCCGCTGAATCCCGTTCTTCGGAATCTCCAGCGTCAGCTTCTGAATCCCGATGTTGGTATTGTTCGCCAGCACCAGATCCAGATACGCCTTCAGCGAGAGCGTCAACTTCCCGTCCACTACATACTCCGCCAGCCGGACCGGCGGCTCCAGCACCACCCGCGTGTCGAGTGCTCCGAAATTCTTCTTCCAATAGTTCCCCGTTCCAAACCAGGGAGCCGAAAAGTCACTGTGCGAAGGACTTACCAGATTGCTGCGCATCTGCGCAGGCGCAATCATAGTCAGACACAGAAAAACTGCTATTAGTCGCATGGTCAATCCTGAACTCGTCTCAAAGGAAAATGATCTCTCTACTCATACCGGATGGCTTCAATCGGATCCAGCTTTGCCGCCTGCACCGCCGGGTAAATCCCGAACAACAGACCGATGCCCACCGAAACCCCGAACGCCACGGCAATCGAGGCGAACGTCACCACCGTGGACCACCCCGCCGCCGCGGCAATCACCCGCGACAGCGTGAACCCGAACAGAATCCCGATCAGCCCGCCGATGATCGAAATCATCACCGCCTCGGTGAGGAACTGCCGGATGATATCCTTCTGCCGCGCTCCAATCGCGCGGCGGATGCCGATCTCCCGCGTCCGCTCCAGCACCGTCGCCAGCATGATGTTCATAATACCGATGCCACCCACCAGCAGTGAAATGCCAGCAATACAGATCATCACCACCTTGAAGATGTCCGAAGTCCGCTTCTTCTGCTCCAGCAGTCCCGCCGGCACCGTCACCGTGAAGTCGCCCGCATCCTTGTGCGTCGCCGTCAGAATCGCCGTCACCACCCCGGCCACTTCGATTGAATCCGTCCCCGGCACCACGCGCATGTAAATCCCGTCGATCTCGTCCTTCAGGTAGCTGTTTCCATCTTCAAACCGCCGCATGACGGTGTTCAGCGGCGCAACCACCAGATTGTTCCGGCTCAGGATCTCCACGCCTTCCACGTCCGTGTCCGCCCCTGCCTGCTGCGCCATCACTCCAATCACCTGCAGCCAGACTTCGTTCAGCTTCACGTACTTGCCCACGGCCGGCTCATACCCCAACAGATTCACCTTCGCCGACTCGCCCAGCACGCACACCGGCGCCGACTGCGCGTCCTCCTCCGCCGTGAAGAACCGTCCCTCCACGACCCGGATGCTCTGAATCTGCTCGTAGGCCGGCTCCACTCCGATCAGCACCGGCGGTTCCGCCGCCGTCTTCGGGATCACCTTCGCCGGCTTGAACCGCTTGCGCGGCGTCGCCAGTTCAATTCCCTGGGTGTTCTCCTTGATCGCCCGGAAATCCCGGAACGTCAGCCCCGGCGAGATCGCCCGCCTCGCCTGCAATTCGTTCCGGTCCACCGCCTCCTTGGCTTCAATGATGATGTTGTTCACGCCCAGCATGTCGATATAGCTGAGCATCTCCTTCTCGACGCCCGCCGTGATCGCCAACATGGCCACCACGGCACCCACTCCGAAAATCATCCCCATCATCGTCAGCATGGTGCGCAACTTGTGCACCAGCAGACTCGACAGGCCCATGTAAATCTCGGGAATATACGACTGCAACAGGTGACTCACGGCTCACTGTCCTCCCTTCGAGGCGCCGCCAGGCATCGCGCCCATCGGCCCGCCGGAGGATTTCGGCTCCCCGGCCTTCTTCCGGTCGCTCGGCGAGGCCGTCGGGTCTGCCATCGCGATCACATCGCCGGCCTGAACCCCTTCTCCGATCACCGTCACCGTCTCACTCCGCTTCGCTATCTTGATCACGCGCTGTTCGAATCCCTTCTGCGTCTTGACGAACACCACCGGCTTGCCTTCCTTCTCGAACACGGCCTGATTTGGCACGAAGATGGCATCCGGCACCTTTTCGACAATGATCTCGACATCGGCCAGCAACCCGGGGCGCAACAGCACTTCCAGGTCCGACTCCGCGGCCGGAGGCGTCGGCAGCTTCGCGCTTGCCATATCTTCCTGGGAATAGCCCTGTGTGTTGCTCACGCGCATCTGCGTCAGTTCCAGCGGCTGATCTCCTCCGCCGCCCCTCTGTCCGCGCTCGCCGCGCTGCCCGCGCTGTCCGCGTGGCCCGCGCTCGCCGCCTTCCGCCTGCGCACCTTCCGCTCCAGCCGCCGGACCCTTGGTTGCCGCGGCTTTGGTCGCTTCTCCACCCTTCGTCGCGCCACCCTTCGTCGCGCCACCCTTCGTGGCCGCGCCACCCCCTGCCGTGGCTCGCAGTTGCGCGAAAATCTTCTGCCGCTCCTCCTGTGACAGATCCTGCATATTCCTGCCGCCAAGCGCTTTCTGGAACGCTTCCCTCATCTGCGTCTGCTGCTCAGCCGACATTTGCGGCATGCCGCCCCCGGCCGCACCCGGTCCGCCGCCGCCCATCATGAAGGTCCTTGCCCCTCCACCATTACCGCCGCCCATCGCCATCCCCATCGCACCGGCTGGCATTCCGCCAAACATCGCGGGACCCGTCGCTGCCGCCGGCTTCTTCCGGTTCGCTTCCGCAGTCGCCAGAATACGCGCCACCTGCTCCGGCGTCGCGCCCAACGTCGTCAACAACTGCTTCATATCGATCGAAAACACCACGTCAAACTTCTTGCCAGGATCGGCCGAGAACACGTTCGCACTCGCCGTCCCGCTCATCGACTTGATCTTCCCGTTGAACACCTTGTCCGCAATCGCATCCAGCCGGATCAATACATCCTGACCCTCGGTCAGATTCGCCCGGTCCAGCTCCCCGACACGCGCCACCACTTCCAGTTCCGAGAGATCCAACACCTCTGCCACCGGAATGCCCGGCTGCACCTGATCGCCTTCCCGGATGTCCGGTACCGCCGACCCGAACATGCCCGAGAATCCGGACCGGTTCTGCTTGATCGCCACCAGCCCGCTGATTGGCGACAACAGCTTCACCTGCGCCAGTCTCGTCTGTTCGCGCCGGATGTCCAGGACATTCCGGTTCCGCCGCTCCCGCAGAACCGCCAGTTCAGCCTGCGCCTGTTCCTGCCTCGACTTCACGTCGCTCTCCAGCTGTTTCAGCCGCCGCCGCGCCTCTTCCAGGTTCAGTGTGTTCTTCTGCTGATCGATCGCCGACAGAAGCTCGTTGCGCTTCACTTCCAGCTCGGCCCGGCGCACTGAATACCGCGCCCGCAACAGCTCCACCTGATCCTGGTTGTTGCGAATGTTCAGATCGGCCTGCGCCTTCTTGATCTGCTCGTCCACCTGCTCCAGTTCCAGCTGCTTCTGCTCCAGCCGCGCCAGCACTTCCGAATCGTCAAACTCGACAATCAGGTCCTTCTCACGGGCAAACGCCCCCAGAGGCGCCAGCCGCGTCACCTGCACCGTTCCAAACAGATTGGGCGCGGTCAGCGAGGCCGACCGGACCGCACGTAACTCACCCCGCGCGTAGCTTCGGACCACCACATCGCCCTGGCGCGCTTTCGTCGTCGGCGTTTGCTGCTGCCGGCCCGGCAGGCCCTGGAAAAGGCGCCACGCACCATAACCCGCCGCAGCCACCACGGCCACGATCATCAGTCTGACTATCAGCTTCTTCATGGTCTATTCCGTCTTCCAGCTAGAACTTCTTGGCCCGCTTGGCGACTTCCGCCGGATTCTCGAGTGCGATGCGGTCGCCTTCCTGCAATCCGCCCGTCACCACGATGTCGTTGTCATTCCGCTGACCCACCTCGATCAGCCGTACCTGGAAGCCCTGCCCGCGCTGCACCCACACTGCCGGCTTGCCTCCTTCCATGAAACTCGCCTTCGCCGGGATCAACAGGCTGTTCGCCGCCGTCTCAATCAGCACTTCCGCCGATGCGCTCATCCCGGGCCGCAGCCGGTCATCCACTTGCGTCAGCGTCGCCCGCGCCGGAAAGGTCTTCTCGCTTGATGCGCCGAAACCACGGAACTGCAAACTTGCGATTGGGCTGATCCAGTCCAGCTTCGCCTTGAACTCCCGGTCGGGAATCGCATCCACCCGGACCCGGATCTCCTGACCCAACTTCACCTTCCCGCGATCCACTTCCTCCAGCTTCAACTCGATCCGCATCTCCGACAGGTCCGGAATCTCCGCGATCGCCGCGCCGGTCCACGCGTTGTCGCCTTCCTTGAAGGCCGGCGGCGTCGAACCCCAGCTGCCCTGTGCCCGGAAATTCGGCATGATGTTGACAATCCCATCCACGGGCGCCCGGATCACCATCTTCGACAAGTAACCCTTGATCCGCTCCATGTCGCGCACGGTCTTGTCCTTGCGCATCTGCAACCGGTCAATATCCGCATCCTGGGACACCCCGTGCGCCTTGATCGTCGTCTTTACCTGCTGCAGTGCACCCTGCGAAATGCCGACGTCGATCCGCGTCTTGGCGCCTTCAATCTCCGACAGGATCTCCGCCTTGCTCGCTTCAAGCTCGGAACGCTGCACGTCATACTGCGACGTCATCAGACTCATCGCATCCTGCTCGTTCGTGATCCGGTGCGTCGCCCTCTGCTGCACGATCTCGCTGTCCACCGTCCGGACCTGCGTCTGCCGGTCCAGATAGTACTGTTCCAACTGCGCCGAGTCGAACTCCACCACCACTTCACCCCGTCTCACCGGCTTGCCCGACTCCGCCAGCGTCACGATGCGCGGATTCGGCACCTGCGGCGCGCTGAGAATCGTCGAACGCACGCTCTTGATCTCACCGCGCGACTTGACTGACACGACAAACTCGCCGCGCCGCACACTCGCCACCGGCACCTCGATCGGCTTGTTCGTGTTGTAGTGATAGGCTGCGTAGCTTCCGCCCGCCAACACCAGCAATCCCACAATCCAGCCAATCACCTTGCCGCGGCCATTCGATTGACCCAGTCGTCCCGACTTAACATCCTTCGACATGCTTCACTCCTGTCGTCATTTCCCGCGGCAAGCTCGCTCTTGGATCCTTCCCGCTGCTCTTCTTCTCCGGCGGACGCTCCGTCGCCACCGTCTCGCCTTCCTTCAATCCGGACTTGACGGCCGCCTTCACGTTGCTCGTCATGCCCAATTCCACCGCCCGCCTCTCGAATCCCGTCGACGTCCGCACGAACACATACGGCGCCCCGTCCGCCCCGCCGTCCCTGTGCACGCTCTCCAGGGGCACCACGATCTGCTCCCTCGCCTCTTCCACCACCACATCCGCGCTCACGCTCAAATCCGGAATCACTCTCGGGTCCAACCCCTCCACCTTGATGAACACCGGAATCTCCTTCACAAAATCGGCCCGTTGCCCGCCGGTCTTCGTCATCGCCCCGATAGACACCACCCTCCCCGGTAGCTCCATCCCCGGATAGGCATCGAAATGCAGCCGCGCCTGAGCGCCTACACGAATCAGCTCAACATCCGTCTGATTCACCGAGGCCGAAACCATCATCGATGTGGGGTCCACAATCTGCATGAACATCTGCCCCGACATCAATTGGTCGCCTTCCTTGATCTGCACCATCTCGCCGCTCCGGAACGTCTGCTGCATCACCACCATCCCGTCCATCGGCGCCGCCAGACTCATCCGCCCAAGGTTCCGCTCGGCCATCTCCAGTTCCTTGCGCGAGGACGCCATGCTCAACTCCGTGTTCCGCCGCTGCGCCTGCTCGCTGATCTGCTGAAACTTCACTTCGCCCAGCAACTGCTGCAGCCGCGCCTCCGCCTCCTCCAGTTGCAGCTTCAGCATCTCCGCCTGGATCTGGCTCAACACCGGCGTCGTTTTGATATCCAGCTTGGCCTTCTCCACCGCCGCCTTCGCCTGTTCAATGTTCAAGGCCCGCGCCTTCCGCGTCACCTCCAACTCGGAGTCCGTGATCCGCAGAGACATCTGGCTCTGCTCCACCGAAGCGCGGAAATCGTCCAACCGTGTCTCCTGGTATTGACGGTCAAATTCAGCGACAATATCGCCTTTTTTGACCATCTTTCCGCCCTCGGCCGCCCTCTGCAGCACCTGCATGAAGTCGCTCACCCCTCCGCTCATTCCTTCCATCGCCGCCGCCCCGCCGGCCCCGCCCGCCAGATC
>ERZ761609.396-NODE-396-length-52149-cov-29.714574_pt1 | contig 52149 bp, 60 predicted proteins | sample MGYA00511163_ERZ761609 | MGnify/ENA primary metagenome ERZ761609 (study PRJEB28899, sample SAMN02445070) | bioreactor sludge metagenome | biome: EBPR sludge | place: Australia: Brisbane, Thorneside Wastewater Treatment Plant | collected 2011-12-16 ... | reverse complement strand
AAGGTGGGCGGGAAAGTGTTCGCGCTTGATTACGGTCGGCTAATGGGTGACCCCAGTTATTCTGCAGTTATTACCCCAGTTATTTCCTCGCTGAAGCTCGGCCAGGCGGCCGACGAATTGCGCGCCAAACACATCCGGCTGGGCGAGGTCATGGCGCGTGCATGTCGCACCCCACCCGCAACGTGGGCGAGCTGCGCCGCCAGTACGATCGGCTGGGCCAGACCATCGTTGGAGGCAATAATAGGGGACGCCCATTAGCCGGCCGTAGTCAAGTGCGAACACGTACCGCCCGCACGCCAAGCAGTGGAAACCACGCAAAATACCTCTCATATGGCAAATCGGCCATGGATTGGACTCCAGATCGTTTGACCGCAGCGCAGCGCTTGACTACAATTGTAGTAAATCAATTTCAGTGGAGATTGCGATGAGCACCGTGTCCGTGCGTATCGATGAGAGCTTGGTCAATGCCGCACGCGCTGCAGCCAAAGCCGAGTTCCGTACCGTGCAGGGCCAGGTGGAGTTCTGGGCCAAGGTGGGTCGAGCCGCGCTCGACAACCCGGATCTACCGGCCTCATTCATTGCCGAGAGCCTGATGAGCATGGCGGAGCCGCGTGAGGACAGCACCGTCTTCGTTCCTCGCTCGGCAGCCAAGGTATGAGCTGGGATGTTCGACAAACCCGACGCTTTGCTCGCATCTACAAGAAGCTGCACGACAACGTCGTAGCCGAGGTAGATGCAGCCGTCGAGGCCGTCGCCCAAGACCCTGATATCGGTGAGAAGAAGAAAGGCGATCTCTCGCAGCTGTGGGTCTACAAGTTCCGCTGCCTTGGCCAGCTGTACCTACTGGGTTACACCCGCGATGACGGCGTCCAGCTGATCTTTCTCGAATCCGTCGGCCCCCACGAGAACTTCTACCGCGATTTGAAGCGCTAGCTGAAGACGGACAACAGGACGACGACAACAGCGACGACAACAGGGGACAGACCACCAGCAACAACAGGGGACAGACCACCAACAACAGGGGACAGACCACGATTTCCTGTTAAACTCCGGCAGGTTTTGCCTGTTGGAGCCGCCATGCCCCGTCGCCCGCGCTTATCCCTGCCCGAAGTGCCGCTGCATATCATCCAGCGTGGCAATAACCGCCAGCTTTGTTTTGTGGCCGATGAGGATTACCGTTTTTATCTCGACTGGTTGCAGGAATACGCGGACAAGACAAGCTGCCGCGTCCATGCTTATGTGTTGATGACCAATCATGTGCATTTGCTGGTGAGTTCGAGCCGAGCCGAGGCGCCGGGCGCGTTGATGAAGGCGCTGGGACAGCGTTATGTGCAGTATTTCAATCGGACGTATCGACGCAGCGGTACGCTATGGGAAGGGCGTTATCGCTCTTGTCTCACGCAGGCCGAGGATTATCTGCTGGCATGCCAGCGTTATATCGAACTCAATCCGGTGCGTGCCGGGATGCTGGAGCATCCGGCGGAGTATCGCTGGTCGAGCTATCGGGCGAATGCGCAGGGAGAAGAAAATACTCTGGTTGTGCCCCATGAGGTGTACCTTGGGCTGGGGCAAGATAGGGTTGGCCGCGAGGTGGCTTATCGGGAATTGTTCCGTTTCGAACTGGAGCCTGGTCTGGTCGATCAGATCCGGGCGGCGGCCAATGGTAACTATGCGCTGGGCAGTCCACGATTTGCCGAGCAAATGGCCGCTGCCTTGGGGCGGCGTGTGACTCCAGGGAAATCTGGGCGTCCGCGCAAGGAGTCAGAGCCTGTGTCAGGTGATCTGTTGGAGAGATGAAAATCGTGGTCTGTCCCCAAAATCCATGAAAATCCATGCAAAATCGCCCTCTCAAAATCGCCCCTCGAATACACCGACGTAACGCGAGGCGGTCTTGCCATCCAGCCCGTCTGGCCAGCCGGGCTGGGTGTGGTTGTACAGCTGGCCTGCCGTCTGCGTCGGGGCACGCAGGAATCGCTGCAACTGGTCGAGCTTCTCGATGCTTGCCACATCGCGGCTGTCTCGCCGGATGATGGCGTCGATGTACTGATTGCCATGATGAGGCGCCGTGATGGTTCTGCGCGAGATTTGATCTTGCGCGGCACTCATTCAAGGTGAGGGCGCCGGTGGTGCTAATGGTCCGCTTCCGCAATAACGCGGTAGGAAATGGCGTCTTTTCCCGCATGGCGGCGCTGCTCGTCCTTGCCATAGTCCGGGCCATGCAGCCTTCCCGCGCCTTGCCCTGCGAAAAAAAATCCATCCGTTTCATCCTTCACACCATTTCGGAAGCAGACCACTAGAAATTGTCAAACTTCAGCGTGCTGTCCCGATCAAGGAAGGACAGGTCGATGTCGCCGTTGCGCTCTGGCGGCACGGTTCGGGTCCGGGCTTTGGCAAGTTCGGCGAGGCGGGGTAGATGCTGAAGGGACTGTGTCTGCAGGTAGGCGATGGGAAGGGCGCCGAGGCGGCGCAGTTCGAGGAATGCGGCATCGTCGAGTTGATTGAGGGCGCTTTCGTCGATTTGGTAAAGGCCGCTGATCTGCTTGCCGCCGGAGTCGGTCTTGACGGTGATCGGGCAGGGTTGCAGGCAGTTGTGGCGCGCCAGTGCGGCGCAGGCTTTCGCGGTGGCCTCGCGGTTGCGTGCGACCTGGCCGAGAAAGTCGAGTATTTCTTTGACAGCCGGGGTGGCCTGGTTGTCGGCGTCGAAGAAGGCTTCGCCTTCGGGGCCGTCGACGATGAGTTCGCTGGATTCGTCGATGCACAATACCCACTGGTCGTTTTGCGCATGCGCCAGCTGGAACGGATAGCCGCGCAGGGCGGCGGGCACATAACCGGCCAGCCAGCGGCCGTCGGGTGACACCATCAGGCTGGTGTCCGGAGCCAGGCCCAGCAGCGCGGAGGGGAGCCAGGTTTCGCTCTGCTGCAGGAAAACAACGGGCAGGCTGAGGGCGGCTCGGGCCAGTTCGGCGCCGACCAGGGGCGCCACGGCGCGGTCGCGCGCGAAGGCGTAGCTGCTGAAACGCGTCCAGCGCTTGTGGGCGTGGCGTTCGGGCGTGAGGGCGGTGATTTGCGGCATGTTCGGGTGTGGGTCGTTGAGGTGGTGGTCTGTCAAGAGCCGGCGATGATGGGTTTTCTCGGGCCATAGGAACGGCTGTTGCCCGGCGAAACCGCTAATTCGCCCTGCCCCAGCCGAATTTGCGAGCCGCCGCATTGCGGCTTGGCGGCTAATCCCGCTACGCTTCGTCGGGTGCTTTATGCGCACCCTGCGGGTTTATTGCTTGCCCCGTTTCTAGGAGCCTGTCGGAGTAGAAGAAAATCGGCTGCAAATCCGCCAGGCCGGTTCATATTTCGCCGCCTTCTTGGGCAATAGAACGACTATTGCCCGGCGAAACCGTCAAAACCTGCCCTCGCCCAGCCGAATTTTCGCTTCGATTCTTCAAGTCCGACAGGCTCATAGGGCGCCTCTATTTTATGGCCGGCTGGCGCGGCGCGCCCAACTTCGTTGGCTGGTGTCGGGTCAGGGGAAAATTTTAGCCGGCAACCTGGGGCGGGCTGTCGATGCCCGCTTCGAACCAGCGCGAGAAGGATTCGAGCCGCGCACCATCCAAGGTGCCGGTGTGGAGTTGCAATAACAGCCAGTTTTTCGCGAACTCGTGGCGAGCGGTGAGATGGTCGCGCTGTGCGGTGTAATGCTGGTCAAGGGCGTTGAGGATGTCGATCTGGGTGCGCACGCCGGCCCGGAAGCCGCGCCTGGTCGATTCCAGCAGATTTTCGGCCGAGCGAACTGCCTGGGCAAGCGCTCGAATGCGGGCGGCGCTGCTGACGACGCCGGCGTAGGCTTTGCGCACCTGGGTGGCGAGAGTGCGCGCGGCGGCCTCGTGCTGCTGGCGGGCTTTTTCCCGATTGGCAAGGGCGATCTGGATGCCCGCGTTGACGCCACCGCCGCCATAGATGGGGAGCATATATTGCACTCCGATATAGGTGGTGTCGAAGCGTGAACCAATGGTGTTGTTGGTGTCGCTTTCACTCAAGTTGCGTCCGGCGATGAGGTCGAGTGTGGGATGGTGGCCGGCGCGGGCCTTGTCGGCCTCTCTTTGGGCGGCTTCGGCATTGGCCCGCTGGGCGGCCAGTTCCGGGCTGTGCTCGAGGGCCAGTTCAACCCAGGTGTCGGCGCCATCCGGTCCCTCAGGGAGTGTCAGCGGGAGTGTGTCGCGTAGTCGGGCGAGGGGGCCGGGCAGCCGCCCGAGCAGTTCCTGCAGGCCGCGACGCGCGATTTCCACTGCGTATTCGGCTTCGATCAGGCGTGACTCGGCAAGGTCATGGCGGGCCTGGGCCTCGTCGATATCGGTGCGGGTGCCTTCGCCTGCAGCAAGAAATCGCTGGGCCTGTTCGAGTTGGCCGATCAGGGCTTCTTTTTGCACGCGTGCAAGTTCGCGGCCCTGTTCAGCCAGCAGGGTGTCGAGATAGGCCTGCGCCAGGCGGTCGACCAGGGTCTGCCATTCTTTGCTGAACAACGCCTCGGCATAGGCTTCCTGGGCATGGGCCAGGCGATACTGGGCGAGGTTGGCCGGCCGCCAGATGGGCTGGCGCAGACTGAGCTGGTGGCTTTGGCTGATGTAGTCGATGTCGCGCGTGGCGGGGTTGCCGAACATGTCGGGCGTGGTGTTTTCTGCCTGGTTGCGTGCTGTGCTGCCGGCAAGCTGGATGGCGGGCAGCAATCCGGCGCGTGCCTGTGGCACGTAATAGCGGGCTGCCTGCTGCGCTGAACGGGCGGCGGCGAAGGTGGCGTCATTGGCCAGCGCTTCGCGGTAGGCCGCAGCGAAGTCGAGCGGGGGCGCCTCGGCCAGCGCGGGCAGGTTGAAGAAGCCGCCAAGACATAGGCAAAGAAGAGCGGCACGCTTCATGTCACTGTTCCTTGAACGAGACGGAGATGCGGCCGCTGAGCGGCTTGAGCAGGTAGCCCAGGAGGGTGCGTTCGCCGGTGGTGATGACGACATCGGCCGGCATTCCGGTCCGGATGACCCGGTCACCGAGCATTTTCATGCTTTCTGGCGTGACTTCGATCTGGGCCAGGTAGGCCGACGGCAGCTGCGGGTTGGGGTCGGGCACCAGGTCGGCCGAGATGGTGCGCACCCGGCCTTCGACGGTGGGGATGGTGGAGGCGTTGAAGGCCGGGAATAGGACCGTGACGGTGAGGTCGGCATGCACCCGGTCGATCATGTGGGGCGGTACGCGCGCTTCGATGATCATGGGCTCGTTGAGCGGTGCGATGTTCATGAGCTGCGCGCCGGGGGCGATGACGCCACCAAGCGTGTGCACGCGCAGATCGACGACCATGCCGTCGACCGGAGCCTGGATTTCAATGCGCTGCAATTCGTCGCTGACCGCGGTCAGGCGCTCACGCAGGGCGCCGGTGTCGCGCTGGACCTGGGCGAGTTCGGTTTCGACGTCGCGCTGGAACTCCTGGCGGCGTTGCAGGATGCGCAGGTTCAGTTCGGCGATCTGGTTGCGGACGCGGGCGAGGGTGGCGAGGATTTCACCGTGTTCGCCGCTTACTTCAGCGAGTGCCCGCTCGATGTCCAGCAGGCGGTTGCGCGGATAGAAGCCGTCGCGGGTGAGGTCGCGCAGGCTGACGGCCTGTTCGCGCAGCAGGTCCATCTGCATTTTCTTGGCGGCGGCCTGGGCTTCGAGGCCGATGATCTGCTGCCGCAGGCCGGCGATGTTTTCGCGCAGGACGGCGGCTTCGCCCAGCAGGGCGCCGCGTCGGCTGTTGAACAGCAGCACCTGGCTGGCCATGGCTTCCTTGACCTCGGGGTCTTCCCGATCCGTCAGCAATTCTTTCGGAAAAGAAATGGTTGCCAGGCCGGCGCGCTCGGCGTGCAGTCGTGCTTCGCTGGCAGCGCTGACCACGAATTGCGCCCTGGCTGCGGCATGCTGCGCCTGGGCGACTTTGGCGTTGAGCCGCACCAGCGGCTGGCCGCTGCGCACGATCTCGCCTTCGCGCACGAGGATGGCTTCGACGACGCCGCCGGAGAGGTGTTGGACGGTCTTGCGCTTGCCTTCGGCAATGACGGTGCCGTGCGCGGGCACGCCTTCGTCCAGGGGCGCCAGGCCTGCCCAGAGCAGGAATCCGCCAAAACCGATGGCCAGGGTCCACAGGCCGAAGCGCATGGCGGGACGGTAGTTGTCGTCCGGCGACTCGACGCTGTCTATGGTTTGCGGGCCGTTTTCGATGGAGGCTGCGGCGCGCGCGGGAAGCAGGTTTTTCAGGTTTTTCATGTGCCGGAACCGCTTTTGTCGGCGACGCTGGCCTGCGCTTGGTGGCTCAGAGCGGCAAGCACCTGGTCACGCGGGCCGATGGTCTGGATGATGCCTTCACGCAGCACCAGAATGACATCGACTTCCTTGATGACGCTCAGGCGGTGGGTGATCAGAAAGACGGTTCGGCGGTCGGCCTTCATGCCGTGCAGGGCGGCAACCAGGGCCAGTTCGCCGGCGTCGTCGAGGTTGGAGTTGGGCTCGTCGAGCACGACCAGAACGGGGTTGCCGTAGAGGGCGCGGGCGAGCGCGATGCGCTGGCGCTGGCCGCCGGACAGGGCGGCGCCGCCTTCGCCAATGGGGGTGTCGTAGCCGTTGGGAAAGCGCAGGATCATTTCGTGCACGCCGGCGCGGCGGGCGGCATCGATGACTTTTTCCGAATCGACCTCGGCGAAACGGGCGATGTTTTCGGCGATGGTGCCGTCAAACAGTTCCACGTCCTGAGGAAGGTAGCCAATCGAGGGACCCAGTTCGTCGCGGTTCCATTTGGCGATGTCGGCGCCGTCGAGCCGAACGCAACCGGCCAGGGCCGGCCAGACGCCGACCAGGGCGCGCGCGAGAGTCGATTTGCCGGAGGCGGAGGGTCCGATTACGGCGACCGAGGTGCCGGCCGCAACCTGGAAATTGAGGCCTCTGAGAATGGCCATTTGCTGGCCGGGCGCGGCGACGAGCAGGTTTTCCACCGCGATGTCGCCGTGCGGTGCGGGCAGGGACAGGCGTTCGGGACGGGGCGGAAAGCGCCCCAGCAATTCGTTTAGGCGCTGGTAGGCGCCGCGGGCGGCGACGAACGGTTTTCAGGTGCCGATGACCAGTTCGACCGGCGCGAGCGCACGGCCGAGCAGAATGGACGCAGCGATCATGCCGCCGGGGGTCAGCTCGTTTTTCAGCACCAGCAGGGCACCCAGGCCGAGAACCAGCGACTGCATGGTCAGGCGCACGAACTTGGTGATGCCTGTTACCCAGCCCGCTTCGTCGGAGGCTTTGGATTGCAGGGCGAGAAACTTGGACTGGCGCGCGAACCAGCGCTGGCGCAAGGCCGGCAACATGCCCATGGCCTCGATGACTTCGGCGTTGCGCAGGTTGTTGCCGGCGTAGTTTCCGGCGCGCGAGGCCCATTGCTGCGCTTCGGACAGGATGGGCGAGGTCAGGCGCTCGTTGAGCAGCGCGAGTCCGAGCAGCAGAACTGCGGCAAACAGGGCGAACAGCCCCAGCCAGGGGTGGAGGATGGCGATGACGATGATGAAGAGGGGCGTCCATGGCGCATCCAGCAGGGCGAACAGGCCGTTGCCGGAGAGAAATTGCCGGATGTTGGTCAGGTCGCCCAAGGCTTGCTGGGCGTTGCCGCCCTTCAGGCGGAGGTAATGCTCGAAGGCGGCATCGAAGGTGCGGTTGTTCAGGCGCATGTCGAAAGCGGCGCCGGCGCGCACCAGGATGCGCGAGCGCACCCATTCGAACACCGACATCAGGGCGAACAGGCCGACTACCAGCAGGCTGAGCATGAGCAGGGTAGTTTCGTTGCGTCCGGTAAGCACGCGGTCATAGACCTGCAGCATGTACACCGCGGGGGTGAGCATGAGCAGGTTGATCACGAAACTGAAGGCGGCGACGGAAAGAAATACCTGGCGGAAACCGCGAATGATCTCGCCGAGTTCGCTGGGCGGGACGGAAGATTTTACTTTAAACATAACCGGCAAGTTTAACACTTATAATTATCGCCGATACACTACGCTTTTCTAACCAGGCTACCCTGTTTGTTGTGTGCGGCTGCCGGCCATGATGCCAATGGCATTCTGATAGATTCCGATGCGTATTACCGTCAATGGCCTTTCCCTGCTGCCGACCCCGACTGGGGTTGGCCAATATACGCGGCAGCTTTTTTCTGCCATGAGCGCGCTCGCTACGGCGCCGGAAATCACATTCTTTTATGGTCTGGGCTGGTCGCAGGCGATGGCAGAGGCGCGCGCGCCGGTATTGGACTCGGCCTGGCGCCTGGGCCGAGGAGTGCCGGGGGTGCGGGCGGTACGGAGGGGGGTTTGGCAGACCAGTTTTGGCATCGGGGCGCGGCGGGGCGGCTTCGATCTCTATCACGAACCGAATTTCTTCCCGTTCCGCACCCGCTTGCCGACCGTGATTACGGTGCATGATGTTTCGCCGCTGCGGTTGCCGCAGACCCATCTGGGCGCGAGCGTGCGCTATTTCCAACGCCAACTGCCCGACGCCGTGCGCCGGGCGCAGGCGATTCTGGTGGATTCTGAGTTCGTGCGTGGTGAATTGCTGGATTATTTTCCGGGGGCGAGCGACAAACTCACGACGGTACTGCTTGGCGTGGATGCGCGGTTCCATCCCAGGGCGCCGGACGCCTGCACATCGGTGCTGGCACAGTATGGGCTGACTTTCGGCCGCTATTTTTTAGTGGTTGGCACGCTGGAGCCGCGCAAGAATCTAATAGTGGCTGTGCGTGCCTATTCGCGTTTGCCGAAGTCGCTGCGGGCGCATATGCCGCTGGTCATTGCCGGCGCGAAGGGGTGGCTGAATGTGGAGTTGGAGCAGGCACTCGGCCAGTTGGCCAGCCGTGATCAGGTGCGTGTGCTGGGGTATGTGCCGCAGGCGTCCTTGCCCGCGCTTCATGCGGGGGCGGCCTTGTTTCTGTACCCCTCTATTTACGAAGGATTTGGTTTGCCTCCCCTGGAAGCCATGGCTTCGGGGGTGCCGGTGATTGCTTCGAATAGGGCTTCGCTTCCGGAGGTGGTGGGAAACGCGGGGCTGTTGCTGGAGCCAACCGATGTGGATGCGTGGACGCAGGCCATGCATGCCTTGGTCGAGGATTGCGCGCAGGCGGCTGAGTTGTCCGAGGCGGGCCGGGTCCGTGCGGCCCGGTTCACCTGGGAACGCTGTGCGCATGAAACCCTGCAGGTGTATCAGCGCGTACTCGCGAATGAGGAGAGGGGCTGGTGAAGGTTCTCCATGTTTACCGAACCTATTTCCCCGACCCGCCAGGCGGCCTGCAGGAGGCGGTGCGTCAGATTGCGCTGGCGACAGCACGGGAGGGCGTCGAGTCGCGGATTTTCACGCTGTCGCCACGGCCTGATCCTGATGTGATCGAGCGGCCGGAGGGGCGCGTGGTGCGCTGTCGTTCCTGGGCCGCGCCGGCTTCCTGTGATCTGGGCGGGCCGGCGGCTTTCAGCCGCTTCGCCGAATTGGCGCGCTGGGCGGATGTGATTCACTATCAGTTTCCTTGGCCTTTCGCCGATCTGCTGCATCTGGCGGCGCGCCCCGTCGCGCCGGCGGTCATGACCTATCAATCGGACATTGTCCGGCAGCGCTGGCTGGGACGGATATACACGCCGCTCATGCAGCGAACCATGCGGGACATGGCGGCCGTGGTCGCGACTTCGCCTGCCTATGCCCGCACCAGCCCGCCGCTGGCCGCGATGGCAGGCTCGGGGCGCTTACGGGTGATTCCGAACGGGATAGATGAGGCCGCTTGCGCCGAGCCGCTGGTGGCGGCGCGAGACATCGACGTCGCGCAGCGTTACGGTTTGGTAGCGGGGCACTATTTTCTGTTCATCGGGGTGTTTCGCTATTACAAGGGGCTGCATATTCTGTTGGAAGCCGCGCTGCATGCGGGGGTGGCGATTGCCCTGGCCGGCGAGGGGCCGGAACGCGCCGCGTTGGAATTACAGGCAGCAGGGGCGCCGCCCGGACAGGTGCGTTTTCTGGGGCAGGTTACCGAAGCCGAGAAGTATGCCCTGATCCGGGATTGCCGTGCGCTGGTGCTGCCTTCGCACTTGCGCTCGGAGGCATTCGGCATGGTGCTGGTGGAGGCCGCGATGTTGGGACGGCCGATGATCTCGTGCGAAATTGGCACCGGGACTTCATTCGTCAATACCCAAGAAGAGACAGGTTTGGTCGTGTCCCCGGAAGACCCGATCGAACTGGCGGGCGCGATGTTGAGCCTGGAGAAGGACGAAGCGCTGGCGCGACGTTTTGGCGAGTCGGCCCGGAAACGCTATGAGCAGTTGTTTTCCGGGCCGGCTCTGGGGCAGGCCTATGGTGACTTGTACCGCCGTGTGCTGAAGACCTGATGTGTGTGCCAACGAGATGACACTCACAAGGTGAACGAGGTGCGGTACTAATGCCCACGGGGCGCATCATGGTGACGGGTGCCAGCGGTTTTGTCGGCCGTGCGCTATGTGCCGAGCTGTCGCGGCGCGGCCACTCTGTGCGAGGCGCGCTGCGCCAGAACGCGATCGCCCCTGCGTTGTTGAAGGAGGTCGGGTCTGTGGTGGTCGGCACTATAAATGCTGCGACGGACTGGAAGGCAGCATTGGCCGGCTGTGATGCCGTCGTTCATCTTGCTGCCCGAGTGCATGTAATGGACGACAGGGCAAACGATCCGCTGGCCGAATTCCGTGAGGTGAATGCCGAAGGCACGCTAAATCTCGCCCGGCAGGCGGCACAGGCCGGGGTGAGGCGCTTTGTCTTCGTCAGTTCGATCAAGGTCAATGGCGAAGGACGCGCTGCCGCATACCTGGAAACCGATGCGCCCGCTCCCTGGGGTCCCTATGCGATTTCAAAATGGGAAGCCGAGCGGGGGCTGAAGCGGATCGCTCAAGAAACCGGTCTGGAAGTCGTCATCCTGCGGCCGCCGCTGGTTTACGGGCCGGGGGTGAAAGCGAATTTCCTTCGATTGATGCAGGCAGTTCAAAGTGGCTGGCCGCTGCCACTGGGAGCGATCCACAACCGCCGCAGCCTGCTTTATCTGGGCAACTTTGTCGATGCGATCCGGCTATGCGTTGTACACCCGGACGTTGCCGGACAGACGTTTCTGCTGGACGATGGCGGGCCGGTTTCGACGCCGGATCTGATCCGCGCGCTGGCACGTGCCATGGGCCGACCGGCGCGATTGCTGGCGGTACCGGTGGGCGTGCTGGAACTGGCCGGTACGCTGCTGGGCAAACGGGCGGTGGTGGGGCGGATCGCGGGTTCGCTTTATGTGGACAGTTCGCTCATCCAGTCGCGTCTGGAATGGGCGCCGCCGTATTCAATGGAGACTGGATTGGCGGCAACAGTGGCGGCTTTGTCAACATGAACTGGTGGGCGGCTTTTTCTGCTTTTGCCGTCTGCTGGCTGATATTGGCCTGGCTGCGGCGGCGCACCCGTCTGCCGATGGATTACCCCAATGAGCGCTCGCTGCACGAGACGCCGACGCCGCGCATCGGCGGGCTGGGCATCATGGCCGGGGTCGGGGTGGCCGCAGTGTGGCTGGCCGGGGCCGGTTTGCTGCAGGCGGCGCTGCCGGCGGTGCTGGCGGCATTCGCGCTGGCTGCGCTGTCGCTACTGGACGATGCGCGTGGTCTGCCTGTGGCACTGCGCTTTCTGGCGCATTTCGTTGCGGCGGTGATGTGCCTGCTGTCATTGGGTCTGACCGGCTGGAGCTTGCTGGCGGGCACGCTGGCGGTGGCGTGGATGACCAATCTGTACAACTTCATGGACGGTTCGGACGGACTGGCGGGCGGTATGGCCGCAATCGGCTTCGGGGCTCTGGCGCTGGCCGCATGGCAGGGCGATGCGCCGGGGCTGGCTTTGTTTTGCGCGGCGATCGCAGCGGCGGCGCTGGCCTTCCTGCGCTTCAATTTCCCCCCCGCCCGGCTGTTCATGGGCGACACGGGTTCGATTCCGCTGGGGTTTCTGGCGGCCACACTGGGCATTGTGGGGGCGACGGGGGGGGTGTGGCCGTGGCTGTTTCCGCTGCTGGTGTTCTCGCCGTTCATTGTCGATGCCAGCGTGACGATCATCCGGCGCGCGTTGCGCGGCGAGAAGGTCTGGCGGGCGCATCGGTCGCATTATTATCAGCGGGTTGTGCTGCTCGGCGCGACCCATCGCCAGCTTGCCCTGGCGGCCTATGCGCTGATGCTGGCAGCGGCCGCGCTGGCCTTCGTGCTCCTGCATTTTGAACTATGCACAGTATGGTTGCTTATACTGTCGGCCGCTGCATATCTCCTGATCTTTCTGGCCATCGATTGGCGCTGGCATCGTATTCCAAATGAACCTTAGTTCCCGCACCGTCGGCATCATCCTGCATGACATTCTGGCTGCGTGCTTTGCCTGGCTGGGAGCGTACTGGCTGCGTTCCAATCTGGAAATGCCCGCCGAGTTCCAGGCGGCGGCGCTGACCACGCTGGTTTGGGTGGTGCCGCTGCAGGCTGTGGCATTCTGGCGCTTTGGCCTGTACCGCGGCATCTGGCGTTTTGCCAGCCTGCCCGATCTCAAGCGCATTGTGCAGGCTATCGGTCTGGCGGCACTCTTGATTCCGCTGGTGTTGATCCTGTTCGGTGTCAGTGCGGTAGTGCCGCGCTCAGTGCTGATTCTCGACCCGCTGCTGTTGGTGATCCTGATGGGCGGCAGTCGCATGGCCTATCGCGCCTGGAAAGAGCATCGCCTGGCCAGTGTCCTGCACCCGGACAGCAAACCGGCGCTGGTGGCCGGTGCCGGATCGGCAGCGGATTTCTTGCTGCGCGAACTGGCACGCAATCCGTCAGGGTTTCATGTGGTGGGTCTGTTGGACGACAGCCGTGACAAGCAGGGGCGGCTGGTGCAGGGGATTCCGGTATTGGGAACGCTGGGCGATGTCGCGGCCTACGCACAAAGTATGGGGGTTGATGATGTGGTGCTGGCGCTGCCATCGACCGCGCATGAGGTGCGCAAGCGCATTACCCAGATATGTGCCGAAGCGGGGTTGAATGTACTGACTGTGCCCTCGCTTGAAGATTTAGTGGCTGGCCGGGTGTCAGTGTCAAGTTTGCGCCCTATCGAACTGGACGACTTGCTGGGACGCGATCCGGTGGAACTGGACGACAGCGGCCTGCATCAGTTATTGACCGGCCGGGTGGTGATGGTGACCGGCGCGGGGGGGTCGATCGGCTCGGAGTTGTGTCGCCAGATTGCGCGTTTTGCGCCTGCGAGACTTGTATTGTTCGAGCAGTCAGAACTGGCGCTGTATGGAATTGAGGATGAGTTGTCGACCCGTTTCCATGGGTTGCAGATTGCACCGGTGATCGGCGATGTGAAGGACGCAGTCTGGGTGAATCGGGTGATGGCCGAGCATCGACCTGCCGTGGTGTTCCACTCGGCGGCTTACAAGCACGTGCCCTTGATGGAGGGCTGCAACGCTTGGGAGGCGGTGCGCAACAACGTGCTGGGCACCCAGATTGTCGCGGCGGCGGCGCAGGCGCATGGGGTGGGCAAGTTCGTGATGATCTCCACCGACAAGGCGGTCAACCCGACCAATGTGATGGGCGCGACCAAGCGGCTCGCCGAGATGGCCTGCCAGGCGATGCAAAAGCCGAGCGGCACACGCTTCGTGTCGGTGCGCTTCGGCAACGTGCTCGGCTCGTCCGGCAGTGTGATTCCCAAGTTCCAGAAGCAGATCGAAGCGGGCGGGCCGGTAACGGTGACGCATCCCGAGATCACGCGGTTTTTCATGTCGATCCCCGAAGCAGCGCAGTTGGTGTTGCAGGCAGGACTGATGGGCGAGGGCGGCGAGATCTTCGTGCTCGACATGGGCGAGCCGGTAAAGATCGCCGAGCTGGCCAGACTCATGATCCGCCTGTCGGGCGCGGACGAAGACCGCATCCGCATCGAATACACCGGCCTGCGACCCGGCGAAAAGCTTTACGAGGAACTGCTCGCCGATGATGAGTCGACGCTGCCAACGCCGCATCCGAAGTTGCGGGTGGCGAAGGCGCGGGCAGCCGATGCCGGCTGGTATGCCGAGTGTCTGACTTGGCTGGCGCACCCCGATACCTACGATGAGGCGGCGGTCAAGCGCCAGTTGAAGATATGGGTTTCGGAATACCAGCCGGAGCCGAAAGCATGAAAAGCGAACTCCTGGTACGCGCCAACATGGACTGCTCGCCGGGCGGCATGGAATTGCTGACACCCGGGAGCCGTTTTCGATGGGGGCGCTGCCGTTTCGACTTCAACCCCGGTGAGGGCGGGCGTGCCGATTTTGCCGTGGTGCTGGGCAATGCGCGCCCGCGCGACAGCTTCATCTGCGCGCCGGAGAACACCCTCTTCATTGCGGGAGAACCGCTGGCGAAAAAGCTTTACCCAGAATCTTTCTACCGGCAGTTTGGCCATGTGGTCGACAGCCACGCAGCGTCGTCCCATCCGCATCTGCATGTCAGCGCACTCGGGCTGAATTGGCATGTGGGCCTGGACCGCAGCAGCAACAGTTACCGTTACGGCTTTGATTATTTGGCTGCCCTGGCGCATCCGGACAAGCAGAACCGGATTTCCGTGGTGTGCTCCAATGCCAGCAAGACCGAAGGCCAGCGTGCGCGACTGGCGCTGCTAGAGGGGCTGAAACAGCGCCTGGGCGACCGCTTGGTGCATTTCGGGCGTGGTTTCGAGCCGATCGACGACAAGATGGATGGAATCCTGCCTTACCGCTTCCATCTGGTGCTGGAGAACAGCGTGCTGCCCAACTACTGGACGGAGAAGCTGACCGATGCCTACCTCGGGTGGGCCTATCCCGTCTACCTGGGATGCCCGAATGTGGCGGATTACCTACCCGCTGAAGGACTGCTTTCCATCAATGATCTGGATGTGGACGCGGCGGCTGCGCGGATTGCCGAGTTGCTGGAGGAGCCCCTCGATCCACGGCGCCAGGCAGGGCTTGCCGAGGCCAGGAGTCGTGTGCTGAACGTCTACAACCCCTTCGCTTGGGCGGCGCACTGGGCCGAGCAATTGTATCGGCCGGATTGTGCTGAGAAGACACTGACGCTGCGCTCGCACAAGGCTTTCCGCAGTTTCCCGCGCGGCCATTTGTTCAGATTGCGCAACGCGCTGATCTGATGCGGGCAGGGCGTTCAGTCTCCCGCTAGGCGGCGGGCGCGTACGTAGAGTTTTTCCAGTCCATAGCGCAGCCCCGGCAGCAGTTGCCGGTGCAGGCGGCGACGGCTTTGGATATGGATGGGTGACGCGGGCAGGGCGCGGTTCGCAACGTGCCTTTCGTTGACCAGCCGTACCACGGTGGCAATCGGGCCGTAGTCCTCCAGCACCCGGCGACGGCTTTCCAGAATCGCAGGCAGGTTCTTTTCCCACAGCTTGTCACGGATGGCGCGCTGGATGGTCTCGGCGGCGGTATCGACATCCGCGATGTCGATGCGGATGAAGCTTTCCGGCGGAAAGTAGTCCTCGGCGTTGGGGCAGCCGTAGTAGACCGGCATGCAGGCTCCGAGGAATGGGTCGGCGAGCTTTTCCGTCCAGTGGTGCGGCCCCAGATGGTTTTCGATCGCCAGGTGGTAGCGGTAGGGGTCGAGGGCGTCGGCCTTGTCGACCAGCGGGCGCACGCCGTGCCCGTAGATTTCCATGAATGGCAGCCGGGTCTTGAGCGCCTGGGTGAAATCGTAGCGCCTGCGGTGCAGGGTATGTCCCTGCCGCTTGCTGGAACAGACCGTCGACAGGTCTGCGGTTTTTTCCAGTGGCACGTGCGAGGCCAGGGTATCGTAGTCGCCGCGCGGCGAAGTGGCGGCGTAAAACCAGATCAGCGCGGGCTGCTGAAAAATCAGGCCGCTGTGCCTGCCCGTCGCCCACGGCTCCTGCGTGCTCAGCAGCCAGTTGAACTGGCGCAGGTAGGTTCGGCCGTAGGTCTTGATCGAAGACGGCTCAACCGTGATCAATAGGGTGTTTTCGGACGGGCAGGCCAACTCTTCCACCCACAGCGGATGGCGCTCGCCGGCCAGCGAAGGCAGATCGTCGTAGACCACCAGCCAGTCGTAATCGCGGCAGTCGCGGTCGAAAATGAAGTCGCAGTTGCCCCAGCGCGGTTGTCTGCCGGGAAAGCATTTCAGCCAGCCCTCACCGTCGCGGCCGGGCTTGAACTTGCCGAGGAATTTGATTCGCAGCCGCGACGGTGGGGTCTGCAGGTCGCTGATGGACATTCAGAATCCGCGCAATTGCTTGATGCGTCCGCGCAGCCCGTCGCGCGGTTCGGCCAGTCGGTATCCCGCCCAGCGCAATTTTCCGAGCAACCGGTAGGCCAGGGCGCCGTAACGCGCGTCAGGCACACGGGTGGTGTGCACTTTCTCGTGAGGACGTTGGGTGATGTCGGAGAAGCCGCCCTGCTGATTGATGACCGAGGGCGACACTGCGCGCACCTTGAAATACCGCGCCAGATTGCGGTAATACCATCGGTCGATGGCGCGATGACGGCTGATCCAGGGCCAGATGCTGTCGACGGCAGGCAGTTTCTCCAGCAATAAATCGTAAACGCTGTTCCGAAGCAGGTAGGCGTGGGTAGTGCTGCACCCGGATACGGCGCACAAACGATGCCCGGCCGGCAAGCTGGCCAACGTGCGGTAGGGCGAAACCGGATCGGTAAATCCCAGATAGCAGACGTCCCAGTCGCTATTTTTCAGGGTCTGGGGCAGCTCTGCCGCCACTTCGGCCAGCGCCGGTTCGAGTTCGATGTCGTCTTCCAGTATCAGCACCGTGCGCCAGCCCTGTTGGCGGGCATGGGCAACCGCCGCGCGGTGCGAAAGCGCGCAGCCGGCGCGCCCGGCCCAAGTCTTGTCGCGCTTGCGGCCGCGAAACCAGGGCGGCATCCCGAAGCCGGGCAGTGCCGCACCCAGCGTGGCAGGCAGCCGGTGCAGCTTCTCGGAGGGGATGAATCCGGCAGTCCTGGCCTGCACATCCTGCCAGCGGTCGGCACGGCTGTCGAGGTTGATCACCAGAACGCCGTCGATCATGTCCCAGAAGGCGCCGAGCTGGGGCTGTGGCATCACAGCTTCCAGTAATCGGCGATCCACGGCGCGGGCAGTGTACGGTGGTGGAGCTTGCGCCCTCGATACCCACGGATGGCCTCGTCCGGGTCGGGACGGCCATGGAACACCAGAATCCGGCAGCCCTCGGGCAGCTGCGGCGCGCGGAACAGGTTGAGCGGAAAAGCCGGACGGCAGTTCCACTTGTAACTTTTGACCCATTCCTCCGGCCACCACTGCGGATTACCCATGGCGTAGGTCAGAAAGGCCTGCTCGGTATTGAAGACTGTGCGATCCTCGGCGCGGTGCATTTCTCGCAGGAAGGTTTCGTAGGCATGGTTGGATTTGCCGGCTTCGAAGCGGAAGACCGAGGAGTTGCCTACGGCCGGGCGCCGTCCCAGCGCGGCCTTACGCCAGTGCACCCAGTTGTGGATGATGCAGAATTCGCCCGGCTTGTGGTCGAAGAAGCTGTCGATCGGCCCGGTGATCGCCACATCCAGATCGAGGAACAGCGTCGGTCCCCGCAAGTTGCCAAAACCATCCTGCAGGATCGCCAGCTTGACCAGGATGTCGGGCCAGCCCCGCTTGACGCCTGGATTGACAGGAAAGGGGATGATTTCCACGCCCGTGTCCAGCCCGCTGGGGTCGTCCGTGCAGCAGAAAAACCGGAACGGCCGGCTCAGGTTGCGGCCAACGCCGCGATAAAGCATGTTGACGTAATGCGGGCCGTAGCGGGCGCCCCATTTGAGGCAAAGGACGTTTACATGCTGCATGGGTTGAGCCTAGATCCTTCCGGGTGTGTGAATATGCGGGTAGCAATTACAGACATGGCAACCAGGGTGGCTTCAAACTTGTTTTCAGTCTGCGTTGGATTGTACTTGCCCAGTTTCAATGAGATATTGCTCACGGTCCCTTGAGTTGCCTTGACAGCTTGAGATTCGGTATCAAGGTACTCAACCGTACGTATTTTACCAAGACATTGCAGTACGTTTTTCAGGCCCCTCGCGTCAGCGGGCAGATTAATTTTCCCCATCCGGAAAGACTCACTGCTTTGTTCCAGCGCAGATTGGAATCCTGTTCGCCTATGCAGGAGGGAACATCGTCATTTGGCAGGAAGGGAGAGGGAACGACAGAAACGGTATTGGGCTTCGTAAGCCATGAAACCATATGCAGGATGTCGATTGCGGGTTGAGAGGACCAATTCTTCTCCCATCAACCCCGGGGTGGAACTCGAAAGGTATTTTCGAGTTCGCCGAGCCGGCTCGAAATGGCCTTTCGGTGTTTTTCGAAGTGTTCCAGCGTGATGGCGAAGCAGTGGTAGAGCTGTTTTTTCTCGGGACCCATATTCCGGGATGGAAGATGTGCTTGTTGAAGAAAGGGGCGGCCTAATTTCTGGTTGTGCGCAGGGGAGGTTCGTTCAGCGTGTAGCTGCCGATCGCCGTGACGAGAACCCAGAGCCCCCGGAAATGTGTGGAATCCAGGATGGAATACTCGAGCGTCCCAGCCACTATGCTGGCGGCAAGTGCGGCGAGCGCTAACTGTGCTGCAGGATGGCCACAGCGATACAGCCGATACGTCAGCAGCGAAGTTGACGCTATTGCACCCGCCAGCGCCACCAGGCCGCTGCTGATAGCCAGGTCGAGCCACATGTTGTGGGGCGCATTTACGACATGGCCGGGTAGGTACTCATAGGCGCCAATTCCCCAGCCGAGCCACGGTGCCTGGCGAATCTTTTCAAGCGTAAAAGAAATGATCTGCATGCGAAGACTGTCACTGTGCGGCGCATTGGCATCCATTGCGACGTTCAGTGAAATCAAGACCGCAAGCGCTGCTCCGCCCAGAAAAATAAGCAGTCGTGCCCGGCCGACGGGAGGGAACAGCACTGCAAATCCTGCGGCGACGGTGAGAATCGCGCCGCGTGATCCAGATGTCCACACGCCGAGCAGCGCTGCGATCAACAGCACCCAGAGCAACGGGCGGTGCGACGGGTTGCGCAGGAGTCCGGCGGAAAGAATGGCAGTCAGTGCCATGAACATGCCGAATGGATTGGGGTTGAACACAAGCCCGTTGATGCGTAACTCGCGCCAGGCCGCCAAGCTGGCATGCGGTGTGGTGAGGAAGTCGATCAAACCGGCACCGATATGTATCGACAGTGCGCAGAGCAGCGCGAAGGTGGCGGAATGCAGGGTCAGCCATCCGCGCTGGAGAAGCACAATGATGCCGAGGCCGATCCCGAGCATGCGCAGGACGAGCGCCGGCAGCACGTGCCAGCCCGGCGCGGTGGCGACTCCCAGTGCGTGTTGCAGGCCGGCGGCCAGCAGAACCGGGATCAGCCAGAGCGCGGTACACAGCAGATACGTTCGCATCGCGGGGCTGCGCCAATCCTCGCGGCGCGCAAAGGCCGCCGAGGCAACCAGGGCAAGCCCCGCAATATGCAGGCTTGCCCACTTCGGGGGCAGACTCAGGGCGAAGACGAATAGCAAGAAAAACGCCACTACGGCAATTTTGGTTGGGCCGAGCGATGTCATGGGTGATGCGGGTAACGGAGGGACTCGCATTTCAGGGTTTCTTGGTCAAGTTCGGGGAAAGCCTGGGCCAAAAACCGTCAGTAGCCGCCTTGCCAGTGCGGCGGTCTGTGATTTTGGCCGTGCATGGCAAGCCGGATGCTTTATATCACTGCCTGCCTTGTCGTGGCGCGCGCGAGCTGTTCATACAGCCCCACCGTCTGATCCAGCATGGCTTGCAGCGGGAAAAAATCGCCGGCTGGCACGGCTGCAGGTTGTTGCAGCAGTTGCGCGATGTGCTGGCAGGCTTCGTCGAGGCGGCCGAGCGGAAGCAGGCCATCTGGATAAACCGTGCGCAGGATCTCCCCCACCCCGCCATGATCGTATCCCGCGGTCGGCACGCCCAGCCGCAGCGCCTCCAGCGTGGTGCGGCCAAACGATTCGGGCTGGGTGGAGAGCGACAGCACCAGGCTGGAAATCGCCAGGATGTTTTTCAGGTCGTCGCGCTGGCCGGTGAAGCTGATGTCGGCTTCCAGCCCCATGCTGCGCACACGGTAGCGCAGCTTCTGCAGATAGCGTTGTTTGGAAGCCGACGCGCCCCCGGCAATCAAGCCATGCACGCCCAGGCCGCGGCGCTTCAGCCGTGCGATCAGTTCGATGAAGTCTTCATGCCCCTTGAGGCGGGTGATGCGGCCGGGCAGGGTGAGGATCAGCTTGCCCATGGCGTTGGGGAACTGCGCCAAAAATGTGTTCTGCCATGCAGGATCGGGTTTCCAGCCGTGCGGATAGACCCTGCCTTCGACGCCGCGGTGGATGACGCGGATGCGTTCCGGCTGCGTGCCGGGGTAGTTCTGCACGATATAGTCACGCACCGTGTCGGAGACGGCGATCACGGCCTCGCCGCGCGTCATGATGCGACTGTAGCGGTTGACGCCATACATGCCGTGCACCGTGGTGACGAAACGCGGGCGCGTTGCCGGGTTCATGCCGCGCCAGGCAAGGTATGCAATCCATGCCGGAACGCGCGAGCGCGCATGGAGGATGTCCACTTTCTGTTCGGCCAGGAAGCGGCGCAGCCTGCGGACGAGGAGCAGGGTCTTGAACGACTTGGCCCCGATCGGCCAAGCGAAGTGCTCGGCGCCGGATGCAACCAGCGGCGCGACCAGCCGCCCGCCCGCCGATATCACCAGCGCGCGGTGGCCGCGCACGACCAATGCTTGCGCAATTTCAAGCGTGCCGCGCTCCACTCCGCCGGATTCCAGTGCGGGCAACAGTTGCAGGACGGTCAGATTTTTTTGTTCAGCCATTAGCCATGTTTTTTTTCTTCAGCCAGTCCAGAATCCAGACCGCACAGCGGTCTGCCTCGGCCAGCGGGTGCAGGTTGGGGTGCAGTTTGCCGTGCGCGCACCAGTGCACAAAGCGGGTGATGCGCTGCGCGTCGGCGAGCTGCGCGATCGCCCGGCCGACGCGGCTTTTCGGGTTGACCGGCAGATCGAACACGCCGACATCCGCACCTGCCGTCAGCGCTTCGAATACCATCGAGGCGCTGTCGGGCGTCACCCACACGGTGCTGCTGCGCGCAAGCTGGGCGGGCAGCCAGTCGGGCGGCGTGGCGGTGTGGGAAATGACGGTCAGGTTGGGAAATGCCTGCAATGCGCCCACAAAATCCGCCGGCGTGCGGCGCGAGGTGGTGAGCGTCCAGCGGGTGTCCGGCGTGCGCGCGAGAATGCTCTTGATCTGCAGTTGCACGGCGTCGCTGTCCCATTCGAAATGCGGCGAGGTGCCGCCAACCAGGATCAAGCCGTGGCCCGCATCGCGCGCCGCCGCGGGCTGGATGCGGTTGAGCGCTCCGGCAGTCGCCAGCGTGTGCGCATCTTCCGCAATGCCATCGTGCCGGGGCAGAATGCACAGATCGAAGCAGCGGCGCGGCAGGCTCGGCTTCATCAGCACCACGCTGCGCCCGCCGTGTGCGCGTTGCAAGGCCAGCAGCGTCAGGTGGGTGGCGTGCCCCGCGCCCACGATCAGATCCGGTTTGGGGAACGTGCCGCCCGGCACGCGTTTCAGCAGCAACCCCAGCCAGGCGCGCCAGGCTGGCATTGCAGGGAGGCGGTGGATCGCGGTCGGGGTGGCGCGCGTCAGCGCCTCGGCCAGCCCCAGCGACTGGTTGACGTGCCCCGGCTTGCCGTCGCTGACGACCCAGACAACCAGCGGCGGAGGCATCCCGGCCGGCTCAGGCAACGGGCGACCCTGTATCCAGGTGCCGCTCATGCCCTGTTGCCCGCGTCGGCCATTCCCTGGGCGGGCATGCCCGCCGGAACCAGGCATCGTTTTCATCGAGCGGCAGATAGGCGGAGGCGGGCGGCATGGCGGAGGTGGCGTGGCTTGAGTGGCGCAGAGTGTAAACCATCTGTCATGACGCGCGAGGCCGAGGGCGGCCGGGCTGCGTTACAGCGCTTCGGTCCACCTGCGCGCGAGCGCGGCCTGCCAGCGATACGGCGCGGGATCGAGTGCGGGCGGGCTGCCTTCCATCAGATCGAGCAGCAGTTCCGCCGAAGCCGGCGCCATCGTCACGCCGTAGCGGTAATGCCCGGCGTTGACGAACACATTGTCGAAATCGGGATGGTGGTCGATGACCGGGATGTTGCCGGGCGAGCCGGGGCGTAGTCCGGACCAGTGCCGCACCGGCCGGGCATCCGCCAGGATGGGCAGTAATTCGGCGGCTTCGGCATGCAGACGCTGGTGCGTGGCCGCGTCGATCGATTTGTCGAAGCCGGCGTCTTCCAGCGTGCTGCCCACCAGCACATGACCGTCGCGGCGCGGAATCAGATACAGCCCGTTGCGATACAGGATCGTATCAAGCACACCGGGCTCCAGCTTGAACAGCAGCATCTGGCCGCGGATGGGGCGGATGTGCGGCATAGCCCCCAGTTCTGCCAGTCCCATGCCGGACCATGCCCCGGTGGCCAGCACTACGCTATCGGCCGGGAAGGTGTCCGTCTTGGTCCGCACCGCTGTCACCCGTCCGCCCTGCGTCAGCACCCCGGTAACCGGGCATTCTTCGCGTATCTTCCCGCCCAGCCGCAGCACTGCCGCACGCAATGCCGCCACCAGACGCGGGTTGCGCACCTGCGCCACGTCGGGCAGCCAAATGTGGCCTTCCTTATCAAGGATGCGCTGGTTGATTCGGTCATCGCGAGGCTCAAAGAATCGTGGCGATCCATCGGGCTTTGATTCCGCAAGCGTTCCGGACTGCTTTACTTCGCTCGTAATGACGAAGGATGAATCTTTCAGCGCGACTTTAAGGGTATCGGGCGCCCGATGCAGCGCGTCCGGATAGCCCCGCTGCGCCGCCATCCCGTGCGTTGCGCACCAGGCCAGCGCCTGCTCCGGTGCGGTCACATCCAGCGCCAGCATGCCGCAACGCCAGAACTCCGCATCGCGTCCCGATATTGCCTCGATGTTCGCCACCCAGTCCGCATAGGCCGCCATCGACCGCAAGGCCAGCGCGGAAACCGGTCCCGCGTAATTCCACGGCAGCAACGGCGACAAAATTCCGCCGCCTGCCCATGACGATTCGCCGCCCACGGCGCCGCGCTCCAGCACGCTCGCCGCGTGACCGCGATGCAATAAAGCCAGTGCAACGCTCAGGCCAGACATCCCTGCCCCCACCACCAGCGTATGCCCGGTCAAGCTGCGGCCCCTTTTGGCGTCCCGGGAAAACAGTTTTTCTTCATCGCACAATTTTAGGCGGTTTTCCCGGACTCGCCATGCTGCAGTCATGCGCAGGGCCTATAGAATTCGCGCCGTGTGCCGTAATAACCGGTTAGCGCAATCTCCCGTGAGAGATCGGTTTTAAATGTGTGTCCGCCCATTCGCCCAAAGGCGCCAGTCGTCGGACAAACGTGGCGGCTTGCTTGTGCGGTGATTAGGATTCAGGACATATAAAAGGGAAGAGACATGAAGTCAGGCAGACAAAACGGGTTTACCCTGATTGAGTTGATGATCACTGTGGTGATCATTGGCATCCTAGGGTCGATAGCCTTGCCAGCCTATCAGGAATACGTGAAGCGCGGCAATCGTAGAGCCGCGCAGGCACAAATGATGGATATCGCCAACCGCGAGCAGCAGGTTTTTCTTGCCAATCGCAGTTATGCCGCTCATACCGATGCCGCATGGACCAGCACGGGCTACACCCTGCCCCCGGAACTCGTCGGGAAATACACCTACAGTATTGCGGTCGGCGCCGGCACGCCACCGTCCTACATCATCACCTTTACTGCAACGGGCACGCAGACCAGCGATGGCAACCTGAGCCTTGACAGCCAAGGCGTAAAAACGCCTGCAGACAAATGGTAGCCGACCGTCCCCCGCTTTCCTCGCGCTCCCAGCGCGGTACGACGCTGCTCGAAGTGCTGATCACCCTTGTCATTCTTGCCATTGGTCTCCTGGGGCTCGCCGGTTTGCAAACCCGCCTGCAATCATCCGAGATGGAAGCCTATCAGCGTTCGCAGGCGCTCATTCTGCTTAACGACATGGCCAGCCGCATCGCTGCCAACCGGACCAATGCATTGGCCTATGTCACCGGCGCCCCGTTGGGCGGAACGGCTGCCTGTCCCACCTCAGTCGCCACTCGGCAAGAGGCCGACGCCGGGGAATGGTGCAACGCCCTGAAAGGTGCAGGGGAAACCATGGGCGAGAACAACAACGTGGGCGCCATGGTTGGTGGTCGTGGTTGTGTCGAGGCGCTCGGTGCGAGCGAATATCTCGTCACGGTCGCGTGGCAGGGCATGACGCCTATCGCCGCCCCGCCTGCGGGCGTTACATGCGGCCAGGGCAACTACAACGGCGGCACAGCCTGCGTTAACGATCTCTGTCGCCGGGTTGTTACCACCATCGTTCGGATCGGGAACCTTGCACCATGACTAACCGATTGATTTTCCAGTCCGCGCGCATGACGGGCCCTGTCATTCAGCGAGGACTCTCGCTGATCGAGTTGATGATCGCCATCACCCTCGGCATGTTGGTCATGGCGGCCCTTCTGGCACTGTTTATCAATATCACGCGCAACAACAGCGAATTGGCCAGGGTCAACAGCCAGATCGAAAACGGGCGCTTTGCCATTCAAGTGCTGGAGAACGATATTGTCCATGCGGGGTTTTGGGGTACTCATGTGCCGCAATTCGATGACCTCACCTACGAAGTCGTCCCGACCGACGCGCCGACCGCGGTGCCCGACCCATGTCTTGAGGCGGCCAGCTGGAATGCGGTGCACAAGAACAACCTCATAACGATTCCCGTCCAGGCCTATAACGCCTCACCAGGAAGCTGTGTGACCAATAAGTTTGACAACACCGATGTCCTCGTCGTGCGGCACGCCGACACCTGTGCTGCAGGCAGCGGTGGCAACTGCGAGGCCGATATCGCCGGCAAGCTGTATTTCCAGCACGGGCTATGTGAAGCACCCATGCAGGCTCAGGCTGGCTCCATCAACACGATTACGCTGGAAGCCGGCGCGTCGGCGACAGACGATTTCTATAACGGTGCCAGAATCCGCATTGTTTCAGGCGCAGGGCAAGGGCAGATCGGTGTTGTTGGCAGCGCGGCGGGCTCTTACGTTGGCGCCACCAAAGTCGCCACCATGTCGGCAAACTGGGCGATCGCACCCGACGTCACGTCCAAATATGTATTTGATTCCGGCTATGTGCTGGGTGACGCAGGCTTCCCGTTTACCAAGCGCGACTGCACGACCGCAGCCGACAAGCGCAAGTATGTTTCCAATATCTATTACATCCGCAACTATGCAGCCACGGCCGGCGATGGCATCCCGACTTTGGTGCGCTCTACTTTCGGCACTTCCGCAGGTGGTGCAGAAGCGCTGATCGAAGGCATCGATGGCTTTAACGTCGAAATCGGCGTCGACAACCAGAGCGAAACCGGTGCCGCCCCGGTTTACACCGCGGCAGTCGCCTGGGCTGATCCCGCCACCAAGCTTGTCGCGACCAACCGTGGAGATGGCGAACCGGATGAATACGTAAGGTGCGCCGCCACATGCACGGTGGACCAGCTCGCCAACGCGGTGGCAGTGAAGCTATACGTGCTGGCACGTGCCAAGGAAGCTACGGCGGGATATACCGATACCAAAATCTACCAAATGGGTACTGTTTCGCGTGGGCCGTTCAATGATGGTTTCAAGCGCCACGTGTTCTCAACGACCGTTCGCCTCGCCAACGTTTCCGGGCGAAGGGAGACGCCATGAAACCCATCGCACTGCCGCGCGCACAGCGTGGCGTCACCCTCATCGTCGGGCTGATCATGTTGGTACTCATCACACTGATGGTGACGAGTTCCTTTATGTTGAGCAATACCAATCTCAAGTCCGTAGGCAACTTGCAGTTTCGAAATGAAGCGATCGCGGCGGCCAATGCCGCTATCGACAAGTCATTCGACCTGGCTGTCTTGCCTGTTCCGTATGTCGATTATGTGGATATCAACAACGATGGCACCAACGACTTCAGTATTGCCATCACCCGATCCTGCCTTCGCTCATCGGCCGTGGTAACCGCGCCCACGCCAGGAACGGGGAGCAGCGTCACTCTCGGCTTCACACCTACGAGCAGCGACCATATGGTCATCTGGGATTACGACGCCACGGTTACCGATAACGCCAACACCGGCGCTACGGTGCGGGTACGCCAGGGAATACGACAGCGTTTGACCCAGGCACAGTGCGATGCCTTGTGCTCGCCGTGTTCCTGAAACCGCAACCATGCAGGAGTTCAACATGAAAAATCGTTTCCTCCGGGGCTTGCTGGCTGCGGCTGCACTGGCCACCCAACTGCCTGTCATGGCGGATGATATCGAGTTGTTTGCTGGACTCGGCGCTTCAGGTGATGCGCCTAATGTGATGTTGGTGCTCGACAATGCGGCCAACTTTTCCGCCAACGTTACCACCATGCGCTGCAGCATCACGGCCGCAGGCGTGGTGAAGACGGACGGCACGGGCACTGCCCCTACCGCTCTGGACAAGAGCGCCGGGGCCGTTGAGCAGTGTGCGCTGTATGCTGCCATTCAGGCACTGGAAGCCTCGGCTGTCGCCAGGCTCAATATTGGTGTCATGGGCTTCAACGCCAATGGGTTGAAGCAATTCAACCCCGCGTCCAATACCTTTTCAGCCGGTTGCGTCAACGGAACGGGGGGCTGTTTGCTGATGCCGCTCACCGAACTGAATGCCACCACCAAGCCACGCATCCTGGAGTGGATACGGAACTGGGCGACATCTGGCGGTTCTGATTACGTCATCAAGGGAAACAACTCCGCCAATGGTGCGGCGATGCAGGAGACCTGGGCTTACTACTTTGGCAAGACCGGCGTATCCGGTCGTGACTATTCCGGCATCGGGCCTGCCGCGAGTTGCGCCAATAAATACACAATTTTTATCGGCAATGCCTATCGTAACAATGCTACGCCCGGCGACGGTACCAATGAGAGCGAAAGCCCGCTAAAACCGCTTAACGGCACCAGTACGAACGCTGCCAAGCGGGCAAGTCCACCTGCCACGGCGGCACAGCTTGCCCCCATTACCGGCACCATCCCGACCTACTGCGGTACCGGAGTGCTCCAGACAAGCGAAGGAAAAGGCGCCTATGCACTGAACTGGGCGCGCTACATGAAGGCACAGAACGTCATAACTTACAGCATCGGTGTTCTGGGCCCAACCTGCAATGCCGAGTATGCGGCCCACCTGACCCGCCTAGGCGCCGTGGACGTCGGCGGTGGAAAGTTTTTTGGAACCACCAACTTCGATGAGCTCAAAACAGCGATCGAAACCTCTCTGAGCGAAATCCAGTCGATCAACAGCGCATTTGCATCGGTCAGTCTGCCGGTAAGTGTCAACACTCAAGGCACCTATCTCAACCAGGTTTATGTCGGGATGTTCCGGCCCGCTCAAAATTTTGTCCCGCGCTGGCAGGGCAACCTGAAGCAATACCGGATGGGCATTTACAACGGTGAACTCAAGCTGCTGGACGCTCAAGGCACCGGAAACCCGGCGATTTCCAGCAGCGGCTCGGGCTTCATCGCCGAGTGCGCCCGCAGCTATTGGACACCCACAGCCGACGATACCTACTGGGGAAGCACGTTTTCCGATGCGAACTGTTCACCGCATCCGGCGAGTTCGAATACGCCGGACGGCAACATCGTCGAGAAAGGCGCGCAGGCTTACACACTCAGGGGCTCGCCGACCGCTACGTCGATCTCGCGTAATATCAAAACGTGTAATGCGAACTGCACGAGTTTGGTCACGTTCGATTCAGCCAGCGGGATTAGCAAGGCAGATCTTGGCGATGCCGGCATGACCGATGCGGAACGGACCAACCTGCTCACCTGGGCGCAAGGACTCAACAACAAGGGCGACGAGGCTTTCGTCAACTCGACTGCCATGCGTCCCTCATCCCATGGCGACGTCGTACATTCCAGGCCGGTGGCAATTAACTTCGGCACGGATACGGCGACCAAGGTCGTGGTGTTCTATGGAGGCAACGACGGCGTGCTGCGTGCCATCAATGGCAACCGCGACGGTGGCGCCAGTATCGGCTCGGCGGGTCCGGGGAGTGAGTTGTGGTCTTTTGTGCCCACGGAATTCTATGGCAAGTTCAAACGGCTGCGCGATAACAACCCCCCAATCTCCTATCCCGGCTCCCCTGCCCCTAGCGCGCAGCCCAAGGACTATGGCTTCGACGGCCCGGTTACTGCCTACAAGGTGAGTGCTGGCCGTGCATGGGTTTACGCGAGCATGCGGCGTGGCGGGCGGGCACTCTATGCCTTTGACGTTGACATGGCCAACCCCGGTGCACCGACGCTGAAATGGAAGAAAAGCTACACAGATGCTGACTTTGCCGGCCTGGGCCAGACCTGGTCGTCGCCCAAGGTCATCAAGTCCGCCTACGATAATGGCGCCGCCCCTATATTGATCATCGGGGGGGGCTACGATCCCTGCGAGGATACCGAAACGGGCACGGCCAACCACAGTTGTACGACCGCCTCCAGCGGGAATCACATTTACGTGCTGGATGCCGATGACGGTACCCGGCACACCACGCTGACCCTGCCCAAATCTCAGGGGACTGACCCTAACCGCGGTGTTGTTGGGGATATCACGGTTGTCAATGATCCCGTGACAGGTTGGGCCAAATATGCGTATGCAGCCGACCTGGGCGGCAACATTTACCGCATTAACATCGGTAATGCCGCCCCGGCAGACTGGACCATTACCAAGATTGCGTCGCTGGGCTGCGAGGACGCGGGGATCTGTGCCGCGAATCGCAAGTTCATGTTTGCGCCTGACGTGGTGGAAGATAACGGCGCATACGTCTTGCTGATCGGCTCAGGCGACCGGGAAAAACCGCTGAATGCTTATACGGTGACGAAAGGGGTGTCCAACTATTTCTTCATGGTGAAAGACAAGCCGAGTGATCCGACCTGGCTCTCGTCGGAATCACTGAATTGCAGTGCTTCCGTCATTTGCAAGGCGTCGCTGACGGCGATCAGTTCCAATCCGTCGGCGAGCACGCTGGCGGCATCAAAAGGCTGGTATCTGGAGATGCGCTCGACCGAGCAGGTTGTGACGTCGGCCATCACGCTGTATGGGGTGGTGACGTTCAGCAGCCATATACCCGTGGTTAACTTGCCCGACGCATGCACTTCCACGCTGGGGACCGCCAGTGTGTATAACATCAACTACCTGGATGCTTCGAGCGCCAATGGAACGGCTAATCGCTTTCAAACCATTGTCGGTGGCGGTCTGCCGCCTTCTCCGGTGGCGGGTATGGTGACTCTGGATAGCACCACTGTCACGAACGAGGATGGCACCTCGGTGACGGTCCCCGGACAGACCGTTCCCTTTGTGATTGGCGCCAACCCGAACTCCCCGCTCGAGAGCGAACTGGGTGGGGGCGGCGGATCGGTTACATCCAGCCTGCCCAAGGTCAGGGCGTATTGGTATATCCAGCAATGATGAATAAAACGGCAATAAACATCTGTCAGCAGCCGTTTCAGGCGGCGCGCGCGTGGGCATGGCGTGGCTTCACCCTGATCGAGCTCATGGTCACGATCGCGGTGATGGCGATTCTGCTGATGGTTGCGGTGCCGTCTTTCGACAATGTCGCGCTGGGCGGCAAACTGGGTGCCTACGCCAATAATCTTGTCGCCACGATGCGTCTTGCGCGAAGCGAGGCGATCAAGCGCAATGCAGCTGTGACGGTGTGCGTGTCGAATGGTGGCGGCTGTGGCTCGGGTGGATGGGAGCAAGGGTGGATTGTGCAAGCCGTGGACGGCACCCTCATCCAGCGTCAACCGGCGTTAGCTGCCGGTTTTAAACTTACCGGAAGCGAGGCCAGTCTTGTTTTTAGCCCGTCTGGCGTGGGGGCGACTGCCGCCTCATTTACCGTATGCCGGGCGACGCCACAGATGGGCTGGCAGGAACGAGTTGTGTCGATTAGCGCAACCGGACGGCCAAATGTCAAAAAAACAACTACGGGTTCGTGCTCCTGATCCGATTGCTAATGAGTCCGTAGCTGGAAGCAACGTTCCCGAGCAAGCTGAAGCTGACTGCTGTGCATCCCATCAATATCTGATCTCAGTGGCCGGCAGGAAATAGCGTAGCAGCCGCAAGACTACGACTAAAGTTGTATAGACGGCTCGCGTGCGAAGTGTCACTTTCGCCCTTACAGAAAATGTCCGGGGGCGTGATGAAGCAATCGGGTGTCACATTGTTGGAGTTGGTTCTGGTTTTGGCCATATCAGCCATCCTGCTGGCGATTGGTACCTCGTCTTTTGTTTCCATCGCAGCCAATAATCGTTTGTTGAATGCAACCAACTCCATGGTTGCCTCCCTGCATCTGGCGCGCAGCGAGGCGATCAAGCGCAATTCGCGCACGGTGCTGTGCCCATCGACAACCGGAACTGAGTGCGCGGCCAGCGGCGGTTGGCATCAGGGCTGGCTGGTGTTTCATGACATCAACAACAACGCCGTGCGGGACGCTGGCGAGGCGGTGATCCTGCACCATGAAGGAATGCCGGAGGGGTTCAGGCTGACGGGAAATACTTTGATCGCCAGTTACATTTCGTATGTGCCCACTGGCGCCACTAGAACCATTTCTGGGCTGCATCAGGTTGGTACGCTTACGGTGTGCGAGGCCTTGGCGGGTACGGTCAGCCGGCGGATCATCATCAACAGCACGGGCAGGGCGCGTACCACAAAAATTGCACTGGCATCCTGTCCCTAGGATAGGGGGCTTACGCCAGGCCTTTCGGCAGAGCGAAAGCCACTTTTTCCTGTGCGCCGTCCAGGTTTTTCACCGAATCAATCCCTAGATCCTGCAGGCGCGCGATCACTTCGCGCACCAGGATATCCGGTGCGGACGCACCCGCCGTGAGCCCAACCTGATTTTTGCCAGCCACCCACTCAGGGTGAATTTCCGACGCGTTGTCCACCATGTAGGCAGGCACGCCCAGATTGTCGGCCACTTCGCGCAAGCGGTTCGAATTCGAGCTGGTCGGCGACCCCACCACGATCACCACGCCGCATTGCGGCGCCAAGGCCTTGACCGCGTCCTGGCGGTTCTGCGTGGCGTAGCAGATGTCGTCCTTCTTCGGCCCGGTGATGTGGGGGAAACGTGCGCGCAGGGCGTCGACCACGCGCGCGGCGTCGTCGACCGACAGCGTGGTCTGGGTGACGTAGGCGAGCTTGCCGGGGTCGGCGACGTGCAGGCTGGCGACGTCCTCCGGGGTTTCGACCAGATGCATGCCGCCTTCCGACTGACCCAGCGTGCCTTCGACTTCGGGGTGGCCCTTGTGGCCGATCATCACGATCTCGTATCCCTTGTCGTGCATTTTGCGGACTTCGACGTGCACCTTGGTGACCAGCGGGCAGGTGGCGTCGAACACGTTGAGGCCGCGTGCCTCGGCCTCGGCGCGCACCGCCTGCGATACGCCGTGGGCGCTGAAGATGACGGTGGCGCCGGCAGGCACTTCGTCGAGTTCTTCGACGAAGATCGCACCCTTGGCCTTGAGGTCGTTGACGACGAAGGTGTTGTGGACGACTTCGTGGCGCACGTAGATCGGCGCGCCGAATTTTTCCAGCGCGCGCTCGACGATGGCGATGGCGCGATCGACCCCGGCACAGAAGCCGCGCGGGTTGGCGAGAAGAATGGTGGGCGTCATAGCGGGATTAATCCGGGATTGTTCTTGGACATAAATGGCTGGGTCATTTCGGCCTTCGCCGGGACGACGGGCTATTGGATTATTGAGTTTAAAAAGAAACTTCTTTCTGGTGCCGCAGTGCCAATACGGTGACGAGTTCGTCGTCTTGGCGGTACAGCACGACGTAACCGCTGTCGCCAAAGCTGATTGGCCACTCCCGGCACTCCGGTTCCAGGTCTTCGGCTGCTCGTCCGATTTCCGGATGCCGTGCGATGATCTTGACGCCTGCACGTATCGCTTTCACGGCTTGGCTGGCCGCACCTGCATTCTTGCCGGCCAGAAACCGATAGGCACGCTGGACATCAAGCAGTGCGGCCGGCGACCAGATCAGGCGTGGCATTCAGGCGGTTCCACGTCCTTACCCGCCTCAAGCTGGGCTAGCCAGGCATCCGCTTCTTCCAGGCTTACGTGCAGGCCGGTGGCCTGGTATTCGTTCCACGCCCGGATGCCATCCTGCCGGAATGCTTCACGCTTCTCTTCCCGCTCGACGTACTGGCGGATGGCTTCCAGCATCACCCAGTGCGAACTGCGGTGACGCGCTTCAGCAAGGCGCTTGACGCGATCGCGCGTCTCTTCGTCGATTTTGATCGCTATGGGGCGAATGGATGTCGCAGTCATGGCGCACTCCAGTGGGTATGTACAAGTATTACCTTAGCATAAGTCAGTGCCCCGAGCCTGACTCGTTTCAGTCATGGCACAGGCACGGGTTCTCGCGGACAGACGTTACAGAATGCGTACGATTTCCACTTCAAACTCAACCGCCAGATCGGCGAGTGGATGGTTGAAGTCGACCTTCACCGCCGTGTCGCCGATTTCGAGGATGTGGCCGGCCAGGGTCTGGCCGTTGGGCATGGCGAATTCGACCAGTTGATCGACTTCGAATGCCGTATCCACCGGCAGATCGGTTTTGGGCAGGGTCTGGATCAGTTCGGGCTGGCTTTCGCCGAAGGCCTGCCAGGGATCGAGCAGGAACACGTGGCGCTCGCCGGGAACCAGGTCGATCAGCCATTGCTCCAGCATCGGCGCCAGGGTGCCGTCGCCGAGCGTCACGGTGTCCGCTTCGGCATCGTCGAAGTTGGAGATGAGATCATCGCCGCCGTGCGGGCGCAGCGCGTAGCGGAGCTGGAGGGTGTCACCGGGGGCGACGCTGCGCACGGTCATGGCTGGCCCGCTGCGGCAGGCTTGCCGCGCAGGCTGTCCCAGATCAGCAGGGCGGCGCCGATGCTGATGGCGGAATCAGCCACGTTGAACGCCGGCCAGGCAAAGCCGCGATAGTGGAAATACAGGAAATCCACCACATGTCCCAGCACTACGCGGTCGATCACATTGCCGAGCGCGCCGCCGAGCACCAGTGCCAGGGAAAATGCCAGCCGCGGTTCGTGCGCGTGGCGCTTCAGCAGGCGCACGATGATCACGGTGGCGATGACGCCCACCGCGATGAAGAACCAGCGTTGCCAGCCGCCGGCGTCGGCGAGGAAGCTGAACGCCGCGCCGGTGTTGTGCACTCGCACCAGCGAAAAGAACGGCAGCACCGGTATCAATTCCTGATAATCGAGCGTGGACGACACCCACCATTTGGTCAGGTGGTCGGCGATGATGACGGCGAAGGCAATGCCCAGCCATTTGCGCATTGCAGGGTTCAGCAGATCAAGCATGGCTGCGCGCCTCGCCTGCGCCATGAAGATTGCTCACGCAGCGCCCGCACAGGCCGGGGTGGTCGGGGTGCGCGTCGACGTCGTCGCGGTAGTGCCAGCAGCGGTCGCATTTCTTCGCCGCGCTCGGCGTGACGGCGATGCGCTCTTCTTCCGCCGCGACGACGCCGGCTTGCGAGGTGATCAGCACGAAGCGCAGGTCGTCGCCCAGCGGCGCCAGCAGGGCCTGGGTTTCGGGACGGGCGTGCAGGATGATTTCGGCCTGCAGCGAGGAGCCGATGCCGCCGGCGACGCGCACGGTCTCGAGCTCCTTCTGCACTTCGGCGCGCACTGCGCGGATGCGGGCCCAGCGCTCGAGCAGGTCGGCCTCGCCGGCCTGCGCCGGAAGTTCGTGCCAGACATGCAGGAACACCGAGCTGTCCTCACCCGCCAGTTGCGTCCACACTTCCTCGCCGGTGAACGACAGAATCGGCGCCATCCAGCGCACCAGCGCATGCGCCAGGTGATAGAGCGCATTCTGCGCCGCGCGCCGCGCGCGGCTGTCGGCGCCGCTGGTGTAGAGGCGGTCCTTCAGGATGTCGAGGTAGAAGCCGCCGAGGTCTTCCGAGCAGAAACCCTGCAGCTTCTGCACGATGAAGTGGAATTCGTAGGCGTCGTAGTGCGTTTGCAGTTCGCCCTGCAGCTGGCGCGTCATTGCCAGCGCGTAGCGGTCGATTTCCAGCCAGTCCGCCACCGGCAGCGCGTGCGCCTCGGGGTCGAAGTCGGACAGGTTGGCGAGCAGGAATTTCAGGGTATTGCGAATCCGACGGTAGCTTTCCACCACGCGCTTGAGGATCTCGTCGGAGATGGTGAGCTCGCCGGAATAGTCGGTGGTCGCCACCCACAGCCGCAGGATGTCGGCGCCGAACTGGTCCATCACCTTCTGCGGCGACACGACGTTGCCCTTCGACTTGCTCATCTTGTGGCCTTTTCCGTCGACCACGAAGCCATGCGTGAGCAGCGCTTTATAGGGGGCGCGACCGTCGGTGGCGCAGCCGGTGAGGAGCGACGACTGGAACCAGCCGCGATGCTGGTCCGAGCCTTCCAGATAGAGGTCGGCACTGGGTTGATTGGGCTCGGCTCGCGCAAGCTCGGGGCGGCGCTTCAGCACGCAGGCGTGGGTGACGCCGGAATCGAACCAGACGTCAAGCGTGTGGCCGGTCTTGTCGTAATGCGCGGCGTCGTCGCCCAGCAGCTCGGCCGGATCGAGCGCGAACCAGGCTTCGATGCCGGCTGCTTCGACGCGCCGCGCCACGGTTTCCAGCAGTTCCGCCGTGCGCGGATGCAGTTCGCCGGTTTCCTTGTGGGTGAAAAAGGGCATCGGCACGCCCCAGTTGCGCTGGCGCGAGACGCACCAGTCGGGGCGGTTTTTGATCATCGCCTCCAGCCGCGCGCGGCCCCACGAGGGGAAGAACTGCGTCGCGTCGACCGCCGCCATTGCCTGCTCACGCAGGGTTCCCTGATCCCTGATCCCCGATCCCTGGCCCCTCGCGTCCATGCCGATGAACCACTGCCGGGTCGCGCGGAAAATGATCGGCGTCTTGTGGCGCCAGCAATGCGGATAGCTGTGCAAGAGCTTCTCGTGCGCCAGCAGGTTGCCGCTGGCTTCCAGCGTTTCCAGAATCAGCGGATTCGCCTGCCAGATGCTCATGCCGCCGACCAGCGGCACGCTGGCGTAGAAACGGCCGTCGTCGCCCACCGGATTGTCCACTTTCAAGCCGTAGCGGCTGCCCACCACGTAGTCGTCGAGGCCGTGGCCGGGCGCGGTGTGCACCGCGCCGGTGCCGGCGTCGGCGGTCACATGGTCGCCGACGATGACCGGCACCTGGCGTTCCTGGAAGGGATGCCACAGCAGCACGCCTTCGAGCGCCTGGCCGGTGGTGTGGGCGACGACTTCGGCGCCTTCGCTCAAACCGTAGCGCGTCAGCGCGGTCTCGCGCAGGCTGTCGGCGAGGATCAGCAGGCCTTTGCTGGTGCGCACCAGCGCGTACTGGAACTCGGGATGCAGCGCCACCGCCTGGTTGGCCGGCAGCGTCCACGGCGTGGTGGTCCAGATGATGATCTGGACAGTCTCGTCGATCGCCGCGATGTCGAAGCGTTTGGCGAGGTCGGCGTGGTCGGCCACGGCGAAGCCGACGTCGATCGCCGGCGAGGTCTTGTCCTCGTACTCGACTTCGGCTTCCGCGAGCGCCGAGCCGCAGTCGACGCACCAGTGCACCGGCTTGGCGCCCTGATAGAGATAGCCCGCCTGCTGGATCTGCCCCAGCACGCGCAGGGTGTCGGCCTCGAACTGGAAATCCATCGTGCGATAAGGGTTCGCCCAGTCGCCCAGCACGCCGAGGCGGATGAAGTCGGCCTTCTGCCGTTCGATCTGCGTCGTCGCGTATTCGCGGCACAGGTCGCGGAACTGCGACGGGGGAATGTCCTTGCCGTGGGTTTTTTCCACCTGCAGTTCGATCGGCAGGCCGTGGCAGTCCCAGCCCGGCACGTAGGGCGCGTCGAAGCCCGAGAGGGTCTTCGCCTTGACGATGATGTCCTTGAGAATCTTGTTCACCGCGTGGCCGATGTGGATGTCACCGTTGGCGTAGGGCGGGCCGTCGTGCAGGATGAATTTCGGCCGGCCGGCCGCGGCCTTGCGGATGGCTTCGTAGCGTTTTTTATCCTGCCAGCTTTTGACCCAGCCGGGTTCGCGCCTGGCGAGGTCGCCGCGCATCGGGAAGGGGGTGTCGGACAGGTTGAGGGTGCTTTTATAGTCAGGCATGGCGCGGTTCTGTTTAAATCTTGGCCAGATAGTGTTTGGCGTTGTCGACATCGCGCTTGATCTGCGCAACGAGGCTGTCGAGGTCGGGATATTTCTCTTCGTCGCGCAGCTTGTGGAGAAAGCTCACGCGCACGCGACGGCCGTAAATGTCGGCATTGAAATCGAACAGATGCACTTCGAGCACGGGCACGGCATCCGGGCTTTTGACGGTGGGCCGCTTGCCCAGGCTCGCCACCCCCGCCAGCGGAGCGCCGTTGAGGCCGTACAGTTCCACCGCAAAGATACCCATCAGCGGCGGCCGGTTGTGCCGGAGCTGGATGTTGGCGGTGGGAAAGCCGATGTCGCGCCCCAGCTTGTCGCCGTGCACCACGCGTCCCGAAATGCTGTAGGGCCTGCCCAGCAGGCGCGTGGCATGCTCCAGCTTGCCCGCGGCCAGCGCGTTGCGCACCGCGGTGGACGAGGCGCGTTCGCCGGCGATTTCGACCGTCGGCAGAAATTCGGCGTCGAAACCGAGCGGCTGGCCCAGGCTTTCGAGCAGCGCGAAATCGCCCGCGCGCTTGGCGCCGTAGCGGAAGTCGTCGCCCACCAGCACGTAGCGCGCCTGCAGCGTGCGGCCCAGCACCCGTTCGATGAAGGCCTCGGCAGTCAGTGCAGAGAATGCGCGGTCGAAACGGAACACGTGCAAGCGGTCAATGCCAAGCTGTTGCAGGCATTCAGCCTTTTCGCGCAGGCTGGACAGGCGCGCAGGCGCCTGCTCGGGCGCAAAGAACTCACGCGGATGCGGTTCGAAGCTCAGCACACAGCTTGGCAGGCCACGCGTCCGCGCCACGTCCTGCAGGCGGGCGAGCATGGCCTGGTGTCCGAGGTGCAGGCCGTCGAAGTTGCCGATGGTAACCGCGTGGTGCGTGCCGGGAGCGTTGAAACCGTGGGTGATGCGCATGGAGTTGATGCGTAGGGCGAACCGGCGCGAAAAGGGCTAATTCTAGCTGATTAAGCGGCCCGTTAATTCGCCGCCCGCCGCGCGAACTGCCGCGGGCGGAAGCCCATCAGCCCCAGCGCGGCAAAATACAGCGCGATCCCGCCGCCGACCAGCAGCGACAGCCGCACCAGTCGGTCGAGGAAGCCGGCCGCCAGCCACCACTGCGCTTCACCCATGGTGTAGAACAGCATCGCCGCCATCAGCGCAACCGCCGCCAGCACGCGCAGGAAGTAGCCGGTCCAGCCCGGTTGCGGCTGGTAAACCTGCTGCTTTTTCAGCAGATGCAGCAGTAGTCCTGCGTTGAGGCAGGCGCCCAGGCCGATGGCCAGCGCCAGCCCGGCGTGGCCGAGCGGGCCGATGAAGGCGAGGTTCATCAACTGGGTGGCGACGAGGGTGAAGATGGCGACCTTGACCGGGGTGCGGATGTTCTGCCGTGCGTAGAATCCGGGCGCCAGTACCTTGACCAGGATCAGTCCGACCAGTCCCAGACTGTAGGCGATCAGCGCCTGCTGCGTCATGCCCACGTCGTTCGCGGTGAAGGCGCCGTAATGAAACAGCGTGGTGATGAGCGGCACTGCCAGCACCGCCAGCGCGGCGGCAGAGGGCAGCGCAAGCAGCAGCGTGAGCCGCAAGCCCCAGTCGAGCAGTTTGGAATATTCGGCCGGCGAGTCGTCGGCGTAATGCTTGGCCAGGCTGGGCAGCAGAATGGTGCCCAGTGCCACCCCCAGCATGCCGGTTGGAAATTCCATCAGGCGGTCGGCGTAATACAGCCACGACACGCTGCCGGTGGCGAGAAACGAGGCGAAGACGGTGTTGATCAAGAGGCTGATCTGCGCGACCGAGACGCCCAGCGTGGCGGGCGCCATCAATTTCAGCACGCGCTTGAGGCCGGGGTCGTCGAAACGCCGGGTTGGGCGCGGCAGCATGCGGATCTTCAACAGGTGCGGCAGCATCCACGCCAGTTGCAGCACCCCGCCCAGTGCCACGCCCCAGCCCAGTGCCAGCACCGGCGGGTCGAAATACGGCGCCAGCCACAGGGTCGCGGCGATCATGGACAGATTCAGCAGCACCGGTGCAAACGCAGGCACTGAAAACTTGCTGAAGGTATTGAGAATGCCTGCCGCCAGGGCCACCAGCGAAATGAAGATGATGTAGGGAAACGTGATGCGCAGCAGGGTGACGGTGAGGGCGAATTTTTCCGGTTCGGCACGAAATCCCGGCGCGCTGACATAGGCCACCCACGGCGCGCCCACAATGCCCAGTAGTGCAACCACGACCAGCACCAGTGTCAGCGCGGTGGCAACCTGATTGACCAGGGTCTGGGTGGCGTCATGGCCCTGGCGGCTCTTGTATTCCGCGAGGATCGGCACAAACGCCTGTGAGAAGGCGCCTTCGGCAAACAGGCGCCGCAGCAGGTTGGGGATTTTGAAGGCGACGAAGAAAGCGTCGGACAGGAGCCCGGCACCGAACACGCGGGCGATGAGGGTATCGCGCACGAATCCCAGTATGCGGGAGAGCAGGGTCATGCTGCTGACCGCAGCGAGGGCTTTGAGGAGATTCATGGATGACGGCGTTTTGCGCGCATTGTGCGGGCCGGGCGCGCCAACTGCAACTGCAATTGTGTGCAAGCGCGTCGATTGCAGTTGCGTACAAAACAGCTTGATTTGTGGCTGGGGTTTCCCGTACAATCGCGGGCTTTGGTGGATCTGTCCCGTCTAAAACAGGGCGCTTCAGATTGAATTTGCCCCGTCAGCATGGCTGGGGCGCACAGATTAATTTGTCTTGCCCATATTTTGATATGGGCAGGATTTACAGGAGCAGAATACATGGCGAACTCCGCCCAGGCGCGCAAGCGCGCACGTCAAGCCAGCGCGCAGCGCGACAGCAACATGAGCCAGCGCTCGGAATTGCGCACCGCGATCAAGAAAGTGCGTAAAGCCATCGAGGCCGGCGACAAGGCCGTCGCCCAGCAGGTTTTTCAGGCTTCCATGAGCGTGATCGACAGCATCGCCGACAAGCAGATCGTCCACAAGAACAAGGCTGCACGCCATAAGAGCCGCCTGTCTCTGGCGGTCAAGAGCATGGCCTGAGCGGCCAGGCGCCGCACAGTGAAAACGCCGCATCTGCGGCGTTTTTCATTTCCATTTTCAATTCCGGAAGCTGTGGGTTCAGTCGGCGTTTTCAGTCAGTAATTCGTTGCAGTTGGCGAAGGTTAGCAAAAAACGGTAGGCGTTGGGATCGGCGGTTTTGAGTTTCTTGTCCACCACCACGCAACGGATGCTGTCCAGCGTGGTGGGTTGCACGTACGGCGAATAATTGGTGCGGTTGTTGGGGTCGATCACCGCGAAGGCGCCCGCCAGGCGATCGGCCCAGTCGCTCGGCCGAAACCGGGCACCCTTGGCGGTGATGCCGCGAATAATGAAGGGGGCGTTGGCGGAAGCGTCATCCATGAGTGGGCGGGCGGCTGAAGGAATCGGCGGATTTTATCATGCAGTCGCCCGGGCGAAGGGGGTGCGGCGCTTGCGCGATCGCGGCATTTTGAAGATACTGGCGCCGGCTTATCCGACAAAAACGGTCAACCATTCGAAGGAGGAGAGAACCATGAAAAACCCGCTGGATTCGCTGTGGGGTACCGTTATCGCAGGCGTCGTGCTCACGGCTGTGCTGGTTGTCTTTGCCAGAAACTTTTTGAGTTAAGGGGACGCAATGGAAAACGTCGATATCGTCTCCGCACTGTCCCGCTGGATCCACTTCATGGCGGGCATCATGTGGATCGGCCTGCTGTATTACTTCAACTTCGTCCAGGTGGCGGCATTGAAAAATGCCGGCGCCGACGGCACCGCCGCAGGCATCACCAAGCATGTCGCGCCGCGCGCCCTGCTGTTCTTCCGCTGGGCCGCCGTGGTGACCTGGATTGCCGGCGCCGCCTTGCTGGGTCCGTATTTCATGGATGCCTTCCTGCTGCGCAACGGCATGGGCCCGATCGGCATCGGCGCCTGGCTCGGAACCATCATGCTGTTCAACGTGTGGGTGCTGATCTGGCCGAATCAGAAGAAAATTCTGGGCATGGTGCCGGCAACCGACGAGGAGAAGAACAAGGCGCGTCGCGTCGCCTTTCTGGCGTCGCGCACCAACACCATGCTGTCGATTCCGATGCTGTTCTTCATGGCGACCGGGATGTCTCACTCGGCGCTTTTCAGCCTATAATCAAGGCGCTGCATGACAAGCACGGCGGCCTAGGCCGCCGTTTTCTATTTCAAGAACAGCTACTTTGACAGCCTGGTTGAGGACTGCCATGACAACACATTTGATGAACACCTATGCGCGCCAGCCGGTTGCGTTCGTGCGCGGCGAGGGCGCCTATCTGTGGGATGAGGCGGGCAAGCGCTATCTCGATGCGGTCGCCGGCGTGGCGGTGAACGGGCTGGGGCATGCCCATCCAAAACTGGTGAAGGCGGTTGCCGACCAGGCTGCGACGCTGATCCATTCGTCCAACCTGTATCGCGTGCTGCGGCAGGAAGAACTGGCCGACCGCCTGTGCGAACTGTCGGCCATGGACAAGGCTTTTTTCTGCAACTCGGGCTGCGAAGCCAACGAGGCGGCAATCAAGCTGGCGCGCCTGTACGGCCATGGCAAGGGGATCGAGGTGCCGACCATCATCGTGATGGAAAAGGCGTTCCACGGCCGCACCATGGCGACGCTGACCGCGACCGGAAGCCGCAAGATCCAGGCCGGATTCGAGCCGCTGCTGACGGGCTTCGCGCGGGTGCCGTTCAACGATCTGGACGCCATCCGCCATGTCGCCGAGCACAACAAGAGCGTGGTCGCGGTGCTGCTCGAAGTGGTGCAGGGCGAGGGCGGCATCAACGTGCTGCCGTCGGAATACCTCGCCGGATTGCGGCAGATTTGCGACGCCCACGGCTGGCTGCTGATGCTGGACGAAGTGCAGACCGGCGTCGGCCGCACCGGCACCTGGTTCGGCTTCCAGCATTCGGGCGTGCTGCCGGACGTGATTGCGCTGGCCAAGGGGCTCGGCTCGGGCGTGCCGATCGGCGCCTGCCTGGCGCGCGGCGCGGCAGCCGATGTTTTCCAGCCGGGCAATCATGGCTCCACCTTCGGCGGCAATCCGCTGGCGTGCGCGGCAGCGCTGGCGACGCTCGATGCAATCGAGGACGAGAAACTGATCGACAACGCGCGCGCGCGTGGCGAGGGTATCCGTAGCGGGTTGCGGCAGGCACTGGCCGACGCGCACGGCGTGGTCGACATCCGTGGCGAGGGCCTGATGATCGGCATCGAGCTCGACCGCCCCTGCGGCGAGTTGGTCGGCGTGGCGCGCGACGCCGGCGTGCTGATCAACGTCACCGCCGATACGGTCATCCGCCTGGTGCCGCCGCTGATTTACGGCGCCGCCGAGGTCGATGCGCTGGTCGCGGCGGTGTCCGGCATCGTCAGGAACTACCTGCGGCAGGCGGCGTGATGCTCAAGCATTTTCTGCAATTCAAGGATTTCACGCGCGACGAACATCTGTACCTGTTCGAGCGCGCGCGTCTGATCAAATCTCGGTTCAAGCGCTACCAGCCCTACCATCCGCTGGTCGACCGCACGCTGGCGATGATTTTCGAGAAGAGCTCGACCCGCACCCGGCTCTCGTTCGAGGCAGGCATGCACCAGCTCGGCGGCTCGGCGATCTACCTCAACACGCGCGACACCCAGCTCGGGCGCGGCGAGCCGGTGGAGGACGCCGGCGAGGTCATTTCGCGCATGGTCGATCTGGTGATGATCCGCACCTTCGAGCAGGACATCATCGAGCGCTTCGCCGCGCACTCGCGCGTGCCGGTGATCAACGGGCTGACCAACGAATACCACCCTTGCCAGATTCTCGCCGACATCTTCACTTTCATCGAGCATCGCGGCTCGATCCAGGGCAAGACGGTGGCATGGATAGGCGATTCCAACAACATGTGCAACACCTGGCTGCAGGCGGCCGAGGTGGTCGGTTTCAATGTGCACGTGTCGACCCCGCCGGGCTACGAGGTCGAGCCCGAACGCGCCAATCTGTATGGTACCGATCATTTCGAAAGCTTCGCCGACCCGATGGATGCCTGCCGTGGCGCCGATCTGGTGACCACCGACGTGTGGACCAGCATGGGCTGGGAGGCCGAGAACGATGAACGCCTGAAGGCCTTCGCCGACTGGCAGGTGGATGCCGACATGATGGCGGTGGCGAAATCCGATGCCGTCTTCATGCATTGCCTGCCGGCGCACCGCGGCGAGGAGGTCACCGCCGAGGTGATCGACGGCCCGCAGTCGGTGGTGTGGGACGAGGCGGAGAACCGCCTGCACGTGCAGAAAGCCCTGATGGAATACCTGCTGCTCGGCAAGGTCGAAAGCTGACACCTTGACCCTGATTCCCAGTCCCTAACTCCTGGCCCCTAGAAATGAACATCGCCTACTTCAAGGACATGGATTCGCTCTATGTCGAAATCAGCCCCGAGAACCCCGCGCAGGCGTGGGAAGCGCACGCGGGCATCGTGCTCAACCTGTCGGAGGACGGCCGCGTGGTCGGCATCGAGATCGAGAAGGCCAGCCTCGCCACCAACCTCGACATCCTGAAAATCGGCGGCTTCCCCGGCCAGGTCGAGATCGTCGACAAGAATACATCCGGCTCCACCCACTGATAAATCGAACCCATGAGCGACATCAAGAAAGTAGTACTGGCCTACTCCGGCGGCCTCGACACCTCGGTCATCCTAAAATGGCTGCAGGATACCTATCAATGCGAGGTGGTGACCTTCACCGCCGACCTCGGCCAGGGCGAGGAGCTCGAACCGGCGCGGCAGAAGGCGCTGAAGTTCGGCATCAAGCCGGAGCAGATCTACATCGACGACCTGCGCGAGGAATTCGTGCGCGACTTCGTTTTCCCGATGTTCCGTGCCAACACCGTCTACGAAGGCGAATACCTGCTCGGCACCTCGATCGCGCGCCCGCTGATCGCCAAGCGCCTGATCGAAATCGTCAACGAAACCGGCGCCGACGCCATCTGCCACGGCGCCACCGGCAAGGGCAACGACCAGGTGCGTTTCGAACTCGGCGCCTACGCGCTGAAGCCCGACGTCAAGGTGATCGCGCCGTGGCGCGAGTGGGACCTGCTTTCGCGCGAGAAGCTGCTCGCCTACGCCGAGACCCACGGCATCCCCATCGACATGAAGCACCGCCAGGGCGGCTCGCCGTATTCGATGGATGCCAACCTGCTGCACATCTCCTACGAAGGCCGCCACCTGGAAGACCCCAACGCCGAGGCCGAGGAGGACATGTGGCGCTGGACCGTGTCGCCGGAGAAGGCGCCCGATGCGGCCGAGTACATCGAACTGACCTACGCGAAAGGCGACGTCATCGCGATCGACGGCCAGAGCATGCGCGCCCACGAAGTGCTGGCGAAGCTCAACGAACTCGGCGGCAAGCACGGCATCGGCCGCCTCGACCTGGTGGAGAACCGCTACGTCGGCATGAAGTCGCGCGGCTGCTACGAAACCCCGGGCGGCACCATCCTCTTGAAGGCCCACCGCGCGATCGAGTCGATCACCCTTGACCGCGAAGTCGCGCATTTGAAAGATGATTTGATGCCGCGCTACGCCAGCCTGATCTACAACGGCTACTGGTGGGCGCCCGAGCGCGTGGCGCTGCAGACGCTGATCGACCACACCCAGCAGCACGTCAACGGTACGGTGCGATTGAAGCTCTACAAGGGCAACGTCATCGTCGTCGGCCGCGATTCGAAGACCGACTCGCTGTTCGACTCCACCATCGCCACCTTCGAGGACGACGCCGGCGCCTACGACCAGAAGGATGCGGGCGGCTTCATCAAGCTCAACGCGCTGCGCATGCGCATCGCAGCGAAACTCGACGCACGGAGAAAATAAGCATGTCCCAGTTCGACAATGTCGCGGTCATCAAGCAGGCCAACGTCTATTTCGACGGCAAGTGCGTCTCGCACACCGTTCAGTTCGCCGACGGCAGCAAAAAATCGGTCGGCGTGATCCTGCCGGCCACGCTCACCTTCAACACCGGCGCGCCGGAAATCATGGAAACGGTGGCGGGTTCCTGCCGCGTCAAGCTGGCCGGCGAGAGCGAGTGGACAAGCTACGGCGCCGGGCAGTCGTTCACGGTGCCGGGCAATTCCAGCTTCGACATCGAAGTGTCGGGTGAGCCGTACCATTACGTCTGCCACTTCGGCTAAGCGCTGAGCCATGACCACCGTCACCATTGTCAGAAAGGAAGGCCGCATCGCGATCGCGGCCGACACGCTGACGAAGTGGGGCGGCGGCAAGGAATCCGCCGACTACGTGGCGAACCACGAGAAGATCATCCGCGTCGGCGACAGCTACGTCGCGATCACCGGGTCGGCCACCTTCAAGCTGATCCTGGCGGACTATTTCGCCTCGCTGGACGAGCCGCCGCAGCTGGACTCGGTGGCCAGCATCTTCAGCGTGTGGAACACCCTGCACGGCGCGCTCAAGGAGCACTACTACCTGCAGGCCGGCGAGGACAAGGAGGAGGATCTGGAGTCCAGCCGCATGGACGTGCTGATCGCCAATCCGCACGGGATTTTCGGCGTGGCGGCGCACCGCACGGTGCAGGCGTTCTCGAAGTTTTACGCCTACGGCAGCGGCAGCCCGTATGCGCTGGGGGCGATGTATGCTGCGTACCGTGCGCCTTCGCTCGACGCCGAGGCGGTGGCGCGGCTGGGGGTGATGGCGGCGGCCGAGTTCCACGATGAAACCGGGCTACCGATACAGTCGTTTGTAATGGATCTAAACCCGGCTATTTAATCAATTCGGATCAAGGAGCAATCATGCCGAGTTTTGATATCGTGTCCGAAGTCGACAAGCAGGAAGTGCGCAACGCGGTCGACCAGGTCAACAAGGAAGTGTCCACGCGTTTCGACTTCAAGGGCTCCGACGCGCGCATCGAGCAGGCCGAGTATGTTCTCACAGTCTACGCTGACACCGAATTCCAGCTTGACCAGGTGCACGACATCCTGGCGCAGAAGCTCGCCAAGCGCGGCGTCGACGTCAAATGCCTCGACATCGGCAACGTCGAGAAGGTCTCGGGCAACAAGGTCAAGCGCAACGTGACGGTGAAGACCGGCGTGGAGACCGAACTGGCGAAGAAGATCGTCAAGTGCATCAAGGATAGCAAGCTCAAGGTGCAGGCCAGCATCCAGGGCGACAGCGTGCGCGTGTCGGGTGCCAAGCGCGACGTGCTGCAGGACGCCATCGCGCTGGTAAGGAAGAGTATTGCCGATTTCCCCCTGCAGTATCAGAATTTCCGCGATTGAAAAACAGGAGGCGAGCATGGTCAAGGTTCTGGTTCCCCTGGCGGACGGCTGCGAAGAACTCGAAGCCGTCACGATCATCGATCTGCTGCGCCGTGCCGGCGTCGAGGTGGTGACGGCAGGCCTGAAGCCCGGCATCGTCAAGGCCAGCCGCGACGTGCAGCTGGTACCCGACGTCACGCTCGACGTGGCCTTGCAGGACGACTACGACATGGTAGTGCTGCCGGGCGGCATGCCGGGTGCGGCGCATCTGAAGGAAGATGCACGCATCCTGGCGCTGCTGAAAAAAATGGCGGCCGCCGGAAAATACACCGCCGCCATCTGCGCCGCGCCGATGGTGCTGGCCGAAGCCGGCGTGCTCGACGGCAAGCAGGCGACCAGCTATCCCGGCTTCCTCGATGCGCTGCCCGGTGTGACCGTCAGCGCCGCTGCCGTGGTGCAGGACGGCAAGGTGCTGACCTCGCGCGGCCCCGGCACGGCAATGGATTTTGCGCTGGCGCTGGTGGAAGTGCTGACCGGCAGCGAAAAGCGCCAGCAGGTTGAAGCTGCGCTGGTCAGGCCGTAGCTGGCCACGCTCCGCCGTTGTTATCATTCGGCCTACATTACACCGACCCGGAGACCACCATGCAGATTCGCGAAATCCTCACGCTCAAAAGCGGCGACATTCACAGCATTGCGCCGACCGATCCGGTTTCCAGCGCCGTCGCCAAGCTGGTGGGCTTGGGGGTGGGGTCGCTGGTGGTGCTGGAAAACGGCGAGATGGTAGGACTCCTGACCGAGCGTAATGTGGTGCAGGGCATGCTCAAACAAGGCGGCGACCTGAAGGATGCCAAAGTCAGTACCATCATGGTGAGCGAGCCGGTCGTGGCCAATGCCGACGACTCGGTGGATTACGCGCGCGACGTGATGACCAAATCGCACATCGGCCACCTGCCGATTCTCGACGGCAACAAGCTGCTTGGCATCATTTCCTTCCACGACGTGGCGCGCGCCTGCCTCAAGGAAGCCAATTTCGAAAATAGCTTGTTGAAGCGCTACATCAAGCACTGGCCCGAGTAAGGCGGCCCCTCGACCCGCTTAGCGGATCGACTCGATGTCGATGGTCTTCTCCAGTATTTTCGGCACGATCAGCGCATAGCCCTGCTGTTGCCAGTGCGCCAGCTCGACGATGCCGTTGGGCACCACTTCGATGAAATCCTGGAAGTCCGCGACCGCATAGCCGAAGTCCTCGGCCGCCTGGCCGCACACCTTGAACGACACGCCGAGGTCGGCGTAGTAACGCATGCGGTCGACCGCTTCCTGATATTTCGCCTCGTTCTTTGTCGCCACCGTCACGACTTCGGTGCCATGGATGACCACCACGATGTTCATGTCTTCGGGCGAGTAGTTGTAAGGCGCCTCCATCAGCGGATTCATCAGCGAACGCACCCAGTACAGCGCACTGCCGATTTTCTGCGGGTCGTCCAGGTAGAACTCGAACATGACCTTGGGGGGCGCATAGGGCGTGGCCACCCATTTACCAGCCGCCTGCGCCGGCGCAACTGCGCCCAGCCACAACAGTATTAATAGAGTCAGGACAGGTTTCACGACGATCTCCTCGTTTTTCCGATCGTGCCTGTTTTATAGGCGCTGGGCGGCGTTCTGCTGCAGGCGGCGCAGGGTCTGGAACAGCCGGAGCCGCGCCGGGTCGATTTCGCCCGCGGCGGCGGCCTCCTGGAGGCGGCAGCCCGGCTCGGTCTCGTGCTTGCAGTCGCGAAAGCGGCACTGCCCGAGAAACGGGCGAAACTCGACAAAGCCATGTGCCAGGGCGCCGGCATCCAGGTGCTGCAGGGCAAATTCCTGCAATCCAGGCGAGTCGATCACCGTGGAAATGGCATCCAGTCGGTGCAGGCGGGTGTGGGTGGTCGTGTGGCGGCCGCTGTCGAGCGCTTCGGAATACTCGGCGGTCACCGCATCGGTGCCCGGAAACAGCGCGTTGATGAGGGTCGACTTGCCCATGCCGGACTGTCCGATCAGGAGCGTGGCGTGGCCGCGCAGGGCAGACTGCAAGGGCGTCACGTCGGACAGCGCCGACAGGGTGACGAGCGGGTAGCCGATGCGGGTGAGGAGGTCCAGCCGTGCGCGCGCGGCCGGCGTTTCCGGCAGGTCGGCCTTGTTGAGGACGAGCAGGCTGGCGATGCCCTGGTCTTCGGCGGCGAGGACGCAGCGCTGCACCAGCTCCATCGAAAAACTCGGCCGTGCCGCCACCACCACCGCAAGCTGGGTCACATTGGCGGCGATGGCCTTGGATTTGAAGGCGTCGGAACGGTAGAGCAGGCTGGCGCGCGGCAGCACCGCCTCGATCACCCCGGCATCGCCGTCGCGCCGGACCTCGACCTGGTCGCCGCATACCGCGCGCAGATGGCGGCCCCTGACCTGGCAAGGCAGTTCGCCGGCGGCAGTCGCAACGATGAAGCGGCGGCTGAACGCCGCGACAACCTGGCCGGTCAGGAGGGCCATGCCTCAGATGTCGGACAGCGCGTCGACCTTGGCCGCGCAGATGGAATCGCTTGGGCTCCGGCCGGCGCGAAGCGCCTTGACGTTCGCTTTGCTCACATGCCCCAGCGCCGAAACGATTCCCTCTGCGTCAAATGTCCAGGAGGGCATCGACTTTCGCTGCGCAAATGAAATCGTTTTCCGACAGGCCGCCGATCGCATGCGTCCAGTATTCAACGCGGCAGGTGTTGTAGCCGACCAACAGGAAGGGATGGTGATCTTCGCGATGCGAAACCCACATCACCGCGTTGGTGAACGCCTGGGTCCGATAGTGATCCTTGAACTTGTATTCCTTGACGATTTTCTCGCCGTCGCGCTGCCAGCCGGGTAGTCCCTTCAGCAGCGGCGCAACCTGCGCATCGGTCAAGGGAGCGACGCCACCTTCGCAGGGCGCGCACTTCTTGCGGACGAGTTCTTCAACGACAGTGGTCATGACGGGACTCCTTACTTGAATTTGTAATACTGCTGGTTGAGGTAGGCGGCGACGTGCGCCTCATCTTCCGGGAACCAGCCGGTGCCGGTGTTGGCGTTGCAGGCGGAGATGCGGGCGGCCAGTTGCTGTGCGGTTTTGACCTTGCGGTCGGCGCGCGTATAGATCTTGCTGCCGTCGCCGCCGAACATACTGGTGTGGCAGCTGAGGCAGGCCTTGTCGTGCAGCTGCTTGCCGGTCTTGGGGTCGCCCTTGGCGAACGGCGCGGCATGCACGCCGCTCGCCAGCAGCACGCCGCAGAACAAGGCGGTCAGGGTTTTCATGATCGAGACTCCGGTTGATTATTCTTTGCATTATCGCCACAGGGCGGCAATTGCGCCAGCGCCGTTCACCTCGTGTGCGAGAATGGCGGCCTGTTTTTCGAAGGAACCCCGAGATGGCACTGAACCCCACGCATCTGCTCTGGCTGGACATGGAAATGACCGGCCTGTCGCCCGACACCGACCGCATCATCGAACTCGCCATTGTCGTCACCGACGCCGACCTCAACACCGTAGCCGAAGGGCCGGTGCTGGTGGTGCACCAGCCCGACGCGGTGATGGATGCGATGGACAACTGGAACAAGGGCACGCACGGCAAGTCGGGGCTGATCGACCGCGTCAAGGCCTCCGCGCTGTCCGAGGCCGAGGCCGAGGCGCAGATGCTGGCGTTCGTGAAGCAGCACGTGCCGGCCAGGACTTCGCCGATGTGCGGCAATTCCATCTGCCAGGACCGCCGCTTCATGGCGCGTTATATGCCACAGCTGGAAGCCTTCTTCCACTATCGCAACCTGGATGTCAGTACGCTGAAGGAACTCGCCAAACGCTGGCGTCCGGGTTTATGCGAAGGGTTCAAGAAGGCGAGCAAGCACGAAGCGCTGGCGGACATCTACGAATCGATCGACGAAATGAAGTACTACCGCGAGCATTTCATCCGCGGCGCATGAAAACAGCGGCCGGATCGGGTATGGCGTAGCCGCTGATTCCACACGCGCTTGATTCCACACGCGCTCTGCGCGTAGTGGATCGGGGCCTTCAGGGCTTGAGGTAGACGTAGCCTTCCCTCGCCTGCAGGCGGCCGATTTCGGCGACACCGGACGCGACGACGGTGGCTTCGGGAATTACCGCGCTGGCGTCCAGCTTGCGGCTCTTCAGGGTATTGTTGCAGACGCGGAAGTCGACGCCTTTGGCCTGCAGTTCCTGCACTGCCGGCTCGTAGGGATTGCCGTTCCTGTCCTGTGCACCGGCGAGCAGGAAATCGATGCCCTTGCCATGGGCGACGATGGCGATATGGACATCCTTGCTGGCGTTGAGGTGATTCCGCACGTTGCGCAAGGCGACCATCGCGTTTTCGCTGTCGTTGAGGTGATAGACCACCTTTTCTTCCGGACCGGCGGCAGGGGCCACAGCCTCGGCCAGGGGGGCGGCGTGGGCCATGGGGGCGGTTGCCAGCAGCAGAACGGCCAGTAGCGGGGCGAGGATGCGTGTCATGGTGAGTCTCCTGATTGATATATTGAATAAACCGGCTTTATCGAAGCCTGTGAAGAAGACGCGGGGAGTGACACGCTTATTCCATTCCGGCAGGCGGATTTTTCTGGAATAAACGAACCATGTTCCGCGTCACATCGATATGACCATGATCAGCCGTTTCCTGTTTGGCCCGTTCCGTCCCGGCATCGAGGCGCAGCGTCCGGTGCTCTACCGCATCGCCTATGCCTGGTGCCACGACGCGGCGCTGGCCGACGACCTGGTACAGGAAACGCTGTCCAAAGCCTGGGTGCGGCGTGCCCAGCTGCGCGATGAGACGGCGCTGAAGGCCTGGATGGTGGCGATCATGAATCACTGCTGGCTCGATCACCTGCGCAGCCGGCGTGATTTCGACGATGTCGAGGACTGGCAGGACGAACTCGAATCCGGCGCCGCGTCGCCCGAAGCGTGCTGCGACCGCGAGCAGGTGATTGCCTGCGTGCGGGCCGCAGTGGCGCGCCTGCCGCTGGGGCAGCGCCAGGTGCTGACACTGGTCGATCTGGAAGAATTCGGCTATGCCGAGGTGGCCGGAATTCTGGACATTCCGGTCGGCACGGTGATGAGCCGTCTGTCGCGCGCACGCGCGAGCCTGAAAAAATTGCTGGATACGGCAATGCGGCAGCCTGCGGCACAGCCGCAGCTGAGGAGAGTGAAATGAACCCGATCATTTCGGACGAAATCCTGCATGCCTTCATCGATGGCGAACTCGACGTCGCCGAGAGCGAGAAGCTCATCGCCCGGATGCGCGGGGATGCGGAGCTGATGCAGCGCGTCTGCGACCTGCGCAGCCTGCGGGGCATGGTGAAGCTGGCGTATGCCGAACCACCGCCGGCTGCCGGCCGGAAACCGCGCCGCGTGCCGCGACGCCGGTTCATGCAGCGCTGCGCCTTCGGCAGCCTCATTCTGCTTGCAGGCCTGAGCGGCGGCTGGGCCTTGCGCGGCCTGGAATCGTCTACGGTGGCCGCTGTCCCTGCCGCCGCCCTGGGCGCTTATCAGACGGTCAGCCTGGCGCGCGAGGCCGACCCGAACCGGGTCATGCTGCATCTCGACAGCGCCGCGCCGGACAAGATGCGGGCGGTACTGGATCAGGCCGAGCGTCTGCTCGACGAAGCGGAGCGGGAGGGACGGACGATGCAGCTTGAGGTCATCGCCAACAGCCGCGGCATCCAGCTGATGCGCGCGGGCCATAGCCCCTATGCCGCGCGCATGGCGCGCATGAAACAGCGCCATGTCAACCTGCACTGGGTGGCATGCGGCCAGTCCATCGCCCGGATTGCGAGCGAGGGACAGCGGGTGGAACTGCTGCCCGCCACCCGGACGGCACCAACGGCCATCGGCGAAATCATCACCCGGCTCCAGCAAGGCTGGACCTATGTCCGAGTTTGAACGCGCGACGACAGCAGCCGTTTTACTGCTGATTCTGCTGCTGCCTGCGGCGGCGGCGGCCGACCCGGTCAATCGGCTGGCCAGCCATCCGTCACCTTACCTGGCCCTGCACGGACACGACCCGGTGGCCTGGCAGGAATGGAATGCCGACACCCTCGCCCGCGCCCGGCGCGAGAACAAGCTGCTGTTCGTTTCGGTGGGCTACTTCGCCTGCCACTGGTGCCACGTCATGCAGCGTGAAAGCTACCAGAACCCGCAGATCGCTGCGCTGCTCAACCGTGATTTCATCCCGGTCAAGGTTGACCGTGAGCTCAACAACGGGCTGGACGAGGCCTTGCAGGATTTCTCCTCGCGACTCAATGGTGTGGCGGGCTGGCCGCTGAATGCCTTCGTCACCCCCGAAGGCTATCCGGTGTTCGTCGTACTGTATGCGCCGCCGGACGATTTCCGCAAACTGCTGCCCCAGCTATCCGCACGCTGGGCATCGAACCCGGCCGGCATCCGGCGTTTGGCGCGGCAGGCGGCACCGCCGCCCGTGCTGGAGCCCGTCAGTGCGCCGCTGACGGCCGCGCGCAGCGCAGATCGGAAGAGCGTCGTGTAGGGAAAGAGTGTAGATCTCGGTGG
>ERZ761609.393-NODE-393-length-52419-cov-8.004851_pt1 | contig 52419 bp, 45 predicted proteins | sample MGYA00511163_ERZ761609 | MGnify/ENA primary metagenome ERZ761609 (study PRJEB28899, sample SAMN02445070) | bioreactor sludge metagenome | biome: EBPR sludge | place: Australia: Brisbane, Thorneside Wastewater Treatment Plant | collected 2011-12-16 ... | reverse complement strand
CCTCGTGCTCGGCGAGCGCGCCAAGGCCGTCGCTGCCGTCGACGACGCCCGCAAGGCGCTGGCAGAAGTCGAAGGCGGCCCCGCCACGATCCAGCGTCTCGAGACCATGTTGAAGTCCGCGCCCGCAGATGGAAAGGGAACGAAATGACGCGCAAGCAACGTCGCGGCACGCTCCTGGCTGTCGCCATCGCGGGAGTTTCGGCGGCCGTCCTTCTCGTCATGTTCGCGCTGCGTGATGGCGTCGACTACTTCTACACGCCGACGCGGGTGATGGCGAAGGAGGTCGGTCCTGGTGTATCGTTCCGTCTCGGCGGCCTGGTCGCGGCCGGTAGCGTCAAGCGCGGGGAGGGGACCAAGGTCGCATTCGACGTGACCGACGTCACCGCCACCATACCTGTCGTGTTCGAAGGCATCCTTCCCGATCTCTTCCGTGAAGGGCAAGGCATCATCGCCATCGGCAAGCTCGAGCCGTCCGGCCGTTTCGTGGCCAGCTCCGTGCTCGCCAAGCACGACGAGAACTACATGCCGCCGGAAGTCGCAAAATCGCTTAAAGAGCAGGGCGTCTGGCAGCACGTGGGCAAGCCCGACGACACCAAGTCCGCCCCCAAGCAGTGACCCTCCAACCGGAGCTACCCGCGTGATCGTCGAGATCGGACATTTCGCCCTTGTGCTCGCCACCGTCATCGCGGTCGTACAACTCGTCGTCCCGGCCATCGGTGCCACCACGCGCAACCCGGCGATGATGGCCATTGGCGGACCCGCAGCCCTGACGCAGGCGCTCCTCGTCGCGATCAGTTTCGCCGCGCTCACCCACGCCTACGTCACCTCGGACTTCTCGGTCGAGAACGTCTACATCAATTCGCACTCGGCCAAGCCGATGCTCTACAAGGTCTCCGGAGTCTGGGGCAATCACGAAGGCTCGATGCTGCTCTGGGTCTTGATCCTCGCCATCTTCGGCGCTGCGGTCGCGATCTACGGCGACAATCTTCCCGACACGTTTCGCGCCCGCGTCCTTGCCGTCCAGGCGTCGATCGGCGTCGCGTTCCTGCTCTTCATCCTCCTGACGTCGAACCCGTTCAACCGGCTCGTTCCCGCTGCGATCGAGGGGCGTGGTCTCAATCCGATCCTGCAGGATCCTGCGCTGGCCTTCCACCCGCCGTTCCTCTACGTCGGCTATGTCGGGTTTTCCATGGCGTTCTCCTTCGCGGTCGCGGCCTTGTGGGAGGGCCGCATCGACGCCGCCTGGGCGCGCTGGGTTCGTCCCTGGACACTCGCCGCCTGGATGTCGCTGACCCTCGGCATCGCCATGGGTTCCTGGTGGGCCTATTACGAACTCGGCTGGGGCGGCTGGTGGTTCTGGGACCCGGTCGAAAACGCGTCGTTCATGCCCTGGCTGGCCGGCACCGCGCTCATCCATTCGGCCGTCGTGATGGAAAAGCGCGAAGCGTTGAAGGTCTGGACGATCCTGCTGGCCATTCTCGCATTCTCGCTCTCTTTGCTCGGCGCATTCCTGGTACGGTCTGGGGTCCTGACGTCCGTGCATTCGTTCGCCGTCGATCCCAAGCGCGGCGTCGTCATTCTCGTCATCATGTCGATTTTTGTCGGCGGCGCACTGCTGCTCTATGCCTTTCGTGCGTCCGAACTCCGGACCGGCGGCCTCTTCCAGCCGATCAGTCGCGAGGGCGCACTCGTCCTCAACAACGTGCTGCTGACCACCGCCACCATCACCGTTTTCGTCGGCACGCTCTACCCGCTCGCCCTCGAGGCATTCAACGGCGCCAAGATCTCCGTCGGCCCGCCCTATTTCAACATGACGTTCGTGCCGTTGATGATCCCGCTTCTTCTCGCCATTCCCGTGGGCACGATGCTGCCATGGAAGCGGGGCGATCTCTTTGCCGCCCTCCAGCGCCTGACATTCGTAGCGGTCTTGTCGATCGCAGCCCTGCTCGCGACGTTCGCCATCGTCCGTCGCGGCCCCTGGCTCGCCCCCGTCACCATTGCGATCGGTGCCTGGGTCATGATCGGTTCGGTCTACGACTGGCTGTCTCGCATCCGCGCCTTCGAGGTTGGCCGGGATGAAATGTTCCGTCGCGCCCGCAACCTGCCGCGCTCCGCCTACGGGACGCTGCTCGCCCACTTCGGCGTCGGTATTATGGTGATCGGCATCACCGCGACGTCTGCCTGGCAAACCGAAGTCATAAAGGCCGTCAAACCCGGCGAGTCCCTCGCCATTGCCGGCTACGAAGTGACGTTCCGTGGCACCGCGCCACGCCGTGGCCCCAACTATCAGGAAACGGTCGGTCTCTTCGCTGTGTCGAAAGGCGGCACGCCATTCCTCGAGCTGGAAGGCACCAAGCGCCTTTACGATGCACCGCGTCAGGCGACGACGGAAGCCGCGATCCACGCCTCGATGTTCGGCGACCTCTACGTCGTGCTCGGCGACGAACTGTCCGACGGAGGCTACGCCGTGCGTGCCTATTTCCATCCGATGGTCCGCCTCATCTGGATCGGCTCCATCGTCATGAGCCTTGGCGGCATCCTTTCGTTGCTCGATCGCCGCTTGCGGGTCGGAGCGCCGACGCGCGCCCGCCGCCGCGAGCCACAACCGGCGGAGTGACGCCCATGCCGAAAACCGCCGCGCTGCTTCGTGCATCAGCGCTTTCGATCCTGCTCGCGTCAGGTGCCCAGGCCATCGAGCCCGGCGAGCGCCTCTCCGACCCTGCACTCGAATCCCGCGCCCGCGCCCTGTCGGCCGAGCTCCGTTGCCTCGTCTGCCAGAACCAGTCCATCGACGACAGCAACGCCCCGCTCGCCAAGGACCTGCGCCTTCTCGTCCGCGAGCGCATCACCGCCGGCGACACTGACAAGGACGTGCTGAAATTCGTCGTCGCCCGCTACGGCGATTTCGTCCTCCTGCGCCCGCCGTTCAATCTCATGACACTCGCCTTGTGGCTGACGCCGCTTCTGGCGCTGATCGGCGGCGTGATCGCATTCCGCCGGAGCTTCGCCGCACTGGCCCGCTCGTCTCCCGGCGAACAGCCGCTCTCCGACGCAGAACGGCGCCGTCTCGACGAGATTCTCCGCCAGCCTCCCGACAAGTCCGTCTGACGTCCGCGCTCAACGCGCCTTCTGTGCCGTTCGCACCTCGTCCAGGAGCGCGCGTGTTGCGAGCCCCAGCGCCGGCCGCTGCCGGCTCGTCTCGAACCGCTCGATTGCCGCCCTCAGTTCAGCACCGTACGTTCCGTCGAGCGCGCCGCCGTAGAGACCGAGATCTTTCAATCCGCCCTGCAACTCGCGGATGCGCGCCGGCCCGACCAGGATCTCCGCCGACCGCATTGCCGCGATGGCACCCGTGAAGGCCCGCGAGGCGACACCTGTGTTCGCAATCGTGTCGGATGCCAGCTTGCGCGTCACCTTCCCATCCTGCGTCAGCACCCGCGACAGAACGTACGTTCCGACGTTGATCCCGACGACGCGCGGACCCTGCGGCGCCTGCCGGAACAACGGCGATCCCGACGACGCCCCGCCCGTATCGCACGTATGCAGCACCAGCGCCTCCGATCGCGAAAAATCGCGCGCTATCTGTGCCGGTGTCACAGATCCGAACGTCTTCTCCGCCACACACGGCTGCGAATAGGCCGGTCGCCACTGCTGGTAATCGCGATGGAAGGAGAGCTGAAAGAAGTGTCCCGCCTTCGACGCTGCAATCACCTGATCGGGTGTTGCCGCCTCGACCTCGAGTGCATGCCCACGGCAGACCGGCTTCGACAGCTTCACCACCGCCCAGTCGCTCGTCGCGTCGATCGGCGGTGTCGTCGAAAGTGACATCGCTCCGCTGGCGATGTGCTGCCCCGCCGACCCCGTATCAAACCCGGCGATGCGGGCATAGTCGCGGCGCACGTCGTAGTTTCGCGCGAACCAGAAATCCTGCAGACGCGGCTGCTTGTCGCTCGCGGGCTTGTAAAGGCAGTGTGCCGCCGTCGCGATGAGTCCGGCATCGACACAGAATGCCGTGCACACCGTACGCGTTCTGAGATTGAAGAGGACACCGAGGCCCTCGCGCACCTTGCTGAGCGACTGTGGCAGGGCGATGCGGTCGTCCTTCCCGAAGACCGCGACCGGCATGGCCCGGCCGATCGAGCCGCGGGGCTGATCCAACCCGGTGACCGGCTGCGCGAGGGCATGGCCTGCCGGCGTCGCAGTCAGCACGAACAGGGCAGCGACACCTGCCGCCCTGCAGCCGATCCGCGCGCGCGTGTCAGAACGAGAGCCGATCTGGCGCCTTTGGCACCCGTATCCGGACATGACAGCCTCTAAATCGACCTCGACCGGCCCGACTATTACCAAATTTTAATCCCCCAGAAAGCCCAGCGTAAGGCAACATGCACTACATCGTAGGCAACAGCCGGGCCGCGACCTGCTTTCGCGAACGCTGCCCGGCCTGGACATAATCGCCAGGAAATCCAGGAGACCATGATGCGCCCCCACCAGTTTCGCCTGACCGGCTCCCGCGCCGCGATATTCGCCGCCGCCGGCCTCGCACTATTCGGCGGCCTTGCGCCCAGCGCGCCGGCCATGGCCCAGACCGTCCAGAACGTCCAGTTCGTGCCGGGACGTGGCAACACACCGGCGAGCTTTGCCGACATCGTCGATCGCGTGAAGGGCGCGGTCGTTTCCGTGCACGTGACCGGCGGCGGCAATCGGGTCGCGCAGAACGAGCCGCGCCAGAACCCGCGGCGCAACCAGCCGAACGCGCCCTTCAACGGCATTCCCGGCCTGCCCGACGATCATCCGCTGAACGAGTTCTTCAAGAACTTCCCGCGTGACAATGGACGTGGTGGCGGCGGTGGCTCGCCGATGCCGTCGCTTGCACAGGGCTCGGGCTTCGTTATCTCGGAAGACGGCTACGTCGTTACCAACAACCACGTCATCGAGAACGCGTCACGCATCCAGCTCTCGTTCGATCTAAATCAGCAGAAGGTCGACGCGGAACTGGTCGGGACCGATTCCCGCACCGATATCGCGCTCCTGAAGATCAAGAACCCGACTCGCAAGTTCGACTTCGTGAAGCTCGCCGCGAAAGAACCTCGCGTCGGTGACTGGGTTCTCGCCGTCGGCAATCCCTTCGGCTTCGGAGGCACCGTGACCGCCGGCATCGTCTCCGCTCTCGCCCGCGACGTCGGCTCCGGTCCCTACGACTTCCTACAGATCGACGCGGCCGTGAACCGCGGCAACTCCGGCGGCCCGACGTTCAACCTCGAGGGCGAGGTCGTCGGCGTCAACACCGCGATCTACAGCCCCTCCGGCGGCAACGTCGGCATCGCATTCGCCGTCCCCGCCCGCACCGTGAGCGAAGTCGTCGCCCAATTGCGCGAGTCGGGCTCGGTGAGCCGCGGTTGGCTCGGCGTCAAGATCCAGACCATCGACGAGGACATGGCCGCAAGCCTCGGCCTCGGTGAGCGTCGCGGCGCACTCATCAATGAAATCACCACCGACGGCCCGGCCGCCAAGTCCGGTCTCCAGAACGGCGACGCGATCCTCTCGGTCAACGGCGACAAGATCGCCGACAGCCGCGACCTCGCCCGCAAGGTGGCATCCCTCGCTCCGAAATCGGTCGCCGATGTGCTCGTCCTGCGGGGCGGCAAGGAGACGAACGTCAAGGTCACGCTCGGCGATTTCCGCGATGCTTCCGGCCCGCAGACGACCCCGGCGAAGGCTGATCCCACGCCGTCGGCACCGCCGAAGACGATCGATGTCGGCCAGCTCGGGCTCAAGCTGCGCCCCGCTGCCGCAAACGCCAAGGGCGCGCGCGAAGGCGTCGAGGTTGCCGAAGTCGACAGCGGCTCCGACGCCGCCGCGAAGGGTCTGCGCACGGGCGACGTCATCCTCGATGTCTCCGGCCAGGAAGTGAAATCGGTCGAGGACGTCCAGAAGAGCATCGCCGAAGTCGCCAAGCTCGGCCGCCGCTTCGTCCTTCTCCGAGTCAAGACCGGCCAGCAGGTGCGTTACGTCCCCGTCCAGATCGGCAAGGGTTGATCGTCGCGCTCGTCCCGGTGCGGCTCGATCGACCCGAATCCAACGTAGCGACCGAGGCCGGCCGGTTCCCCACCGGCCGGCCGCTCCTCATCCGGAAAGACATCTGCCCATGCGCGTGCTCGTGATCGAGGATGACGCCGAAACCGCCCAGTTCATCGCCAAGGCGCTGCGCGAAAGCGGCCATGTCGCCGAAGTCGCCGGCGATGGCAACACCGGCCTCGCCATGGCCCGTGAGGGCGGCTGGGACGTGCTGGTCGTCGATCGCATGTTGCCCGGCCGCGATGGTCTGTCCGTGATCGCGGACCTGCGTGCCGAAGACAACCGCACGCCAGCCCTCATCCTGTCGGCGCTGGGCTCTGTCGACGATCGCGTGAAAGGACTGCGCGCCGGCGGCGACGACTACCTGACCAAGCCCTACGCCTTCTCCGAACTCCTCGCCCGCATCGAAGTCCTGTCTCGCCGCCAGACGCCCGCCACCGGCGAAACCCGCTACGCCGTCGGCGATCTCGTCCTCGACCGTCTGTCGCACAAGGTGACGCGCGGCGGCGAAACCGTGACGCTGCAGCCGCGTGAATTCCGCCTCCTCGAATATCTGATGCGTCATCAGGGCCAGGTCGTCACGCGCACGATGCTGCTCGAACATGTCTGGGACTATCACTTCGATCCCCAGACCAACGTCATCGACGTCCACATCTCGCGTCTCAGATCGAAGATCGACAAGGGCTACGACCGGCCGCTCCTCCACACGATCCGTGGCGCCGGCTACGTCCTGCGTGACGGCGAGGCCTGATGTGACCGCCCCGCACGCGCCCGCCCGATTGCCGACGCCATTGCGTCTCGTCATCGCGATGGTGCTGGCCCTCGCTGCCGGACTATACGCACTGACCTGGCTCATCGGCCGCGAGGCCGATCGCCTCATGTCGGAGCGCACCATCACGGCCATCGCGGGCGAACTTCAGGGCCTGCGCAAGGCCATGGACGAGGGCGGCCTCGACGGTCTCGCCGACGCCATCCGCCAGCGGCCCGGAACCGGGACGATTCTCTACCTCCGCTCGGTCGATGGCGTCGCCATCGCAGCCAACATTCCGGCTCCCCCCGAACCCGTGAACGGCCAGCCGCACTTTTATCGCTATGCCATCACGCGCGGTGCTGGCGCGACACCTGATGCGTCCGTTCGCTATCTCGCCGCAGGCGTTGCCGTTCCCGCCGTGCATGGCGCGACCCTCTACGTTCTCCGCGACGTCGAAGATGCCCGTGCCTTTGCCGATCGCATCCGCTCGTTGGCGCTTTGGGCCGCCGGCCTTCTCGCCACGGCTGGTCTCGGTGCCGGTCTTCTCCTCTCCCGCCGGATCGATCGTCGCCTCGGTGCGATCACGGCGGCGACGCGGGCCTACATGGATGGCGATCTCGGCCGGCGGATCGTGCGCGACGGCTCACGCGACGAGATCGACACCCTGTCAGCCGATCTCAACGTCCTGCTCGAACGCATCGAGGAATTGATGTCGGCGCTGCGCGAGGTCTCCGACAACATCGCCCATGACCTCAAGACGCCGCTGACGCGCCTGCGCAATCGCGCCGAGGCGGCGCTGCGAGACACCGGAGACGCGAATGCCCATCGCGCCGGCCTCGAAAACACCATCGAGGAGGCCGACGGCCTCATTCAGACCTTCAATGCCTTGCTGCTGATCGCCCGTCTCGAGGCCGGCGCGGTCGAGGCGACCAAGGAGGACACCGACCTGAGTGCCCTCGTCGCCGACGTGGCCGAACTCTACCAGCCGGTCGCCGACGAGGCCGGTCTCGTCCTCACAACCGACATCGCCCCACACCTTGCCGCCCGCCTCAACCGGCAACTCGTCGGCCAGGCACTCGCCAACATGCTCGACAATGCCATCAAGTACGCCTCCCTCGCTCCCGCCGCTCCCGAGGTCGTCCTGCGTGCCAGTACCCGACCAGATGGAGCGATCGCCCTCTCGGTAGCCGATCGCGGCCCCGGAATTCCCGCCGAAGAACGCGAGCGCGTACTGAAGCGCTTCGTCAGGCTCGAAAAGAGCCGCTCCCGGCCCGGCACGGGACTGGGGCTGAGCCTTGTCGCCGCCGTGGCCCGGCTTCACAATGGCACGGTCGAACTCGGCGACAACGCGCCGGGCCTCGTGATAACGCTGAGCCTTCCGGCACATGCCGCCGCCTCTGGGAAAGCCTGAACCAACGTGACTTCGCCTCCTCTCCAGCCGCTGCACCTCCGCATCGCGACCTCGCCCGTCGCCCACGATCCGGCCCGCGCCGCTCGCGACGTCGACGATCTCGTGGCCCTGTGCGCTGACAATGCGGATCTCGCCGCTCTCCCACCGTTGCTCGCCGAGCCGAAGGTGCGCGCGCTCCTCGGTGGCACATTCGGTGCCTCGTCCTACCTGACCCGACTGATGCTGCGCCGCCCCGCGTCGCTCCTGACGATCCTCTCCACGCCTCCCGAGACCGCTGTCACGACTTTCCGTGATGTGCTCGACATCACGATTGCCGGCCGTCCGCCGCGCGACACCGTCATGCGCGCCCTGCGTCACTACAAGGCCGACATGGCGCTCTTGACCGCGCTCGCCGATCTCGGTGGCGTCTGGCCCGTGATGACCGTGACGCACGTCCTCTCCGAAACGGCCGACACCGCCGTCCGGCGCGCGCTCGCCTATCTGTTCGCGGAGGCGCAGGCGAGGGGAGACTGGCTCGACCACGCGCCGGAACCAGAGGCGCGCTCCGGGTACTTCGTGATCGCCATGGGCAAGCATGGCGCGTTCGAGCTGAACTATTCGAGCGACATCGACCTGATCGTCTTCTTCGATCCCACGCGTGCCCGCGTCTCCGATCGCTTCGACCCGCAGACGTTCTTCATTCGCGTCACCCGCGATCTCGTCAAGTTCATGCAGGAGCAGACCGGCGACGGCTACACGTTCCGTACCGATCTCCGCCTCCGCCCCGATCCCGGCGCGACCCCAGTCGCGCTGTCGGTCGATGCTGCTCACGTCTACTACGAATCCGTCGGACAGAACTGGGAACGCGCCGCCATGATCAAGGCGCGCGTCATCGCCGGCGACATGGAGACCGGCGCGCGGTTCCTGAAGGACCTATCGCCTTTCATCTGGCGCAAGTATCTCGACTTTGCCGCCATCGCCGACATCCACGCCATGAAGCGCCAGATCCACGCCGTGAAGGGCTTCGGCGAGATCGCCGTCGCCGGCCACGACATCAAGGTGGGACGCGGCGGGATCCGCGAGATCGAGTTCTTCGCCCAGACCCAGCAGCTCATAGCCGGCGGTCGCCAGACCGAGCTTCGCGCCGCCGCGACTCTCGATGCCCTCGATCGTCTCGTCGCCCGCGACTGGCTGAAGCCCGCGATCCGCGACGACCTGGCGGAAGCCTACGTTTTTCTTCGCAAGATCGAGCACCGCCTGCAGATGCTCGAGGACGAGCAGACCCAGACGCTGCCGCGTGACGACGAGACCCTCGAACGTCTTGCCCATTTTTCCGGCTTCGCCACCCTCAAGGACTTCTCCACGGCGCTGACCCAGCGTCTCCAGAAGGTCCAGCGCCACTACGCCCGCCTGTTCGAGGACAGTCCTGCCCTCTCCGGAACCGGCGGCAGCATGGTGTTCGCCGGTGAATCCGACGATCCCGCCACCGTGGAAGCCTTGCGCAAGATGGGCTTCGAGGACCCACATCGCATCATCGAGGGCGTGCGCGGCTGGCATCATGGGCGTGTCCGTGCCGTGCGCTCCCCGCGCGCCCGCGAACTGCTGACCGAGGTGCAGCCGATACTCATCGAAGCGCTGTCGCGCACGGCCGGGCCGGATGCCGCATTCGCCGCATTCGACCGCTTCCTGTCCGAACTGCCGTCTGGCGTGCAGCTCTTCTCCCTGCTGCGCCAGCAGCCGGCGCTGCTCGATCTCGTCGCCACCATCATGGGCACTGCCCCGCGTCTCGCGCGGGTGCTGTCTCGTCATGCCCGCCTTCTCGATGCCGTACTCGATCCCGGATTCTTCGGCACCATTGCCGAGGCCCGTGAACTCGCCGCCATCGTCCGCACTGAAATGGCGGCAGCACCATTGCTGGAACAGGCCCTCGACCGCGCCCGCATCGTCGGCAGCGAGCAGAGCTTTCTCATCGGCGTCCGCGTGCTGACCGGAACCATCTCCGCATCCGACGCCGGGCGCGCGTACGCGACCCTCGCCGACGAACTGATCGACGCGCTCGCTCAGCGCGTCTCCCGCGACCTCGCAGCGGTCCACGGTGTCGTGCCCGGAGGGGCTGCGGCCGTCGTGGCCATGGGCAAACTCGGTGGCCGCGAGATGACGGCCGCATCCGACCTCGACCTGATCGTGGTCTACGACTTCGATCCTTCAGCGACCCAGTCAGACGGGCCGAAACCGCTGTCCCCGATCCAGTACTACACGCGCTTCACCCAGCGCCTCATCAATGCGTTCACCGCACCGACGTCCGAAGGCGCGTTGTACGAGATCGACATGCGGTTGCGCCCCTCCGGCCAGAAGGGTCCCGTCGCCACGCAATTCAGTAGTTTCGTCGAGTATCAGGCGCGCGAGGCCTGGACCTGGGAGCACATGGCGCTCACTCGCGCCCGCATCGTGTCCGCACCGCCAGAATTCCGCCAGAGACTGGACGCAGCGGTCCGGGACGTTCTCGTTCGCCCCCGTGACCGCGCGAAGATCGCAGCCGACGTCCACGACATGCGCGCCCGCATCGCCGAAACGAAAGGGACCGACGACATCTGGGACCTGAAGCAGGTGCGCGGCGGCCTCGTCGATCTGGAGTTCATCGCCCAGTATCTGCAACTTGTGAGTGCCGCGAAGCACCCCGAAGTCTGCAGCCAGAACACCCGATCAGCCCTCGTCAGACTGCGTGACGCCGGCGTTCTGGCGCCGGAGCCGGCCGAAAAGCTGGTGGCCGCAGCCCACCTCTACCACAATCTGACCCAGGTCCTTCGCCTGAGCCTCGACGGCACGTTCCGGCCGGAAACCGCGCCGGATGGCCTCAAGGCCCTTCTGGCCCAGGCCGGGTCTGCACCCACCTTCGACATCCTCGCGGCGGACGTCCGCGCCCATCAGGAGGTCGTGGCCCGGCTTTTTGTCGAGTTGATCGCCTGACCGGCACGACAAGCGCACTGAACCCTATTTAATTTTAATCGACCGACGGAAGCCCGACCCGTCCGCCGTTCCTGGATCATAACGCAACCACCGGCACGCAGCCTGCGGCAGTGGTCGAGACAGGAGCTACCAATGAGCAGAAAGAAAACGATCATCATAATTGCCGGTGTGGCTCTCGCCGCTGGCGCTGCCGCCACTCTGGCAGCACAGGGTCCCCGTGGCCGCGACCATGGCATGATGGGTCACGGCATGATGGGCGGCGGCTACGGCTTCGATGACGACCGCGGCGAACGTGGCCGGGGCATGCGTGAGCGGATGGGTGGACGGCCCTTCGGCACCGGCATGACAGCTGAAGAATACGATACCCGCACCCGGGAGCGCTTCGCACGGCTCGACAAGAACAGCGACGGCGTCATCGATAACACCGAAATCGCCGCTCACGTCGCGACCATGGGCGAGGGTCGTCGCGGCCACCGTGGCGGGCATCGCGGTGGCGAGCGTGGCGGCATGGGTGGCATGATGGAACGCATGTTCGATTCCAACCGCGACGGCAAGGTAACCGCAGATGAAGTGCGCGGCGAAGCCGAGCGGCGCTTCGCGCAGATGGACCTCAACTCCGACGGCAAGATCGACGACGCAGATCTGCCCCCGAACATGCGTGGCCGCGACGCCCTGAAGTCTGGCATGGGCAATGGACGTGGCGGCGGAATGTTCGGCCGCTTCCGTGCCGCCGATGCCAACGGCGACGGCGTCGTGACCAAGGAAGAATATCTCGCCCAGTCGTCGAAGCGCTTCACCGCACTCGACACGACGAAGGACGGAGCCGTCGATCAGGCCGACCGCGACGCGATGCAGAAGGCGATGACCGACTATCGGGTCCAGCGTTTCCTGCATATGTTCGGCGCGACCAGGGACGGCAAGGTAACGAAGGAGCAGTTCGACAAGGTTGCAAAGGAGCGGTTCGCCCGCCTCGACGCCAACGGCGACGGCAAGCTGACGCGTGAGGATGGTGGCCGCGGCCACGGCATGCACGGTGGCCGTCACGGCATGGGTCAGGGCCAAGGCCAGGGCATGGGTCCCGGCATGGGTCCCGGCATGGGTCCCGGTCCCGGCGGTCAGGGTGGTGAAAAAAAGTGATCGACTGACCTGACGATGCGCTACGGTGCGACTCCGGACGCCATGTCCGGGGTCGCACCATCCGGTGGGACCCGATGTGAGATGTCGGCGCTGAGAATGGCACGGCGAGACGTGGATGCAAGTTCGTCCGAGCCTCTATCGGCGACGGTGAGCGACGTAGATCTGCTGGCCGCCATCGGCCGTGGGGATGCGTCCGCGTTCCGCACGCTCGCGTCGCGCTACCTTGGTTTTACGGTGGGTCTCGCCCGCAGGCTTCTCGGCAACGGCAACGACGCCGAGGATGTGGCCCAGGACGCCATGGTCCGTCTCTGGCGCAATGCGGCGACGCTGGAACTGGGGCCTGGCGGACTGAAGCCCTGGTTGCGGCGGGTTACGACCAATCTGGTCATCGACCGTATCCGCGCGTCACGCCAGACGACCACAGTGGACGAGATGCCGGAGCAGCCGGTGGCTCCGGAGCAGGAAGCGGGCTTCGCCGAACGCGACCTTTCCGCGCGCGTCGAGGCAGCGGTCGCAGCACTGCCCGATCGCCAGCGTCAGGCGCTCGTTCTGTTTCATTTCGAGGGGCTGAGCCAGGTCGACGTCGGCAAGGCTCTTGGCATTTCGGACGAGGCCGTTGAATCACTTCTCGCGCGCGCCAGGCGCAACCTGAAATTGGCGCTGAAAGACGATTGGCGCAGTTTGCTGCCCGAGGAACGAAGTTGACCGCGAAGCGGTGGAATTTGGAATTGAGCGGACATAGATGATGCTCTGATACGGCGGACTGAAGACGATGACGACCGACAACGGCAAGAGCCAGATGACACGCGATGAGTTCGCCGAACTCGTCGACACCTTCGGTGCGGATCGTACCCGCTGGCCGCTCTTGCGCCGCCATCGGGCCGAGGCCCTGCTTGCGTCCGATCCGGGCGTCAGCCGCGTGCTCGACGAAGCTGCCGCCCTCGACCGCGTTCTGGATGCCGCGAAGCCAGCCGCATCGACCGATATCGACGCCCTTCTTGATCGCGTCGTCGCCAAGGCGACAGCCGGTCCACGCCTTGCAGGCTCGGCACCTGCCTCGCCCACCGCAAGTGCGAATGCTTCTCCCGCCCCCCGCGCGGCGTCTCAGGCGCGGGCCGACCGTCGCGATGCCTGGCGCGCCGGCGCCCTGATGGCCGCCTCGCTCGCTGCCGGCCTCTACCTCGGGCAGGCGCAGTGGACCGCTTCGACAATCCCCCTCATGCAGGAAATGGCGGCATCGGCATTCGTGATCGACGGCAACGGCGTACCCTATGCCGCACTGACGACTGATGCATTGGACGACGAATGACATGACAGAAGGCAACACACCCTCCGCCCCGGAAACGCCCGCCTCGCCGCGCGGGCGGCGTTGGACCCGATGGCTGCTGATCGGATCGCTAGCGCTCAATGCCCTGTTCATCGGCGCGGCTGCGAGCGCCATCTGGCGTTTCGGTGGCCGCCCGCTCGCCGTCCAGAACATCCCCGGCAACCTCGTCAACTACGTCGATACATTGCCCCCCGCTCGTGAACGCGAAGTGCTGCCAGGTGGTGCGCAGATCCGCTCCGTGATCGCCCCTTTGCGCAGGGAACTGCGCGAGGCCCGCCGCGACGTTATGGCGGCTATCGGCACCACACCCTTCGATAAGGATGCTTACGAGCGGGCGCAAATGCGCCTGTTCGAGGCTGAAACACGCCTTCGCAACGAGCAAGGCCAGATTCTCTCGACCGTGCTGTCGAACATGACGGCCGAGGAGCGCTACTCCTACCTCCGGTGGCACGAGCATCGCCGCGGCCATCAACGTCGTGGTTACAATCGCGACTTCGACGACGAGCGCCGGGAAAAACGCAACTAGAGACCGGACGCTGCGATCTTGCTGACGATCTCGTAGACGTCGCGTGACAGCGGCTTGCCCTCCAGCAGTTCCTCGAGCGCGCGACGCGCCATCGCTTTCCGGCCCGCCTCCATCGTCCCGCAGCTTCTGAAACTGCCCGCCAGCCGCGCTGCGATCTGCGGGTTCACCGCATCGAGTTTCCGGACCATGTCGGCGATGAAGGCATACCCCTTGCCATCAGCGCGATGGAAGTTCACCGGCGAGGCGGCATGAGCGAAAAGCAGGGCGCGCACCTTGTTCGGGTTCGTCAGCGCGAACAGCGGATCGCGCATCAGCCGATTCACCGTGGCGAGTGTCGCAGCCCCAGGCACGGTCGCCTGTAGTGAGAACCAGTGATCGATCACGAGATGATCGTCACGCCGCCGCTCATAGAAGGCGTCGAACGCCTCCGTCCGCATCCCCTTCGGCGCCAGCCTCAGGACGGACAGTGCAGCGATCTCGTCGTTGAGCGTTCTGGACCGGCGGAATTGCTCCCGTGCCCGTTCGAGCCCGTCACCGCCCGCATGCCCGAGCAGCACGAGCGCCGCGTTCCGGAGCGCCCGGGCCCCGACCTGCTCCTTCGTCGGCGCATACGCGCCCTTGACCGCGTGCCGATCGTAGATCCCGACAAGGTCTGCCGCCATCGCCTTCCCGAGTGTCCTGTGCAGCCAGCGGCTCGCCGCGTGGATTGCATCGGGATCGACATCCTTTCCGATGACACGCGCCACATCCGACTCTGTCGGCAAGGCCAGCACCTGCGCCCTGAAGGCCGTTTCGAGTGTCTCGTCCACAACGAGTGTCCGTATCGAGGCGGCAAATGCAACCGGCAACTCCGGTGCGCGCCCCTGCCGTAGCCGGCCCTCCGCCGCTACCAGCACGCGCATCGCGAAATCCTGCGCCGCCTGCCAGCGATTGAAGGGATCCACATCGTTGGCGACCAGCACCGCAAGATCGTCGTCACCAAGATCGACGGCGAGATCGACAGGCGCTGAAAATCCCCGAAGAATGGAGGGCACCGGTCGCGTATGGATGCCTCTGAACCTCACCGTCTCCCTGCGTTTCGTGATCTCGACGAGGTCACCGGAAAGCTCCCCGCCGTCGGCACGTTCCAGTTTGAACGGCCGCCCCGAGCCATCGAGCAGTCCCAGCCTGATTGGAACATGCAGGGGCTTCTTCCTGGGCTGCCCCGGCGTCGGCGCCAGCACCTGCTCGAACGTGACGTCGACCGTTCCGGCCTTCGCGTTGTGTCGCAGCGATACGACGATCCTGGGCGTTCCGGCCTGTGCGTACCAGATCATGAACTGCTTCAGATCGCGACCCGAGGCGTCTTCGAAGCACCGGACGAAATCCTCGACTGTCGCTGCCTCTCCATCGTGACGTGAGAAATAGAGATCCATGCCCTTCTTGAAGAGCTTCGGTCCTGTCAGCGTCGCGATCATGCGGACGAGTTCGCTGCCCTTTTCGTAGATCGTCGTCGTATAGAAGTTGTTGATCTCGATGTAGCGGTCGGGACGGACCGGGTGGGCGAGGGGACCCGCATCCTCCGGGAACTGTGCCGCCTTGAGCATGCGCACGTTCTGTATCCGCTGCACCGGTCGCGAATGCGTATCCGCCGAGAACTCCTGGTCACGATAGACGGTGAGCCCTTCCTTGAGGCAGAGCTGGAACCAGTCACGGCAGGTGATGCGGTTTCCGGTCCAGTTGTGGAAGTACTCGTGGGCGATGACACGCTCGATCGCAAGAAACGCTGCATCCGTCGCCGTTTCCGGTGTGGCCAGCACGAGCCTGTCGTTGAAGATATTGAGCCCCTTGTTTTCCATCGCCCCCATGTTGAAATCCGAAACGGCGACGATGTTGAAGACGTCGAGATCGTACTCGCATCCGAACCGCTCTTCATCCCACCGCATGGACCGCTTCAGGCAATCCATCGCCCATCCGCAGCGCGCCTCCTTGCCGTGCTCGACATAGATCCTGAGATCGACCTCGCGCCCGCTCTTCGTCCTGAAGGTGGATGCGATCGAGCCGAGGTCTCCGCCGACGAGCGCGAAAAGATAGGACGGCTTCGGATGCGGGTCCTGCCAGATGGCATAGTGCCGTGCTCCGCCTGCGAGCGTGCCCCGTTCCCGCGGGTTGCCGTTGGAAAGCAGAACCGGCACTCGGTCACGATCGGCTTCGATGCGGACGGTGAACTTGGCCATGACGTCCGGCCGGTCGAGATAGTACGTGATCCGGCGAAAACCCTCCGCCTCGCACTGCGTGCAGAAGATCCCGCGCGAAAGGTAGAGCCCCGACAGCGACGTGTTGGATTTCGGATTGCACACCGTCGCGATCTTGAGACGGAACCGGCGCTGCGGCGGCATCAGGATCGTGAGACTGGTCTCGTCACGCACGAACTCCGTCTCGGCGAGACGCTTGTCGTCGACCCAGACACCATCGAGTTCGATGTCTTCGCCATCGAGACGCAGCGGACCGCCACGCCGTTTCGCCCCACCGTTGGGCTCGATCGTCATCACGTTGGTAACGCGCGTCGCCGTCTCGTCGAGGACGAAATCGAGCCGCGTCTCCCGGATGAGATAGCTGGGCGGCTGGTAGTCCTTGAGCAATATCGGCTGTGGCGTTTCGGTGCGCATGCGAATCCCTGGTGTGATCCCTGAGACGCTGCATCGAAGTTGCAGGTCTGTCGACGGGGAGCGTGATCCTACATGGTATCGGCAGCCGAACACCACGCTGCATCAGGGCCCTGGAGAGCCGTCCAATTCACACTGCACCGCAACATCCTCCGGCGAAATCCACGCGACGTCATAAGCGTCTCAACTCCAGCTCCTGCGATTTCCCGACGTCCACACTTGAAAATCCACAGGCATCACTTATGTGCACCGCAGAGCCAAGTTCTGGCCCCATTCCACCTGTCTACGACCGGGGTCCGGTCTGAAGTCGAGATCGGTACATGCGCTGACCCATGGCTACTCCATGGCACGAAGAGCGTGACGAGGTCGAAAGCGAGAATGCTGTCGGATGGGGTGGGTCCGGTATGTGATCGCGTGGCACTCGTCCTTACAAGAGGAGAACATCGTGAGGGCAGACTCACCGCAGACCATCACCGCAGACAATGCCGCTACAGTTGTCGGACGTCTGCAGTCTGAAATCGAATCCCAGTCCGATCCGAGACAAGCATATCGAAAGGTCCGGGAAGCCATTGCGGACTTCAATCGCCGCGGAAAGACTCCCCCAAGCGAACTGATTGCGCTCGAGCGCAACCTCGCCTTGGACTGCATCCAGGCAAGTCAGGGACGCTGATCAGGCCCGTTGCCCGCCTCGAGCGGCGACCAGCGCCCGTCCATCCAGTGGTGAAGACCACTTTGAAATCTCGCGCCCGTACCATCGCGATCGAAGGCGTGGACCCCTGATGCAGTCCTGTGCGGTCGCGATCGGATTTCGCGGCTGATGGCTTCGGCTTCGACTGTCCCTGCGACGGTCGTCGCCGCAGCCCAAAGTTCGACCGCCGCGTAGATGCCGATCGTGTGCCGACTGACCGGTATGCCGGCGGCGCGAAATCGGGCGCCCAGCGCTTGGGCGGCCGTGGCCATATGCGGTTGTGCCTCGACAAACACACGGACATTCCGGGCATGCCGGCCGAGCGCCTTTCCGAATGCCGGAACCGCCAGTGTGTCCGAGCCGATGATTTCGACCGTCGGCATGACGCTGACGAGATCGCCGACGAGCAATCCCGCCTCCACCGGAAACGCGACCACCACCACATGTGTCGCATCGGCTGCAGAAATCCTCTGAGCAATCGCCCCGAATTCCTTGTCGCCACCAGAAATGATTTCCACCGCGACCGGCTTTCGCCCCGATTGCTCCAACACGGCGAGTGCGTCCTGAACAAGTGAAACCGCATAGTGCGTCTTGTCGCGCACGAACGCCACGCGCGCTGTCGGCTGCAGTTCCGACAGAACGGCAGCTAACGCTCGACCTGGAGACGACGGTGCGTACAGGCTGAACACGTTCCCCGTACGGCGGCCCGCCGATTGTGAATTCGCCTTGAGGCGAGCGGTCGTCAGGACCACGACCGGAGAAAGTCCCGACGATGATGAAACGAGACCGTCCAGTACCGCCTCACAAGGCACGCCAATGACCGCCCGCACGGGTGGCGTGAGCGTACTGAGTTCCGTTGCTAGCTTCTTTCCACCCGCCAGGCTGCATCCGTCGTCATGATACCGGGCACGGTAGCTGCGCGAAGCCGAAGACCGCGCGCCGTTCAAATCCATTAGCGCAAGAGCCGCCGCGCGCTGTAGCACATGTCCTAGTCGCGCCTGCGGTCCTGTGAGTGGCAACATGAAATCGATGTGAACATCTTCGGCACGCGCAGGCGACGCAGCGGTCGTCGCACCAGAAAAAGACATGAGCCCGGAGAACAGCGCGAGTAGCGCCTTTCTCGCAGCCGGCACACCTGACTGCGGCGCTCGAAAAGAAAGAAGGGGCGGCTTGCGGGCCGCCCCTCCGGTGCGTTTGTTCGACGCGAGCATCAGCTACGTACTCAGTTCTGTACGTACGTGATCTTGCCGTCTGCGCCCTTTTTCCAGGTGTAGACGACATAGTCCGGACGCGTGATGTCGCCCTTCTTGTCGAACTTCAGTTCGCCAATCACGGTCTTGAAACCGCCGCCCTTGCGGACCTGCTCGGCAACCTTCTTCGGATCGACCGACTTGGCTGCATTGCCGGCTTCCGCGATGACCTGCAGCGCAGCATAGCTGTAGAGCGTATAGGCTTCAGGGTTGAACTTCTTCGCCTCGAACGCCTTGACGACGGCTTCGGCTTCCTTGCGCTTGCGCGGATCCGGCGGGAACGTCATCAGTGTGCCTTCGACGGCCGGACCACCGATAGCTGCGAACTCGTCGGACGCGATGCCGTCACCCGACATCAGCGTCGCCTGAACGCCACCGTCACGAAGCTGACGTGCGATCAGACCTCCCTCGGTGTGCAGGCCGCCCCAGTAGACGATCTGGGCGCCAGACGACTTGATCTTGGCGACGAGAGCCGCAAAGTCCTTTTCGCCCGTGTTCACGCCTTCGTAGAGCACTTCTTTGACGCCGGCCTTGTTCATCGCCTTCTGCGTCTCGTCCGCCAGGCCCTTGCCGTAGGTCGTCTTGTCATGGACGATCGCGATCTTCTTGCCCTTCGCGTTCTTGACGATGTAGTCGGCTGCGACCGCACCCTGCTGATCGTCACGTCCGCAGGTCCGGAACACGTTCCAGAGACCACGCTCGGTGATCTTCGGATTCGTCGCGGACGGAGAGATCATCATGATGCCGTTCTCGGCGTAGACTTCGGACGCCGGCATGGTCACGCCGGAGTTGAAGTGGCCGATCACGAACTTGACCTTGTCGCCGACGAACTTGTTCGCGACCGAAACGCCTTGTTTCGGATCTGACACGTCGTCGCCGAACACCAGTTCGATCTTCTGGCCGTTGATACCGCCCTTGGCGTTGATGTCAGCGGCCGCCTGTTCGGCGCCGTTCTTCAACTGCGCGCCGAAGGCGGCGTTCGGACCCGTGAGCGGTCCGGCTACACCGATCTTCACCTGCGCCTGCGCGGCACCGGTCACGGCCAGGACCGCAGCGACGGCGATCCCTGACAACGCGAATGTTTTCATACCAATAAACTCCCTTGAGGATGACGCCCGGATCTCGACTGAAACCGCCTCCGGACACGGTCGTGAAGTGCACGGCCTTGATGTTATGATTGCGGCAATTTCGATGCCTGTCACGCTATTTTTGGACATCTCGAGGACGGCAAAGCCCGGCACCGCAGCGCTCCCCGAGGCCGGCTTCAGCGGGCGCGGTCGTCCATCCATCCGTATTGCTGAGCCATCTGGCGCGCACGCGTGAGACGATAGCCGAGGGCCATGAGCGGAGCCAGCACCAGAACGTCGACGACGAAATTCCGCACCGAGAGGAACACCTCTTCGAACAGTGCAAAATGGATGAACCGCACGGCCATCCCGAGAAGGAGCGAATACACCGCGATCTGCCAGATCGGGCGCCACGTATCCGCGATCGCCCGCCCCGACACGAATGCCGTCGTTCCGCCGAGAATGATCGTCACGAGCAGGAACACCCAATGCCCGTTCGGTCCCGCCTCGTAGAGCCAACTCGGCATCATCCACCCTCCGTGTCGCGCGCCATCAGTGTCGCCCGCCTTCGAGGTAGGCGGCGCGAATTTCGGGCCGTGCAAGTAGTTCCCGACCGGTTCCCGACATCGTGATGAGACCGTTGACCATCACATAGCCGCGATGGGCGAGCCGTAAGGCGTGAAACGCGTTCTGTTCGACGAGGAAGACCGTCATCCCGTCACGTTTGTTGAGATCGCGGATGACGTCGAAGATCTGCTTCACGATGATCGGCGCCAGCCCGAGGCTCGGTTCGTCGAGCATTAGAAGACGCGGCCGCATCATCAACGCACGCGCGATGGCCAGCATCTGCTGCTCGCCGCCCGAAAGCGTTCCGCCCCTCTGGTCGAGTCGCTCCCTGAGCCGGGGAAACAGCGCCGTGACGCGCTCCAGATCCTGATGAAAATAGGCCCCATGATCGATCTCGGATCCCATCTGCAGGTTCTCACGCACCGTCATGCGCGCGAAGATCCGGCGCCCCTCGGGCGACTGTGCGATCCTGAGATGGGCGACCTCGTGGCTCGGCATGTCGGTGATGTCGCGGCCATCGAACAGGATCCGGCCTTCGCGGGCGCGCGGCGTGCCGAACACGGTCATCATCAGCGTGGACTTGCCCGCGCCGTTGGCTCCGATCAGCGTGACGATCTCGCCCTCGTTGACCGACAGATCGACACCCTTCAGCGCCATGATCTTGCCGTAGAAGCTCTTGACGCCCTTTATGTCCAGGAGGGGTGCGCTCATGACCGGCCCTCCGCTTCTCTCTCGGCCTCTTCGACCTCGTCGTCTTCAACACCGAGATACGCCGCGATGACTTTCGGATCGGTCTTGATCTGCTCCGGTGTCCCGTCTGCGATCTTCGTCCCGTATTCGAGAACGACGACATGATCCGAGATTTCCATCACCACGCTCATGTCGTGCTCGATGAGCAGGATCGACGTGCCGTGCTTGTCCCGGATCGAACGCAGCAGGGTATTCAGTTCCGCGCTTTCCCTGGGGTTGAGCCCCGCCGCCGGCTCGTCGAGACACAGAAGTCTCGGTTCGGTACACATCGCTCGCGCGATCTCGAGTCGTCGCTGCGCACCGTACGGAAGGTCACCTGCCGGATCATCGGCGCGCTCTGTCAGGCCGGTGGCGTCGAGCCAGTACTTCGCGGTTGCTATCGCTTCTTCTTCTGCCGGCGCGTAGGTCGAAGGCAGAAACAGGCCCTTGAGCGTCCAGCCCGAGGCTGCCATCAGTTTGTTGTGCTGCGCCACAACCAGATTTTCGAGAACCGTCATGCCCGAAAACAGCCTGATGTTCTGGAACGTCCGCGCGACCTTGGCTTGAGCTGCAATCTCGAAATCCGGCATGCGTTCGAGAAGGTACACCCCACGTCCGTTACTAACCGCATGTCGGTGCACCGTTCGCGTGGCGGCGTCGATGTCTGAAGCGTCTGCGGCTCCTTCGAGGAGCGCGATGCGCCCTTCCGTAGGTTTGTAGAAGCCGGTCAGGCAATTGAAAACGGTCGTCTTGCCGGCGCCATTCGGACCGATCAGCGCAGTGATTTCACCGCGTCGCGCCCGGAAGCTGAGATCGTTGATCGCGACGAGCCCTCCGAACCGCATCGTTACATGATCGACCACGAGCAGATCGCCCGTCTGGGCCACCGGCATGGCGTCACTGCGCACTCTGACGCCCGCCATCAGCCGTGCCCCTCTTTGACGAGGTCACCGGACACGGCTTTGCGTTCCTTGAGGTACACGGTTGGCGCGCGTGTCGAAATGAGCCCGCGCGGCTTCCAGATCATCAGCACGACCATTGCAAGCCCGAACAGCAACATCCGGTATTGCGTCGGATCGAAGTCGTTGCCGAAAATCGTCTTGAGCCAATCCAGTTCGCGCAGCAACTCTGTGCCGCCGATCATCGCTACGGCCGCGATCGCCACGCCGACCTGGCTTCCCATGCCACCGAGCACCACGATCGCGAGGATCACAGCACTCTCCATGAACGTGAAACTCTCCGGCGAAATGAAGCCTTGGCGCGCTGCGAAGAACGAACCGGCAAATCCTCCGAACATGGCTCCAATGGCGAACGCCGTGAGTTTCGTATTGGTGGTGTTGATACCGAGTGAGCGGCAGGCAATCTCGTCTTCGCGGAGGGCCTCCCAGGCGCGACCTATCGGCAGTCGGCGAAGCCGGACGGTCGCCCAGTTGGTCAGCAGCGCGAGCGCGAGAATGACATAGAAAAGGAAAATCGTGCGGTGAAGCGGGGTGAATTCCAGACCGAACGTTGCTGCGAACCCTTCGTCGGACGCATTGAACGGGAATCCGAAAAACGACGGTCGGGGAATACCGGATATACCGGCGTACCCGTTGGTGAAATCGATCCAGTTGATGAGCACGAGACGGATGATTTCCCCGAATGCGAGCGTCACGATCGCAAGATAGTCGCCGCGCAACCGCAAAACCGGAAATCCGAGCAGCACGCCCCACATGGCGGCCAGGATGCCGGCGATCGGCAGGCAGATCCAAAAGGCCCAGGGCCCAAGTTCGGGGATGGTGTTTGGAATGACGCTCGTCGCAAGAAGTGCGTAGGCGTACGCTCCAACCGCATAGAACGCGACATAGCCGAGATCGAGAAGTCCAGCGAGGCCGACGACGATGTTCAGCCCCCACCCGAGCATGATGTAGATCATGATCTGGATGCCGAAGTTATCGATCCATTTGATCGATCCGGCAGAACCGGCGAACATCAGCGCGAGAAGTGGATACGCAGCCAGAAGGAGCAGCCCGACCCTCGGCCCCCAGATCTCCACCGCTTCGGGCACGTGCAATGCTGTACGCTCGACGGTCGATTCCGGAACGGATCGTGCTGCGAGGTAGAGCGCCGTGACACAAAGAAGGCCGACGACCAGAATTCCGAAGGAGCTGAGAGCAGGGGCGAGAAGATCAACCCGGAAACCGCCGATGGTGTCCCCGTCGCCCGCGGCCATCTTGACCGCATAACCCGCAAGCCCCACGAGACCGGCGAACACGATGCGGCCGCGCGCACCGAGATGTCGCATGAGACCCAGCGCCCAACCGATCACGACGGCATACGCCAGCAGCCCGAACCGCGGTAGCAGGACGAGCCGGTTCGACATGTCCTGATCGGTACGCAGCAGGAGGATCGGCACACCGAGCGCGAGCATCAGCGCAGCCGCCTTGGCGGCGTCGATCAGGACTGTCCTTAGGCTGTCGTCGCGCGCTTCGTCGCTGGCGGCTTCCATTCCACCTTTTGCCGTGGCCATTGATCAGACCTTCTCGACTTCGGGTTTGCCGAGCAGGCCCGAGGGCAGGAAGATCAGCGTGATCGCGAGGATGGAGAACGCTGCCACGTCCTTGTAGTCGATCGAGAAGTACGCCGACCACAAGCTTTCGATGAGGCCGATGATGAGACCGCCGAGAACGGCCCCCGGAAGCGACCCGATCCCGCCGAGCACGGCCGCGGTAAACGCCTTCACTCCAGGCACGAACCCGTCCGAGAAACTGACGACGTTGTACTGGAGCATGTAGAGAAGACCCGCAACCGCCGCCAGCGCCGCACCCATCACGAACGTGACCGAAACGGTCCGATCCACGTCGATGCCCATCAGCCGGGCCATCTTGCTGTCTTGCTCACAGGCGCGCTGGGCCCGTCCCAGGGATGTGCGCTGCACGAGATACCAGAATGCGGCGAGCAGAACGATCGTCACCAGCACGATGACGATCTGCTTGTAGGCGAGGTTGATCCCGAAGCCGTCGCTCGCGATGAGGCATGTCTTCTGTGGCGTCGATTGCCCGGCGATGCAGAACCCGCCGTCGATCAGCGTAGGAACCGGTTTGTTGCGCGGTCCCTGCACGACCTGCACGAAGTTCATGAGGAATATCGACATGCCGATCGCAGAAATGAGTGGCGCCAACCGGAACGAACCGCGCAACGGTCGGTAAGCGATGCGCTCGATCGCCCAGCTCCAGACTGACGTCAGCAGCATGCTCGCGATCAGCACGACGAGCAGCGCCAGCGCGATCATGGCGCCTCCTGCCGTGACCAGCGAGCCGAGCAGCAGCAGCACGATCAGAGCGATGAACGTCGACAGCATGAACACGTCGCCGTGGGCGAAGTTCACCATGCCGATGATGCCGAAAACCATCGTATAGCCGATGGCTATGAGACCGTAGATGGAGCCCAGTGTGATGCCATTGATGAGCTGCTGGACAAAATACTCCATCAAATCCCCCGTGTTGCCGCCTGTTGATCAGGACGTGCCGTACCCCCACAAGGGGGCACTTCCCAACCCGATATTGGTAGCGAACCCGGGGACCCTAGCCAAGCGGGGAGTGCGCAAATTTAACCAAGTGCCTCTGCAACCGGCGTGAATGCGGCGCCAAATGCTTCCGCAACAGCGCGATTGGTAATTTTGCCGTCCCAGACATTCAGCCCTTCGGCGAGATGCTTGTCCGCCTTGAGCGCCGGGCGCCAGCCTTTGCCCGCGAGTGCCAGTACGTAAGGAAGTGTCGCATTGTTGAGGGCGTAGGTCGACGTCCGCGGTACACCACCGGGCATGTTCGCAACGCAGTAATGCACGATGCCATCCACGACGTACGTCGGCTCATCATGAGTGGTCGGCCGCGACGTCTCCATGCAGCCACCCTGGTCGATCGCGACATCGACGACGACGGAACCTGGCCGCATGGCTTTGAGGTCGGACCGCCTGATGAGTTTGGGTGCGGCTGCGCCGGGAATGAGCACACCGCCAATGACGAGGTCTGCGGACGCAAGGTGCCGCTCGACCGCATCACGCGTCGAATAGACGGTCTCGAGTTGCGATCCGTACTGGCTCCAGAGCCGGCGCAGGACTTCGGGGTTCTTGTCGAGCACGGTGACGCGGGCGCCCATGCCGACAGCGATCATCGCTGCATTTGTCCCGACCACGCCGCCGCCCAGGATCGTCACCTTACCGGGTGCAACCCCCGGCACGCCACCCAGAAGAAGCCCCGATCCACCGTGCGCCTTTTCGAGGAAATGCGCTCCCGCCTGTACCGCCATGCGGCCGGCGACCTCCGACATGGGAGCCAGCAGCGGTAGCCCACCGGACGCCGATGTTACTGTTTCATATGCGATGCAGACCGCACCGCTCCTGACGAGGTCCCGGGTCTGATCCGGGTCGGGCGCGAGATGCAGGTAGGTGAAGAGGACCTGCCCTGCACGGAGCATGCTGCGCTCCGCGGCCTGTGGCTCCTTCACCTTGACGATCATATCCGCGCGTTTGAAGACGTCTGCGGCCGTGGCGCAAATGGATGCGCCTGCCTTGATGTAGATCTCGTCCGCAGCGCCGATCCCATGCCCTGCGCCGGTTTCGACGATGACTGAATGCCCATGCTCTACAAGTTCGCGGACGCTCTCGGGCGTGAGCCCGACACGGTATTCGCGCGTTTTGACTTCCTTGGGCACACCGACGAGCATCGCACCGCCTCCCGGTTAAGGTTTGTTGACCGGCGCAACGATAAAGCGTGCGTTATGCGATATCTGGCGTATTCTGTGCGAACAATACGAGAATATAGAAAAATAATCCCAGTGAAAGCGGATTTGACAGGGAAACTATGACAAGTTCACACGATGCCCGGTTGTTGCGCGCCCTTCAGGTGGATTCTTCGCGTTCGATCGCCGACCTCGCACAGGAAGCGGCCCTGTCCCCCTCCGCCTGCCATCGACGCGTGAAAAGCCTCGAGGCAGAAGGCGTCATTACCGGTTACGGCGCCCGGGTCGATCCGGCAGCCCTCGGATACAAGATGCATCTGTTCGTCGAAGCGACCCTGACCTCCCAGCGCGGCGAGGATCTCGATGCGTTCGAGCGTGCGGCCTCCGCAGTGCCCGAGATCATCGAAGGCTATCTGATGGCCGGGGGCACAGATTACATTTTGCGAATAGTCGCCCGTGATGTGGCTGATTTCGAGCGACTCCACCGGGAGCGACTTGCGAAGCTCCCGAACATCGCGCGGCTCCAGTCGCGACTCACTCTCAGGGCCTTCAGGCCGTGGACCGGATACCCTGTGCGCGGTGCCTGACGCACGTACATGCGCGGGCGCGATCCCTATAGAACGTTATGTGTGCCGTCGCAGAACGGTTTGTCGTCGGTCGCCTTGCAGCCGCAGAGGTTGACCATCCCGGAGGTCTCGGCCACGAACCGCTGCGGCTGGAATTCGGTCCCCTTGTGCGAACCGTCGCAAAACGGCTGCTTGGCGGAAAGCCCGCACGAGCACCAGAAATATGCTTTACCAGCCTCGAGGGTCACCTGATACGGACCCTTTTGTGCAATCTTGGCTTCCTGAGACATCCTGTTTCTCCGGCGGTTCTGGCCTGCCGCACGTGGGTGCCCAACCATGCCGGCATTGTCAATGGAGTGGATCAATGGGTCGCGCCCCGACCGTGACGACTGTGCCATGAGGGATATTGGACCAGGGCAATCGGTCGGCTAATCTGAGCAATTACGGCATTACCCACCGTCGAAGCGGGCTTGTCTGGCCATACCCTACCGACCAGAAGGACATGATGTTGCGAATCCTGTCACGCCGCTCTCTGGTCTTGTCGATGGCTTCAGTCACTGTCGCCGGCGTTCTCCCCGGCACAGCCACGGCAGCACTGTTTCCCGACCGTCGCGTCCTGCTCATGATCGAAGAATTGGGCTGCCCGTATTGTGCGCGGTGGAAGCGGGACGTCGAGCAGGCCTACCGCAATAGCCTGGAAGGACGCGTGGCGCCGCTCGAAATCATCATGATGTCGGATCCGCGTGTTCGGGCATTGAAGGCCGTTGTGTATTCGCCGACCTTCATCCTTCTCGATCATGGACAGGAGGTCGGTCGCATCATCGGCTACACCAGCGCCGACTTCTTCTGGGGCGAAATAGAAAATTTGTTCGCGCGCTCCGGCTTTCGCCGGCAATAAATGTGCTGCACTGCAATCGAGATTGCTTCGCCTCCATCAGCATCTTAGCGACCGCAGCAAAAACGAACCCGTATCGACTATGGAATAAGTATTCGCAGAAGCGAATATATGTTGCCGGTCGTTTCCATTCAGCGCATCATCGGGCACGTGCGCAGGAAATGCATCGCTTCAAACGCTTCTCGCGCAAAATGCCGGATGAGACCGGGCGACGCTCGATGCCCCCCGGTTTCATGGGGTTTGAGCAGACTGCAAGATGGGTAGCTGCAAGATAGATAGAATGTCGGCCCTGAAGCCGGCGACACAAACGGGAGGACCGCTATGACCAACATTTCACGCCGCCGCTTCGGCCAGATAGCCGGAGGCTTCGGCGCAGCGTCCCTGAGCGGCGTCAGCACGTTCGCGATCGCCCAGACTTCGGCGAAGATCGTGATCGTCGGCGGCGGCGCGGGTGGTGCATCAGTCGCCACGGCACTGAAGAAAGAAGCGCCGAACCTCGATGTCACCCTGATCGAAGCCAATCCGGTCTATGCAACTTCGTTCTTTTCCAACCTCGCCGTCGGCGGCTTCCGGTCGTTCGAGAGCCTGAACCACACCTACGACGGCGTGAAGAAACTCGGCGTCAAGGTCGTCATCGATTTCGCAACCGCAGTGGACCCAGCCAAGAAGACAGTCAGGACGCGTGGCGGCAGGACGTTCGCGTATGACCGCCTCGTGCTTTCTCCCGGTATCGACATCAAGTACGACAGCGTCCCCGGCTATTCGCTCGAAATCTCGAACACGATCCCGCACGCCTACCAGACTTCTGCTATCGGCAAGCGCCAGTTGATGAGCGCTCTCGCGGCTGTTCCGGCCGGCGGCACATTCGCGATGGTAATGCCTGCCGATCCCTTCCGTTGCCCGCCCGGCCCCTACGAGCGCGCGTGCATGATCGCCCATTACCTCAAGACCAAGAAGCCCAAGGCGCGCCTCGTCATCCTCGACCCCAAAAAGGCATTCTCGAAACAGCCGGTCTTCACCGAGGCATTCGAGAAGTACTACAAGGACATCGTCGAACTTAATCTCTCGAACGACATCGACGATTTCTCGATCACCTCTCTCGATGCGAAGGGCAAAACCCTGACCACGAAGTCCGGCAAGAAGGTCAAGTTCGACCAGGCCAGCATCATTCCGCAGCAGCGCGCTGGCGCCATCGCGGAAGTCGTGAGGGAAGGGGATTGGTGTCCGATCAATGGTGACAATTTCCTGTCGTCGAAGGATGCCAATATCCACGTGATCGGCGACGCGTCCGTGGCCGCGCCCATGCCGAAGTCGGCGTTTTCCGCGAACAGTCAGGCAAAGTCCGTGGCATCAGCCATACTGGCAGCCTATGCCAAGAAAGAAGCGTTCCCGGCCCGATATCGCAATACCTGCTGGTCCCTCGTCGCAGCCGACGACTGCATCAAGGTGGGCGCCAACTACGCCATGGCCGACGGAAAACTCGCCGCTTCCGGATCGTTCGTCTCCCAGAAGGGCGAGGACGCCGGTACCCGAAAGCAGAACTACGCGGAGGCGATCGGGTGGTATGACGCGATCACGGCTGACATGTTCGCCAAGGCCCCTAAAGCAGCCCCGGCCGCCTCGGGCAAGAAGGGCTGAAGTCGTAGTCGATCCTGCATGAAGACAGGGGCCGTCGGTCGCAGGATCGGCGGCCCGCTTCATATGCACTTTCGATCAGCTCCGGCGCAGGTCCCGCTCGAGAATGGGTGGCGGCCGCATCGGCTCGCATCTGCCGCCGACAAACACTCCACCCACCACTTCGCAGGCCCCCACCTCGGCGTCGATACGGCGCTGCAAAATGACGAGGACAAGCAGTACCATCAGCATGAAGCCTGCCACGATCCACTGGTAACGCTTCATGATCGGCGTCGGATGCTCGGCGGTGACAGGTGGCCAAACCTGTCACGCCAGGACGGTGGAGCAGCCGGAAAGGGAAGGGCGCTCGCCTCGTAGACACCCCGCGCAATCGCCCGAGCAAGGCAATCCCCGGCGACGAGACCGAGCTCCGTCAGATCGATAGCCTCTCGGCCCGGACGCAACGGTATGGCCTGCATGGCCGCCGCAATGACCGTATCCCCGTCCATCGGCGCATGTGCGGGACGAATCGCACGCGCGAGCCCGTCATCCGCCATATGCGCGAGGCGAGCAGCCTGCGCCTTTGTCAAAATGGCGTCTGTCGCCACGAGTGCGATGGTCGTCGACGGCGGTACCGGATCGCCACCCTTAATCCGCATCGTAAGATCTTCGGCTTCGACCTGAGGCGGCGCGCCGAACCCACCGAATTCGCCATCGCGCTCGACCGGCCAGGCCCAGAAATGCGGCCCGTTCCCTATCGTCGCCGACCCGACCGCATTGACGATTGCTATCGCGCCGACGGTATGGCCGCCCGAGGTGATCGCACTGGCAGATCCGAGCCCGCCCTTCAGCGTAGCGGTCGTCGCTCCAAACCCGCCACCGACATTTCCGAGGCCGAACCGTCCCGGCGAGGCAACGTCGGCAGCCTGCATCCCGAGCCGGATGTAGGGGCTCTCCCGGCCCCAACTCTTGTCGCCGCCGTTGAGGAGGTCGAAAACAATCGCCTGAATGACGATCGGCACGACCGCATCGCGAATTTGAAAGCCGATGCCGCGGTCTCGCAAGACCGCCATCACACCGCCCGCAGCGTCGAGCCCGAATGCCGAGCCCCCTGAAAGCACGATGGCGTCGGCGCCCTGCACACTGCTGTCAAGGTTCAGGATCGTAGTGTCGCGCGTCCCTGGCGCCCCGCCCCGGATGACCCCGGATACGACATTCGGTTGGCGCAGCATGATCGCGGTAACGCCGGTCGCCACGCCCGCATCCTCGGCATTCCCGACAGCGATACCCTGAACGTCAGTAACGAGATTGAAGCGATCGACCATGCACCGATGCAGCCGTAGTATGAAAGATCGGACGATGGTGACACGTCAGGGTTACGACAGCCAAGCGAAAGGTTTGTCGATGTTTAGCCGCGTCGCATGAACGCGACGTGCATGGTCACAGATGGCGCAAGGTCCTTGGCAACGCCCTGCGACATCGTTGCAAATCCCGAATTTTCGTAGAGCGAAACGGCAGCGAGTGGCACTCGCGCCATGCATTTCGGATAGCCGGCACTAGCGGCCTGCTCGACCGCGGACTCCAGCAGTGCCCGTCCGATGCCGATCCCTACGTAAAGCGGGTGGACGAAGTGAGCGGAGATTCGCGCAACGCCGGCCCCGTCTTGGACTGGCGACCAAGCGATTGTGCCGACTGTGACGCCATTGACCTTCGCGACGAGGAACTCCCGCGACATCAGCTGCGCGGTGTAATCGGCTGTCCGAACGTACGCGCAGAGCTGGTTGACATCATCCGCCGAAAGGGATGCTGCAAGGATACGCCGGATAGCAAGCGAATGGACGTGACGGATGGTCGAGAAGTCGTCGACCGACGCAGGTCCGATTTCGAACTGCGGCGACTGGGTCGAGGTGGCGGACGTGACGAATTGGGTCATGCGGATTGCCCTTTTGGACGCGAAACAGAGAGGCAACATCTTCAGGTCGGACCCGCATTTTCCAACCGTCGAGACTTATTTCATTCAGGAGAATAAGAATCAACCGTGACGCAAACTATGACCAGCGCCGGCTTCTCAACAGAATTAAGAGAGCTGTGGAAAACTTTTTAAACAGGCCAGGCTTTCGATGGCTCCGCCGCACCACGAACAGAGCGCAGCCGCTCAACGCGCCCCCGTTCGGCCGTCCCGTCCGGAGGGTTGTGATGCAGGAATTGGCGCAACGGGCCCTGATTCCGCCTTTCGCTCTCCGGTCTGCGTCGGATTGTACTCGGCTTCCTTGCACGAACACCCGGGCACCAGTTCCTTGGTGTACCTGAACGCCGTCTTCAATCCCGTGTAGGGCGTCTGAGCGCGTGCGGACACCGCCTGCCTCATGTCCGCTCCAGGATTCTGGTGATAGTAGAGCTCGGCCGGTGCCGCGCACCGTGACGAACAAACATCGGCGTCGCGGGCAAAATGGTTCGGCAGCGTCGAGAAACTCACCGGAAAGAAATAGCCGTCGCAGAGCCGGACGCAGACCGTTCTGTACGTCGCGAATGGCAGGTGGCCGAACTTGTTTTCGGATCTCGGCCCGTCGTCCTCTGTCTGCCAGCCGCCGAAAAGACCACCCGACGCGTCGCGGCGACGTGCCTCCTGGACATACTGCTGGCCACAGCCGTTTCGGGCGAGTTCACGAATGATCTCGTCCTGGTAGGACCGCTCTCCTGAACCCATCATTTGCTGGCGCTGGGACGTCAATTCCGACAATCTGCGACGGGCGCTTTCGACCTGTCCGGATGCCTGAAGGCACGAGCGTGTCTGTCGCAGCGACTTCACGAAGAGGAACTGCTCGTAGCAATCACCCCGGTCGAGCTGGACTTGCGCCTGATTGAGAGCGCGCTCGGTTTGGCGAATTTCTTCCTCGATACGTGGCAGTTGCGAACGCCCCTGCTGGCCGCGCTGCCCTTCCGCAACGAGCCTCTGCTCGAGTTGGAGACAGATACTGCTCCCTCCGCTTCCAATGCGTGGCGCGATTGCCGCGCCAGGGGCGTTGGCAGGAGGAGGGATCGGGGCAGGCGGTGGGCCGCGGTGGACGGGTTCCCGTGGCACGGGCGCGGATGGGGCCGACCATGGCCACCAGTTCTGCGCCGACGAAGTCCCGATGCCCGCCGTCCCCGCGATCACGGAAACCAGCAGTCCGCACGCGACTGCGCGCGAAGTCCGGCGGACCGACACCAAATTCATTGTTTCTCCGTGCAAACCGACGATTGATTCCCGGCGATCATAGAACCTCCCGCTAGTGGGTCAATGAAGCCGAAATACGGCATCTGGACCGCGACGCATTTGCCTGTGCATTATCGGCGTGTCGGCACAACGGCCACGAAACCGGAAGAATGAGCAATGAACAGTGAGCGCTGGGGCACGTTTCCCGCCCGCATTTTCAACGCCCGGACCGAAGCCAAGGCGTTGCCACTGCCTGGAGCAGGGGAGGGGCCGCAGACGATCGACGACGGCTATGCATTCCAGAAGGCGCTCATCGAGGCATGGGGGGAGCCGATATCGGGCTGGAAGATCGGCGCTACGGCAGCCCCGGTGCAGGCTCGCTTCGGCACCGACCGGCCGTTCTCCGGGCCCTTCTACAAGACAAATACTTTCAGATCTCCGGCCCGACTTTTCCGCCAGAAGTTGCAGCATACGAAGATCGAAAGCGAATTCGCGTTTCGGTTCATGCGTCGTCTCGAGCCGAGGAGCAAGACTTATCAGCGTGAAGAAGTGATCGACGCGATCGACGCCCTGATCCCGGCGATCGAGGTCGTAAGCCCGCGGTTTCTCGAAGTTCCATTCGGCAACGCCCCCCTGGCTATCGCCGACTGGGGCGTGAACGGCGCCGTGGTTCTCGGAGCACCGGTCGTCGACGGATGGGATCCGGATACGGTGCGCGACCATCGGGTTCGCCTTGTGGTCGACGGGACCGAGGTGGCGGCCGGCGAAGGCCGGATCGTACTCGGCGACCCACTTGCCGCCTTGACATGGCTTGTCGAGCACCTGAGTGGGCGTGGGATTGCGCTATCGCCCGGCGATGTCGTGCTGACCGGGACGACGACCGGGATTTTCGACATGACCGGTCGCGAGCACGCTGTGGCCGATTTCGGAGACCTCGGCAGCGTCGAGGCGACGTTCGTCTGAGCCGGCGCGGATTGCCTCATCGGTCGAAAATCGCTAACGCTCCCCCCAGCTTCCAGAACCACAGACATCTTCTGGCTGGCTTCCGTCCTCGCGGAAGCGCCCGGAAATCGAACCGAATATCGGGCTTGAACCATGACGAAGGATCGAACGATCCAGATACAACTCTACAACACGCTGACCCGATCGAAGGACGTGTTCGAGCCGATCGATCGGGATCGTGTCCGGATGTACGTCTGTGGTCCGACCGTGTACGACAACGCGCACATCGGTAATGCGCGGCCAGCCATCGTATTTGATGTCCTCTACCGTCTGCTGCGCGCAGTCTACGGCGAAAGCAACGTCGTCTACGCCCGTAATCTCACCGACGTCGACGACAAGATCAACGCCAGGGCGCGTGAGCTCTTCCCCGACATGCCGCCGCTCGATGCCATCCGTGAACTCACGGTCCGCACGGCCGATCAATACCACCGTGACGTGACCGCTCTCGGCGTCTTGCCGCCGACCATCGAGCCGCGTGCCACCGAACACATCGACGAGATGCGCAGCCTGTGCGAAACGCTCGTCGCGCGCGGCCACGCCTATGTCGCCGACGGCCACGTCCTCTTCGATACGTCGTCGATGGCCGATTACGGCCGTCTGGCCAACCGTACGCTCGAAGAAATGGAAGCGGGAGCCCGCGTCGACGTCGCGCCGTACAAGCGTGGCGCCATGGATTTCGTCCTCTGGAAGCCGTCGAAGGACGATGAACCCGGATGGCAGTCCCCTTGCGGCATTCATGGTAGAGGCCGGCCCGGCTGGCATATCGAGTGCTCGGCGATGGCGGGCAAACATCTGGGTCAGGTCTTCGACATTCATGGTGGCGGCATCGACCTCGTCTTTCCCCACCACGAGAACGAGGTTGCCCAGTCGCGCTGCGCCCACGGAACCCCCGTCATGGCGCGCTACTGGCTTCACAACGGCTTTTTGCAGGTCGAAGGGGAGAAGATGTCGAAATCCCTCGGCAACTTCATCACCATCTCCGATCTGTTGACGACGACGAAGTTCGGAGAGCAGCCTTGGCACGGCCGCGTCCTCAGATTTGCGATGTTGTCGACGCACTACCGCCAGCCGATCGACTTCACGGTTGACCGTCTCAATCAGGCCAAGTCCGCGCTCATGGAGTTCGCTGCCCTGGTCCATGATGTACCCTCGACAGAGCCGCCGCCCGAACTCGTAGCCGCGCTGTGCGACGATCTGAACACTGTCAGCGCCATCTCCATCCTGCACGGCATCGCCCGGTCGGCAAAACGCGGCGACTGCGACAAGGCCGCGTCATTGCGGGCCTCACTCGAGTTTATGGGCCTTTACGGAGGGGAAGAGCCGGGCTCGCTGTCGCTCATGCCACGGGTCGACGTCGACCGCTCGCAGGTCGAAAGTCTGATCGCCGCGCGCAACGAGGCGAGGCGTCAGAAAAACTACGCCGAAAGCGACCGCATCCGCGACCAGCTGACCGCCCTGGGCGTCCAGATCGCGGACAAGAAGAACCCCACGACCGGAGAAATCGAGACCACCTGGGAATTGAGGCGCTGAACAACCTGATCGATCACGCCTTATGCGCTGGTTCCGACAACGCCATTGCGAGTGTTGCGAATTCGGTAACGCTCAGCGTTTCGCCCCGCCGCGTACCTTCGATGCCGCAGCGATCGAGCAGAAGTTCCGGAAATGCAGTCACAGCCTTGAGTGACTGCCGCAACATCTTCCGCCGCTGCCCGAACGCTGCAGCAGTGATCTTCCCCAGAACATCGACAGGGCACGGCGGAGCCATCGTCGCACGGGGCACGAACTCGACCAGTGCCGACGAAACCTTTGGCGGTGGCACGAATGCATCCGGTTTCAGAGCGAGCGAAAGCGAAACTTCGCATCGCCACTGCGATATAACGGCGAGCCGGCCATAGCTCTTGCTGTTCGGCCGGGACGTGATCCTGTCCGCGACCTCCCTTTGAAACATGAGCGACATCCGCTCGTACCAGGGCGGCCACGGCTCCGTCTCGAGCCAGTTGATCAATAGCAACGTCGCGACGTTGTAGGGCAGGTTGGCCGCGATGATGGGCTTGCAACCGAAGCGTGACGCGACGTCGCGCCAGTCCATCGCAAGTGCGTCACCCCAAATGACATCGAAGCGGCCTGGATAGCGTTCGGCGATCTGTTCCAGCGCCGGGCGGCATCGCTCGTCGCGTTCGATCGCGATGACGCGATCCGCACCTTCCATAAAAAGCGCGCGCGTAAGCCCCCCTGGGCCCGGGCCGATTTCAAGTACGCTCCGCCCGGCGAGCGCACCACCTGGCCGGGCCGTGTTGCCACCTGCCGCAAGGCGTGCGATCCGCCGTGTGAGATTGAAATCGAGAAGGAAATTCTGACCGAGCGCCTTGTCCGCAGCGAGATCGAATTCGCGAATGACATCCCGCAAGGGCGCCAGCCCATCAGGCGGACGCGCACCGCCTGCAGTCCGGGTCGCTTCTGACGGATCGTCGGCGTCGCCGATCATCGCATCTCGATGTGCGCGTCCTGGCGCAAATCCCTGAGATGTTTTTTCGCGAGCTGCTCGAACTGCTGCGACTGCAGTTCTTGCGCAGCCTCGTCACGCCGTTTGTCGTCGGACTTGATCTGCCGCCGTTCGCAGACCGCATATAGTTCGACACCCTTGGTGCCTGTCTGCGGCGGCAGCAGTTCCCCGTCCTTGGCATTGGCAACGAGGCTCCGTGCCGGTTCGGACAGGGAACTCGCTTTGACGAACTTCAAATCCTCGTACGTTGCACCGGGCGTTGCTGCCGCGATCTGCGGCATCGATTTGCAGGACGTGAACTTCCGTCGCGCGCCGTCGGCTTCTGCGAGAGCCTTGGCCATGGCGAGCTGATCGATCCTGGCCGGGAGAGGGTAGGTTATTTTCTGGATATGCAACTCTTGCCCTCCATCGGGCGTGGCTGCCGAACTGGTCGCGAGCAATCGATCGATGTCACGCTGCTGGACGGAAATTTGCGTCGAAAACCGCCGACGGATGACGTCGCGCCAGCTGAGGTTCGCCTTGTAGCGCGCCTTCATTGTCGAGATATCGACACCCATGCGCGCCAGGTTCTGTGCGAACTGAGCCTCCGAAACCTTGTTCTGTGCCGCAAGTCCTTTGATGACGCGTGCAACATCGTCGTCACTGACCTCGACACCGAGCCGGCGTGCTTCCTGGAGCTTGAGCTTTTCCTCGATGATCTCTTCCTGCGCTTCCTTCGTGACCCTCAGAACCGCCGCACCTCGGGCGCTTTCAAGTGCCTGCTGCTGAAGCGACTGCGCGAACACTTTCTTGCGGGCTTCGATGAGGCCAATGATGTGCTCGCGTGACTTGCCCTGATTGGCGCGGACGATGTCTTCGATGATTGCGCGGAACCGGCGGTTCGTATCCTCCGATTGTGCGAGGCGCTTGAAGTTCTCCTGTGCCTTCTCACCAATGCCATTGAGGCTCAGAAGGCGCGCGCGCTGAAGAACTTCATACTGTGTAACCGGTTCGTCGTTGACGATCAGAATGATGGATTGACCAGCCTTGCCAGCCGCCCCGCCCTGATCGCTGCCCTTCTTGTCATCGACAGTCGCTGCCTTGGCCGGTTTTGCGGGCTTGGCCTGACGTGCACCAGGTGACGCGGGCGCAGGCGGCGGCGCCGAAGCTCCGGCCTTTGGCGGCGCCGTAACGACCAGCCCAGGCATAGTAACCTGTGCAGCGCTCCGCTCCGGGTTTGCCGTAAGGAATGCGAAAGCTGTCAGAACCGCCGACAGTCCAACCCTCGATATCGTACGGGATGATTTCAGCATCACACTTCTCATGCTATCCGCTCGACCCGAGTCGCTGCTTGCGAAGGATACATGACATCCTCATCCTGAAACCAAGGCTTCGGCTTCAAGCGGGCGACTTATACAAGTTTTGTTGCAAACCCGGAAAACGGCAAAGGCAAGGCGCGCGCCAGTCAAAAACGTAATGCCACCACCCCTCTCGCGAAATTGTGCCCTTCAACGCGGGGGACGGACCTATTTGTTGGTCTGATTATCAAGTCCCGACAGGAAGCTCGTCACGTCGGTCCGCGTATTGAGCGATCCCAGATGTTTAAGTTCGAACCGCAGCATGACCGTCCGGTCGGGCTGGATACCGAGCGTCTCGTTCTTTATGAAGCTTTCGCTGTAGGTCGCCGACAGGACGAAACAGTCGTCCGCGTAACGGATTTGCACCGCATCCTGCAGGCGCATCTGCTCGTCGATATCGTAGCGGATCGACGCCATGATGCTCCACGTGTCGGTCAGCTTGAGACCCACGGCGCCGATGATCTCCTGGGCGCTCTTGAGTGTAACACCCGACGCCAGTGTCTCGGCTCGCGTGTAGGAATAACCGATTTGCGACGTAAGCGGCCCGGCCCCGAAAGACAGCAGCGTATCCTGCCGGCGCAACGTCAGGTCGTCCGTGTCGAAACGGCCTTGAGCCACGAGGCTGAGATTGGCGAGCGGCGACACGTAGAGCCCGGCAACATAGTCCGATTTCCGTGTTTCGAGCCCGTTGGCAAGCGAGAAGTTCCAGCGGTTCTGTTCCGTCGTCACATCCCGGCCGGCGTCGGCGAAGACATTGGATCCGGCGAGATGCAGCGACTGTCCAAGTACGACGCGGGCATTGAAACCATTCGATGCCTGGAATGTGTACTTGGTGCCATAATTGAACCGGGTCCCCTCGTCGATGCGGTCGAAGCCAGTCGATTTGCTCTCGAAAAACAGTGAGTTGTCGTCAAAGACGATGCTTCGCGAATCCTCGTTCGGAATAAGACGCTGATCGATCCGCTGCGAAGCATGGCGCGTGACCACCTGTGCGATCGGTTCGATCGTGTGTGTCGCGCTCGGAGTATGCGCCACGAACGGATAAGCATACGTCAGCCCGGCGCTGCCGATACCGCGCCACATGGTGTCGCTGTACACGCCGCTACCCGGGATCGCCGGATTGACCAGCGCATTGTCGAACGTGAAGAAATCCGCACGGATATTGGCGAACGGCGTCCAGGTCTGGCCGATGGGATCGATAAGCTTCCGGCGCCAGTTTGCATCCGCGACGACATGCGTCGTGTCCGTGCCCGGCGAAAGGAGGCCACTTACGACGCCCTGGCTGCGCTGCATGACCCTGGCGTGACCATTGAAACTGAGCTCGCCGCCGAGAACCGGCTGCGCCATGATGTAGTTGTAGTCGAAGACGGGAAGAGCCCACGCCTTCGAGGTCTGCGAGTCGTTCGGCAGCAATCCGCCGAACTGATAGAGCGATGCATTGAAGTAGTTCCGGTCGCTCAGCCCCGTGAGATATCCGACGTTGACGCGGTCGGTTTGCAGGATGTTGTCGAAACCGTAAAAGCGCCGGAACGATGCATCACTCTCGAGCGTCACGTCCCAACCGAATTTCCACCAGGAGCCGAGCGAGAACTGCCCCCGAGTCTCAAGCGTTCCACGGAAACCGTCGAGGCGCTCCCGTTCAATCGGAGTAAAGGCGGCGCTATCGGGTAGATCGTTGACGTTCTGATCGATGGCACCGAACTTGATGCTGTATTGTCCGGACTGCGTGCGCTGCCGCCAGTCGCCCTGCCACAGGACACCTTGTTTCGAGTAGTAGCGCGGATTGAACGTGAAGCCGTAACTCCGATCGAACGCGAAATAGTAGGGAACTTCGAGGCTGAAGCCGAGCTTTCCGGAGTATCCAAGGACCGGCGTGAGAAAGCCGGACTTGTGCTTCACCGACGGATCGGGGTGCTGGAAGTACGGAAGATACAACACGGGCGTGCCGAAAATTTCGAACGCCGCGTCCTGGTAGGTGATCGTCGCGGCCTGCTGATCGTGAACGATCCGCGCCGCCGAAATGCACCACAGGGGCGATTGCCCCGGTTCACTCTTGCAGGGCGTGAACTTGCCCTGCTCGAATTCGGTGACATTGCCGTCCCGACGGATTGAACGGCGGGCCTGGATGCGTGTCTCGTCCCGCGCGATGATGCTGAGGCTTTCTACGAACGCATCCCTGAAGTCGTCGGTCGTGTCGATGCGCTCTGCGCGCGTAATGTTTCCGTTCGGATCGCGAAGCTGCACGTTGCCTTCAGCGATCAGCTTGTTGGCGCGCTGCTCGTAGGTGATCTTGTCACCCGTCAGAAGGTAGTTGTTGTAGAAGATCTGCACGTTGCCACGCGCGATCACCCGACCACCTTTCGTGTCGTAGATCAGATCGTCGCCCTGCAGGTACAGGGGCGCGGCGTTGTTGATCCGCTTCTGCTGCCCGAAGATGCCGCCGGGTTGCGACGGGAACGACGAGCCGGGTTTCACCGTGCTGAAATTCTTGATGCTCGGATCCTGGCCTAGGGCCGGATCACTAGCCTGGATCATCAGTCCGAAAACCGCAGTGATGGCCAAGGCGCAAAAACGCACCAACCCGCCACGCCTCGGCCCGGACGCGTCGACCGCATCCCCACCACGGCGCGTCGAGCCGCACATGTCGTGCGGTATCGGCGCGAAACTCACCACCTATCCATCCTCCTGGTTCAACAGAACCATGACGGCGAACGAAGCTGCTATAACCACCGGAGCCCACACAGAAAACGCCGCAGACACAAGCCCGGACAACCCGATCTGGCGCGACACCTCCGTGAGCAGGAAAAACCCTACACCCCCGATGATCCCCGCAGAAACCATAGTCTGGATACCCCCCTGTCGGAAGGACCGCAAAGACACAGTGGCTGCCAAAAGAACCATGGTCGCGAGCAGGAACGGACGGGACTTCAGAAGCTCGTATTGGACGGCAAAACGGGCAACTGGAAGACGGTTGGCCTCCGCCAGTTCGATGACGTCGGGAAGATCGAAGATCGACACGGACTGAACTGACCCCAGCGCATTGCGGACCCGGGACCGGTCGAGCGCTGTACTCAGTTTGTACTCCATGAAATTGACCGGTTCTTCGCCGGCCTTCGCGATGCTCCCGCGCTCGAGATCCCAGTATCCGTCACGGAGAACTGCCCGCTGCGCGACCACGGTCTCGCTCAGCCGATGCTCGGCGTCGTAGAGAAAGACAGTGACGCCACCGAGCGTAAGCCCTTGTTCCGCAACGACCGAAGCGGTCATGACGGAGGCACCGTCACGACCTTCCTGCCGAAGCCAGTTCCCGGCACCGGTACTCAACAATCCACTGTCCCGCCCGAACGCATCGGCCATGATCTTATCGGCCTTTGCGAGCGCCAGTGCCGACAGCGGATTGTAAACCGCTACAGCGAGGACACCGAGCAGCAGCGCCACAGTGATGCCTGGCCGCAACACCTGCCAGACAGACATTCCGCCAGCGCGCATCACCGCCAATTCGGACCGACGGCTGAGGCTCATCAGAGCGCCAATAGAGCCGACCAGCACGGCAAACGGAATGAGAATTTCGGTGAACGCATGAAGCCTGAGGAATCCCAGCCAGAGAAGGTCGCCGCCGGAAAGGGATTTGGCGGTACGTGCCCGGCGCATGAGTTCCAGCATGTCGACGAGAAACACGAGCGTCATGCAGACCACGAGGGCGCCTGCGATCATGACCGCGAAACGTCGACCGATGTAGTATCGCAGTGTCCGCCCACGAATCATTTCAGCCTCGGGCGCCCGGGCTTGCCCCGGCTGTCTTTTTTGCCCGTCCTCGTCTCAGGCCATCGAGACTTCTCCTGAGCGTTCCTGCGAATTCAGTGACGTAGCGCACGAAAAGGGGAGGGCGCCGCGGGTACAGATTGATAACCATTGCTGCAAATGCCAGCCCGCCCGCGACGATAGGGACCGCATACATGAGCCAAAGCATGTGCGGACGAACGATTGTCGCGTTGGCCGCCGCAATTCCTCCTAGTCGAACACCGACCGCGACAACAAATCCGACGACAAGGGCATTCGTCCTGTTCTGCCGTGTCGTTTGTGCCTGACCGGCGAAAGCAAGAGCGATCAGGATGAAGGCGAGTGGATAAAGCGCAGTTGCTGTTCGATCGTGAGCTTCCGCCAGAAATCGACCGGCTCCACTCTGTCCCTTCATTCCGGAAGCATGAGATTTGAACAGCTCGGCCGTGGACATTTCACGCGGTCGCAGCGACGTGACCGCCTCCGTCCGCTGTTCGAGGCGATTGAGATCGACGGCATAGCGGTCGAAAACCACCATCTCGCCGGGGTCCTGTTGGTTCTTCTGTCGCAGGATTCGTCCGGCTTCCATGAGCAGATAGGTCGCGCCCTCCTGCGTTCTGAGATAGCCGCGCTCGGCGAAATAGGTCGATATCTGGCTGCCGTCGCGGGAATCACGAATGAGCAGACCGAGGAGTGCCCCGTCTGGCGCGCGCTCCCGGATATGCATGGTCACGTTCGGTTCGGGTTCAGTGAAGCGCCCCGCCTGGATGACCTGTCCGACGAGTTCGGTCCGGATGTCCTGTGCCCGGTTTTTCAGCTCGAGGCTGGCGACCGGGGCTAACAGATGGTTGATGCACAAAACCACTGCACCCATGACGATGCCGACGAGAGCAAACGGGCGCAGCATCCGGAGTGACGAAGCCCCACCGGCAGTCATGACGATTTGTTCGCTGTCGCTATTGAGCCGGTTGAGCACATGCAAGCTGGCGATGATCACGGCAAGAGGGGTGATGAAGGCGATCAGAGATGGGATCGCAAGGGTCGTCAGCTTGAGGAACTCCGTCACTCCTTGCCCCTGAGACGTCATGAGATCGAGCTGGCGCAGGGCAACCGCGATCCACGTCACGCCGGTAAGAGAAGCGAGAATGAGACCGATAGATCCTACGACCTGGCGCAAAACGTAGCGCCCGAGAATTCCCATGAGAAAGAACGCCCCTTCTCTGACATGCGGTTGCCGGACCGCCGTCCAACACCCTCGAACCCAAGCTTTTTCAGCAGGCCTGCCGGTCTTGCAAGTGGTTTTTGAGGTCCCACACATTTCTGGCCGAAACGTGTCCTGACGAGCGTACAAAACCCCTGATGTGGTCGAGAAATTCCTTGCTCGACCGAAGGATTGACCTCTAACCCTTGCAGATCATGAAATAGCCGCTTGGTCGCGACCGGAAGACGGTCGTCGCCTCGACGAAACCAGGGTTGGATCGGTTGGAAATGAGCACGAACGTTCCCGAAATTCGCTTTGCGTCCCTGTCTGCCAATCTGAATGAAACGACGCTCCTACTCGTTGGCGCCGGCCTCGCACTCGGGACAGTTGGCCGTGACCTCGACCAGCGCAGCGGCGGCGTCCTGATCAAGGCCGCAGGCATAGCGGCCCACACCGGCAAAACGCGTCAGAATGTTGAACTCTTCGCGCCACCCAAACTCGGGATCACGCGCCTCATTCTCCAGGGAGCCGGAAAAGATTTCGCTGAACTCGATCGCATCAGTCTCGGCGGGCAAGTGCTGTCGAGTATCAAGTCGCGGAATTGCGAAATCGCGAGCGTCGTGGCCGATATCCCGGCCATTACCGCCGCATCCGCCCCCGAGTTCGCTGCAGAGCTCGCCTATGGAATGCTTCTGCGATCCTACGAATTCAAGAAGTACCAGACGTCAGGTTCCAAGAACGACGACAACGGCAGCGCGAATGCTAGCCTTCGATCGGTCACCATTCATACGAACCGGCCGGAGCAGGCCGCCGAGATCTTCAAACACCATCAGGCCAGGTACGACGGCGTGGCTCTGGCGCGCGACCTGGTGAATGAGCCCGCCAATGCGCTTGGCCCCGTGGAGTTCGCGGAACGTATCCGCGAACTGACCGGCAGCGGCCTCGAGGTCGAAATCTTCGATGTCCCTGCACTCGAGAAGATCGGGATGGGCGCTTTGCTTGCAGTAGGGCAGGGGAGTGCGCGCCCCGCACGTGTCGCCGTCATTCAGTGGCACGGGGCCAAGTCGAAGCGTACCAAACCTCTTTGTTTCATCGGCAAGGGCGTCGTTTTCGATTCCGGCGGCTTGTCCATGAAGCCTGCGGCCGGCATGGAGGACATGAAGGGCGACATGGCAGGCGCTGCGTGCGTCACGGGTCTCATGCTGACGCTGGCGCGACGCAAGGCGCCAGTAAACGCCGTGGGTGTCGTTGGCCTCGTGGAGAACATGCCGTCACACATGGCGCAACGGCCCGGCGACGTTGTCCGGGCCTTGTCCGGCAATACCATTGAAGTGCTCAATACCGATGCCGAGGGCCGTCTCGTGCTCGCCGACCTGCTCTGGTACTCCGAGGATCGCTTCAAGCCACGCTTCATGATCGATCTTGCGACGCTGACCGGGGCGATCATGGTCGCCCTCGGAAAGGAACATGCAGGCCTGTTCTCGAACGACGATGCGCTCGCAGGTCGTATCGTGGACGCAGGTCTCGCGACCGGCGAGCGCGTCTGGCGCATGCCTCTCGATAAAGCCTACGACCGGCTGATCGATAGCAAGATTGCGGACATGAAGAACATTGGCGGTCGCTTCGGCGGCGCGATCACGGCCGCTCAGTTCCTGCAGAGATTCGTAAGGGACACACCTTGGGCGCATCTGGACATCGCCGGCACGGCAATGGATTCCGCCAAGACCGACATTTCACAATCCTGGGCGTCGGGATGGGGCGTCCGGCTACTCGACAAGCTCGCGCAATCCGCCGGCGAGCCGCACGAAGCAAAGCAATAATAAAATGAAAACACAAAACTAAATACATCAATGTTCCATAATAAATATTATGCGAACCAACAATGCTGAGAGTGAGCGACCTCGTTACCGGCTCTCGAGTTGCGACGCGCGTGACGACCTGAGGAGAAATTGGATGGAAGGCGAAAAGACGGACCCCGGCGCTGTTCCTGCCGCCGCGCCCCCAGCCCCGAATTCGCTCGCCACCCTTGCCGGCGTCATGGCTGCGCTCAGGCAACCCGAAACCGGATGTCCCTGGGATATCGAACAAACCTTCGAGACCATCGCCCCCTACACCATCGAGGAAGCCTACGAAGTCGCAGACGCAATTCATCGGAACGACCTCGTCGATCTGAAAGACGAACTCGGCGATCTCCTGCTACAGGTCGTCTACCACGCACAGATGGCCTCCGAGGAAAAGGCCTTCGCCCTCGACGACGTGATAGAGGCCGTCACGGCGAAAATGATCCGTCGTCACCCCCACGTCTTCGGCGATGCAGCTACGCGCGCCGCCGGCGCCCCGAAAGGCTTCTGGGAGAGGATAAAGGCCGAAGAAAAGGCTGCGAAGTCAGCCGAGCGCGCACGTTTGCGATCCCTGCACCCTGGCGCGAAGTCCGACGAGCCGGTCGCAACGTCCATCCTCGACGACGTCCCGACAGCCCTCCCCTCCTTGACCCGCGCGGTGAAGCTGCAGGCAAAGGCGGCCCGCGTCGGCTTCGACTGGCCGTCCATCGACGACGTCTTTGCCAAGATGCGAGAAGAACTCGGCGAGCTCGAGCTGGAGATGTCGGCACACGCCGCCGCAAACAGTGCCCAGGCAAACGCGACGTCTCCCCACGCGCCACCTCCGGCCGCCCTCAGGGAAGAACTCGGTGACCTGCTCTTCGTCATGGCGAACGTTGCACGGCATCTCGATATCGACCCGGAGGCTGCCCTGTCGCAAGCCAACGCCAAGTTCGTCCGGAGGTTTCACTATATCGAAAGCCGTCTCGCAGATTCGGGCCGCTCACCGTCCGAATCGTCACTGGCGGAAATGGACGCCCTCTGGGACGAGGCCAAGGCGCGCGACAAATCCGCAACCTGAAGCATCTGGCCTCGCGGACAAGATTACGCGAGCACCTGCTGTGGTCGCACTGAAGACCCCACTTTCAGGTTTCCGCCTTCATCCCATCATGATCTTGCGACGCACCAGCGTCAGCCGACGATCGCAGACCGCGGCACCTGGCGAAGACGTGACTCGAGCCGCGCCCGTGCTGTTTCGCCCATCTTAATCCTCAGGATGATGTCGCCGTCCGTGTCGGAGCGGCGCGAAAGCACAGCGCTGTTCTCATGGATCCAGGCCAGCAGCGCCCCCTCCTCCGATGGAACCGAGACAGACAGCGTCGTCTCCCCCTCCCCGAGCACTTCGTCGATCCGCTCGAGCAGATGTTCCAAACCCTCCCCGGACACCGCAGACACCAGAACCGGTGGCTTCGGATTGCGGCGTGCCTTGTTCGCGAGTTCTTCCCGCCGCTCCGGATCGATTTTGTCGATCTTGTTCCAGACTTCCAGGACGTTCGCCGTATCGCGCCGCACATCGATCCCGAGATCGAAAAGCACCCGCTCCACATCCGCCGCCTGCTTGTCGCTTTCAGCGTGATGGATGTCCCGGACGTGCAGGATAAGGCTCGCGCCGATCACCTCTTCGAGCGTTGCTCTGAATGCCGCGACGAGCATCGTGGGAAGGTCGGAAATGAACCCCACCGTATCCGAGAGGATGATCCGCCGCTTCGATGGCAGCCGCAATTCGCGCAGCGTCGGATCGAGCGTCGCGAACACCTGATCCTTGGCCAGAACGGCAGCGCCTGTCAGGCTGTTGAAGAGCGTCGACTTCCCGGCATTGGTATAGCCGACGAGCGCAACGACCGGATAGGGAATACGGTCACGCTGCGCCCGGTTGACCTCCCGCGTTTTGACGACCTTTGCGAGGTCCCGCTCAATCTGCTCGATACGCTGCTGCAGCATGCGCTTGTCGAGTTCGAGCTGACTTTCGCCGGGGCCACCCAGAAAGCCGGCGCCACCTCTTTGCCGTTCGAGATGGGTCCAGGATCGAACCAGTCGCCCCTTCTGGTAATTCAGATGCGCAAGTTCAACCTGAAGACGCCCCTCCCGTGTCGCAGCGCGCCGCCCGAAAATCTCGAGGATCAGGCCTGTCCGATCGAGGACTTTGGCCATCCAGGCCTTTTCGAGATTGCGCTGCTGTACCGGTGTCAGCGGATGGTCGACGATGACGAGCCCGGCCTTGTGCTCTTCGACGAGGCACTTGATCTCCTCGACCTTCCCGCTTCCAAAAAGCATCCCCGGCCGTGGCTCCGAGAGCGGCACAATGAGACCGACGCGCACGTCGAGATCAATCGCATTTGCAAGCCCGACGGCTTCGTCAAGACGATCCTCGGGTGCATGAAGCTCGGGGAGCGCGGGCCTGTCGGACTGTCGCTGCTCAGACGATGCAAACCGCCGTCCCTGTGGCGGCTGCGGAACCAGCACGAGTGCCCGTGTACCGCTCGAACGACCGGCGAGATTGCCGTCGGAATAGACGCCACGCCGACGGCGCCCTCTTTCACCCTGGATAGTTTCGTCGTGGGACAGGTTGAAGACCTCGAATGGAATGCAGCCGACACGCAATACTCAACGCCTCAGCCGGCGTCCTTCTCGCCCTGCTCGTCCATGAGGTTGAGCGGCTGACCGGGCATGATCGTGGAGATCGCATGTTTGTAGACGAGCTGGGAATGCCCGTCGCGGCGCAGCAGGACGCAGAAATTGTCGAACCACGTCACGATGCCTTGCAGCTTCACGCCATTGATGAGGAAAATCGTCAAAGGAATTTTTTGCTTGCGGACGTGATTTAGGAAAGCATCCTGCAAGCTCTGCACACGTTCAGCCATAGTATGACCCCGTCTTGTTATCGTTGGGGACGCCCTACAAGCACCCCGTGCCGCTACAATCCGCCTAACTTGCTACGATCATTGAGAAAACGCAAGTGTCCCGCCACTGGAACGGCTATCGACGGCTGCGATGGGGCTGCAAACGTCCGCCTACGGCGCCGCTGCCTCGGCGAACTCGTGGAATTTCGCCCTGAGTTGCAGGCTCAAGATCCCCGGCGCGCCGTTCCCGATGGGTCTGCCGTCGATGGAGACGACGGGTGTAACGATACTCGTCGCCGATGTGACGAACGCCTCGCGCGCCTCCAGCGCCTCGGCGATCGTGAACGATCTTTCTACAAGTTCCAGACCCTCGCGTCGGATCAGATCCATAAGGGTCGTGCGGGTTATCCCCTTGAGAAGATCGACCGAGGCTTGCCGGGTGATGAGCCGACCTGCCTTGTCCACGATCCAGGCGTTACTCGACGCGCCCTCCGTGACGAAACCATCCGCATCGACAAGCCACGCTTCCTTCGCCCCGATCTTCTTGGCCTCTTCCTTTGCCAGCGATGCCGGCAGCAGCATGACGGTTTTGATGTCGCAGCGGCCCCAGCGGATATCCGGCACCGACTTCACTCCGATCCCGGCATTCGCGCCACTTTCCATCCGGTCGCGCGAGACAGAGCGCGCGACACAGACCACGGTTGGTTGCATCGACGCCGCATCCGAAAACAGAAAATCGCGCGGCCGCGCGCCACGGCTGACTTGCAGATAGACCGATCCGTCCCGGACGCGATTGCGGCGGATGGTTTCGCGCAGAACCCGGGACAAGGCCGGCCTTGCCATCGGGACAGGTATCCGGAGTTCCCCGAGAGAACGCTCGAGCCGGTCCATGTGCCGCGTCTCGTCGATCATGCGGCCGTCCCGCACCTCGCAGACTTCATAGACCGCGTCTCCGAACTGGAAACCGCGATCCTCCGCATGGATCGCCGCCTGCGACCAGGGAAGGTACCGGCCATTCACGTAAACTATGCGCGACATGCTCTCACTCTGTCTCTAGCGACGCGGGCGTTGTGGATCAGACCGGCCGGGGTGCGTCGGGCGCTCGTTGATCGCCGGTAACCCCGAGGGCGCGGAGTTTTCTGTGCAATGCACTTCGCTCCATACCGACGAACTCGGCCGTCCGCGATATGTTTCCGCCGAACCGGTTGATTTGCGCAAGAAGATACTCGCGCTCGAAAATCTCGCGCGCTTCCCGAAGCGGCAGGCTCATCAGATGCTCCTGCCCTCCGTTCAGTGGCAATGACACGTTCGACCCGATCTCGTTGGGGAGCATGTCCGAGGTGATCGTCTGCCCCGGCTCGCCCGACGACAGGATAAGGAGGCGTTCGATGTTATTGCGAAGCTCGCGGACGTTACCGGCCCAGTCATGCGTCTGAAGCACGGCAACCGCGTCCTCTCCGATCTTCCGTGGTGCCAGACCGGACGCCTGCGACAATTGTTGAACGAAGTAAGAGATTAGCGCCGGAATGTCGTCCCTGCGCTCGGCGAGGCTCGGCACCCTGAGCGGGACCACGTTCAGCCGGTGATACAGATCCTCCCGGAAGCGCCCCTCCTGCATCTCGCGCTCGAGATCGCGGCTCGTGGAAGAAACCACACGGACATCGACCGCGACCTTCTGCGCACCGCCGACGCGCAGGAACTTCTGCTCGACGAGCACGCGCAGCACCTTGCCCTGCGTTTCGAGCGGCATGTCACCGATCTCGTCGATATAGAGGGTTCCGCCGTGAGCCTCTTCGAGAGCACCGACCTTGCGTGGACCCGAAACATCTTCTGTCCCGAATAGCTCCTCTTCGACCCGATCCGGCGCCATCGATGCGGCATTGAGAACGACGAACGGACCGTCACTCCTCTGCGATTTCTGGTGCAGGATCCTTGCCGCCAACTCCTTGCCCGAACCGGCCGCTCCACGGATCAGCACGCGGCTGTTCGTCGGGGCCACCCTGTCGATCGCTCCTTTGAGCTGGCTGATGGCGGCCGAACTACCCACCATGTCGACGGTCACGGCCGCCTTTTCGCGAAGCTGTTTGACTTCGCGCTGCAGTTTCGAGGCTTCGAGCGCCCGCAAGGTCACGAGCAACAGCCGGTCCGACTTGAATGGTTTCTCGATGTAGTCGTAGGCACCGCGCTTGATGGCTGTCACTGCGGTCTCGATATTGCCGTGCCCTGAAATGATGACGACCGGCAGATCCGGATGCGCCTTCTTTATGATGTTGAGCACTTCCAGCCCGTCGAGCCGTGAACCCTGCAGCCAGATGTCCAGAACGACGAGATGCGGTCGCCGCTCCTCGATGGCTTTGAGCGCTTCGTCGCTATCGCGCGCAAGCCGTGTCCGGTGTCCTTCATCCTCCAGAATGCCGGAGATGAGATCACGGATATCGGCTTCGTCATCGACGATGAGGATATCGGCTGCCATGTCAAAGCTCCTGACTCATGCGCAAGTGTCCGAAGAAAGTATCTCGCATCGAGGTCGGTTTCATGTCGTCGATCCCATAACTATGTACCGGTACTTGCGAGTGTGCTCCGAAGCGAGGTTCGCCCTTCTGCCTGGTGCGGCTGTGCCCGCGGCAGCGTAATGCGGACGAGTGCGCCGCGCTCCCGCCCGGGCTCGACTGGCGCATCCTCGAGGGCAAGTGTCCCTCCATGCCCTTCGACGATTTTTTGCACGATCGCAAGGCCAAGTCCGGTGCCTTTCGCCCCCTTTGTCGTGACGTAGGGCTCCAACAATCGAGTACGTTGCTGCTTTGGAAGGCCAAGACCGTTGTCGATCACCTCTATGATGGCATCGAAGTCACTTTCACGGACAACGACGGATACGCGGCCCTTGAACCCGGCAGGTGTATCTGCCGCATCGATCACGGACTGAACGCTCTCAACTGCATTTTTAACGAGGTTCGTGAGCGCTTGCGATAATAGGCGCCGGTCCCCTTCAATTGGAACGGCCCGATCGGGCAGGACTGCTGAAAGCTCGATGTTCTGGCCGTGCTCGAACAACGTGACCGGATCACGAACGGCATCCCTGAGGTCCATCGGCGCCATCTCGGCCTTGGGCATCCTGGCGAACGAAGAGAACTCGTCGACCATCCGCGCGACGTCGCCCACCTGCCTGATGATCGTATCAGTACACTTGTCGAAGACCTCGCGATCGTCCTTGACGACCGCGCCATACTTGCGTTTCAGCCGCTCGGCTGAAAGTTGTATCGGCGTGAGCGGGTTCTTGATCTCGTGCGCAATGCGCCGCGCGATATCTGCCCATGCGCTCGTGCGTTGCGCGGTCACGAGATCGGTGACGTCGTCGAACGTCAACACGGCGCCAAAATCCTCCTCACCGGATCTCTCTTGCGTAAGGCGCACTGCAAAGGTGCGCTCGACGCCGCCGACTTCCACGGCGATCTCGTTCAGCGGCCGCTTCCGCGTCGTCTCCGCAGCAGTCGTCAGCATTTGCCCGAATGCCGGAATAGCGGTAGCAAGATGACGTCCGACGAGATCGGCACTCTTGCTTCCCAGCAACCTCTCCGCTCCGGGATTGACGAGCGTGATGACCCCTTCCCTGTCGAGACCGAGGACACCCGCGGAGACGCCGGCGAGAACGGCCTCAATGAAGCGCCGCCGTTCGGTGAGTTGACTGTTCGTATCGACCAGTTCTGTCCGCTGCCGCTCGAGTTGCCGCGTCATGTGATTGAAATTCTGACTGAGCCGGCGGAGATCGCCTTCGCCGCGATAGATCGGCAGCTCGACTGACAGATCGCCGCGCGCGACCGTCTGCGATGCCGCGATGAGGCGGCGTATAGGGGCGACGATCGAGTCGGCGAACCGCAGACCGACCCAGATGGCACTGGTCAACGCAGTCAGCGCGGTCATGAAATACATCAGTCCGTGGATGAACTTCAGCCGTCCGCCAAGTTCGCGCAGTCGTGAGTATTCTGCGACACCATCTTCCGCGCGCCGCAAATGTCGAACGACCTTCGGGCTCACACCGCGGGCGACGTAAAGATACATGTCCGAATGCTCGCTAAGCTTTGTGAGTGCAGCGATCCTCGACCTCTGGTCCGTTGGCATCAGCAGGGGTACCTGACCAGCGTCCGCAGCGCGCACGAGCGCCTCTGGTGGAGCCTCGTAGGGAATCTTCTCGTTTTCGATCGCCGAGACCTGAACCTGCCGATCCTTGCCGATGACATAAGCCACGGGAAGATCGCGAAGCGCCGCCTGCGCAAAGACAAGTTCGCGAAACTTTCGCGGATCGGCAACCGACAGCCCTTTCGCATCGTCGAGATCCTTCGCCATGTTGACGACGTCGCTTCGGATGATCTGGCCGTGTTCTTCGAGATAGGCGTTCGCCACTTCCATCGTATTGTTGATGATCGCCCGCGTGCGCTGGTTGAACCAGTTGTCGAGACTGCGGGAGAATGTCGTCGTGGCACTGATCGCAAGGACGAGTGCCGGCAACATCGCGATGACGGAAAACAGCCCCACGATGCGCACGTGAAGGCGTGCGCCTGCAGACTTGTCGCGCCATCCCCGCACGAGACGCCGGACCTGGATCGAGATCATCGCGATCAGTGCCACGACCAGGACGAGATTGATCGCGAGTGCCGTCAGCACCACCGGCCCGGTCGGAAGGATCGGTGTCAGCCCAGTCATGATGAGGTAGGTTGCGAGCCCGGAGACGAGGGACGCGGCGACTACCCCCAAACCGACGAGGACCGACCGCTCGTCCGAGCGCGGAACGAGCGTGATGGCGGGGTTGCTGACGCCCGCCCCACCAGATCCAGCATCCGTTGGCGCAGTCTCCCGTCCGGTTTTGCTATGGGACCCGCCCATTCCGTCTCCGATCTCTCTTAGGCCCAAAGCCATCACGACAGCCGAACCGTCGGCGACCAAGCTGCGCGCTGCGGACACCCGCTGAAACTGGCGGCGTGACATTTTTGCAGCGACGGTCGCATCTAGCATAACGAACTGTGGCTGTTTTGCGACAGGAATGTCCACCGGCCGCAACGGGTGTGGATTGAGTGGCAGCCGCCCCGCCGATTGGCAATTTCCCAGTATGTACAAAGCGGTAATATTTTTAGGTCACGATACTCCCGTTTTCTACTGGCCTATGGAGCACCACTCCTGTGTCATTTGGCAATCTCTTTCTCTGGCGTGTGACGCTTGGCGTTCTGTTCGCCCTCTTTGCAGTATACCTCCCCTATGCGGGCCTTTCTCCCGGAGAAAGCGCCGCAACGACACTCACGTTCCGCCTTATCCTGGCGGGTTTGACCCTGCTTTGTGTCGTGGCCTTCGTAGCAGGCCCGATCTGGAAGCGCTCGGACATGTCGTCAAATCCCTCCGCTGCGCCACCGACCGGTGCGATGTCCGAGGCCGAATTAGACTCTCTCATTCGCCGTTACGTGACGCCCCCGTCCGAGGAGCGCCGGGCGCAGCCCACCGCTGCAGGCCACGTACCTCTCAAGGCGAGCACACGAGTACCCGATGTAGAGCGTCGCTCCGGCTTCGGACGTAGACTAACGGATCGCTGATCGGGAAATCCTGCCGCGCGTTCAGTCGCCGCCAGCCCCACGAAATACCTGGATATCTAGGTCACGTATCTTCTTCCGGAGCGTATTCCGATTGAGACCCAGGAGCTCGGCGGCGCGGATCTGGTTCCCGCGCGTGGCAGCCAGCGCCGCAATGATGATCAGTGCATTGACCAGCGTCTGCCACCACGAGT
>ERZ761609.392-NODE-392-length-52436-cov-48.924018_pt1 | contig 52436 bp, 51 predicted proteins | sample MGYA00511163_ERZ761609 | MGnify/ENA primary metagenome ERZ761609 (study PRJEB28899, sample SAMN02445070) | bioreactor sludge metagenome | biome: EBPR sludge | place: Australia: Brisbane, Thorneside Wastewater Treatment Plant | collected 2011-12-16 ... | reverse complement strand
GGCGGATTCGCGAGGAGCGGGAGTTGTGCTGCGACGACTGGGCGGTGCGCGTGTGCGGTGACCGGGTGGCGTATTCGAAGGCGTTAATGAAGGTGGAAGAGGAGAGTCCCATGATGGTGATGGCAGCTTCGGCAACGGGATTGAAGGCGCGGATCGCGCGCCTGCTGGGAATGGAAAGCGATGTGAAATGGCGGTGGAGCGTGCCCATGGCGCCGCTGGCGGCGGCGGCGATTGCGCTGATGCTGGTGGGCGGCCCGTGGTGGATGGCGGCGGCGCAACCGGAGCCTCCAGCCGCACCTCCGGCTCCGGCGGCGCCGGCGATACCGGCAGAACCTGCGGTGGACGCCGACCCGGGTCAACCTCCGCCGCCGCCACCTGCTCCACCGGCCGCGCCAGAGCCTCCGGCCCCTCCGGAGATGGCGTTGCTTACGAAGCAACTGACGGACGAGCAGCGAGCTGAGGTGGAACGGGCTATGGCGGAGTTCCGCGCGCAGGAGGGCAAGATCAGGGAAGAGGTTCAGCGTGCGATGGAACTGGCCAGGAAGGACCTGGAGAAGCTCAACACGGTTGAGATGAAGCGGGCTATGGAGCACGCGATGCAGCAATTGCGTGAGCAGCAGGGACAGAGCAAGGAGGCGTTGCAGCGCGCGATGGAACAGGTCCGGAAGGACCTGGAGAAGGTCGATACCGCTGAGGCCCGGCGGGCAATGGAACGCGCGAAGAGGCAACTGGAGCGGCAGGAAGGAGGGCTGGAGCGGCAGATTGCGCAGGCGCAGCGCAGCATGGAGCGAGCCCTGGCGCAAAGCGAGCGCGCGCGCGAGGGCGCCGAGGAACGGCGAAAGGAGCAGGAGCGGCGTATCCAGTTCGCCGATGAGCGCTTGGGCCAAGGCTCGGTGAAAGGGTCGGAGACGGATCGAGGCAGGACGTACCGGCGTTACGGTCCGCCGGACGAAATCGATTCGCGGCCGGGCCAGGGCGAGCAATGGAAGTACCGGAATTTCCGGGGGATGGGTGGGACGATGGTGTTTGAGTTTGAGGGGCCGGAGCTCAAGCTGAAGTCGAAGCCTGAATAGTGATAGGGTGACGGCATGTCATCCCCATCTGTTTCACGGCGGTTTGTTTTCCTCGGTTCGCTGGCGGCGGCGGCTGCAGGTAAGGTGCAGGCTCAGGAGAGTGAGGTTCGTGTTGCCTTTATCGGGACCGGCGGGCGCGGCGGTTCACTGATGCGGTCGACCCTGGCGCAACCGGCGGTGAAGGTCATGGCCGTCTGCGACATCAAGCCGGACCGGCTGGACCGGGCGGCGACGATGACGGCGCGGGACAAGCCCAAGACAGTGCGCGAGTGGAAGGGCGTGCTGGCCATGGCGGATGTGGACGCGGTCTATATCGCCACGCCGTGCGACCTGCACGTCGAGATGGCCGCGGCGGCGCTGGAAGCGGGCAAGCATGTGTACTGCGAAAAGCCGATCGGGATCCATGCGGCGGAGATTGGCAGGCTGGTGGAGGCGGCGCGCAAGTCAGACCGCGTTTTTGTGGCGGGCCAGCAGATGCGCTCGCTGTCCCACCGCGCGGCGCTCGTGGAACGAGTACGCGAGGGTCTGATCGGCGACGTGATGATGGTGAAGGCGCAGCGGCATTCGACCAGCGACCTGTCGCACGACGGCACTTCGGCTGACTGGTTTTTCGATGCAAAGCGCTCGGGGGATGTGCTGGTGGAGCAGTCGGTCCACAATCTGGATCAGATCAACTGGCTGTTAGGCTCGAGGCCGGCCTTTGCCTCGGGATTCGGGGGGGTGCTGAAGTGGAAGAACCAGCCACCGGGTCGGACGAGCATGGACGGGTACACGCTCTCCTACGAATACGAGAACGGGGTGAAGGTGAGCTACACGAACGTCTTCTTCCACCCTGCCGGCTTGCCGGGTGGTGGCGCGTACACATACCTCTACGGCACGAAAGGCGCTCTCGATTGTGATTCCTGCCTCTTCTATCCTGAAGGCCGCGGCGCTCAGCCAATCGAGGCAGCCAAGAAGCCGGATCAGCAGGAAAACTCGAACGAAAAGCACGTCCGTGCATTTCTCGATCAAATCCGCGGCATCGGCAAGGCGCCCGCGGGGATTGAAGAGGGCGCCATCGGAGCCCTGACGGCCATTCTTGGGCGCGAGTCAATCTACAATAAGCGGGTCATGCGCTGGGTCGATCTGGGTGTGAAGATCTAAACCTCCAACACGATTTTGCCGAATTGCTTTTTCGACTCGAGGCGTTCGTGTGCGGCGCGCACCTCGGTGAGAGGGAAGACCGAATCCACCACGGGCTTCAGTTTCCCCTCGAACACATAACGCAGCACATGATGTAGATCAGCCAGAGTACCCATGTAGGAACCGAGGAGTGACTGTTGTCTGGCGAAGAGGAACCTCAAGTCCAAGCTAACCTCGTGGCCGGTGGTCGCCCCGCAGGTAACCAGGCGGCCCGACGGTCCAAGCGCAGCGGCAGCGGCCTTCCAAGTCGCCTCGCCCACGTGTTCAAGAACAACATCGGCGCCCCGGCGCAAGGTTGCCTGGCGTAACTGTAGTGCAAAGTCGTCACTGTAATGATCGACCACTGCGTCGGCGCCCAGCGCCCGGGCCCTCTCCATCTTCTCCCGGCCGCCCGCCGTCGCCACCACCCGGCACTGGAACAGTTTCGCAATCTGGACCGCCGCCATCCCGACTCCGCTCGAGGCCGCGATTACTACGACCTCCTCGCCCGGTTGCAGCGCCGCGCGGCGCCTCAGCATGTGCCAGGCGGTCAGGTAGACCAGCGGCACCGCCGCCGCCTCAATGAAGCTCAGCGACTCTGGGATTGGGATGACCGAATATTCGGGCGCTGTCATCCGTTCACGATACCCGCCCGCCACGCCCGCTCCGAACAGCTTGTAGTCACGGCATTCATTGTCGTGGCCTTCGAAGCAGCGAAGGCACTGGCGGCAACTGAGGCCGGGAGCCAGCAACGCGCGCATTCCCGGCCGGACTCGGTGGCATGACTCTCCCACCGCTACGACTTCACCCGCTATGTCGGACCCCAATATGTGAGGGAAGGCGAACTGCACGCCGGGAATGCCGGCGCGTACCCAGAGATCCAAGTGGTTCAGCGCGCAGGCGCGCACACGAATAAGGACTTCATCCGGGCGCGGTGTAGGCTCGCCCACATCCACTTGTTCAAGCACGTCAATCCCGCCGTGGGCGCGAATCTGGACAGCCTTCATGGCTTCGATTCCTTCAGTGACTTCTCGACTCGGCCCCTCAACTCGGCAGCCTTGGCAAAAATCTCGGCCGGGTCCAGCGTCAGCGGTTTGCGATCTCGGATCGTGACACGGCCTTCGATCACCACATCGCGCACATCGCTGCCTTTCAGCGTGTACACCAGCATCGAGTAGGCATCGTGACGGGGAAAAGCATGGGGTTCGCCCAGCGAGACAGTGATCAGGTCCGCCCGCTTGCCCGGCTCCAACGAACCGATCTGCTCCTCCATGCCAAGTACCCGGGCGCCCATGATGGTGGCCATTTCAAACACCGTCGCCGCGGGCAGCGCTAGAGGGTCGTTGGTCGTTCCCTTGGCGATTTTCGAGGCGAGATCCATCTCCTCCATCAACTGAAAATCGTTGTTTGAACCCGCTGGCCCATCGGTGCCGAGCCCGACAGGAATCCCGAAACGGAGGAACTCGCCAATCGGCAAAATACCGCTGCCGAGTTTCAGGTTGGACGAAGGACAGTGCGCGATACCCACGCCGTGCTGCCGTGCAATTTGCCGGTCGCGAATCCCCATCCACACGCCATGGGCGAATACCGAACGCTTGGCAATGCCGCCGATCCGCGAAAGGTAACCGGTCGGCGTTGCCCCGGTCTTCTGGTACGTCGAGGTGTTTTCGACCTGCGTTTCGCTCACGTGGACCAGCAGCGGCACGCCATGGCGATCGGCGATCTCCCGGGCTTGCCGCAGTGTCGTGTCATCGTTCGTATAAACGGCATGAGGCGCGACCGCAGGAGTGATCAAGGCATCCCCCTTCCACTTGCTGACAAATTTCTCGACTCCCGCCAACGCCTCAGCAGGCGACTTGAAGTCCGGGGCAGGGAAGCCGATGATGGTCTGGCCAAGCACGCCCCGCATGCCCGCTTCCCTGGTCACCGTTGCCACCTCGTCTTCGAAGTAATACATGTCGGCAAAGGTAGTCGTCCCCGACAGCATCATTTCCAGCATCGCCAGGCGGGTGCCCCAGCGGACGAATTCAGGCGTCACATTCCTGGCCTCGGCCGGGAAGATGTAGCGCTCCAGCCACTCCTGGAGCGGTTTGTCGTCGGCGAGACCTCGCAGCAGGCTCATGGCGGCGTGTGTGTGCGTGTTGATCAGTCCTGGGGTCAACAGCGCTTGGGGCTGGTCGATGCGCTGCTTTGCCCGGTAAGTCTTGTCAATTTCCGTGCGAGGACCTACCGCCAGGATACGGCCATCGCGGATGGCCACGGCACCGTTCTCGATAATCCGGCGGTCTGCATCCATGGTGACAACCTGCGTGGCGGATACAATCAGGTCTGCTGGTTGCTGCGCAAGCAGCGGCCACACGGCAAGAAGCAAAAGGCTAGCCAAGATTCTGGTCGTCAAAGGCATGCGGGAGTAACTCGGATAGGGTATGGCTTTCGAAACCGCCGGAAAGATTGGCCAGCACGATCTCGAGATCTCGACCGTAGTCCCAGAGTAACTGGCGGCAAGCTCCACAAGGGGGAGTAGGATGTTGGGCGGCGGTGACCACCGCCACGCCGCGAAATACGCGGGCTCCGGCTGCAAGGGCGCTGAACAGCGCCACCCGCTCCGCACAGCAAGTCAGCCCGTAGGAAGAAGATTCCACGTTCACGCCCCGGAATACCTGGCCATCACCGGTGAGCAGCGCCGCGCCGACGGCAAATCCTGAGTAGCGCGCACACGCGTTGGCGCGGGCTTCGCGCGCAGCGGCCACCAGAAGTTGTTGTTCGGATGGGGTCACTCTTCCAGTTTAGGCAACAAAACCCTGAGCAGGCGCGCCAACTCGCCCGCTGCCGCCCGCCCAACGTCCAGCACTTCTGTATGGCTTAGTTCCGTCTGCATCCCCGCAGCCATATTGGTTACGGTTGAAATGCCCAGAACCCGTACGCCGGCGTGGTTGGCCGCGATGCATTCAGCCACCGTGGACATGCCGGCTAGATCTGCGCCGATGGCGCGCAAATAACGGATCTCCGCCGGGGTTTCAAAACTGGGACCCAGCAAGCCCGCATACACCCCTGCTCCCATTTCGACGCCCGCTTCGGCAGCCGCCGCAGCGGCCAACGCCCGCAACTCCGGCGAATAAGCGTGCGACATGTCGGGAAAGCGTGGCCCCAACGTACTGTCATTCGGCCCTACCAGCGGGTTCAGGCCCTGCAGGTTGATGTGGTCTGTGACCAGCACTAACAACCCGCGCCGGTATGACGGATTAATGCCTCCTGCCGCGTTGGTCAGGATGATGCTCTTAATTCCAAGGCGCGCGAGCACCTGAACCCCGAATACCGCTTCCCTAGGTGTGCGTCCTTCATACAGGTGCACACGGCCGGCCATGATGGTGGTCCGTGTGCCGGCCACTTCACCCACGATCAATTCGCCGGCGTGACCTTCCACCGACGGCGCTGGCCATCCCGGAATGTCGCGGTATGGGATTCGTCGGGCCTTGGCGGCCTCGTCCGCGAAAGCGCTCTGCGCGGAGCCGAGCACGACTGCTGTGCGAGGCCAATTAGCCTCTACGGAGCGCAGATACTCCACTGCCGCCTGAATCACAGCAGCACTCCCGCGATGCATGCCGACATGAAATTGGCCAGCGTCCCGGCCAGCATGGCACGCACGCCCAGACGGGCCAGGTCCGATTTCCGCGACGGCGCCAGCGCTCCGATTCCGCCGATCTGAATGGCGATGGAGGAGAAATTCGCAAATCCGCACAGGGCAAACGTCGCAATCACAAAACTCCGCGGGTCTAGCGTCTCGCGCAACTCGCCCAGCCGCAGAAACGCAATGAATTCGTTCAACACCATGCGCGTGCCCAGCATGTCACCAACCGAAGCTGCGTCCTTCCAACTCACCCCGAGAAGCCAGGCCGCTGGCGCGAACACCAAGCCGAAGAGCTTCTGCAACGACTCGGGAAACCAGCCAAAGCCCGGAAGTCCGTGAACCCAGCCGAATGCCCCGTTCACCAACGCAATCAAGGCCAGGAAGGCGATCAGCATTCCGGCGATATTGAGCGCGAGTTGCAATCCATCCCCCGCGCCGCGCGCCGCCGCGTCGATCACGTTCACTCCGGGCCGCTCCACTTCAATCTTCACGTTGCCAGCCGTCTCGGGTTGCTCCGTCTCCGGCACGAGCATCTTGGCCAGCAGCAGCGTTGCAGGCGCCGTCATGATCACTGCGGTCAGAAGGTGCTTGATATCGACGCCGGCAATTTTCACATAGGCTGCCATCACAGCACCCGAAACATGAGCCATCCCGCACGTCATCACCGTGAACAGCTCACTCTCAGTCAATCGCGGCAGGAACGGACGGATTGTCAGAGGAGCTTCGGTCTGGCCCATGAAAATCGAAGCGGCCACATTCGTTGACTCCGCGCCCGAGGCGCCCATCACACGCTGCATCAGCCGGGCCATCGCACGAATCACGACCTGCATCACGCCGAAGTAATAAAGGATCGCGAACATCGACGCGATGAAGATGACAATTGGCAGCACCTGAAAAGCGAAGACAACGCCGAACGGCCCATCCTTGGCTCCGATCGGTCCAAAGACGAACCTGGAACCTTCTTCTGCGTAATGCAGCAGAGCATTCACCGCCACCGTAGCCACTTCAAACACCCGGCCAAAGCCGGTCTTCAGCACCACAAACGCAAACAGGAACTGAAGCCCAAGGCCCCACAGGAGAAGTTGCGGCCGGACTGCTCTCCGGTTCTTCGACGCGAAATAGCAGCCGCCCAGGATGACGGCCAATCCCAATAGGCCGGTGAAGCGCTCCATGCCGCGCGGCTCCTTTCCCGAGCTTTAGCTGACGACTTCGAGAATCAGTTCGCGCGGCTCGGGGGGATTCGAGGACAGCCGGAACGCATCTTCCACCCGCTCGGCAGCCTCTTCCAGGCGGTCTTCCTTGGTGTAGTAGATACGGCAGAGCACGCCGCCTTCGTCCACCTTTTCGCCCACTTTAGTTTGCAAAATCACGCCCACGGCCGGATCGATCGAATCTTCCTTGGTGTCGCGGCCTGCGCCAATCATGGCAGATGCCCGGCCGATTTCCTCGGCGTCAATTGCGGACACATAGCCCGACCGGGGCGCGTTGATCTCCATCGCGCCGGTCGCATTTGGCAGCATGTCAAAACGGTCGAGCACCATCGGGTCGCCACCCTGCGCCGCGATTACCTCCCGCAATTTCTTGAAGCCGGAGCCGTCAAGCAGGCGAGCCTGGGCCACTTCGCGAGCATCCTCCAGAGTCTCAGTCAGCTTTGCCAGGAAAATCATCCGGGCGGCCAACTCGAGCGAAAGACGCGTCAGATCCGGCGGCCCCGCGTTCAACAGAGTCTGCGATACTTCCATCACCTCCAAGGCGTTGCCAATGGCGAAACCCAAGGGTTGATTCATGTCGGTCAACAGCGCCTGTGCCCGCAAATCGGCGCGGCGCGCGATGGCGGTCATTAACTGGGCAAGGCGACGAGCCTCCACCTGCCGTTTCATGAACGCTCCAGCTCCCACCTTCACATCCAAGACCAGGGCATCCAGCGATACGGCCAGCTTTTTTGACATGATCGAAGCCGCGATCAGCGCCGTCGATTCAATGGTCCCTGTTGCGTCGCGCAAACTGTAAAGCTTTCCGTCAGCCGGCGTCACTTCCTCCGTCTGGCCCATAATCGCAATGCCTACCGAGCGCAATTGCTCCTTGAACTGGTCCACACTCAAGTTCGTGTTGAACCCAGGAATGGCCTCCAGTTTGTCCAGTGTTCCTCCGGTATGGCCCAGGGCGCGGCCCGCCACCATCGGGATCACCACGCCCGCGGCGGCCGCAAGCGGCGCAGCGATCAAACTCGTCTTGTCGCCCACGCCCCCGGTGCTGTGCTTGTCCACTCTTGGACCCGGCACGTCGGAAAGATCCAGTTTGTCACCGGAAGCGATTATGGCGGCGGTCATCGCCTCCACTTCGCGGTCCGACATATTCTCGAAATACACTGCCATCAGAAAGGCGGACATCTGATAGTCGGGGATTTCCCCGCGAGTGTAGCTGTCCACCAGCCAGGTCACTTCCTCCGGCAGAAGTTCCTCGCCGTTCCGCTTACGGGTGATGAGATCGACGGTGCGCATGGTCAATCAGTCAGCGTACCACCTTCGGTAAGGTGAAGTAAAGCAACAGTTTGCGCTCGTCGGCTCAGTGCGCAGCCGACGTCACCGGCGGCATTGGGTACCTGTAGCGTCCGGCGAATACCTCGCTGAACAAATCCAGCAGGCCCGGGTGAATCGTCCCATTCGACGCCGCGATGTGCTCGCCCGTCACCGAAGCGGTTCCGCCCTTCATATCCGACGTCTTCCCGCCCGCTTCCTCCACCAGCAACAGGCCCGCCGCCACATCCCATGGATTCAGCCCAAACTCCCAGAACCCGTCCAAGCGCCCGCAGGCCACATACGCCAAATCCAGAGCGGCTGATCCGCCGCGCCTCACTCCATGGGTCACCATCGCCGCCTGGTGAAAGAAATGCACGTTGATGTTCTCGTGCCGCTTCCGCGAGGGAAAGCCCGTGGCCAACAGTGCACCGTCGATGGTGCGCACGCCCGACACACGAATCCGCCGCCCGTTCAAGAACGCCCCTCCGCCTCGCTCGGCCGCGTACATCTCCTGCCGCACTGGGTCATAAATCACGCCGCAGATCATCTCCCCGTTCCGCTCCAGCGCCAGCGTCACGTTGAACATCGGATAGCCGTGCGCGAAGTTCGTGGTCCCGTCCAGAGGGTCCACATACCAACGGAACTCCGTGCCCGCCTCCCGCAAGCCGCCCTCCTCGCCCAGTACGGCGTGCGCTGGAAACTGGCTCCGCAGCCGCTCCACAACCAGCGCTTCCGATTGCCGGTCCGCCTCCGTCACCAAGTCATGTTCGCCCTTCAGTTCAAAACCGATGCGGCGCTCAAAATGATGCGCCAGCAGCGAACCCGCCTCGCGCGCAATCTCCGTTGCGGTTTCTAGATAATGTGCCATGTTGTCTGCCGGGTGCTTGGAATGACGAAGCCCTCAGCCTTCGTCCAATTCGTAGAAATACCGGATGTCGTGTTTGTAAATGAACAGCTTTGCGCCGTCGTCGCGGTTCAGCCGGATAAAACCCGCGTCCCAGAACTCGATCACTCCACGGTGCTCCTCGCCGTCCTCCAACTTCACGCAGATTCGCACATCATTCTCCGTCAGATGACGCAGATAGGTGGCTTCTTGAAACGTCTGTGCTGGCGCTTTCGACTTGGGCACTCCTCGTCGCTCCTCTACCATGCTTCAGTGTATCAGGGCTTGCGTTGTGGCCCGCCCGCAGGGGGTGTCTCCACCACATCGTCGGAAAAATAGCCGTTTCGCGATGCCACGCTATGCCCCGGACGTCTCACCTCTACCCTCACCTTGTGAAAACGCTCTTTTGCCGGCGACACTCCGCGAGGATAGTAGCCCAACAGGTACTGGGTTCGCAGGTCGCGCAGAATCTCATCGAACGCCTGATCGATCCCCGCGCCCAGCGCCGGAAGAAATATCCGTCCACCCGTCCACTGCGCAAAAGTCTGCAGCGCATTCTCGCCTCGCAGATTGCGCCCGGCCGATCCCCTCACCGGAGTCACCAGCACTGCGTAAAGCACTGCATCGGCCTCGTGCAGCGCCTCCAGCGCCTGTTCGAATTTCACATAGCTTGCCGTGTCGGCCCCGTCACTTACGATCAGAACGACGTGGCGGCCCTCGCGCTGCTGCATCTGCTCAGCGGCGAGGAAGATAGAATCGAACATCGCGGTCGCACCCTCGCTCTTCAACGAATTCAGGCCCCGTTCCAATCGGCGCAGGTCTCGCGTGTAGCTGGTCTGCAGCGTGACACTGGTGTTGAAACTGTAGAGCGCCGCCTGGTCTGACTCGTTGCCCTCGCGCAGCAAGGCTTGCAGGAACCGCCGGATGCTGTCCAGTTCATACCGCCGCTCGCGCGTCGTCGAACGGCTTGTGTCCACCAGCAATGCGATGCTCAGCGGTTGTGCCGTGCTGCGTTCGAAGAGTGCAATCTCCTGCTCCACCCCGTTGTCGAAAATCTTGAAGTCATCCTTTTCTAGTCCTCCCGCCAGTCGCCCCATCTGATCCTTCACCGTTGCCAGCATGCGCACAAGCCGCACGTCCACTTTAAACGTCGGAGGTTGCTCCTGGGCGACCGCCCACGCCGGGCATAGCGTTACCACTAGGGCCGCGGCAGCGATGCGTCCCACGCGCCCTCCACCCACACCTCGCCATCCACGAAGTGCTCCTTCTTCCATATCGGGACCCGCGTCTTTAGCAGGTCCATTGCCTCGCGCACGGCATCGAAAGCCGCCGCACGGTGCGGCGACGCAACCACCACGCTCACGCTCGCCTCACCGATCTCCAACCGGCCGAGCCTGTGGACGATCGCGATGCGGCCGATACGATGCCGCTCCACCACCTGGCGGCCGATCTCCGCCATTACCCTCAGCGCCATCGGCTCGTAACCCTCATAATCAAGTAACCGCGTGGCCCGCCCGCCGCTATTGCCGCGAACGACCCCCTCGAAGATCACTACCGCCCCGTCGGTGGCCCGGGTCAACCTCGCGGCGAGCGAGGCCGAATCAATGCGCTCGCGTGTCAGCGCATAGAATTGCCCATCCGTGCCTTCGTCACACATCACCCATGGGCCCGCGCCGCCGCTCACCGGGGGCAAGAACGCCACCTCGTCGCCATCCCGCAGCTCGCGCGCGCCATCCGCGAACTCCTGGTTGACTGCCATCAGAATGCTCGCCCGCATGCGCGCAAGTGGCGGGCGCTCCTCGGCTAACTGACGGAACAGCGAACCTACCGTCGAGCCATCCTCCATCGTCACACTCTGCTCTTGGCCGCCCGCGGCGTCCTTGAGCTGCCCGAAAAACAAGACACGAATCGTCACGTCAACCGTCATGCTAACAGACGGGCTCACCCCCTCCGCAGGTTCCTTTTGCCACAATGAAGATCGGTCATGTCCCTTCCTGAACCCGCTCTCCTGCCCGATTTTGCCGAGGTGCGTACTCGGGTCCGTTACGCTGAAACCGACCAGATGGGCGTCGTGTACCATGCGAACTACCTGGTCTGGATGGAGATGGCCCGCACCGAACTATGCCGCGTCCGCGGCTTCCGCTACCGCGACATCGAGCGCGAGGACAAACTCCGCATGGCTGTCGCCGAGGTCAACTGCCGCTACCGCTCTCCCGCGCGTTACGACGACGACATCGTCGCCAAGGCCTGGGTCGCCCATGCCCATCCCCGCATGGTGACGTTCGCCTATGAGATCCGCGGCGATCAGAACGGTGAAATATTCGCCACCGGCGAGACGCGCCATGTCATGATCGATTTCGACGGCCGCCCCGTCAAAATCCCACGTAAGTACTTTGCACTTTTCGGACTCGAATGACCCGGGAAAAGGCCGACGCCGCTCTCCGAGCCGCCTTCCGCGGACGCCCAGGGTGCGCCACAGTGCTTGACCGCCACACGGGCCGGGCCTTGGCGCATTGGCGGCCCGATCTCGTCAAGAATTGGTCAGCCGCTCCCGGTTCTGTCCTCAAGCCCCTGGTTCTATCAATCCTTGAGCCCGTCGATGCTTCTTATCCCTGCACCCGCAGACTCTCGATCGACGGGATGACCCTCGATTGCACACACAATCCAACTGTCGAACCCGTCGACTCCCCCACAGCTCTCGCCCTGAGCTGCAATGCCTGGTTCGCGCGCCGGGCAACCTCGATTGAGCCGGCCAGGATGACCGCCCTTTTTGCCGGAGCCGAGTTTCAGCCGCCAACTAAGCCTGCCGCCGTTCAGTTGCTGGTCCTTGGCGCGCGCGGCATTCGCGTCACACCTTCGTGGCTCGCTCGCGCGTATTTCAAACTGTTGACCGGCGCCCCACCACAGGTTGTTGCCGGACTCGAACACGCCATCAGCGAAGGCACCGCCCACGCAGCCCGGCCCGCACTCGGCGGTAAAACCGGCACCTCGCGCGAAGCCGCCTGGTTTGCCGGTTACGACTCCACAATGCTCTTGGTAGTTGCCCTGCCCGCGGGCACTGGGGGGGGAGACGCGGCCCCGCTCGCCGGAGAGTTCTTCACTCAATGCGCACGCTGATCCTGGTCCTGCTCGCCGCTGCGACGGCCGCTGCCCAGCCTGCGGCCCACTATCGCGTGCGCGTTTCCTCGTCGGAGACGCCCGTGGTCCTTCATCGCGAGCGCTACACCGCCGCCGCTCTCGCTGGCGAGGCAGGAGGCTTCACCTCGCCCGAGGCCTTGAAAGCCATGGCCGTCACCATCCGCACCTTCGCTCGCGTGAATGCCGGCCGCCACCGCGCTGATGGATTCGACTTCTGCGAATCCACCCACTGCCAGAAACTGCTGATCCACGACATCCCCGCCCGCATTCAGCAGGCGGCTGACGACACCGAAGGACTCATCATTGAAGCCAGTGGACGCCCGGCGCAGGTTTTCTATAGCCGCCATTGCGGCGGTCAACGCGAGTCCGCCGCCGCAATTTGGCCTGGTGAGGCCCGCCCTTGGCTCGAAGGCGGCCCCGACACTTTTTGCCTTTCCGCTGGCCGCCAACCCTGGCGCGCGCGCCTGGCACTCAGCGATGTCGCCCGCGCCCTCGGCCTGCCGCAACTCACTCAACTGAGCATCGCCCGGCGCACCGCCTCCGGCCGCGCAGCGCTGCTGAACACAGGCCGGGGTGTCGTCGATGCCGAAACCTTCCACCTCCAGATCGGCCGCTTCCTCGGCTGGGAACACCTGCGCAGCAAGCTCTTCGAACTGCAAACCGACGGTCGCGACGTTCTGTTCGAAGGCTACGGGGCAGGCCACGGCGTCGGACTCTGCCAGACGGGCGCCGAAGAGCGAGGCAAGGCCGGCCACACTTGGCCGCAAATCCTAAGCGCCTATTTTCCGGGGACCACGGTCCACCACACCATCACCTGGAAGCCGATGCACTCGGAGTCCGTCGATGTGTTCGGCTCCGGCGCCGCGGGCGAAGTGGAAGTACCCGCCGCCGCCGAGCGGGCACGCCGTGAAGCAGAGCGTCTCACCGGGCGTCCCTTCAGAGTTCGCCCGGCGATTCGCGTTTACCCCACCATTGCCGCTTTCCGCGACGCCACCGGAGAACCCGGTTTCGTCGCCGCTTCCACGCGGGGCCGCTCCATCCGGCTCCAACCCCCGGCCCGATTCATTGGCGATGGCCGCCTCGTTTCAGTCTTGCTCCACGAAATGTTGCACCTCGCGCTCGCGCCTGCGCCGGGTATCCGTCTGCCGCGCTGGTTCGAGGAAGGACTTGCCCTGTGGATCGAACAGCCCGTCACCCAACCCGCGCCGCTCGACTCCGCCACCGAAACGCGGCTGACGAACCCACGAAATGAAGCCGATCTGCGTGCCGCCTACCTGAACGCCCGCGCTGCCGTCGCTTCACTCGTCGCCCGGTACGGCAGGGAAGCCGTGCTGGCGATGCTCGACACCGGCCTCAAGTGAGCGGCCGCTCCCCAAGCAGTGTGGTGTACTCGCGAAAGTCCTCCGCCCCGAACAGCACAAACACCACCTCCTCCACGCTCCGCGCCTCGTTGCTGAGGAAGTCAAGCACCGCCGCCAACGCCACAGGCGCCGCCTTCTCCTTCGGATAACCGTAGACGCCCGTGCTGATTGCGGGAAAGCTGACTGACCGGCATTCCCTCTCCTCCGCCAGCCTCAAGCACTCGCGATAGCAGGACCCCAGGGCCTCCGCCTCGCCTTCACTGCCTCCGCCCCACACCGGACCCACCGCATGGAAGACAAACTTCGCCGGCAGCGCTCCTGCCCCAGTCGCCACTGCCTGCCCCGCCGGCACCGGCGCCTGCTGCGGCCGAAGGGCATCCAGTTCCTGCATCAGCGATGGCCCGCCGGCCCGGTGAATTGCCCCGTCCACTCCACCCCCACCCGCTAGCATGGCATTGGCGGCATTCGCCATGGCGTCCACGGGAATGTTCGTAATGTCACCCTCCACAATTCGAATTCGCCGCCCATTATTCAACGGACGCACTATTTCCATTGACGCTTTCCTCTGCTGACTTTTCTCCACAATTGACCAGATAAAGCCAAGCCCCGACAAAGCAGACCGCCGCCAAAATCAACCTCACTCCGGCGCTCAAAGCCTGCGCCACAAGCCCCTCAAATCCAGGGACCCAGCGCAACAGCAGCCAAGGAACACCGAGCGACACCGCAACCACCACAGGCAACAACGCCCATACCCGCGCCTCCCGCCAAATCCGTCTCACCCGCCATGCCAGCCACCCAGGCAGCGCCAGCGCCGCCAGCCCCAGCACGACCACCAACCCCACGTCCAACGCCGTCGCCACTGGCAGCCACAGCCACCACCCGGCGAGTCCGCACCACACCGCCAGCAGCCCCAGCCCCGCCGCCCACGCGCGCGGACGCCCCCACGCCTGCTTCATCACATCCCGCATCACTGCACCTCGATCACCTTCGCCTCGCTCGCGCTCACATAACCCGGCCGGTACATCGGCTCCACCCTCGCCGGCGGAACACGGAACACGCCACGATTCGTGAAGCGGATCAGGTACGTGTAGTTCTCGCCGCCCGCCGGCAGAAACGTCGGGAAGTAAGTCACCCGGTTGTCCCGCAGTTCCCTTCGGTCCCCCCACCAACGCCACCACCGCGGCCGTCCCGCGAACTCGTAAAGGTCATCGTTGGACACCAATTCCGTACCAGCGGGAATCGGATCCTCCACCAGCGCATACCGCTGATCCGCGCCCTGTGCCGTCAGCCGCACCGCCACCAGTTCGCCCGCCCGCACCGGACCCTGCAGCGGGTCGAGCGTGTACACTGTCCGCCCATCCCTCTGTTCCGGCCGCATGCGGAAGTACTCACGCGCCACCTTCATCCCCCAATTCCCCGGCGCAACCAGTTTGCTGGCCGGTCGCCGCGATTCCTCGCGCACCGTCCAGTACACCCGCCCCTCGCCGCGCTTCGCCAGCTTCACCTCATACCGGCTGCCCGCCTCGTCCCCGCGCAGCCGCACCTTCAACGGCTCCCGGCGCAGCGCATCGCCTCGCGCGAACTGGCGCTCGAACAATTTCCGCCCGTTCAATGTCACCTCGACAGTCGATTCCGCATTCAACTCGCCGCTCCGCGCCAGGTAAGGCGTCAATCCATAAACCACCATTGCGGTTTGCTTCGTTGACGACCAATAGGCGCCCTCATTCCGGTGCGCCACCAGCCACTGCGCCGCGGCGTCCTGCAAAGCCTCGTCACGCCCGCGCGCCGCCAACAATCGCAATGCGTAGGCGGTCGCCTCCGGCGTCGCATCCTGCTCGAAGTCGAGCATTAAGTCCCTGGTCGAAGGCCACCATGCCTCGCCGCCCTCGCTCTTCGCCAATCGCTCCAGTTCCCGCGCCGCCTGGTCCGCCCGCTCGGCATCCTTCATCCGCTGCGCCGCCAATCCGGCCAGCGCCCAGCCCAACGGCGTCCACTTCGACCTCTGCTCCCACACCGTGGACAACTGCCGCGGTGTCGCCGCGTCCAACTCCGCCAGCGCATACAATTGCCACGCGCCCAGATCCGGATGCGCATCCCGCTGCGGTTTCGCCAATGCTCCGGCCAACCACTCCGCCGCCGGTCCCAGCCGGAACGTCTGCACGCGGTACCCCGCGCGCTCCGCCTGTTTGATCCCCGCCGCCACATACGCGGTCATGAATCCATCACTGGCGTCGCCGCTCCACCAGCCCCAGCCGCCATCCTCGTGCTGGAAGTTGTACAGCCGGTCGAGCCCCGCATTCACCTTCCGCCGCAATTCCGCCGGATCTCCCGGCGGCGGCAGCTTCAGCTCCTGTAGCGCCTGGCTCACAATCACGCCCGGCAGGAAGCTCGACATCGTTTGCTCGACACAGCCATAGGGATACGTCGCCAGGTACTCCAGCGCTCCGAACAGAGCCCCCGCCACCGAAGGCGTAATCTCGATCTCCAATGCGCGCGTGTGCGGCAGCGAGTCCGGGGGGAAAGCCCCACTCACTGTCCTGGGGGTCTCGTCCCGCAAAGCACCCTGTTCTCCGGTACGCCACTTCAACCCGTCCGGCTCCACCGGAATCGTCAACTCCAGTGCGTCCGATTCCTTTCCCGTTAAGGCGCTCGCCAACAGCGTCGCCCGCGCCAGTCCCACCGGAGCTTCAAAGCGGTAATCCACCCGCACCTCGCCCCGGCTTGCCACCTCCACCTCGCGCGTCGCACCCTCGATCAGCTTCAGCGCGGGAGCCTCCATCGAGACTCGCGCCTTCACGGGCTCCTCCAGATAGTTCCGCACCAGCACTGGAATCGTCACCACATCGCCCTCGGTCAAAAACCGTGGCGCGGCCATCGTCACCATCAGATTCTTGCGGACCACGGTTCTGTGGACCGCCTGCCCTACTTTCGTATCCGCCGTCACGCCGCGCGCCGTCGCCCGCCAAGTCGTCAGTGAATCCGGGAACGTCACCCGCGCCGTCGCCCGCCCCTGCGCATTCGTGCGCATCTGTGCCACCCAGAATGCCGTGTCCGGGAACTCCTTCCGGATCTTCGGCTCCACCAGCCGCTCCGGCTTTAGCTGCGCCAGTGCACTGGAAGGACGCAACCGCGTCAAATCGATCCGCCGCTTGCCCGCCTCACCATAGAAGTAGAAGTACAGCGACGAATCCGTCTGCACCTGCCGCCAACGCCGCCCGTAAAACACCTGCGTGATGTCCGGCTGAATCTCGCGCTTCACCGCGTAGATCGCCTCGTCCACCACGCCCACGCTGAACTCCCCCTCCACCGGACGCCCCGCATGATCCTTCGCCTCCACCGTGAAAGTCGCCGGCTCGCCCGGCTGATATTGAGCCCGGTCGCTCGTCACCGCCACTTGAATCTGCTTCTCCACCGGCGGCGCCTTCAGCATCCGTGAGCCGCGGTACAGCGTATCGTTGTGGACGAACACCACCTCCGCGAAAACATTCGGCGTCCACGCGGCCTCGACGGGCACCTCCACCGTCTCGGCCGGACCCTTCAGATGCACGAACTTCGCCCAGTGCACGCCCTGCGATTCAATCGAAACCCACGCATGCGCCTCCGGCAACCCCGTCACAATCAGCAGCCGCGCCGTGTCGCCCACCGCGTAGCTCCGCTTGTCCGGAATGATCTGCACACGCTGTTGAGCGGCGCCCCCCCAGTCGCCTCCGCCCTGCACCCACAGCCACGCTTGCCCCTGAATCTCTTTGCCCGCGCCTGACCGCGCGAACACCCGCACCTGATAGCTCCCTCCGTCCGGCGGCGTCACGGCCACAGACCCGCGCCCGTCCGCCCCTGTCCTACCCCGAACACTCATCAGCACCGGCTGCCGCTTCTCATTCCACCGGTATCTGGCCAACTCGGCACGGAACTCCACGCCGGGCACAAACGCCCCATCATAGCCCCGCGTCTCCACCTCGATCTTCACCGCCTCCCCCGGCCTCGCCACCCATTGCGCCGGCTGAGCGTAAACAAAGAACTCCCCGCGCGTCGCCACCAGCGACCCCGCCCCGGAAATCTCCCGCCCGCCCTCGTCCGTCACCCGCGCCTCGATCCGGTACCGCATGTCGTATTCGGTGGCCGGCAGCGCATACCGCACCGTGAATTCGCCCTCTGCATTCAGCCGCCCCTCGCCTTCGGCCACCTGCTCACCGCCGTAGTATTCACCCTCCTCGCCCTCCTCGCCACCCAGCTCGTCCATGTCATACCAGGGAACCCAATACCGGTTGCGGTGCACCACCCAGGTCAGCTTCGCGCCCGCCACCGGCTCACCGTAGTAATACCGTGCCCGCACCTGGGCCACCGCCTCACCCCCCATCACCATCCGCCCCACACCCGGCGTCACCCGCACCTCGTAATCCGGCTTGCGGTACTCCTCCACATGAAACCCGCCCGACACCGCACGCTCCCCCGCCCGCACCGACACACTGTAATACCCCAACGCCGCCGCTGCCGGCACCGCGTACTCCGCCGCCGCCGTCCCCATCTCGTTCAGCGCTACATTCCGCTGCAACACCCGCTCACCTTCCGGGTTCTGAATCTCCAGTTCCACCTGTCCGCGCTGCAATTCGTAGCCCCGCATCGTCGCCTGCCGCAGAATCGACTTCAGTTGCACGGTATGTCCAGGCCGGTACACCGGCCGGTCCGTATACACATACCCCGTCAACTCCCTTTCCGCCCGGTTGAACCCCCAGCTTCCCTTCGTCGAAACCGCAAAATCGCCCTCGTGCCGCGCCATCAGCAGCAACTGCCCGTCCTGCCCCTTTTCGGGCACGATCAACGCGAACCCTTGCTCGTCCGTCCGCGCCTCCGCCGGCTTCGCCTTCGCGCCGGCCATCCCCACCGTCAACACCGCGCCCGCCACCGGTTCACCCGTCTCACGTTTCACCACCCGCGCCTGCACCTGCCCCGCCTGCGACTTCGAGATCACCGCCAACTCCGTCGCGGAAATCACCGTGTACGCCTGCTTTTTGCCGTCCGTCGCCTCCACCACATACAGACCCGCCTCGCCCACCTCCACCGGGACGGTCACGCTCTCCCACCGCGTCCGCGCCTTCACCGGCTGCTCCCACACCCTCACCACCTGCTGCGGATTCAACAGGGGGATCGCCGCGTACTCACTCGCCACCCCCGGCGCCGATGGAGGCACCGGCTTCGCCTCCCCCTTCCTCCACGCCCGGATCGCCGACCGGTTCTCGGCCGTGAATTGCGCCCGCGCCACCTCTGTCACCCTCACCCGCCAACGCCGCTTCCACGCCGCAAACCGCTCCAGCGGCGTCAACTCCGCCACCGGCCTCGGCCCCCCCGAGGCCCCAAACCGGTGCGGATCTTCCAACTGCAGGAAGAACTTCACCGGGTCATTCACCCGGTACAGCCGGAACTGCAACCGCTCCACACCCTGCGCCTGCACCTGCACCCGCGCTGTCTGCCCCGGCCGCACCGGCCGGTCTGTGCTCACCGCGAAATAGACCTGCGCCTCGTCCAGTTGCGCTGGCGCCGCCAGCGCCCCGGCCAATACCAACGCCAAAGGAAATGCTGATCGCCGTCGTCCCGTCATACCGGCTCCCGCAAGATGTTCCAACGATGAAATCCCAGGAAATTCGCATTACCCGCCAATGGCCGCCACCTCGGCTCGGGATGCCGCAGCAACTCCTCCCACCGTAAATGCCTCATCTCCCCCTTCCCATTCCCAACTGGTCCGGTGTGATAGACCACCGCCTCGCCGGTCCACAGCATCGAATGGAACCGCATCCCCGGCGCAAGCTGTTCATAGAACAACAAATCGCCCGGCAGCGCCGCCCCCCGGTCACGCCCCAACGGATGCGCGTTCCGCCTCATCAAGTGTTCAGCATCCGCAAACGCCCGGAACGCCCCGTTGTGCAGGTCTTCTTCCCTGAACGTGCCGGGCCGCACGCGGAAGATCCGGTCCCGCAACTCGGGCACGGGATACCGGTATTGCCCCACATCCCCCAGCGGCGGCAGTTCCCTCAAGCCCAATTCCTTCGCCCATCCCGCATCGTGCCGCCGCAGCGCCTCCCGGTAACAAAACCGCAGCAACGCCGAGCAATCCGCCACCTCCGCGGGCAAGTCCGGCTGCGATCCATACAGCACCTCGGCCAGCCACACCGACCATCGCCGGAACGCCTCCTGATCCGCCCTCGTCCGCAGCCTCAGAAAATCCGGACACCCATCCCCGTAGCCGTCGCTCAGTGCCAGCGTCCCCTTGCCCACACTCCGGGCCGCCCCCAGCATTGCCAGCACAGCCTCGCGACGCCTCATGCGGTCTCCCATCATACCCGGTTTTTCACGCTACCATTGCACAATTGCCATGCAAATTCTGCTCCTCATTCTGGCCGCGCTCTCCCTCGCCGCCCAGCCGCGCACCGTCACCGAAGACGAAGTCCTTCGCGTCCACCGCTCTGCCCTGTTGATTGATGGTCACAACGACGTCACCAGCTTCACCGTCCGCGGCTTCAACATCGCCCCTCCCTCACCCACCGGCCACACCGACATCCCCCGCCTCCGCGCCGGCGGCGTTGGGGCCCAGTTCTTCGCCGCCTATGTCGCCGTCAACTACATCGACGAACGTCAGAGCGCTCACCGCGCGCTCCAAATGATCGACACCATCCGCCACGACATCGTCGAGAAGAACCCCCGCGACTTCGCCCTCGCCCTCACCGCCGCCGACATCGAAAACGCCCGCAAACAGGGTCGCATCGCCGCTCTGATCGGCATCGAGGGCGGCCACGCCATTGAGGACGACCTGCGCCTCCTCCGCCAGTTCCATAACCTCGGCGCGCGCTACCTCAGCTTCACCCACACCCGCCACCTCGCCTGGGTCGGCTCCTCCGGCGAAGTCGGCAACCCCGGCCTCAACGCCTTCGGCCGCTCCGTGGTCGCTGAAATGAACCGCCTTGGCATGATGATCGACGTCTCCCACCTCTCCGACCGCACCATTGCCGACACCCTCGCCGCCTCACGCGCCCCCCTGTTCGCCTCCCACTCCTCCTGCCGCGCCCTCGCCAACGTCCCCCGCAATCTCACCGACGAGCAAATCCGCGCCATTGCCAAAGCGGGCGGCGTCATCATGGTCAATTTCTATTGCGAATTTCTGAATGGCAAACGGAAGACCCCCGCCACCATCGACGACGTCGTCGCCCACATCTCTCACATCCGCCGCATCGCTGGCGTCGAAGCCATCGGCCTCGGCAGTGATTTCGACGGCATCGACTGCGCCCCCACCGGCCTCGAAGACGTCTCCAAATTTCCGAACTTAACCCGCAAACTACTCGAAAACGGATATTCCGCCGACGAAATTCATCAGATTTATGGCGGTAATTTCCTCCGCTTTATGCGCGCGGTGGAGAAAGTGGCAACGTCCCCGTAATCCGCCGGAATCCCCGGTGCAGTGCGTGGATCAGCCCCGGACTCGGCAAGAACATGAAGGGGCACTCGCCCGCGATCACCTTCAACCCATGCCGCCGCCCCGCCTCCAGCGCCTCCTCCGTCACCGACCCCAGCGCCACGCTCTTGTACAGCCACACCATCTCAATCCCCGCCTGCCCACACTCCTCCACCACGCGGGCGCTCTCGCTCGCCGGCGTCATCAGCAGTGCGCCCTTCGGCGCTGGCGAAATCTCCTTGACCGACTTCACCACCTGCAACCCCTCAATCTCCGCCGCCTCCGGATGCACGGGAATCAGTTCATAACCCCGCCCCAGCAGTTCCCGGAACAGCATCCGGCTGAAGTCCTTCGTCTCTCTCGACACCCCCACAAACGCCAGACGCTTCTCCGCCAGGAAGGCGTCAATCACCACACGGTCATTTTGCGACATGCGTGTCCGATTCCTCCCCTGCTATTCTGTCATGAATCATGACCTCCAGGCGCGTGTTCTTCCTCACCCCCGGCGTCGCCGCCGCCACCCTGGCCGCCGTGCCCAAACGCCGCCAGGACCTGCCCACCCCGGCCCTCATTGTCGAACTCGACAAATTCGAAGCCAATCTCGCCAAAATGGCCGGACATTTGAAGCAATCCGGGCTCGGTTTCCGCCCCCACGCCAAAACCCACAAAACCGCCGAAATCGCGAAACTTTGCGAAAAGGCCGGCGCCGTCGGCTCCTGCGCCGCCAAACTCTCTGAAGCGATTGCCCTCGCCGACGGCGGCGCCCGCGGACTGCTCATCACCACCGCTGTCATCGGCCGCGACAAAATCGCCCAAGGGATTGCGCTCGCCAAACGCCGCCCCGACACCATCTTCGTCATTGACCACACTCAGAACGCCGATGATTGGGACGCCGCCGCACGCGCCGCCGGCCTTCGCGTCAATCTCGCTCTCGACCTCTGGGTCGGCCGCCGCACCGGCATCCTCTGCGGCGAACCCTCTCTTGCGCTCGCCCGCCACGTCTCGCGCCTCAAGAACGTCCGCCTCCAGGGCCTCCAGGCCTATTCCGGCCCTTCCTCCCACACGCGCCCCTTCGAAAAACGCGTCGCCGCCACCCAACAGGCCATGGGGGAAGCCGTCGAAACCCGCGCGCTGATCGAGCGCGACGGCATTGCCTGCAACTGGCTCAGCGGCGGCTCCACCGGCACCTGGAACATCGACCCCTCCATCAAAGGCATCACCGAACTCCAGCCTGGCAGCTTTATGTTCATGGACATCGACTACCGCCGCATCGGCGCGCAAGGCGCCGAAGAGTTCCACGACTTCCAGCAATCCCTGTTCGTCATCGCCACCGTCGTCTCCCGGCCCAAACCCGAAATGGCCGTTATCGACGGCGGATTCAAGGCCTTCGCGACCGACCGCGGCTACGGCCCCGAACTCCGCCACCGGCCCGAGATCAAGTTCAGCTTCGGCGGCGACGAACACGGTGTCCTCACCGACAGCGGCGCCAAGGTGGGCGACCGGCTCGAATTCCTCGTCCCCCACTGCGATCCCACCGTCAACCTCTACGACACCATCTACGCTGTGCGCGGCGACATCGTCGAAGCCGCTTGGCCCGTTTCAGCCCGCGGGAAGAGTCAGTAGCGGCCGCCCCGCCAGCGCCAACGCGAACGCCAGCACAAACACCGCGGCCCAACCTGCCGCCACCGCCAGCACCGCCTTTCTCGACCCGCTCAGCCACGCCACCAGCGGCAGCCCCTGCAATGCGTGCATTCCCACGAAGTGTGCAATCCGCAGGTCCCCGTGCGTCAGGCTCCAGTTTAGGAAGAACAGCCCCCGCGCCCCGTCCGCCGCGCCCACCGTGTGCGCACCGTTCGCAATCATCGTGAACCCCTGCAAACTTGCGGCAACGAAGATCCCCAACCCCAGCCTCACCGCCAGCAGCAGCGGCCCGCTCAGCGCCGGCGACTTGCGCAGATACATCCACAACGGCCACGCCGCCGCCGCCGTGTTCACCACAATGAAGAATCCCATCAGCCGGAAAAGCGTTCCGTCCAGCATCGTCGACGTGTTGTAGTGCGACGTCGTCCCCCGCGCCGCCTGCCCCCCAATGATCACAATCTCCGCGCTCATCGCCACCGCCACCATCCAGCGCACCGCCGTCACTCCGCGCAGCGCCCGGTCGAGCGGTGCCAGTATCCACGCCATCGTGAGCAAATAAATCCCCACCGAAATCATGAACTTGGCCGGCTTGAACCACGCATTCACCCCGGTAATCACCCGCGGATCCACCGCCGCCAGCAACAGACACACAACAAACAGCGCCACATGCGCCACGCCCAGATACACCAGCAGCCGCTCCCGCCTGACCACCTCATTCATGCCGCCTCCTCCAGCGTCCACCGCCTCCGCAGCGCCGACCGCAGCACCCAGTACAGCAACAACCCCGCCGGCCCCAGCATGAACGTCAGCAACAGACAAGGGATCACCGCCGCATGCGGCAACCCCAGCCGCTGCGCATCCCGAACCTCCCATGCCCCCACGAACAGGTCAAACGCCAGGTAATGAATCCACCCGCCCAGCAACACCCAAGGGTTCCTGAACAGCGCCGCCACTCCTTCGAGCGACCCAAACCCGCCCTCGCCCCCAAAGTTCCCCGCCAGCAGAATCACATAGACCACCGCCAGCGGAATCGCCATCACCACCGGTACCAACCGCCGTGTCCAACTCCACCGCGGCGCCACAACCAGCAGCAGCCACCCCGGCAGCACAGACATGTTGACAATGGAAAACACTTGTTCAGGATTCATAGGCGCAGTGGCAGAATTGTGCCACAGATCGCCTCAAAATCCAATGCCAAAAAGAACCAGCGTCTGCCCGCTCCGCGCCGTCCCCGTCCCCGTGACGAACCGCGAATGTCTCCCCTCCGCCGACAACCGCACCGGACCCCATCGCCGCTCCACGCCTCCTCCCATCGTGAACCCTCGGTCGGTTCGCCCTGGAATTTCCACCGGAACGGGCCCCAAACCCACACCGCACGCCGGTCCCACACAACTCTGGCTCCCAGTCAGCCGCCCCATCCTCAGCCACGTCGGACCGGCCACCACAAACGGTTTCCACCGCCACGGCCCCAGCCGCACCTTGCCCACCACTGGATACTCCCACGCCCGCCCTTCCGCCTGACCTTCACGGAACGCCATCGCCCGGCTGCCGCTCGTGTAGATGTACGCCGCTTCCCGCCGAAGCGCGCTACCCTCCACCGCCAGCCCGAACGGCAGCCTCACTTCCACAAACGCCCCCACAGTGGGTCGGAATAACTCAGTCGTCTTCCCCCTCGACCACGCATCCGCCGCATTATGGCCAAACCCCGCCTTCACCCCACCGCCAACCCATTGACCATGAAGCGAATGACAGAATACAAAACAATTTACCAGAAAAAAAGCCAATTTCATCAAAATTCTACCCGCAATTCTATGGCCGTATTCAGATATCTTTCATCCCCCCCGCCGCCGTGGTAGCTTACAGCCATGCGCAAACGCTCCATCCTCCTCTTCGCCGTCATCGCCCTCCTCGCCGGACTCTTCGCCGCCATCCGCATCGGCATCCGCAACTGGGACCGCACCACCACCCGCACCCGCGACACCATGACCGCCTCCCTCCGCCCCCTCCCCGCCACGCAGACGTCCGCGGCCCTCCCCGTCCCCGTCCAGCGCTACCTCGATCTCGCCGCCCCCCTCCACCGCGCCCCCATCCGCACCGCCCTCATCCGCCATGAAGGCGAGTTCCGCATGAGCGAAAAGCCGGACAGTTGGCGCCCCTTCACCTCCACCCAATTCGTCACCACCTTCCCGCCTGCCTTTGATTGGGACGCCCGCATTCGCATGGCCCCCGGCCTCCCCGTCCACGTCCGCGATGGTTACGTCCTCGGCCGCGGCACGCTCCGCGCCGCCCTCCTCGGCCTCTGGGTCGTTACGAACTCAACCGGCGAAGCTCTCGCCGAAGGCCAACTCCTCCGCTACCTCGCCGAAGCCCCCTGGTACCCGACCGCCCTCCGCCCCGGCCACGGCGTCGAATGGCAGCCCCTCAACAACTCCAGCGCCCGCGCCACCCTCCGCGACGGAGCCGTCACCGCCTCCCTCGACTTCCACTTCTCCCCCGACGGCCTCATCTCCGGCATCTCCGCCACCCGCGCCCGCGATGTCAACGGCGCTTTCGTCCCCACCCCCTGGACCGGACGCTTCACCAACTACCAGCTCCGTCACGGCCTCCGTATCCCCCTCGAAGGCGAAGTCGAATGGACCCTCCCCACCGGCCCCCTCCCCTACTGGCGCGGCCGGATCATCGACATCACCTACGAATAACACCCACTCACGCCGAATAAACCAACCCCCCATCCAGCCACGTCCGCAACACCCGGATCGTCCCCGTCTCCCGCTGAAACTCAAACTCCACCACATCCGCCCGCTCCCCAGGCTGCAAGCCCCGCTGCCGTCCCGGCACGCGCCCCACCCGCGCCGGATTCCTCGTCGCCAGCGTGATCGCATCCCGCAGCGACAGTCCGCACAGCCGCATCAGGTTCTCCACGCCCCGGTCCATCCGCAGCACCGACCCCGCCAGTTGCTCCGTCCCCTCCACCGTCACCCGCCCCTCCGGATGCAGCGTCACCGTCACCGCCCCCAGTGCATACCGCCCCGGCGCGCATCCCGCCGGCATCACCGCATCCGTGATCAGCACGCTCCGCTCCAGTCCCTTCGCCCGCAGCGCCACCGTCAGGAAGTTCCGGTCCAGGTGAATTCCGTCGCCGATGAACGACGCATTCAGACGGTCGTCGGCAAGCTGGTCCCAGATGTAATTCGGGTGCCGCCGCATCACGCCATGCGACCCGTTCCCCAGGTGCGTCGACATCGTCGCGCCCGCCTTCACCGCCTCCTCCAGGTGCTCCGGCTTCGCGTTCGTATGCCCGATCGCCACCACAATCCCCTGCGCCGCCAGTTTTTCGATATACGCCGGCGCCTCCGGCCACTCCGCCGCCACCGTCACCAGCCTCACGTTGCCCTCCGCCGCCTCCTGCCACGCCAGAAACTCCTCATAGTCGGGCGGACGCACGTGCTCCCTCGGATGCGCTCCCCGTGGACCATCGTCCGGCGAAATGTGCGGCCCCTCCACATGGAACGCCTCCAGCGCCTGCCCGTACGGCAACTCCCGCCGCGCCCGCGCCAGCATCCGCAGCGCCTCGATCATCCCGTCCCTCGGACCCGTAATCACCGTCGGGAAGATCCGCGTCACCCCGGTCGCGAACTGCGCCTCCAGTGAACGGCCAATCTCCTCCGTCGTCGCTCCCGGCAGACAATAATCCACTCCCGCATACCCGTTCACCTGAAGATCGACAAACCCCGGCGCCAGGTGCGGTGCGTCCGCGCTCAACGGTACGATCTGCTCCTCCACCGACTGCAGCACCGGCCCCGACGCCGTCACCTCCACATGCGCGCCCGACACCGCGTCAATCCCTATACATTTCATGCTCATTTTGTTTTATCCACAATCTCTGCACAGACTCCCGCCCACAAACCGCTCAAAACAAAACCACTTAATCCTGTGGATTTCCCCACCCAAGACCCCCGAAAACACTAGGCGCCCCCGCCCCTCCCGGGTTACAGTAGCAATCAGTTCGGCCGCGGATCCGCTCCGTTGTGTGAATCTCGGGGGAGGTTGACAGATTGGGAGCGGGTTCGCGGCTCGAATTGTCTCCGCTCCCTCCATCGCCTCAGGCCGAAACCGGCTCGGGCACCAACGTCAGCCACCCGTGCTTGTCCTCGGCCCGGCCTTCCACGATTTCGAAGAACGCTTTCTGAAGCCTCTCGGTCACCGGTCCGCGCCGCCCCGCACCCACCGGAATTCGATCGACCGACCGGATCGGCGTCACCTCCGCCGCTGTGCCCGTAAAGAACACTTCATCGGCGATGTACAGCAATTCCCGCGGAATCACCGTCTCCACAATCTCGATGCCCATCTCCCGCGCCAGCGTCACCACCGTGTCTCGCGTGATCCCCGGCAGCACCGACGAACCCAGCGGCGGCGTATGGATCTTGCCGTCCCGCACCACGAAAATGTTCTCGCCCGACCCTTCGCTGATGCAGCCGTTCGCATCCAGCGCAATCCCCTCGGCATAGCCGTTGTGGTGCGCCTCCATCCGGATCAACTGCGAATTCATGTAGTTGGCGCCCGCCTTCGCCAGCGCCGGCAACGTGTTCGGAGCAATCCGCGTCCAAGACGATATGCAAACGTCCACGCCCTCGGCCAGCGCCTCCGGACCCAGGTACTTGCCCCACTCCCAGCACGCCAGGAACACCTCGGTCGGGTTGTTCACCGGCAGCACGCCCACGCCGCCGTACCCGCGCAGAATGATCGGCCGCACATAGCAGGAGCGCAGCTTGTTCACCCGGATCAATTCCACCTGCGCTTCAATTAACTCGTCCAGAGAGTACTCGACGGGGATACGATAGATCTTGGAGGAATCCAGCAGACGCCGCGTATGATCCCGAAGCCGAAACACCGCCGGGCCATTCACCGTCTCATAGCAGCGTACGCCTTCGAACACGCTGCTCCCATAGCTCACCACATGGGCCAGCACGTGGATCTTGGCCTCGTCCCAGGCAATGAACTGGCCGTTATGCCATATTTTCTCAGTGGGCGTCATATCTGCCATTATGCCAGCTACGGCAGCAAGGAGGGTGCAAAATGAGGAAACGATTGATCGCCGTCATGGTACTGGGCGCGCTTGTGCTGTTCGCCCAGGGCCGGAAACTCCCCAAGCCCGGCTGGAACCTGTTCAGTAAGCAACAGGACATCCAACTCGGCAAGGAAGCCGCCGCCGAAATGGAAAAGCAGCTTCCCATCGTTGACAACCGCGAACTCACCGACTACGTCAACCGCGTCGGACAACGCCTCGTCCGCGAAGGCCAACTCGATGAATACCCCTACTTCTTCAAGGTGGTCAACGAGGAATCCATCAACGCCTTCGCCTTCCCTGGCGGACCCATGTATGTCCACACCGGCCTCATGCGTGCCGCCGAAAACGAAGCCCAGCTCGCCGGCGTCCTCGCCCACGAACTCTCCCACGTCGTCCTCCGCCACGGCACCTCCCAGGTCTCCAAGGCCCAGGGCTTCCAGATTCTCGGCATGATTGGCGGCGCCGCCCTCGGCGGCGGCGGCTCCATCACCGGAGCCCTCACCCAACTCGGAATCGGCGTCGGCCTCAACTCCGTGATGATGAAATACAGCCGCAACGCCGAACGCGACGCCGACCTGCTCGGCATGCACACCATGGCCCGCTCCGGCTACAACCCCATCGAAATGGCGCGCTTCTTCGAAAAACTCGCGGCCGAATCGGGCCGCCAGAACAAGCTCGTCGCCGCTTTCTTCAGCTCCCACCCCGACCCCGGCAGCCGCGTCAAGTCGGTCGAGCAGGAAATCCCCTACCTGCCCAAATCACAGTACGGCCGCACCGAGGGCAACCTCGACCAGATGAAGCGCACCATTGGAGGCCTGCCCGCTCCCGCCAAGCGGCCGCAGCCCGGCGCCGGCGGCGGCCAGGCCGGTCCTCCACCGCAAACTGACCAGCGCCCCCAGATTAACCTCACCGGCCGCATGGTCTCCTTCCAGGGCGGTGGCGTCCAGTTCAACCACCCCGAAGGCTGGCAGCGCGTCGGCTCCGATCAGAACGGCGTCACCCTCGCCCCTCAGGGCGGCGTCGTCCAGGGCCAGGGCGGCAACTACTCCATCGGCTACGGCATCATCGTCAGCGCCGTCGCCGCCGAGGGCCGCCTCAACCTCGCCAACCAGACCCAGCGACTCCTCCAGAGCCTCGCTCAGAACAACCCCGGCGGGCGCGTCGAAGGCCGTTCCGAGCGCATCACCATCGACCGCTCCAACGCCCTCGTCTCGCGCATGAGCGCCGATTCCCCCTACCGCGGCGCCCGGGAGAACATCGTCGTGATCACCGTCGATCGGGCCCAGCAGATGTACTACTTCATCTTCGTCGCCCCCGACTACGACTATCAGCGCTTCGAACCTGTCTTCCAGCAGGTCACCCAGACCATCCGCTTCCAGTAAATGACCAACACCCAAAAACCCCAGGCACTCCTGTTCGATTTCGATGGCGTGCTGGCTGACACCGAACCCCTGCACTGGTCCTGCTGGCGCGACGTCCTCGCGCCCGAAGGCATCCAGCTCGACTGGGACTACTACCAGCAGCACTGCATCGGCCTCTCCGAACACGAGTTCCTCTCCGCTCTCGGCCGCCGCGTCCACCCGCCCCGCACCGTGGACGACCTGTGGCCGCTCTACCCCGGAAAGAAAGCCCGCTTCGCCGCCCAGGCCGCCGCCTCCCGCGTCATCCCCCAGTCCACCGTCGATTGCCTCAAGGGCCTCGACGGACTCCCCTTCGCCGTCGTCACCTCCAGCGTCCGCGCCGAAATCGAACCTATCCTCGACAACGAAGGCGTCCTCCCCCTCGCCGCCGCGTGCGTCTATGGCGATGAAGTCCCCCGCCTCAAACCCGCCCCCGACCCCTACCTCATCGCCATGGAACGCCTCGGCGTCACCCGCGCCGCCGCCTTCGAGGATTCCCAGGCCGGCCTCGCCTCCGCCCGCGCCGCCGGCTGCCACGTCATCGAAGTCTCCCACCCCTCCGCGCTGCCCAGCCTCGTGGACCAGATCCTCAATCTCTAACCCGCGGCGCCCCTAGCCGCCGCCCAGGCACCGCACGGTTCCAGGCAACACCACCCCGTCCGCCGCCCGCACCGAATACTCCACGCCCCAGTTCCAGATATCCTCCCCCTGCGCGTGCTGGATCATCACCCGGCAGACCCATACCGCCTCGCCCGAATCTGTCTTGCCCTCCTCGGCCGAAGTCTTCACCGCATTCTTCGCCTCCGGATCCGAAAGCTCCGCCAGGAACCCGCTCAGGTAATGGCCAATCGTGGTATCGTCGGCCTCCGTGCCTACCCCCGCGCACAGCGGGCTTACCGTCAGCGGCGTCTGCGAAATGGCGAACATGCCGGCCACGATCTCCTTCGGTTGCGGTGGCAGCCGCCGCAGACGGTACGCCGTCTCCGCCGCCTCCCGCCGCGCCGGCTGGCACCCCCCCGCCGCCAACGCCACAATCGCCAATCCCGCCGCCAACACCCTCATGGAGCCGAGCCCCAGAACATGGCATTGTGCGGCGCGGGATAATGCCCGCTAAACTCCGCCGGCGTCTGGCTCACCACCTGCCTCCGGCTGTTCGAATAGTGATAGATCGTCCGCATCCCGCCATGGAAGATCCCGATGTGCTTGCGCGGCACATTCGCCATCACCTTTGTTTTCAGATTCACCCCGCTTGCGTTCGTGATGAACACCAAACCCCAGAACAGCGGAGTCGGCAGATCATCCCAATTGCCCACGCTCAAACACTTCTGAAACACCTCATGCACTCGGATCGACCCTGGTGTCCCCGTGCCGTGCTTCATCGTCCGGCACGTCGCGCCAAACTGATAGCCCAGGACGTGACTCACGAAATGGGCGCAGTGATTGTCGGAATCAGCTGCATAGCCGATAGGACAGATCTGCGAAATATGTTTCCCCAAGTAGCCCTGTAGAGTCGCCTCAGTAATCATCCAACCCTCCATCCCCCGTTGCCGGAATGGCAGTAGAATACCATCGGCCCGCTCGACTCGCAATCCATCAAACGGCTCATTTATCTGCACTCCAGCCCCCGGTTTCTCCCCGCCCCTCCTGCGGGCGCCCCTGCCCGTCACACGATTTCAGGAACGATATTCCATCCCGAATCAACCACTTGCCGGAACACATGGTTCGCCGGGCCGCCCCCCTGCTGATCGAATGAAACCGGAACCTGAGAAATGCGCCTATCCACCACTCACCCAATCGGCCTCCGGACCGAATTGATGAATAAACCAATTGAAGTCAATCGCTTACCCTGTCTCTGGGTTCGTTTCGCAGACACACGCGATCTGCCCGTTCTCTCCCTCCCCGCGCCCCGACCCAACCAATCCCAACCTCATCCTGCAAAACGAACCCAGACCCCACCTATTGCACTGATAAAAAATACGTTAACCGCGAAAAAGCCAGTGGCTGACGCCACCTTCGCGGAATCCTCCCCCGAAGCGCCCGGCGCGCACCTCCCACCAGCGACTCCTGCGCCCGGTCATCCGATCCCCGCACTCGCCTGCCAGCCCATGCGCCCCGCCCGGGCTGCTGCCGCGCGCCCGCGCATGACGAACAAACAAAGCGGAATCTGTCAGTTAGGCCCGGTCTGGGTTCATTTTGCAGATCTGCGACTCGGCCCCCTGCCGGCCCCCGCTTCCACAGCCCGTAGTCCCGCAAATCTGCTACTGACAAAACGAACCCACACTGGACCTAATCCAATGAAACCAGGATGCTTATCGGCCAGAACCACACACGCCCCGGGCCGCCTGCCGTCACTCCAGCCCGTGGGTCGTGCCGCAGACGTTCACGTCGATGCCCATCTCGCGGAACATCGCCGCCTTCACCGCCAGCGCTTTGTTCGCGTCAGCGGCGGAAGGCGCATAGGCCACCTGGATGTGGTTCGCCTTGTGCTTGCCCATCAGTTGGTCGCGTGTCACGCCATACAGGACGGCGTGCATGATCGGCCACTGCGGCGTCGTGGCCTGCCACCGCCGCTCGGTCTCCTCGGCGGGAAGTTCGACGACCTTGGCCCGGCCGATGTCCGCGCGCAGGATGCCCGCGTCCACGTACACCCGGCTCCACACAATCTCGCCCGGTTTCGAGACGCCTTTGAGCGTGCCGCCGCCGAGGCGGAAGTACATGGGCGGCTGACGTTCGCTCGACGCGCCCGCGTACCCGCCGATGAAGTGCTGCGGCGGCGCGGCGCCGGAGATCAGGAAGACCCAGACGTACTCGCCGTCGTACGTTTCGCCCCAGCGGACGTCGTGCAGGGTGGTTTCGGGGTCAAAGCCGAGGGTGGTCCAGACGCGGTTGGTGACCAGGGCGTCGAGGCCGGCGCACTCGTCCACTTCGTTGAAGTGGGGCAGCGCCTGTCCTTCGTAGAGGACGCGCCCGTTGCCGCGCGCGGTCACCGGGGGCCGGTCCACGTTGTTCAGCAGGCCCTCGACGAGATCCGAGGCGGGCGCGAGGTCCTTCAACCCCTGCTGATATTGGATGCCGATCGTCGCGCAGCCGAAGTCGTCGGCGATGCGCACCGCGGCGATGTACATCTTGCACTGCTCGAGGATCTGGGCGTCGGTCAGTTCGGTCTCCTCGTCGGTGCCGGTGACGAACTTCATGCCCTTGGCATCGAGCCAGTCGCGGACGGCCTGCGCCTCGGCATCGGAGGTGGCCCGCATCTCGGCATAAAGGGCCGATTGCGACAGGCGCTCCTTGAAGATGCCCGTCGGGTGGAGCAGTTCGTCGGGGATGATGGCGTTGTACATGCCCATGCAGCCTTCGTCGAAGATGCCCATGATGGCCTTGTCCTTACGCAGTTCGCGCGCCAGCTGTGCGCCCAGCTCGCGCGCCTCGCGCGGCACCGGCACCGCCCCGAGCGGCTTCACGTGCGGCGTGGGGTGGACGATGCGTTCGCCCTTCAGCCAGCGTTCGAGGTTCGAGAGGAAGAACTCGTCGTCGAAGTTCTCGCTCCACAGCGTCGAATACGGGATGCCAGCCTTGGTCAGCGACCCGTTCAGGTTCAGCATGCCGACGAGCCCGGGCCACTGCCCGCTCCAGTTGGCAATAGTCAGGATCGGCCCCTGATGCGTGTAGAGCCCGCTGAGCACATGGTGCGAGTACTGCCAGACGGCCTCGGCCACGATGATCGGCGCCGAAGGGGGAATCGTGCGGAACACCTCCATGCCCTGCTTCTGCGAGCCGATGAAGCCATGCTGCTGGGCTTCGTCATACGGATGCCCGCGCTCGATTGTGTAGCCGAGCTTGCGGACCACCGCGAAGATCTGCTCCTCCATCGCCGCCTGCGCGGGCCAGCACTTCTGATTCGCCGAAAGGCGCAAATCGCCGCTTGCAATTAGGATGACCGGGTCTGCCATGCCCTCTATTGCATCACAGCCCGGATCTGGATGGTGGCCGTGGCATTGGGCGGCACGTTGACCTCCTGGGCGGAGGTTAGTCGCTGGTCGAGAAGCGGATCACCCATCCAATCCACCTCGGCCGAGTAAGCGGCCAAGCGATACTTGCCGGGCAGCAATTGCGGGATCGTGACCCGCCCTTCTTCGTCCGTTGGAAAGGGGCGGAACCGGTTCGGCAACTCCATGACCAACGGTTCCTGCACGAGGAGGACCCTGGCCTTGTTCAGCGGACGCGTTCCATCCGTCACCGTTACTTGAAGCGCGCTATTGGCGGGTGCGAGCACCACCTCCAGCTCCTGCCGGACCGAACCCGGGTCCGGTTCAAACAGCCCGTGGGCCGCCGGTATGCCGTTGTAGCGCACCTCCCGCACGAGAAAGCCTTTCGGCAGTCTCTGCGTACGAACCATCACACGTTCCGGCTGGCTGTTGCGAATGACGAAGGTGCCGTCGGCAGGGTTGATTTCCGACGAGTGATCGCCCGCACCGAACCCGAGTCGTAGCGGCGAGTGCAACAGAACCCGGAAACCGTCGAGCGAGGGAGGAGGGTCAGCACCCTGCACCGTGACGCGGCCTGTGTAGTCAAGTCCCCGGCGCAGGACGATCTCCCCAAGGTCCACGTTTCGGTCGTCTATCTGAATGTTGTGCGAGTATGCCAGCCGCTCCTCCGCGTCACCCGGTCCGGTCGCCGAGAGGAAGTAATCGCCAGGCGGCAGATTCTCAACTTCGAAGGCCTCGCCCGGCTTCACCGGCCCATTCGCAACGGCTCCGAAGCCAGCCCCGAGTACGGTACGCTTGATCATCGTCAGCATTAGCCGGATATCTCCCTGGTCCGGCGGGGCGCTGACGACGCCGCGCAGGACAGCCATGGGCCGCTTCGTCACCTTGAAATCGATTCCTGGTGCGGCGCTGCCCTCGATCAGATAGACGCGAGCTGCCCCGGTCGCCGACGGCACATCGGGATACCAGGCCGGCCCGTAACCCAGGCGGACATCGGCGGCAAAGTCCTCCGCTGGCCTTGGTTTCCGGAAGGAGCCGCCCAATGGCGGTGTCAACTCGAGGAGATACTCGCCCGGTCGAAGGCCCGTGAGGCTGTAGCGGCCGTCCTCATCTGATTTCCCCTCTTCGCCTGCCGGCCACAACTGGGGGCCGTACCCCAAATCGCGGTAAGCCCAAGGAGCCACCCTGAGACCTCGCACCGGCTCGCGTGTATCAGCATCAATTACCTGACCCATGATCGTACCCTCGGGCGTGAGCCGAATGACGATGTCCTTCCGATGCTCGGAGAGGTCAAACCGGCTCTCGCCGTCGCGGACGTAGCCGTCCTTGGACACGAACAGCCGGAACTTCGCCGGCGGTCCAATCTCAAACCGGAAAATGCCGAGTTCGTTCGTGCGAACCGAGATCACCGGCGCATCGGGGGCATAGTTCTCAGTGACCGGGGTGGTGAAGGTCGCAGAGCTGTAGCTGTAGGTTCCTGCTTCGCGTAACAACACGACGCGCGCTTCCGCGACGGGTTGTTGCGTGACCGCGTCGAGGATGTGGCCTTCGACGGTGATGAGGGTTAGGAAAGCGAGGAGAAACATGGTGATTTGGCTTGCACGATGATCATTGATTGAAAGCCCGGATCTGGATGGTGGCCGTTGCATTGGGCGGCACGGTGACCTCCTGGGCGGAGGACAGGCGCTGGTCGAGAAGCGGATCATTCGCCCACGCCGCGCCGGCCGGGTAGGCGGCGACGCGGTATTTGCCGGGCAGCAGACCCGGAATCAATACCCGCCCCTCGGCGCTGGTCACGGAAGGCCGTATCCGGTTCAGATTCTCGGTCGTCAATGGCTCCTGGAAGATCAGCACCGCGGCCTTCTCCAGCGGACGCGACCCATCCGTGACAGTCACCTCAAGGGCACTTCTCGCCGGCGCCAGCACGATTTCCAACTCCTGACGCGGGGCGGTGGGATCCAGTTCAACCAACCCATGGATGAGCGCCGTGCCGTTGTAGCGCACTTCCCGCTCGGCGAATCCCTTTGGCGCACGCATCGCCCTCACCAGATACGGCTCTGCCTGATAGTTGCGCAGCACAAACTCGCCCGTCGAGCCATCCACCGCTGCCGATTCCTCATCCAGGCTGATGCGCATCGGCGGCTCCAGGCTCACGCGCATCCCGTTCAGCGAGGGCGGCGGGTCCGCGCCTTCCACCACCACACGCCCCTTGACATCCAGTCCTCGCTGCAAGATCAGTTCCCCCACATCCACATTGCGATCCTCAATCCGGAGGACCCGATAGGCCGCCTTCCGGTCTTCACCCGGCCCCGGCCCAATCGCGCCGAGGAAGTAGTCACCCGGCGCCAGGTTCTCAACTTCAAACATCTCACCCGCCTGGACCGTCCCTCGCGCCACCACGGTCAAAGACCCCGAATTCACCGCACGTTGGACAGCAACCAGCATCAGCCTGATCTCGCCGGCCTCCGCGGCTGCGTCCACCACCCCGCGCAGTGCCGCCATCGGCCTGCGCGCCACCTTGAAATCCACGCCATCGGCTCTACTGCCCGCCAGCACATGGACTGGCGCGGCCTCATCGACCGAAATCACCCCGGGGTACCAACTCTTGCCGTAAGCCAGTCGCACATCCGCCGCGAAATCCTCCACTGGCTTCGGCTTCTCGAACGAACCGCCCGCCGGCGGGCTGAATTCGAGTAGATATTCTCCCGGCGGCAAACTCGCAACCCGGTAGCGACCCTCCTCGTCGGTCTTCCCCCGCGTGCCCGCGAAGATCAACACCCGTCCGCCGCCCGCAGGACGATAGCTGTGCGCCACGACCGCGAACCCCGGCACCGGCCTCTGCGTCTCCACATCGATCACGTGCCCGGAGATCACCGCCTCCGGCATCAACCGGATCGAGAGATCCTTCCGGTCTTCATTGAGATCGAACCGGCTCTGGTTGTCGCGAACATAACCGTCCTTGGACACGAACAACCGGAACTTCGCCGGCGCATCAATCTCAAAGCGAAACAAGCCGAGATCGTTGGTCCTGACCGAAATCACCCGCGCATCGGCCGCATACTGCTCGGTCACCGGAAGGTCCCACGTCCCGGAAGTGTACGATTGCCCGTCCCGCAGCAATACGACACGCGCCTCCGCGACGGGTTGTTGCGTGACCGCGTCGAGCACGTGGCCTTCGACGGTGATGAGGGTGAGCAGGGCGAGCAGGAGCATGGCCTTCAGGCGAATTGGACGCCGATCTGGGCGCCGGTGTTCCGGATGAATTGCGCTCCTTCGGCGTATTCCTCGGCGGTCTTCAGGTGCTCGAGCATGAGCGGGACGTCATTGGGCAGGGCAGCGATGGCTTCTAGTTGGGGGCGGTAGTCGATCTCGCCGCGGCCGGGAATTACCTCGACGAAATGGACGTTCATTTCGGGAAGCCATGCCAGATCCTTGGCGTGGCAGGAGACGGCATAGCGTCCCAATTTCGTGAATAAATCACGCGTAAATGCGGCATTATTGTAAAACCGCTGCGGCGAATTGATGCCATTGCACACATCGATATGTACCCCAAACGCGGGCCGGTCAATCGCGCGGAGCATATCCAGGTAGGTGTCCGCATCATGCGGCAGACACCAGCCCATCATCTCGTAGGCGAACTTCGCCCGCTTCGGCTTCACCGCGTCGATGATCTTGCGCGCATTCTCGACCGAGGCGTCGAAGAATTCCTTCGAGAAGTTCTTCGGGTGCGGCCCGTACCACACCTTCTCATTGAACGACCCCGCAATATCCACGCAACACCGCGCCCCCACGGCATCGGCCAGCGCCAGCCCCTCGGTCACCTTCTCGATGTTTTCGCGGCGCTTCGCCGGATCGGCATCCAGCATGTTCACCCACACGCCCACCTCGGCAATCACCACGTTCTCCGCCTTGTAGGCGGCCTCGATCGCGCGGACCTTCTCGGCCTCCTTCACCGTGACGCGCGGGCAATAAGCGGCCGCATACCCAAGGCGGCGATGTTCGCGAGCGAGTTCGCCGGGGTCATCGGACTTCAGGTAAATCGGACCACCCAAGCGAATCGGCCGCCTGCCGCCCTGAGCGGCGAGCAGCGGAAGAGGAGCAAGCAGAGCTTCACGGCGCGTCATGATTGTTTCGAGCCTCCAGGCACTGGTATCCTACTAGATGGCGCGCCCTGGCGCACCCCTCCCCGAGGGCCGGTAGCTCAGTTGGTAGAGCATCTGACTTTTAATCAGGTGGTCGCGGGTTCGAGTCCCGCCCGGCTCACCATAAAATCTCCTTTAAAATCAATAACTTACAGGTGGTTCTGAAGCCGTGTACTTCTCACGTACTCCACTTTCGGGTACGCTTAAGGTATGCTCACCCTCTACAAGCGCCATTTGGCCCGCTGTAAATACGGCAAGTCGGAAGGCTCCGAAAGCCGGGGCGTGAAGTCGTGCGGCTGCCCGATTTGGGCTCAGGGCGTGCTGCATGGCAGGAAAGTTCGGAAGTCCACCGGCTGTACCAGCTTCAAGGCGGCCGAGGAACTCGTGAAGCGGTGGGAGGACGAGGGCAGCACAAAGGCGCGATCGATCTTTCAGGAGATTCCATTCGCGATCCAGCGATTTCTTGACGACGCGCGGGCGCGGGGGATCACGGAGTCGAGCGTGAAGAAGTACCGCAATTTGCTTCAGACTCCGGCGACCAAGGATCCGAACAAGAAGCGGCCGCGCTCGATTACGTTGGAAGAGTTTTGTGCGGAGAAGGGCTTCATTTCGCTGGCCGACATCACCATCAATGACCTGCGGGAGTTCAGGGAGCGGCAACTGGACTCGCCGATTTCGGCGGCGAAGAAGCTGGAGCGGTTGAAGGCCTTTTTCAACTTCGCCGTGGAAAGCGGCTGGATTTCCGTCAGTCCGGCAACGAGGATCAAGCCGCCGAGCTTGCGGGGCACCTCGGCCACGCTGCCGCTGACGGACGAGGAAATCGAGGCGCTGCACGCCGCGGTGCCGAGGCTGAAGGAGCAGCAGGCGGTTTGGGGCGCCGCCGCCAGTTCCGATCATCTCGACCGGCTCCCGGTCCTGTTGCGGGTGCTGGAATATAGCGGTCTCCGCATATCGGATGGTGTGAAGCTGTCGACCGCCGATATCGTCGGTGGAAAGCTCTTCTTGTTTGAGCAGGAGAAGACCGGGGAGCCGGTCTATGTGCCGCTGCCGAAGGATGTGCTTGAGCAACTGGCTGCCTTGCCGTTGCTGAACGGCAAGTATTACTTCTGGACGGGGGAAGGGAAGATCGATACTGCGGCGGGGAACTATCGCCGCTCTCTGCGAGCACTTCGCAAATTGATCGGCAGGAATGACATTCATCCGCACCGCTGGCGGGACACGTTTGCGGTGCGGCTCCTGGAGCAGGGCGTCCCCATTGAAGTGGTCTCCAGGCTGCTCGGCCATCGAAGCATCGAGATCACGCAGAAGCACTATTCGCCGTGGGTCCGGCGGTTGCAGGTGCAGGCGGAGGAGGCAGTGGCGAAGGTCTGGCAGGCGATGGGGAAGGAGACGGCCAGCGTGGAGACGCCCGCCAGGTTGAGAAGAGTCAAGTAGGTTTGTGGTGCGCTTGTCGCGGTTGGGGGCGTGACGCGCGCGCGGGACTCGCGGCTTCCTGCTCGATGCCGGCGGCGCGAATCCGGAGGGCGCTTTCGTGTTGAGCGTCGATCCAGGAAGTCACCCACACACGACGCCGCAGAACAGGCACGCGGACCGAGACGGCGTCGTTCAGACGGCTGTGGATCAGCCCAGCAAGCCTTCGGCGAGAAGCTGTTCAAGGTCACGGCTACCATGGATCACCCTGGCAAGATTGAAGCCGGTTTGCAGCGGGGGATAGAAGAGCAGGGTTTTCTCGAAGCCGCCGGAAACAGGAAACCGGCGCATGCCTTAAAGCTGCGGGGGCGGGAAGATGAAGGAGGTGAAGGCGTCCACCTGATCAACGGGGAACCCCATGCGGACGGTCTAACGAGGAATGGTGGTGGGGGGGACGGTGGGCGCCGGGTTGGGGAGACGGTCGCGCAGGGGCATGGCGGCGGCCATGCCGGCGAGCATGCCGGCGAGCATGGCGAGGTGCATTCCGGCGGTGCCGGACCCGACGAGGAGGGAGAAGGGATCGGCGAACCAGAGGCCGAAGGCGAGCATGCCGGCGAGCATACCGGCGGTGTCGACGGCGACGGCGGCCCAGAGGGCGGGGCGGTGGCTCCGATAACGGTCGAGGCAGCGGGACCAGGCGACTCCGGGCGGCACGGCAAACAGCAGCATCAAGCCGGTCATCCAGGTGAAGAGGCCGCCGTCGGCGCGCGTGTGCATCGGGCAGGGAACTCCAACGAGGGAAGGGGCGAAGCGGGCGTCGGCCCAGGTGCCGAGGAGCATGCCGAAGCCGCCAAGAGCGCCCATGACGAGGATCATGTCGAGGTGTCCGCTCCAGAGGGCGCGGGCGCGCCAGGCGGCGTGGACGGCGACGGCGAGGAATGCTCCGAGGACGAGGGCCTGGGCGTCGAGGTGGGCCAACCACCAGAGGCCGACGGCCTGACCGAAGATGGAGGCGCCCAGGAGCCAAGCCTGGGTGTTGGGTTTCATTCCAGGGAGTCCTCGCGCGGGAGGAGGCGCATGGCACGCCATGTGACGGTCAGGCTGGAGCAGGTCATCAGAAGCGCCGCCAGGACTGGATGAAGGAGACCTGCGGCGGCGACGGCAATGCCAGCGAAGTTGTAGAGGACCGCCAGTAGCAGGTTGGAGCGCGTGATGTGGTGGGCTTCGCGGGCGAAGGCGATGGCGGCGGGGATGTCGCGCGGATCGCGGCCGCGCCAGACGAGGGCGGCGAGTTCGTGGGCGGCTTCGGCTCCGGCTTCGACGGCTATGCCGCAGTGGGCGGCGGCGAGAGCGGGGGTATCGTTGACGCCGTCACCGAGGAAGGCGACGATCCGTCCGCTCGCTTGAAACTGTTGCACGAGCCGGAGTTTGGCTTCGGGGTTCAGCGGCGCGTGGGTTTCAGGGAAGCCGGCAGCAGCCGCGCGGGCGGGGGCATCGCCGGTGGCGAGGACAGCGTGGATGCCGGAGGAGCGCAGTTGCGCGAGGGCTTCGGGCAGCGCGGGGTGCAGTTGCTCTCCGATGGCGAAGCGGGCTGCGGGTTCGCCGTTGATGGACATGAGGATGAGCCTCTCGGCGTCGCCACCGGCCGACTCGATCAGGACGAGGCGGCCGTCGGCCATCCGTGCCTCGACGCCGCGCCCGGGGAGCAGGCGGAGGGACGCGACGCGTTCTGGGCCGCTTTCAGTGGTTTGAAATACGGCGGCGAGCGGATGGCGCGAGGCGCGTTCGACAGCGGCCGCGACGCGGAGGAGGGCTTCGCGGTCGCCGGTGAGGTATTCGGCGCGAACGAGGACGGGATCGACGGAAGCGAGGGTGCCGGTTTTGTCGAAGACGGCGGTATCGACTTCGGCGAGGGCCTCGACGGCGTCGCCGTCGCGGACGAGAAAACCGCGTGCGGCGAGACCGCGGGCGGCGCTCCAGAGGGCGGCAGGGGTGGCGAACCCGGCGGCGCAGGGGCAGGCGATGAGCAGCACGGCGAGGGCGTGGAGGAGTCCAGTGGCGGCGCCGGAGTGGTCCCACCAGAAGACGAAGGTGGCCGTGGCGGCGCAGCCGACGACGGGCACGAAGAGGCGGGCGAAACGGTCGGCGAGGCGGGTGACAGCGGCGGGGCGCGCTTGAGCGCGTTCAATGGCATCGAGGAGCGGGGAGGGGGCGCGGGAGTCTTCGAGGGCTTCGAGGGTCAGCAGGCCGTCGAGCGAGTGGGCGCCGGCGGGCAACAAGTCGCCGGCCTGGCGCCGGCTAGCGAAGAATTCGCCGGTCATTCGCGATTGCTCGACGAAGGCTTCGCCGTCGATGACGCGCGCCGGCACGGCGACGCGTTCGCCAGGATGGAGTTGAAATCGTTCGCCGCGCGCCAGTACGCCGCCGGCCGGGGCGGGCACGGCGAGCAGGGCTTCGAGGGCGCGCTGTTGCGCCCGGGCGGAGGCCATGGTGCCGAGCGTGTAGACGACAAGCAGAATGGCGGCGACTTCGTAGTAGACCGCACCCGCGCCGGTGATGCTTGCGGTGACCGAAGCGCCGATAGCGCCGCCGATGCCGAGGAGGAAGAGGGCGTCGATGCTGACGCGCCGCTTGCGGATGGCGCGCCAAGCGCCGCGGATCAGCGTGCCGCCCAACAGGGCGAAGACGGCCGCAGTCAGGGCGGCGGCGGCGAAATGGAGGCGGACGCGTTCATCTGCGGTGGTTTCCGAGAGGTTGACGGCGAGCGACAGCGTCATGGCATTCATAGCCAGGAAGGCGCTGAAGCCGATGCGGAGCCACGGCAAGCGTTCTCCGGGGGCACAGGCGCCATGGCAGGCGGGGTTCACTTCAGTTCCGCGGCGGTCCAGGACTTTCCGCGGCCGGAGGTGTCGCTGCGGACGCGGGCCACCGTCTCGGGCGTGACCGGGGGTGCGTCGTTGCCGAACGAGGCGCGAACATAAGTGAGCACGGCAGCGATCTGTTCGTCCTTCAACTGACCCCAGGCGGGCATTTCGCTGTTGTAGGACTTGCCGAGCACGTCGACAGGGCCGTTCATGCCGTGAAGGAGAATGCGGGCGAGTGTATCTTCACTGCCCAGGACCCACTCACTGCGGGCGAGCGGAGGAAAGGCGCCATCGACGCCCTCGCCGTTGGTCTGGTGACAGGTGACGCAGTTGTTGTAGATCCGCTTGCCGAGCACCATGGGGTCGATGAGACCTGGGGCGGGACGCCCAGCGGCGGAGGCGCCGGGCTTCATCATGTCGTCGGTCAGCACGGCGACATCGAAGTCCCCGCTGTTCATGGCGAGATACCAGCCGCCCCAACCGATCAGGGTGAAGTAGATTAGCATCAACCAGACCGGTGTGGGCTCGAAGCCATCGGTGGGCTCGTCGAGTTCCCGCATGATCGGGTGGTGCATGGGGATGACTTCCGGCGTCGCGTTTTCCTCGCGCTCGATCCGGTTCCGCGCTGATTCATCACTCACTGGGGCGCCTCCGGGAGGTCATAGCTCTTGTCGAGGCTGCGCAAGTAGGCGAACAGGCTCTCCGCGCGCGCCGACGGCAGAATCCAGCCGCTTTCGTCGGGCAGGCGGATTGCGCGCTCCGGAGCGCGGTCCGTGGCGGCGACTCTCTCGAAGAGGAACCGGTGTGGGGGCATGGTGGAGCCGGGCGAGGTGATGACGGGGTTGTAGAGGTGGAGCATGTGCCAGTCGCGGCTGGGCTGACGGGCGCCGATGTTGGCCAGATCGGGGCCGGTCCGCATTGTGCCGAGCAGGTGGGGCTTGTCGAAGAGATAGTCGCGCGGCACGGCGCGGCGGAGGCCCCAGCCGCGGTCGAGGTCGGCGCCATAATTGGGGGGGCGGACCTGCTGCGTGTGGCAGTAGATGCAGCCCAGGGAGACATATTCGGCGCGCCCTAGGGCTTCGGCGCCCTCGAGTTGCACGGGCCAGAGATTGCCGTCGTCGTCCTTGTGCTGTTGCATCTCGCGGAACTGCCAGTTGGGGATCAGCACCAGCCCGGCCATCGACAGGACGACGGTCAGCATGATGCCCAGCGCGATTGTCAGACTCCGGTTCATGCGCCTTTCCTCCGTTTCAGCAGCGTCGGTCCGATCAACGCAGCGCCACGCTGGCGGACCAAGTTCCAGACCAGCCAGGCGAAGCTGAGGTGGCCGACGGTCATCACGACCCCGGCGAGCGAGCGGGAATGCAGCCAGGGCTTGGTGTACTCGACAATCGCGAGGAAGGGGACGTTCGGGTCGTTCATCAACTGCCCCTGCCACCACCCGGCCCACGTGAGGCCGAGCCAGTAGATCGCCATGCCGAGCGAGGTGGTCCAAAAATGGATGCGGATCCAGCGCGCCGAGTGCCATTCGGTGTTCATCAGGCGCGGGAGGATGTAGTAGACAGCGCCGAACATCATCATCGTGAAGAAGGCATAGACGCCCAGATGGGCGTGCGCGATGGTGTAATGCGTGAAGTGGGAGACCTCGTTCACGGCGCGCAGCGCGGTGAGCGAGCCTTGAAAACTGACAACGGTGTAGCTCATCGCGGCCAGGACGACGAAGCGGAGAGTCGGGCTGGTCCGGAGATGGTGGAAGTGGCCGACCATGGTCAGATGATGGTTGACAGCCACGGTGACGACGGGGATGAACATCATCATCGACCCGACGATGCCGACGGTGACGAGCCAGGCAGGGAGCGGTCCGCCGATGAGATGGTGGGTGCCGGCCCAATTGTAGAAGATGGCCAGGGTCCAGAAGCCGAGCAGCGAGAGATGATAGCTGTGGACCGGGCGGCCGATCACCTTGGGGATCATGTAGTAGGCGGTGGCGAGGCCAATGGGGGTGAACCAGAGGCCGAGGACGTTGTGGGCAAACCACCAGTTGGCGGCGGCCTTGGCGACGCCGCGCACGGTGCCGGCTTCGCTGAGCACGACGCCGAGGACGTAGAGGAAGGGAAACCAGAGCACGGCGCCGAACAGGTACCACTGCGACACGTAGGTATGCTTGACCTGCCGGCGGATGAACATCAGCACCGAGGCGACGATCACGACGGCCATGCAGAAGCCGATGAAAGCGAGGACTTCGACGGGAAATTCGAGCCATTCGATGCCGGTGGAGGCACCCTGGAGAATACGCACGGTGCCGTAAAGCACCGCCAAATTCCAGATGACGACCGTGACCGGCAGCAACAACGGGAGCGGGAGGCGGGATCGCGAGAGGCGCGCCTGGAGCCAGAGCAGGACGCCGACGCCGGCCATGGAGCCCCAGCCGTAGATCATGGTGCTCAAGTGCGCGGGGCGGACGCGGCCGAAGGTGAGCCAGTCCGCGTCGGCGAGGAAGCCCGGGCTGTGCATCTTGATGGACGCGAGCAGGGCGAGCAGGCTTCCGGCGAGGAGCCAGGCGACGGCGCTGACCACGTACCAGACGACAGTCTGGCGGCAGGAGCGGTCGATCTGGATCCGGCTGAGGCGGTCACCCGGCAGACCCTCGGGCAGGGGTTGCGCGAGGGAGGGGGTCATCGCGGGGTTCCTTCGCCGGGGAAGGCGTCGGTGACGCGGCCAACAGGTTCGCCGTCGTCGAAAATGCTGGCGGCGCCCTCGCGGAAGTCGCGGAACTGGCCGGTTTGCACGGCCCAGGCGAGCGCCCACACGGCAGAGGCTCCGGCGAGCAGCGTGAAGCCCCAGATCACAAGATATACCAGGAACATGACTGCCTCGCTGCGAATAAAGCTTTCGAAGGACGCTTTTAGGGTCGCATTGTCGAGTGGAGGAATGGAATATCGATCCGTACTAATATAAGTGGCCTGTTTCGGGCAAGGCCCCCATCACCGAGGTCTCCTGCTGGACCAACAGCGGCAATGTCAATTCGACTCTGGTCCGCAGCGACGGCCCTTGAATCCTCTCGCCTCTGACCTGCTCGGTGAACGGCGCCGCCCCCACCACGATTAGCACTTCGGCGATCAACTTCGTCCAAGGCTCCGGCGACGTCACGTCCGCGGTGAGCAAAGTCACAACCCTCTCGGTTTTGGTCCGCACCTCAGACTTACTGCTTGACATTTGAGAGCCGCCCAAAGGAGCAATTCGAGCCCGCCATCACCAGCTCGGCTTGACGCGATGCACGAAGACAAACTCGATGGCCGGATCATTCCCGGGCAGCTTGACCGGAAGTCGAAAGATACGCGCTCGAAACAGCAGGCGCCGCACGCCATGATTAACGAGCATCAGGGGTACGGCATGGATCTCCGTGCTGGGTTGAATTTGATGCGGTTGACGAGCCTATGGAACCGTGCCGCGAATTGGAAAGCCTTACGAACTGCGCCGCGGGAACTGAGCATGGAGCACCCAGAAGACTGGACTGATCAGGACCGGCTTGCCGAGAGAGGCCGGCTCCTGGAGGCCGAAAACCGCCGGCTTCGTGACCTTCTTGCGGCCTGCGGAATCGCGCATTCGAAGACTCTTTCGAAGCCCGGCCGAGCGGCCCGCCCGGCAGGGCGGGCCTTGAGTACCACGGAGGAGATCATGCACTTCCGATCTCTCTTCCGTGGTCGAGAGGATGTTTTCGCCCAACGGGGGGAGAGCCCGGACGGCAAATCGGGCTACTCGGCAGGAACGGAGCGCGACTGGAAGGGGTGATACGCCGCGAGGCCCGAATAGTGCAAGCGAGTCGACCGGGAAGCCCGGAAAAACATCCCGCTGTCGGATGAGGCGATGCACGCCCATCTCAGCGTCAAAGTGACGCTGGGCATTGATCCTCTTCTGCCCGAGGAGACCTCCTGGTTTCTCGCTGCGGACTTGGACAAGCAGACATGGCGAGAGGACGCGGCCGCGTTTCGCGAAACAGGCCGAGAACGCCAGATGCCTGCTGTAGCCAATTGCGGCTGTTCGGGTGCGCGGCGGAGGTCACAACGGACACGGACCAGTGGAGGAGATTCTGCTCTTGGCCGATTGTGCAGCGGGTTGCTGCACTTTTCGAAGGTGATGCTTGGCGCTCCAGTATCTTGGCTATCAGTGGGGAAGGCCTTCTCCCGGAGGGTTCTCATCGTGGCTTTTGGCCCTGGCGGCCTTGCTTTCCTCAAGAGCGCAAGCGAGGAATCGGGGTGGGGATCCACCAGGAAACTCCCGCTACGCAGGTATGGAGTCCTTGTTCGGGGGAAGGAAGTAACCGAAGGCCTGCAGGGGGGAGGGGTGCGCTGGCCGGCGTCTCGGCGCCGGCCAGTACGGGAAGGACTCGACGGGTCAGTTGTTGCGGTGCCGCTGCTGGAGGCGGGTCCAGACGCGGCGGACGACGGACTCGGGAATCCTGAGGGTGCGGTAGACGCGGGTACCCCTCTTACGCGGGCCGCTGATGACAATCACGTCAGGCTCATTGGCGAACAGGGCGCGGGTGGTGTCTACGCTCAATTTCCAAGCGGCGGCGATTTCCTGGATGCTGTAGACCGGTTCGACGATGAAGGGGTCCGCGGGTGGTAGCGCGGTTTCAGGGGCAGGGCAGTGGGGCATGGATAACCTCTCGGGCGTGGATTTACCAGGCATGACGCCCCTGGGTGGCGGCCACTCCAATTCGCATCTCCGCCGAGTGGCCCGAGCACTTATCCTCTTCCAAGGTATCCAGATTCTGCCCGGTTGTCAATATTCTGCGACAAATGGTGCCCCGCACCTGCAGCTTATCTGAAAACGTTGACCTCGTCAAGGAAAAAATGTAACCTGGAATTAGAGGTCTGCGTCTCTCTAATTGAAGGGATGCAAATCTCTTCATCATCGGCTGGGGGCGATTGGATGGCCATCCGTCGCCCCGTAAAAAACCGGCCGGAAGAACAGCCGATGTTTCTCACCCACCAAAATCCCTCCTCCCCGCCCACCTCCGTCACCAGTCCCAACACGGCGTTGTCAAGCCAACCTCGCCGCCGGGGCCGTCCCCGGAAGCAGGCCCCTCGTCCGGAACCCAGATACATGCCCCTGCTGCCCCTCTCGAAGGAGCCGGCCGTCAGGGGCTTTGCCGGCCGCTACTGGAAAAGCAAGACCACCCCATCCCTCGACCTGGCCTCGTCCTGGTGCGAAGGCGCCAACGTCGCCCGCCTCACGGGCTCCCGGCATCGGTTGCTGGTGATCGACTGCGACATGGACCGCGGATCCGACGGATTCGCCTCCTGGCATGAGCTCTGCCACCAGCACAGCTACATCTCTCCGTCGCCCGTGACGATCACTCCCGGCAAAGGCGCACACTTCTACTTCCTGCTCCCTCCTGGCGTCAAGATCCGCAGCCGGACTGGTTTCCGCCCGGGCATCGACATCAAGGGCGAGAACTCCTATGTGCTGGTCGCTCCCTCACGGACGGAGAAGGGCGAGTATGTGTTCGTCGGTGACCCCCACAATCTCACTCCCGCCCCCGAATGGCTGCTCCAGCTCCTGACGGCCGAGGAAGGCCCTCAGACGACGCAGGAAGGCCAGGACAAGCCCAAGGCCCCCAAGGCCTCCAAGAACGCTCCCACGGCCAGCGTGGCCCCTGCCTCGGCTGATCTGGTGCGGGAAGCACTGGATGGACTGCAGGCCAAATGGCCGGACGAGCCCTGGTTGGATCTGTGGGCCGGCCGGACGATGGGGCTGGACCGGAATGGCGCCGTCAGGAGCCCTTCGGCCCGGGATCAGATGTTGGCGTATAGGTTGCTGGTGATCGGCCACTCCGAGGCGGAGACTGAGTCGATCCTCTCGACTTGTCCGGCCGTGGCGGAGCCTTCCATCAGGGGCGGCAGCCAGCCGAAGAAATGGGCCTGGGAGTCCTACCGGCGCTCCACCATCTCCAAGGCCGCCCAGTTGGTGGCGAGGCACAGGGAAGAGTTCAAACCAAAGTCGGCTCCCAAGGATCCCGCCCTGGCCGGGCGGGTTGAACCGCTCCTCAAAAATGTCTCCGGCCTGGACCTTCAGATTGCGCTGGCCCAGGCGCTGGTGGTTTCTCAGATGGCAGCGCTGGGAGGGTTCGTCCCGGTCACCCGGAACATCTGGCTGGCTCGTCTTTCCGCGTTGGGATTTCCCATCACCCGGAGGAAACTCCTGACGACCTACAACCCCTGGTCCAACCGGCTGCTCCAACACGTCAAGGGGACGGGACACCGGGCGACCACCAAGTTCTCTGTGGACCTGGAGGTTCTGGCCCAGGTCGAATCCGGGCAGATCCCGGAACTCTGGAACTCTCCCCGAATTAATCTCTCCTCCCTCCGGAATGTGTATTCAGTATGTCCGGGCAATTCCGACACGATTATTTCTCGGGCCGGAAGACCCCCCTCAGAGCTCACGAAATCGATCCTCTCCCTGGCCCAAGAAGGATTGTCTCCGGCCCAGATCGCAGCCCGATTGGGCCGGACATCCAACGCTGTCCGGGTCGTGTTGAAGCGCCTCCGTGCCGGCGGGGAGAATATCTCCCGCATCAAGGCCGGCCGTCCGAAGGGATCGAAACAATCTGTCCCGGCACCGGAGGCTCCAAAGCCGCAGGTGCCCGTCATCACCGAAACCTTCAAACTTCTCCAGACCCGCCACCCGAAATCCAGCCTCAGAGTGTTGCATCGGGAGGCAGAGCGGCTCGATCAGATCGTCCAACTCTGGCAGGCTCCAGAAGACTGGCGGAAACTTGTAACGGGATACACATCCACCAAAACTCCAAAGTCTGTCGACCAGACCGCCGATTGGATCGCCAAAACTCTGGCCGCCCATCTGATCGCAGAACAGCCGGAGACCTGGCTGGACTCAGAAACCCGCGGCAGAATCCGGGAACTCTACGTCGAATGTCTGGCCGAAGCAGAGATCCGGCTGGTACAAATCGAGAAGAAGAAGAAAGACACAAAACCCTCAGTCGTGAAAGTTCTCTCCGCGGCATTCTCCAGACTTTCGGTCTGGCAAGAACAACAAGCCACCCTGGTCACGGAAGACACAGACGTCTACTGGCCAGAAGAGATCGAAGACGAACACTACTACAACGACCCCGGCAGGTTTGAGATCCACCTTGTGGAGAACGACAACGTGCCAGATTGGGTGACCAACGACAACCCGGTCCCCGAAGCCGTAAAAACCGTCCCGGCGGCAGACTTGTCGGAACAGATCAAGGAGCTGCATCTCAGCCTCGGCATGAGTCACGAGGAGGTGGAACTGCTGATTGATGCATGACCTTTGTCCCCGGGCGGCTCTCCGGCCGCTCCAACTGAAACCCACAACCCTCGAACCCCCACAAGTGGCTGCTCCGGTGTGCGCGTGCGCGGAGGGCGGGTTCATTGAAGAAAAGAATCCTGATTGGTGGCGGGGTCTCCCCGGGTCTCATTTCGGAGGAAAGTCAGTTTGGGAAAGGTCACATACTTTGTCGTGGGCCGGGCGGTGGGGCTGAATAGGGGATAAGCGACGGATTTTCCCGCAGAGGGACCGGGACCGCGCCCGCGCGCGCTCCGATGTTGCCCCTCCAATTCTTAGGTTGCTGAATGTTCCTGGCCTCCCCTCCGCGGCTCTCGTCGGCAGCGTGCGCTGCGAGATTCTCGTGGGCTGGCGGCGAGTCTGACTTTGAGCGACAGCGGACGTTCTCGAAAGACGAACCGCCAGAATGCAACAGCGGGAGAATCACATAATGTTCTGGTTCTTCTCAGACCAAGTCTGAAAAAGTCCGGACTCTGGAGCAATGAGAAGATGCCGTGGACAAGAACCGGGCAGAGGCCAGACCCGTCTTCAGGAGAACTTTGCCTTTCAGCAGCCGTGTCTAAACGTGAAAGAAGTTGGCTCTTCTGGCCGAAGGTTCTTCTGGCGCAAGCCGCTACCGGTCCATATGTTCCTTCGTCGGCAAGAACGCGGAGGCTTTCTCGTTCTTTGCAGATCTGGTCTGGCTTCAGAACTGAGATGCGGGTTCAGCTACCAGCACCATCCGCCATGGAAAGCCCGGCCGGCGGCCAAGCCGACAGAACAAGTTGGAGAATCAGAGCTTCTTCGCAGAAAATTTCCGGCGAAAATCGGCCGGTGTTCATCGGCTGTGGGTTTGGTCTGACTGCTTGATCGCGACGCATGCGCATTTTGTTTCTGCACGCGATAGGCCGCTGCATAGCTTCTCCCTGCCGAAGTTCGGTTACCCTGAAGGCGTATGGAGAGGCGACTTCAAGCCGTGTCTAGGGATGGTGTTCTCCAACTACTGGAGGCCGTGCCGCTTGAGGAAAGACAGCAGGTGACCGTGACCATCAACGACCCAGCCACTGTGGGCCAAGACGTCGCCAGATACTTCTCGCCCGAGGAGTGGGCCGAAGCAGCCTACGACGATATCAGCCTGGATGAAGTGCGGCGAGCGCTGTCCACCATCTCCGGCTCCCTTTCCGATGCGGTGATCGCTCTCCGGCAAGAGCGCTGATTGCCAAACTACTTCCTCGACACCAGCGCGCAGTCGAAACGCTACCACAAGGAGAGCGGTTCCGAATATATGGACCGCATACTCGAACGGTCGGGGTCTCGATCCCTACTCTCTCACCTTTCGGTTGTGGAACTGGAGTCCGTACTGGCGATCAAGACGAGGACCGGGGAGATCGATGAACAGGCGCTGCAGATCGCCCGACGCCGATTCCGTGCCGATATTGCACGCCAGCGCCTCCTTGTCGCTCCGCCTGTCCACGAGCGCCACTTTCACAGCGCAAGGAGACTCCTGACACAGTACGGCGTGCCGGAAGGCCTTCGCACCCTCGATGCGCTGCAGCTCGCCATCGCGCTCGACCTGCGCCAGCTCGGGCAGGTTGATGTGCTCGTTGCCGCCGACCAAAGACTCTGCCGGGTGGCCTCAATCGCCGGCTGTTCGGCTGTGAATCCTGAGAAACCGGGCCCGGTACTCGCCTGATCGCATCCCGAGACCGGCGGACGCGGCAGCGGACTGGCCGCGACCCTCGGCCAACTTTGCACCCACTGCCACGTTTTGCTTCCGTTTTGCGTTTGCTGCCACTTTATGCTTCCGAACGAGGCATTCGGTCCAAAAGACCGATGATGAGGAGCAAGGACTTACGGAATCCGGCACTGGCATTTTAGGCTTCCTAACGCTGCCAGATTATCGTTCAAGGCAAAATTGTCTTGGGTAAAGGTCCTTGAGTCAGGCTTCAGGCAATCCTCCAGCCAAATCGCGTTCGTGGCCCGTTCCGAGATCTCTCTTGCTTGCTTGCCAGGCAAACTCAGGTCATGATTCGGTAATCGCACACGTCAGGCGCAGCCTGCTCAGAGCTCCAAACGAGCTCGGCTGCATAGAATTGTAGGCGGATCTCGTGCGGAGGCTCTCTGTGCTCCCAGGTCGTGTGGGAATCGATAGACTCAGAGCAGGCGTGTACAGCGTAAAGAGCATATTCGCATTCATTGCATACCTTTTTGGCACTGCCGCACTCTTGTGGGGGACGCTGCTAACCCAGCTCCCGTGGTATCCCCAATCGGTTCTTCAGGCGGCCGCAATTGTCGGCTCGATCTTCGCATTCGGGTTCGGTGCCCTCGGTGTCTCGTGGCTGCTCATGCGTAGAGGGCGGGCTGAGGTGTTGCCAGATGATCCCCTGCGCTGGCGTTGGACTGAGCATTTTCTCTTCGTTCAGGCGAGTGCCTTTGGCCTCATCTTCCTGTCGCTCATTGTGAGGGCACTCAATTAGGAAAGGGTGACAGCGGACCCAAACTGATGTCGGAGGTATATGCAAGGGAACCTGCGGACGCGGGTCTGGATTTCCGCTTCGGCGCTCTTTATTTCTGGTCAAACGGGGAGAGGATGCTGGCACATCTGATCAGTCCATTCTTTGGATGCCGCGTGAGGGATTCGCGGTGGAGGTGGGTGTTCCGTCCTTCGCCGTGGGACCCCTTGTCAAACGGGCCTGGGGGCTGTCCACGTTTGTCCGTTTGCGTCTGCGCCGAGGGAGGTAATCATCTGTCGCCCACACCGGTCATGGACTTCCGCCGAATCCACAGGCTTCGCATCCCGGCGGCTAACACGAGAGCCAGCCAAGCGCCCCAGGCCGCTAGGAAGATCAAAGAGAGCAGTTGCCAGATGGCGTCTGTCGGGAGGCATATGAGAGAGAGTGGAACGGTGAACGCCCGAACCGCGACCCACGACCATGCCAGTCTCATCCACGAACGTCGGCCTTCCTCAAGCCAGCGCCCGATTACGTACCAGAACCCGAACGCGATGCCAAGATGGATCGCCACAAGCCGAGCATCAAACGGGCTGCTGACCTTCCAACTCAAGGCGCCGTTGGCAAACGATACCTCGGCAAAGAGGTCCGTGCCAAATTTGGCTGGCAGAGTTCCGTAATTCATCGCTTGAAGAGGTGCAACCATTGGTGGGCCGTCAGCATGCCGTAGGAAGTCCCGGTCAACCCGCTGATATTGTTGATGCCACAGTGGCCAGGGGACCTTAATGGTTGATCGATATAGATCGACGGCTTGAACGGCGGCTACCAAGAGGGCCACATCAATCGCCAAGTTACACAGCGGTAGCAGTACCCTATAGGGCCTTCCCATTTGCCTCCATTAGACACCGTAGGCCGCCTCCATCGCCTGCACCAGGAATCTCGGTCCTCCGCTGTGGCCGA